>Ga0116216_10003595_pt1 | contig 10068 bp, 7 predicted proteins | sample Sb_taG_11_FD_89696 | JGI IMG/M metagenome (GOLD analysis project Ga0116216, IMG submission 89696) | Peat soil microbial communities from Weissenstadt, Germany - Sb_50d_3_AS metaG | ecosystem: Environmental > Terrestrial > Soil > Wetlands > Peat | place: Germany: Weissenstadt | collected 2010-09-21
CCCCGTCGCCGGCGTCGAGCTGGCCATCGTCGACGACGAGGGGAGACCGGTTCCGCCAGGATCGATCGGCCGGGTCCTGCTGTGCTCGGCGGCCACCATGCGCGGCTACTGGGGACACGGCCCGGGCCGGGGACGCCGCGTCGACCAGCTGATCGACGCCACCGCCACCGCCACCGTCCTCGACGACGATCGGTGGCTGACCACCGGTGACTTCGGGAGGCTCACCGGTGCGGGGAACCTTCAGCTGTCGGGGCGGGCCCACGAGCGCTACATCAGGGGCGGCTACAACATCTACCCGGCGGAGGTCGAGGAGACCCTCTCGTCCCACCCGGCGGTGGCCCGGGCCGCGGTGGTCGGCGTGCACGACGACGTGCTCGGTGAGATCGGCGTGGCCGTCGTGGTGGCCGAGGCCGGCGCCGTTCCCGAGCTCGACCAGCTCCGTGCGCATTGCGCCCGGGCCCTGTCCGACTACAAGGCGCCTGACGCACTCGTGGTCGTCGACGAGCTCCCTCTGACCCCGATGATGAAGGTCGACCCGGCGCGCCTCGCCGCTCTGGCTGCAAGGGCGGCCGAGGAACGCCGCTCGCTCCTGGCCCAGAATCGTGAGGTCCGCCCCGGGGTGCTAGGCAGTGGCCCCACCGGAGAAGGCGACGAGAAGGAGCGTGCATGAGCCCCACCACCAGAGTCGGGGAGTCCGACCCCAACCGGGGAACGGCCCCCGAGGCGATCACGCCCGGACGCTACGCGGGGCACGTGGCGGTGGTCACCGGGGCGGGGTCGGGCATCGGGCGTGCGACGGCGCGCCGCCTGGCCGCCGAGGGGGGCGCGGTGGCGTGCCTCGACATGGCGGTGGACGCCATCGAGGCGGTGGCGGCCGAAATCAACCAGGAGTCGGGTGGCGCGGGCGGGCGCGCCTTGGCGGTCGGCTGCGACGTCACCGACGAGGACGCGGTCAGCGGCGCGGTGTCACAAGCCCGAGAGGAGCTGGGCCACATCACCAACCTGTGCAACATCGCGGGGATCGGCGGGTTCGCCCACACCCCCGAGCAGTCGCTCAGCGGATGGGACAAGATCATCGCCGTCAACCTGACCGGCACGTTCCTCATGTGCCGCGCCGTGCTCCCCGGCATGATCGAGCACGGCGGCGCCATCGTCAACACCGTCTCGACGGCGGGCATCATCGGTCAGCCCTACTCGGCCGCCTACTGCGCGTCCAAGGGCGGCGTCAAGCTGCTCACCAAAGCCCTGGCGGTCGAGTACATGGCCCGGGGTGTCCGCGTGAACGGTGTCGCTCCCGGCGGGGTGGACACCCCGATCATCCACAACTTCGGGCCGCCCGAGGACGCGGACTGGAAACTGATTCAGCGGTTGATGACCCCGATCGGCTTCGCCTACCCGCACGAGATCGCCGGGGCGTTCGCCTACCTCGGATCGCACGAAGCGGACTACGTCACCGGGGCGATCCTCTCCATCGACGGGGCGATCACGACCTGAGCGCCCTCGGCACGTCCCGGGCCACACCGCGGGCGCCGCTGCGCGTCGCGCTCGACGCGACGCCGCTGCTCGGCCTCCCCACCGGCGTCGGAGCCTTCTGCCAGGGTGCTCTCGACGCCCTGGCGACCCGGCCGGGTGTCGACGTCCGGGCCTACGCGGTCAGCTGGCGGCGGCGGGGGCTCATCGAGGCTCACCTGCCGGCGGGGGTCTCGGCGCACCAGCGTCCGATGCCGGCCCGGCCGCTGCACGCCCTGTGGGGGCGCTGGGACACGCCGCCGCTGGAGTGGTTCGTCGGCCCCGTCGACATCGTGCACGGCACGAACTTCGTGGTGCCGCCCACACGGCGGGCCGCCACGGTGGTCTCGGTGCACGACCTCACGCCGCTCCACCACCCCGAGCTGTGCGACGAGGCGACGCTGGCCTACCCCGGGCTCATCCGCCGGGCGCTGGCGCGGGGGGCCTGGGTCCACACCGATTCGGCCTTCGTCGCGGGCGAGGTGGCCGACGCGTTCGGGGTCGACCCCGCTCGCCTGCGGGTCGTGCATCCCGGCATCCCCGACCTGCCGGCCGTTGCGGAGCGAGACGCCGCCGCCGTGCTCAGCAGGCTGCTCCCCTCGGGATCGGGGCGGTACTGCCTCGCCGTCGGGACGGCCGAACCCCGCAAGGACCTGCCCGGACTGGTGCGCGCGTTCGGTGAGGTCGCGGCGCGCCACGGCGACCTCCGGCTGGTGCTCGCCGGGCCACCGGGTTGGGGTGAGGACACGCTGGCCTCGGCCGTCGCCGCGTCGCCCGCCCGCGACAGGATCGTCCGGACCGGGTGGGTCGAGCCGCGTGACCTGGCGGTCTTGCTGTCGCACGCCAGCGTGCTCGCCTACCCCTCCCTCTACGAGGGGTTCGGCTTCCCGCCGCTGCAGGCGATGCGGGCGGGCGTCCCGGTGGTGGCCACACGCGCCGGCTCGTTGCCCGAGGTTCTCGGGAACGGTGCCCTCATGGTGGAGCCCGGCGACCATGACGCGCTGGTCCTGGCACTCGAGGCCAGCCTGGTGGACGACGCCTTGCGCCGTCGGTTGGTCGCGGCGGGGACGGCCCGGTCGTCGGGATTCTCATGGGAGCGCTGCGGCGCCGGTCTCGAGGAGCTCTACTGCGACGCGGCGGGGGGCACGCGTGCCTGAGCAGGCGCCATCCGTGCTCCTCGTCGTCGAGCAGCTGCGTCGCCGGGTGCCGGGCGGCATCGGCGTGACCACGCGCGGCCTCCTCGGCGGGCTGGCCCGGTGCATCACCGAGGGCGACGGTGTCGACGTGACGCTCCTGGCCAGCCGTCCCGATGTCCGTCTCGTCGGGCGGGCCCATGCCGTGGGCGATCCACTGGCCCGCTTCGGCAGGCCCGTCCTGTCGTCACGGCTGCCGGGGCCGCTCCTGACGAGGGCGTGGGACCACGGGCTGGTGCACGCACCTGGGGGTTTCGATGTCGTGCACTCGGTGTCGCTCGCCGCGCCGCGCCCCCGGCGCTCCAGCCGGAGCGGGCTCGTCGTCACGGTCCACGACGTCGCCTGGCGCCGGCATCCAGAAGCCACGACGCCGCGGGGGCTGCGGTGGCACGAGGCGGCATTGATCCGGGTCCGCCAGAGCGCGGCGTCCGTGGTCGTCCTGTCCCGTCTCGTGGCCGCCGACCTGGAGTCGCTCGGCGTCGACCCGGCCCGGATCACCGTGGTGCCGGGGGGCGCCGACCACCTGCCCGACCCGGACCCCGGGGCAACCGACGCGCTTCTCGCTCGGGCGGGGGTCCGGGGCGAGTTCCTCCTCACCGTCGGCACGCTCGAGCCCCGGAAGAACGTGGACCGCCTCGTCGAGGCCTTTGGCCGGGTGCGTCCCTCCCTGCCCGGCCCGTGGCAGCTGGTGGTCGTGGGACCGGAGGGATGGGGACCTCTGCCCACGCGACCGCGCCAGACCGACGGGGTGGTCTTCACCGGCGCCGTGCCCGACCCCGTGCTCGCCGAGCTCTACCACCGCGCCCGTGCCTTCGCGTACGTGCCTCTGACGGAGGGGTACGGGCTGCCGCCCCTCGAGGCGATGCGGGCCGGCACGCCGACGGTGGTCTCCCGTGAGGTGCCGAGCGTGCACGACCTGGGCGCGACGGAACCGGCGCCCGCCGTGATCGTGGACCCACTGGACGTCGACGACATCACCTCGGGCCTCGCGGCCGTCCTGACCGACGAGGGTCTGCGGACCGAGTTGTCGGCACGCGGCATGCGGCACGTGCTGCCGCGTACGTGGCACGCCGCCGCACGCTCCCACGTCGCCCTGTGGAAGGCGCTGCGGTGACCGATCCGCTCGCGCTCGCGCTCGATGTCTCCGCCGTCCCGACGCGTCCTGGCGGTGCGGGGTACTACACCATGGCGCTCGCCACCGGCCTCGCCCTGCGTGACGACGTCGAGCTCACGGTCGTGGCGCGTCACGGCGACGAAGAGCGGTGGCAGGAGCTGGCCCCCGGGGCGGCGGTGCGTGCGGCCGTACCGTCCTCGCGGGCCGGGCGCCTGGCGTTCGAGCAGGTCGGCCTGTCGTCCGTGCTCCGTTCCCTCGGGGTGCACCTCCATCACGGGCCGCACTACACCATGCCGGCGAGGTCGCCGGTCCCGTGCGCCGTGACCATCCACGACTGCACCTTCTTCGACCACCCCGAATGGCATCACCGCTCGAAGGCGGCCTTCTTCCGCCGGGCCATCCGCCGTGCGGCGCTCCGTGCCGGCGTGCTCGTCTGCGTGAGCCAGGTCACGGCCGACCGGCTCCAGGAGTGTTGCGAGGTGCGGGCGCCTGTGGTCGTTGCGCCCCACGGGGTCGACCACGTGCGGTTCGCACCCACCGAGCCCGCCGAGGGGGCGGACCGGGCCGTCGTCGGCTCCCTCGGCCTTCCGGCCGATGCGCCGTTGGTGGTCTTCGTCGGCACCCTCGAGCCGCGTAAGGGAGTTGCGCCGCTCGTTGCCGCGTTCGACCTCGTGGCGGAGGCGAACTCCGACGCCGTGCTCGTGCTCGGGGGCCAGACCGGCTGGGGGATGGGCCAGACCGAGCGCGCGCTGGCGGCGGCCCACCACCGCGAGCGGATCGTTCGCACGGGCTACCTCCCGGACCGGGCCGTGCCGGCGCTGCTCCGTCGGGCGTCGGTGGTGGCCTACCCCGCGCTCGAGGAGGGATTCGGGCTGCCCGCACTGGAGGCACTGGCCTGCGGCGCGCCGCTGGTGACGACGGAGGGCACGGCCATGGCCGAGGTCGCGGGCGGGGCGGCACTGCTGGTCCCCCCGGGGGACGTCGGTGCCCTGGCGGGGGCGCTCCGGGCCGCGCTCGACGAGGACCGCGCGACCGAGCGGCAGGCGCGCGGCATCGCAGTCGCCGCGGGGCGGACGTGGGAGGCGAGCGTGGCGCGGCACGTGCAGGCCTATGCGGTGGCTCGGGCGGCCTCGCAGTAGGGTTCCGCGCATGCGCGCGCTGATCACCGGCGGGAAGGGCTTCGTGGGCCACTGGCTGGCGGCGTACCTGAGGGATCGTGGCGACGACGTCGCGGTCATCGACATCGAGACGGACGTGGCAGACGGTGGGGCGGTCCGCCATGTCATGGCCGACGTCAGGCCCGATGCCGTCTACCACCTGGCCGCCATGACGCACGTGGGTGAGAGCTGGGAGAACCCGAGCCAGGTGCTGCGGGTCAACGTCCTCGGGACGGCCGAGATCCTGGCGGCGGCTCGGTCCCTGCCGGCGAGCCCCCGGGTCCTGGTCGTCAGCTCGGCGGAGGTCTACGGCGTCGTCGGTCCCGCACAGCTCCCGCTGGGAGAGGACACGCCCAGCGCCCCCGCCAGCCCCTATGCGGCGAGCAAGCTCGCGGCCGAGGTGGTGGCGCTCCAGGCCTGGCGGGGTTACGGCCAGCCCGTCATCGTGGTGCGGCCGTTCAACCACGTCGGTCCGGGACAGTCGCCCAACTTCTTCGTCCCGGCACTGGCCAAGCGGATCGTAGAGGCTCGGCGGTCGGGCGCCGGGTCCCTGCCGGTGGGGACCCTGACCACCCGGCGGGACTTCACCGACGTCCGAGACGTGGTGGTTGCCTATCGGCTGCTCATGGAGAGAGGTGCCCTCGGCGAGGTCTACAACGTCTGCTCGGGCCGCGACGTCGCGATGTCGGAGGTGGCCGCGCAGCTCCTCGAGCTGGCGCACGCCGACCTCACGCTCGTGACCGACCCCGAGCTGGTGCGTCCGGTCGACGTCCCGGTTCTCCGCGGCGATGCGGCCCGGCTGCGCGCCGCCACCGGCTGGCGACCGGCGATCCCGCTCGCGACGACGCTCGCCGACGTCCTGGCCTCGAGGGAAGCGGACTGAGGGCGAGCGTCGTCGTCGAACGTGGCGGGGGGCGGGCTCAGGCGCTGACGCGCTGGCGAATCTGGGTCCGCACCTCGCGGGCCTGCTCGCGGGCCCGCGAGGTCAGCTGCGTGACCGTCGGGGGCAGCTTCTCCTCAATGGGCTGGAAGGTCGTCTCGACGAAGTGCGTGGCCGACTCGGCCAGGTCGTCGATCTGCGCGATCCCCTTGGCCACGCCGTGGCGGACATCGTCGAGGCGCTGGTCCAGCGCAAAGTCCTGCGACAGCCGGTTCCGAAGCTCCACCCGCTGCACCTGGGCCCGCTGGTAACCCAGCACGCCGAGGCCGACCGCCACGTAGGCGGCGTCTCGGGCCAGGTCCGTGACGCCCTTGGAAAGGGAGCTGATGTTGGTGGTTACGTCGGGCATGGGAGCCTCCTGTCGGGTCGGTTCACTCTGAAAATCGGCTTGCGCAGCGGCCGCTGTCCGGCTGCTGCGTTCACGTACAAGAGTATCACGTTTGTTAAACAGTAGCAAGCAGGCGAGTGCCAATTTCGTGCCTGAGGGCCCCCCTTCGTGCCTGAGGGGGGCGATGTCCAAGCGGATAGCCTCTCCCCCCTGATGGACGCCCAAGTGCCGGCCGTGGTCGCCGTCGTGGTCACGACCGAGCCCGGGCCCTGGTTCGAAGAGGCGCTCTCCTCCCTGGCCACCCAGGACTACGAGGAGCTTTCGATCCTGGTGCTCGCCACGGGCGACGACGCCGACGGGGTGACGCAGCGGGTCGGTCGCATGCTGCCGGACGCGTTCGTCCGCCATCTCCCGGACCGACCCGCGTACACCGCAGCGTCCAACGAGGCGCTGGCCATGGTGGAGGGTGCCGCCTTCTTCTTGTTGTGCCACGACGACGTGGCGCTCGATCCGACCGCCGTCCACCAGCTCGTCGAGGAGGCCTTCCGCTCCAACGCCGGCGTCGTCTCCCCGAAGTTCGTCAACTGGGACGATCCCGCCATCCTCTTGCATGTCGGGATGAGCTGCGACAAGACCGGTGCCGTCGTCGACCGCATCGTCGAGGGCGAGGTCGACCACGGCCAGCACGACGCCGTGCGCGACGTCTTCGTCGCTCCGGGTGGCTGCATCCTCGTGCGGGCCGATCTCTTCCGGCTCCTCAAGGGTTTCGACGCCGGGATCGTGGCGATGGGGGAGGACCTCGACCTGTCGTGGCGGAGCCAGGTCGCCGGGTCACGCGTCGTCGTCGCACCGGAGGCGCGCGTCCGCCACCGCGAAGCCGTGGCCGGGGGACTCGAGCCGCTGGCGGTCCGCGCCGAAACCCAGGGCCGCCACCCCCTCACCATGCAGATGCTGCAGCGGCGCCACGAGCTGCGGGCCGTGCTCAAGTGCTACACGCGGATCCACCTGGTGCGGGTGCTGCCGCAGGCGGCGCTGCTGGCGCTGGGGGAGGTCGTCGTCGCCACGCTGGCCCGCGACGGCGATCGGGCACGGGCCGTCACCGGCGCCTGGAGGTGGAACGCCCGGCATCTGACCGAGATCTCGCTGTTGCGCGGCGAACTGGCCGAACAGCGCCTGTTCCCCGACGCCGAGGTCCGCCGTCTCCAGATGCGGGGCAGCGCGCGCCTGTCGCGCTATTTCAGTCGCCTGAGCCACCAGGGTCTCGCCGCAGCCAACGCGGCGGCCGTCTCACGGCAGCGGTCGGACCGCGCCGGGGAGCGCGCGGAGGTCGCGGTGCTCACCGGCAGCGTGGGGTCGGCCTTCAGTGAGGACACGGACTTCGACGAGCTCGACGACCTGGGCCGGCGGGCGGGCCGAGACCGGTTCGGCCGCAAGATCCGCGCCGCACCGCTGAGCACGGGACGCCAGCGCGTCCTGGCCATGGTGATCGCGCTGCTGGTGATCGCGTTCGGGACCCGCGAGCTCTTCTTCGGGACCCTGCCGCTCGTCGGCCAGTTTGCCCCGCTCCCGTCGTGGACCACGAGCTGGCACCACTTCTTCTCGGGCTGGCAGTCGGCCGGTGTGGGCACGACGGCGCCGGCCTCTCCCGCGTTCGGCATCGTCGGGATCACCGGAACCGTGCTCTTCGGTGCCATGGGAACCCTGCAGCGGGTCCTGCTGCTCGGCTGCATCCCCCTCGGCGCGTGGGGGGTCTCGCGCTTCATGCGGCCGCTCGTGTCGCCCCGAGCGCGCGTCGTCGCCGTCATCTGCTACCTCGGAGTCCCGTTGCCCTACGGCGCCCTGGGCACGGGCCGCTGGGACGGCCTCGTCGCCTATGCCGCCTTCCCGTTCATCGCCCGCCGGCTGGCCGAGGCGGCCGGGGTCGAGCCGTACCGGACGGAGCCGGGAACGAGATGGCGCACCCGCCCGTCGGGCCAGATCGCCATGTTGGGCGCCCTGATCGCCGCGGCGTCGAGCTTCGCACCCGCCGTTGTCCCGCTGTGCATCGCCATGGCGCTGGCCTGGACCGTGGGCTCGCTCCTCGTCGGGACCCGGGACCCCGGATGGCGGGTGCTCCTGGTGGCCGTGGAGGCGGTTGCCGTCGCCCTGGTGCTGGCCGCCCCCTGGGTGCTCGGGACGGTGCTGGCCGGCAAGGGCGCGGTCGCGATCTTCGGGTTGCCCGTGACCGGCGCCTCGGCCCCGAATTGGGGCGAGGTCATCCGCTTCGCCGTCGGCCCGGCGGCCCACTCGCCCGTCGTGTGGCTCCTGGTTGCCGGGGCGGCCCTCCCGCTGCTGGTCGGGAGGGGGGTCAGGCTCACCTGGGCGGCTCGCCTGTGGGTCACGGCGTGCGCATCGTGGGGCTTGGCCTTCGCCGCGACGCGGGGCGACCTGGGATCGTTCACGCCGTCGGAGTCGGTGGTCCTGGCGCCGGCCGCGCTCGCGGTGGCCGCCTGCGTGGGTCTCGGGATCTCCGCCTTCGAGGAAGACCTGACCGGCCGGGAGTTCGGGTGGCGCCAGGTGGTGAGCGTCGTGGCGCTCGTCTTCGTGGCGGTCGGCCTCCTCCCGGTGGCCGCCGGGTCGGTCGGCGGTCGCTGGGGCCTGCCGTCCCAGGGGGTGGAACAGCCGCTGGCGTTCCTCTCCCACCCGAGCACGACCGGCGTGGGCAGGGTGCTGTGGCTCGGTGACCCGCGGGCCCTGCCGGCCGGGGGGTGGTCGGTGCAGCCCGGCCTGGCGTACGCGCTGACACCGCAGGACCTCCCCGACGCGTCGCAGGTGTTCACCCCGGCCGGGGCGGGCCCGGCCGTTCTCGTGGCCGATGCGGTCCGCCTCGCCGTCTCCGGCGGGACGGTGCACCTCGGCCGGCTGCTGGCGCCGGCCGGCGTGCGATACGTGGTGGTCGTCGAAGCCCTGGCCCCGTCCATGGTGGGCACCGTCCCGCAGTCCGTGAGCGCGCCCGCGCCCGCCGGGCTCGACGCCGATCTCCTCCAGCAGAGCGATCTCCGGGTCATCCCGGGCGAGGTCGGTGTGCAGGTCTTCGAGAACGACGAGGCGATGCCGGCAACGGCGGAGCGCGCCGCACCGCTGCCCGCCGTGCGCGCCTGGTCGTACCCGAGCGGGGCGGACGTGGTGGGCTGGCTGCCGGTGCTGACCGCGCTCGCGCAGGGTGGGCCGGCGACCGGCTTCGTCGCGCCGGGGACCCTCTACGCCGGCTACGCGCCGGCCGGGAGCTTCGTTCTGAGCGTCGGGGGCCACGCGGTCGCGCGGCACCCGGCGTTCGGCTGGGCCGCCCAGTACGGCGCCGTCAAGGGTCGGGCCTCACTCGCCCTCTCGCAGTTCCCACTCGGTCCCGTCGGTGTCCTGCTCGAGCTGGCCGCCTGGGTGCTCCTGGCGGCCGCGATCGTCGGTCGGCCGCGGTGGACCGGACGGGTGAGGGTGCGCGAGCCGTGAGCCCCGCCCATCAGAGCCGGGAACGCCGCTGGCGCGTGCTCGCCCTCGTCGTGCTCGTGATCGCGGGCGTGGGCATCGCGGTCGGGACCCGGGGGACGGCGGCACCGCCCGGCGCGCCGGCCGAGCCCAGCGCGCTGGTCCCCGCGGCCGATGCCGAATCGTCCGCCTGGTACTGCACCGGGCAGTCCACCGCGTCGGGCGTGGCGCCCGGCTTCCTCGTCCTCACGAACACGTCGGCCGCGCCGGCCTCGGGGACCATCACGGCCGTGACCGACGGGGGCTCCTCGGAGCGCACCGCCGTCGCCGTTCCCGCCGGCGGCGTGGTGGCGCCGTCCATCCCC
>Ga0116216_10003599_pt1 | contig 10062 bp, 9 predicted proteins | sample Sb_taG_11_FD_89696 | JGI IMG/M metagenome (GOLD analysis project Ga0116216, IMG submission 89696) | Peat soil microbial communities from Weissenstadt, Germany - Sb_50d_3_AS metaG | ecosystem: Environmental > Terrestrial > Soil > Wetlands > Peat | place: Germany: Weissenstadt | collected 2010-09-21
CTGCGGGGCGTGGGCGTGGCACTCCTGCTGCTCGCCCTCTTCGTGCTGGGATTCGCCGGGTACCTGTATGGCCTTTCCTCAGTCCAGGAGGCCAGGGCTCAGACCATCCTGTACGGCAGGATGCAGCTGGAACTCGCGAACCAGGTCGCGCCGCTCGGGCCGGCCACTCCCGGTGCCCCGGTCGCCATCCTGAGCATCCCCGCCATCGGACTGCACAACGTGGTCGTGGTGCAGGGCACCAGCTCGGAGAACCTCACCCTCGGCCCCGGGCACCTGCGCGATACGCCGCTGCCCGGCCAGGCCGGGGTCAGCGATATCTTCGGCCGCCGGGCGACGTTCGGCGCCCCATTCGCCAACCTGGCGCAGCTACGGCCGGGCAATGTCATCGGGGTCATAACGGGCCAGGGAAGATCCATATACGTGGTGGCCGCCGTGGGTGACAGCAGGCACATCATCAACGACCCGGCGCCGAACCGGCTGGTGCTGCTGACCGCTTCCTCGAATGCGATACCGACCTACTATGTCGACGTTGATGCCCGGCTGGTATCGACGGCCCACGCCGGGTTCGCCGTGACACCGGTGATCAACGCGGCGGAGCTGCCGCTGGCCGGCGACAGCGGAGGACTTGGCCTCACGATGGCGTGGGGACTGGCGCTCGTCCTGGTCTCGGTCGGCGGCACGATCGTGGCCCTGGCGGCAGCCGGCGCCGTGACGGTCCGCAACCGGCCGGCGCACGGGGCGACCCCACACCGGTCCACTCGCCTGCGGGCCGATCTCCGACCGGTCGTCTCCTCCAGCACTACGGGGCAGCAGAGCGTAGCGGCATACACGGGCTCCGCCGGTCCGCCGAGCTCTCCCGGCCCGGGATCGGCGCCGGCGCTCACCATCGGAACCGGAACCGGACCGGCCGGCTCTGCGAGCCTTGGTCCCTCGACGGAACCGTCAGGCCTCGGCGGCCTGGAACCGCTCACCACCCTCACCGGCACACCCCCGCCGGGCATCGTGCCGCCGGGCATCCCGGGGCAGCCCGCGGCGGTGAAGCCCGGACAGAGCGAACCCAGCACTGGAAACCATCCAAGCGCGCGCGCAAAGCACCGCGCGGCGCTCCGCCGCAGGCGAGTACGAGCTCGCCGCAGGGCAGCACGACTTCGTCGCCGACAGCGTGTGGCACGGCGGCGTGCTCGGCTGCGTAAAGCGCTCCATCATCACCCCCGCCCAGCCACGCCTCCCACGCTCAAGCCTGCCGTGACGTCGGCGCCCGTCCGCGCCCCTCATCGGAAAGATCGCCCCAACTCGACACCGAGCACGGTCGGCCAGTCAACTGGGACCCCCACCACGGGAAGCGCCGACAAAGGAGCAAACGGAGGACACCATCACCCACCGGCAAGCACCGGCGCCACAGGCACAGGCACAAACAACACTGGTGCAGGGACAGGCACTGGTACAACCAGCACCGGCACGACGAAGACCGGTTCGGGCGCCGGCACGGGGAAGACAGGCTCTGGCAAGTCGGGCGGGTCAGGCTCGGGCAAAGCGGACGGCGGGACTGGGAGCACTCCAAGCAAGACAAAAGCCGGCGGCGGCGAAAGGAGCGGCACAAGCATCGCCGGGAGCACAAGCGGGACGGGTGGCGCCGCCGAACAGAGCAGCACAACGACGGGCGCGAGCGAAACGACCGGAGCGGGACCAACCCACGGCACAGGGACGAAAGCGAAGCCGAAGAAGAAACATCTCGTCGAAGAAGGACAACTGCCCAACCTTTGAGGCCGACCGGCAGTCATAGGGGTAGATGCGCACTTCAACTCAACGGGAGGAACGCACCATGCGTCTAGGAAAACTGGCTCCGGCGCTCGTCGCCGCGAGCTCACTGCTGGCGCTGGCTCCGGCCGCGTCGGCCCACAAGCATCCCAGCCCCCTCGGGCGCTGCCGGATCAACATCAAAGTAATGCCTCGGCAGATCACCGCCGGAGAATCGACCGAAGTATCCGGTCGCCTGGCATGCAATCGCCACGCGAGCGCCGGCGGTCAACCGGTCACGCTGTACGCCCATGTCGCCGGGACCGCCGGCTACGTCCCCGTGCAGAGCACGACCACGGAAGCGAACGGCTCCTATAAGCTCGCGACCGCGGCCGAGAACGCGAACACCAGCTTCTACGTTCGCTCACACGGCGCACAGAGCGGACGCAGGCGACTGCGAGTCGCGGCCGCGGTGACGTTCAGCGGACCGCCCGAAGGCTCTCAGATCCTCACCGGGGCGCCGAATCAGGTGACGTTCACCGGCACCGTCAAGCCAGCGGACGAAGGAGCGCGCGTGATCCTGCAGCGCCAGAACGCCGTGACCGGCAACGAATGGCACCGGATCGGCATCGGCCTGGTCGGCGCGGGTGGGAGCTACTCGATCACGCATACGTTCCGCATACCCGGCGACGCGAGCATTCGCGTGCTCGTGCGCAGCGCCGGCCTCAACGTCCCGAGCCCGTCGAACGAAATCGAGTACGACATCTCCCAGGCGCAGAACCAGAACCTGACGATCAACGCCTCCGCCGACCCGATCGCCTTCGGGCAGTCGGTGACGATCTCAGGCGTCCTCGCGGGTGGCGTAAACCATCCGGTTACGTTGGAGGCACGCACTGTCCACCAGCAAGGATTCGCGCGGGTGGCAGAAGCGACCACCGATGCAAGCGGCAACTACAGCTTCGCCGCCCAGTCGCCCGTGAACAGCACCCTCTATCGGGTCATCGCCACCGATCCGTCGTGTGACATAGGGGCGTGCAAGGCGCTGCTGAAGTCCGCCGTGCTGTACGAGGGCGTGAAAGACGTCCTCACCGCCCAGGTCTCGGCAACCACGATTCAGGCCGGGCAGCCGCTGACGTTCTCGGGTACGGTCGCCCCCGACCACAGCGGGCACGTGATCTACCTCGAGCGCCAGAACGCGGCCGGCACGGGCTATCACGTCGTGCAGGTCGGGCTGGTGCTGCCTGGCTCGACGTACATGATCGTGCACCAGGTCTACGTGCCCGGGACGAAGGTCTTCCGGGTCGACATTCCCGGTGGACCGGACAACGGACGCGCGGTCAGCCAGCCGTTCACGATCCAGGTGACCCCGGCGCCGGCGTCCGCCCTCGTGACCGAAGCACCGGGCAACTCCTCGCAGCCCTCCGAAGGCTCGGAAAGCGGTGGCGGGGAAGGGCGAGAAAGCCCCGCTGGAGGCGAACGTCACTGAGGGGCCAGTCACCCGCTGACAGAGAGCATAAGGCAGTGCTGTGGCCGTTCCCCCGGGAACGGCCACAGTGCGTTATGCGGCTACCGCGCGGGCCTGCAGGTGGGCGCCGACCTTGCGCTTGACGCGCTGCAGCGCGTTGTCCACCGTCTTGGTGTCGCACGCCAGCCGCTCTCCGACCTGCTCGTATGAGTAGCCGTCGAGATAGAGCCCCAACACGCGGCTCTCGAGCTCTGACAGCGCGGTCGACAGACACCCAACCAGCGAGCGCAGCTCCTCGGAGGAGATCACCTGGTTGACGGGATCGTGCACGGTCGGGCCGGGCAGCATCTGATCGAGCGTCGGCACGTCGTCGCCGGCGGCGGCGGGAGTCGAGGAGAAAGAGACGTATTGGTTCAACGGGGTGTGCTTGTTGCGAGTCGCGGTCTTCACGGCCGTGATGATCTGGCGCGTGATGCACAGCTCGGCGAAGTTGCGAAAGCTCGACTCGCGGTCGGTGCGGAAGTCACGGATCGCCTTGTACAGCCCGACCAGCCCCTCTTGGATGAGGTCGTCGGAGTCGCCGCCGGCCAGGAAGTAGGAGGAGGCCTTCAGGCGCACGAACCCGTGGTAGCGCTTGACCAGCCGCTCGTACGCGGTGCGATCGCCCTGCTTGGCGAGCGCGATCAGGAAGCCGTCATCAACCTTGACTTCAGAGTTAGGGTTGCGGGAGATTCTCAGTGCCACGAGCAGATCCTTTCCGGGCATCCGCTGGCGCGGAACACCCAAATTTGCTCAGTGGCGCACTCCTCCCCTGGCGCCAATGCTTGATAGCTGAACCTTAGGTTCAGCGTTATGTGAGCGCGAGAGTTGCACAGTTATGGAGCCTTGTCAAGTGCCGCGCTCGCGCTGCTGCAAGATCTCGTACAAAACGGCCGCAGCGGCGGCGCTCACGCCGAGCGACTCGATCCGCCCGCGCAGCGGCAGCGCGATCAGCTCGTCGCACGCCTTCGCCACCCGCGGGCGCAGGCCGCGACCCTCGCTGCCGAGCACGAGAACGACTCCCGCGCCGCGATAGTCGGGGGCGTCATAGGGGATCGGCGCGAGCGGCGCACGCTCGCTCCCGCGCTCGGGCGGGCGGGCGCCGGTGTCGGCTCCGGGATCGGTGTCGCTCTCGGCGCTCGCCCCGTAGCACCAGCAGCCGGCGTCGCGGGCGGCGCCGAGAAAGTCGGAGATGTTGCGCGCCTTGGCGACACGCAGATGCTCGACCGCTCCGGCCGAGGCCTTGCACGCCGCCGGCGTCACCTCGGCGGAGCGCCGCTCCGGAATCACCACGCCGCTGCACCCGGCACACTCCGCGGTGCGACAGATCGAGCCGAGGTTCTGCGGGTCCTGCACCTCGTCCAGCGCCACCACCAGCGGCTCGGGCCCCGCGAGCAGCTCCTGCGCGGACACATACGGGTAGCCCCCGGCCTGCGCGCATACCCCCTGGTGCGCGGCCGAACCGCAACGACGCTCGATGTCCGTGGCCGAGCTCGTCCTCACCCGCACGCCCGCAAGCCACGGCTCGCGCGCGGCGCCCTGCGTCGCCCATATCTCACCGATGCTCTTCGCGCGGCGTCCGCGCAGCGCCTCACGGACCGCGTTGCGGCCATAGAGGATCACGAGTCCCCGGCCGGGATCAGCTCGGGACCGGCGGGTCCATCGCGGATCTCCCATCCCAGCGCGCGCAGCTCATCGCGCAGGCGGTCGGCCGTCTGAAAATCGCGCTCGGAACGGGCCTGCTCGCGTTGCTCCAGGAGCGCCGACGACTGGGAATCGATGGAGGCGACATCGCCGGCGGATTGCAGTGGAGTCAGCTCGCCCAGCCCCAGCACGCCGAGCATCTCTCGCAGATCCGCGTCCCCCACGCCGGCTCCGCGCCGGTTGGCCTCGCGCACCCACTCGAACAGCGACGCGAGTGCCTTGGGCGTGTTGAAATCCTCGGCCAGCGCATCGAAGAACGCGTCCTCGTGCTGAGCCATGTCCGGTGGACTGGGCGCGCCCATGTCCAGCCGTCTGAGCGCGTCGCGGATGCGATGAACCCTGCGATCGGCGTCGTCGAGCTCCGATGAGGAGAACGCCAGCGGCTGGCGATAGTGCCCCGAGGCGAGATACATGACCACCGCATCGCGTCCATACCGCTCGATGACCTCGTGCAGCGGGGCGATGTTGCCGACCGACTTGGCCATCTTCTCGCCGGTGAACTGGATCATGCCGTTATGCATCCAGGTCCGCGCGAGCTCCTCTCCGCGAGCTGCGCGCGTCTGGGCAGCCTCGTTCTCGTGGTGGGGGAACACCAGATCGGACCCGCCGCCGTGGATATCGAACCCAACTCCGAGCAGGCCCTCGGCCATCGCCGAGCACTCGATGTGCCAGCCGGGGCGACCCGGCCCCCAGGGCGACTCCCAGACCGTATCCTCGCCCGGCTTGTGCGCCTTCCACAGCGCGAAATCGAGCGGATCCTGCTTACGCTCGGCGCCGTCGATCCCCTCGCCCTGATCCATCTCCTGCAGCCGGCGATGCGACAGGCTGCCGTAGTCAGCGTCTGAGCGCACCCGGAAGTAGACATCGCCGCCGGCCGGATAGGCGTGCCCGGACTCCACGAGCGTGGCGATGTACTCGACGATCGGACCCATCGTCTCTGAGGCGAGCGGCTCATGATCGGGACGGCCGAGACCCAGCGCGTCGGTGTCGACCGTGTAGAGCGCGGTCATCTCCGCCGCCAGCTCCGCGCTCGGGCGTGACTGCGCGCGCGCGGCGTCGTAGATCTTGTCGTTGACATCAGTCACGTTGACGACCAGCGTCGTCGCATAGCCCTCATGCGTGAGAAACCGCGCAAGCAGGCTGAAGATCACGAACGGGCGGGCGTTGCCGATGTGGATGCGGCTGTACACGGTGGGTCCGCACGCATAGATGCCGACCCTGCCCTCCTCGCGCTCTCGCAGCGGCAGCAGCTCGCCGCTGCGGGTGTCATGCAGGCGGATCTCGCGCATCGCGCGCAACCCTAACCCAGCGGACGCACTCAGCGGCTGCGCAGGCTCGCGGTGGCCAGCGCCGCGACGCCCTCGCCGCGCCCCACGAACCCCATCCCCTCGCCGGTGCTCGCCTTGACGTTCACGCGCGCCTCGGGCAGACCCAGCGCACCGGCCAGACGTGCGCGGATCGCCTGCTTGTGGGGCCCGAGCCTCGGCGCCTCCATGACAACGGTGCAATCCACGTTGACGATCTCGAGGCCCGCATCGGCGACGTTCGCCACGACCGATGCCAGCAACTCCAGCGAGTCGGCGTCGCGCCAGCGCTCGTCGCTGTCTGGAAAGCGCTCGCCGATGTCCCCCAGTCCCGCGGCGCCGAGCAGCGCATCGATCACGGCGTGCGTCAGCGCATCGGCGTCGGAGTGCCCCTGCAGACCCTGCTCGTGAGGGATCTCGACGCCGCCCAGGATCAGCCTGCGACCGGCGGCGAAGCGATGACAGTCATAGCCGATGCCGACGAGGGTCATCCCACGACCGCCCCGACCGGTCCGCGCCGTCGCGTGCGCCGCTCGAACACGCACAGCTCGCCGATCCCGACGCGATCTAGCAGCTCCAGCGCCTGCCCGTAGTCAGCGCCGACCTCCTCGGGCCGGTGGGCGTCGCTCGAGAGCGCGATCGGAGCGCCGGCATCGACGCACATCTCCAGGAACGCTCGTGCCGGATACAGCTCGCGCGCGCGCTTGCGCAGGCCGGCGGTCGAGACCTCAACGGCTATCTGAGATTCGGCGATCGCCTCGATCGCCGGCTCGTAGTAGCGGCGCAGGTCGCCCTCGGGTCGCGGCCGCTCGGGGTGGACGGGGTGGACGGGACTCCATACCTTGACCAGGTCGGGGTGCGCGAGGACGTCGAACAGGCCGCTGCGGGCGGCCTCGGCGAGCGTCTGGAAGTAGCGCCGCCAGATCTCCTCCGGGCTGTGTCCGCGATCCCAGACGCTGTAGTCGTCCATGTCGATCGCGTCCTCGCGCAGGAAGTGGACCGACCCGAGTACGTAGTCGAAGTCGCGCTCATCCAGCAGGTTGGCCATACGGTCCTCTGCGCCCGGAACGAAGTCGGCCTCGATTCCCAGCCGCAGATCGGTGCGCTCGCGCACAAACTCGCAGTAGGCGTCGAGATCGTCGCGTGCGTTTTCCAACCAGAACGGGTGCCGCCACACGTCGAGCGCCTGCTCGAAGCGGTACACGTGCTCGGACACCCCCAGCTCGGCGATTCCGCGCTCATCGGCCACGGCGCGATAACGCGCAGCGTTCTCCTTGGTGAAGTGATCCCGTGCGTTGGCGCTCAGATCGTCCGGGCGCAGGTGCAGGTGGTAGTCGGTGAGCATATGACTGTTGTTTTTTGTTTTTGGAGTTTGTATACCAAAGGATATCTATGTATAACTTTGGTAGATACTTAGCTCCGTCGCGCAAGCAAGAGCTCGGCCAGTGCGAGGTCCAGTGGGGTGGTGATCTTCAGATTCGAGCGCTCGGCCGGCACGACAATGACCCGACCACCCAGACGCTCCACGAGCCAGGCGTCGTCGGTCGCCCGCGCCAGGATCTCCGTGGGCACGTCCAGCGCCCGTTCCAAGGCCGCGCGGCGAAAGACCTGAGGCGTCTGCACCGCCCACAGGGCCGAGCGATCGATCGTCTCGACCACGACGCCGCCGTCACTCACGCGCTTGACCGTGTCAGAGACCGGCACAGCGGCGATCGCCGCGTCCAGGCCCACGCCGGAATCGCCCGCGAGCGCCGCAAGCGTCCGCTCAACGAGCCCCGCCGAGGCCAGCGGACGCGCCGCGTCATGCACGACGATCAGCTCCTCCGGGCTGCCCTCCCCGGCGGCCGCGAGTGCGCGCGCCACGGACTCCGAGCGAACGGCCCCGCCATCGACACCGATAGTGCCCGCTGGCGCGGGCACGCCGGGCGGCAGCGCGACCACGACGCGCTCGACATCGCCGACACCGAGCATCAGATCGACGCTCCACTGCAGCAACGAACGGCCGGCGAGCTCGGCGAGCGCCTTGGGACCGTCAGCCCCTAAACGCTCGCCGCGCCCGGCGGCGAGGATCAGCGCAAGCGCCAAGCCTCGTCTACTTGGCCATGGCCGTCTGGCTGGAGGCCGAGCCGGCTAGCAGCTCGTCGAGATAGCCCTCAGCCTCGTCCTCGTCCTTGTCGAGCGCATACATGAGCTCGGAGGCGAGGATCTTCTTGGCCCGGGTGAACATCTGCTTCTCACCGGTCGACAGGCCCTTCTCGGACTCGCGCAGCGCGAGGTTGCGCACGACCTCCGCGAGCTCGTAGATGTCGCCGGTCTTGATCTTGTCGCGGTTGTGCTTGAACCGGCGGTTCCAGTTCTTGGGCATCTCCGAGACTTCGTCCCGGAGCACATCCAGCACTTTTTTGACGGTCTCTTCGTCGATCACCCTGCGCAGACCCGCGAGCGCCGCGTTTTCGCTCGGCACCCTTACCGTCATGTCGTTGTGGAGGATCTTGATCGTGAGGTACTCGCGGCGTTCGCCAAGCATCTCCATCTCCTCCTTGCCCTCCACCTTCCCTGCGCCGTGGTGGGGGTAGACGACGTTGTCGCCGAGCTCGAACTCGATGAGCTCCACTTCACGCGTGGCCTCCAGCTGCTCGATCAGCGACTCGGCGGACGCCTCCGACTCGATGGACGGGGCCTCTTCGATTGCTTGTGCGGGAATGGTGTCCTCCTTTGATTGCGGCCTGCCCGTCGGGCGGCCCGGGTCAAGTCTGCAAGTAGCGGTCCACGAGATTGATCTCCTGCAGGCGGCGCAGGCCCTCGCGGATGTCCTTCGCCCTGATCTCCCCCACCCCCTCGACCTCCTCGAGCTCCGAGTCGGTCGCGGCCAGCAGCTCGTCAAGCCCCCCGAACTCGCCGACGATCTGGCTCACCACCAGCTTCGGCAGCCGGGGAATGCGCCCCAGCACTCGGTAGCCGCGCGGCGAGACGGGATAGTCGAGCGTGTTCAGCTTGCGGTCGTAGGACAGCAGCTCGGCCAGCCGGCCGAAGTCGAGCAGGTCCTGATGCGCGAGTCGCCCGATCTCCTCCAGCGCCAGCGCGAACGCCTCGTCGGAGTAGCTGGACAGGTAGTCCCGCACGAGCGCCGCCTTCTCGGCGGCGGTGCCCACCATCGTCTCCTCCAGCTGCATCTCGATCAACCGGCCCTCTGAGCCCAACTCGACGATGTAGCGCTCGATCTCGACCGCCATGCGCGTGACGAGCTCCGAGCGCTGCATCACGGTCAGCACATCGTGCAGCATCGCCCCGCCCTCGAACTCCAGTGCGGTCAGCCGCGTGGATACCTGATCGAGACGGGTGCGGTACTTGTCGAGCGTCGCCAGCGCCTGATTGGCCTTGGCCAGCACCACCGGGATGTCCTCGAGAATGTACTTGACGCCGTCCACATACACCGACACCACCTCGCGGCGCTGCGAAACGGCGATCACCAGCGCATCGGTCTGCTTCGATACACGCTCCGCCGTGCGATGCCTGGTGCCAGTCTCGTGCGAGAGGATCGTCGGGTCGGGCATCAGCTGGACGTTCGCCATCGTGATCTTCGTCGCGTTCGCGTTCAGGATGATCGCGCCGTCCATCTTCGCCACCTGGTACAGGAACGCGGGCGTGTAGTCGATGTCGAGCTTGATCCCACCCGAGTTCAGGAAGCTGAGGTCCTCCGGCTCACCGATCACGATCAGCCCGCCGGTGCGGGAATCGAGGATGCTCTCGATGCCCTCGCGCAACGCCGTCCCGGGCGCGATCATCTCCAGCGCCTTCATCAACCCCGGCTCC
>Ga0116216_10003602_pt1 | contig 10058 bp, 8 predicted proteins | sample Sb_taG_11_FD_89696 | JGI IMG/M metagenome (GOLD analysis project Ga0116216, IMG submission 89696) | Peat soil microbial communities from Weissenstadt, Germany - Sb_50d_3_AS metaG | ecosystem: Environmental > Terrestrial > Soil > Wetlands > Peat | place: Germany: Weissenstadt | collected 2010-09-21
TAGAGTGGGATCACCGTCAAGGCAAACATGAAGCCAGCGAACGGGTTATTTTCAGCCGCCCCTATGAGCATTAAAAAGAACTCTATCAGTAATGTTACTTCAAGAACCATCAGAAACCAGCGGAGATAGTCATTCAGTTTCCGAATGGCAAAAATGGCTGTAAGTGCTCCCTCCTGGCGAATTATAGGACTCTCCCCTCCTTCCAGGGGTGTGGCCTGTTGAGCCTGAGTGGACATCCCAGCTGGCGCTTGAGGTGGAGGTTGCACAACATATTGAGGAGGTGGAGGCTTAAGTGGCAGCTCCTCCATGGGCGGATAAACCTCAGAAGGCTGTGTTCTAATCATTTCTTCTGGAAAAGGATTACTTGGATTGTACATCATGCTCTTCTCCATAAGCGCTTTGTTTATGCAGGCTAGATCTGGCTATGTCTACAACGATTATAACATGATTTGCCCGTCAAGTGCTACGTCGCACTAATAAAACTACACCATCAGCACGTGCAAGAGGACGATATAGTTTTGAAAGTCCATTCAGTTCGCTTGTTGCTTCAGCCAGATTTTCTATAGACAAGTTATTGAGATCAACTACAACATATTGGACGGTGTGATTACAATCAGTGTCCAGGCATACGGAAGGAAAGACAGCTAAAAGTTGTCTTTCGCTCAAATGAGGATTAAGGTCCATTCCTGCAGAGACAGAAGCATCCGGTGGAATAAGTGCCAGTACTTGTTGAATTTGTTCTTCGCGACTACCTGGTGTGTGGTCCGCCCAGAAAGCATTGAGTTGAGGTATAGCAATCACGTAGTTAAAGCCAATTAACAGCACAATCCAGGTAAACAGTATCCATTGTAATTGAAAAATTGTTATCTTTTCAGCTAATGGAGACATACGAGCACTGAATCTCTGCCATTGTTCGTGTCGCCAGGCAGGCAAGGTCAACCGTAAAACTCGATGTTTCAACAGGTCGAACATATGGTTGAACAAAGTGAGCAATGTTGAATTGAATAGCGTCATGATATAGTTGCCGCCTGTCAGTTGGGTAGATGTGGTCAGAGCATTGGCAGGTGAGCCAGATGTTGCCAATGTCAGATTGGACTGAGAGGAGGATGCAAAGGCCATGGTTTCGGTGGCTGGTGAAATCTCAGCCCCTTCCAGATTATATGCGGTTTCTGATTTATGTAGAGGGATTGGATGTCTCTGCCGCCATCCTTGCCAGATAATAATCAAGCGACGCGTGCCATGAATGCCTGATACCATGACGAATGGAATAATTGCCGCATTATAGTGATAGACGCCGCTATATAAAAGGGGATCAGTGCTGAGTAAGTTTACAGCAAGGCTGGGTAGCGCAGGTAGCAACCACTCGGGGGAAAGCAAAGACAGAAACCCAACACTTCGTAAGAGACCAACAAGGTAATAGAAACGATCCAGAGTGAAGAAGGTTGTAAATAAGAGCCAGGGGTGAATTATGAGATTTGCAACTGCTGCACCAGGTGAACTTCCCAGAGCCTCGTACCGATACCAGTAATTGTTTGCCTGAACACCGGGATAGAAATGCGGGATAATAACTTTAAAAGCCAGAAAACTCCAGAGCAGGCCACCAATCAATAAAACTGTGCCTAATCGCGGAAGTTTATATTTCCATATAACTAAAATACCAAGTAGTGCTACGGAAAGTGGAATATCTTCCTTACACATGCAAGCAAGTATGCAGGCAATCAGAAACCATACGTAACGTTTGTATGTAAGCGCTAGAATGGCATACAACAATAATGGAGTCGCGAGGCTAACTGGATGGAAATCAAATATGTTCAAACCTAATAATGCTGGAGAAAATAGATATGCAATAGCCATCAGAGGGCCAAAAATAGGCCATTCAGGAATATATCTGCGTGTAAGAAGAAAGACGGGTAATGCTCCGGATACTAACGCCAGCGTCTGGAAGACAAGCAAGATTCGTGGGTCGGCATGGAAGGCGTACAACAGCGAGAGCGGTAAGATTATCGGCTCAAAATGGATCGCCAGGCGTGTTGGTGGGCCGTACCAGTCAATTGCCTGGTTTGTAAACTGAAAAAAACGCCCATGTAGCGTATTCCATAACACCTGATCCATGTTACCTAGGTCAAAAGCGCTTGCCTTGAACGTTGCATATCGCAGGATAGCCTGATTACTCATCCACACCATATAGATAACCATGATAAGTATCAAGAGTCCCCAGGCTATCTTTTGTTGAGTACGCAGATCAAATCGTTTCATTTCAGCATTTCAAATTTTAATAATGGCTTGCCAGATGCCAAGAAAGACAAGTAGCATACATGAGTAAACGATCACATATTCCGGCCAGTCACCTGTTCGAAAACGCCAATGAGGATTTGGGGGAAAGCCGAAGCGTTTATGATATGGCCATAATAATGGCACACCACCTTCAGTCAACCCATCTGCAGCAATATGCAGGATACATCCAATCAAAACAGCCACGAAGACTACATGAGTCTTTTCTACAAATTGGGCAGGAAAGATGAAACCTTTTTGGGCCAGGAAGAGTATTATAAGTTGCTCCATGCCAAGCGCAAGTAATGAACCCAGTAACAAACCCAGAAGGCTATGAAAAAGTGTCCGATGACCTGCAATATGTTGAATCTCTTTACTGATCCAACCAAACCTCCGACCTATAGTACTTTGTGCGTTATCAATATCGGGTAGGAGCGCCCCAAGAGCTACCATAGAAAAAAAGATGACTTTATTGATAATCAAATCGATAGGCACAGGCGTAGCAGTAGCTAGTGGTGGACCTGAGATATGCACAAAACCATCAAGTACGACTGCGGCGGTTAAGCCAAACATTACGTGTGATCTACCAAGCATGCAACGAGGCTCCTCAAGAACAAACTGTTTAAGCTTGCTCATTGTAGGAGTTTTTAGAACAAATATCAAGAGGAGATTTTGATACTACATCTCGTCGGGTAGACTCAGCAGAATGTAGTTCCCCTCTACTTGAACTTGATACGTTTGAATGTTGTGACGAGCAGGTCCCCGAAGAACCTTCCCTGTACAAACATTGAATTGCGCTCCATGCCAGGGGCAGGTGAGCACTTCACCATCTAGTTCGCCTTCATTGAGAGGGCCGCTAATATGCGTGCAATTATCGGTAAAGGCATATATAGAATTATTGACTTTTGCCAGGCAAATAGGTTCGCCATCTACTTCTACTGCCACAAGTCCGCCTTCATCAAAATCACTGACTTCAGCGACATTTACAAAGTCTGACATACTTATCCCTTATATACCCATACCTTGAACAGGGAGAATAGCGCCTGTGATGCCGTCGCTGGCGGGTGACACCAGGAATATTGCAGTCTCTACGATTTGTTCCATGCTTACCCACTTCTTACGTAAATCCTCGGGCGATGGCTTCATTGACTCAATATTCGATTGCGTGACAATGAGGCCTGGACCAATGGCATTTACGTAAATGCCGACATTCTTGCCTTCTTTTGCGAGTGTTCGTGTTAGCGCATCAACACCTGCCTTGGCACAGTTGTAAGCTAGCATATTGGGTCCAGCGCTTTGTGCACCACCTGCGCGACTAAAATTGAGAAGCTTACCTTTGTTCTGTTTCTGCATGCTAGGCCAAACAGCGCGAGAACAGAGGAATGCAGAGCGCAAATTATTGTTCAACTCGAAATCCCAGTCAGCCAGGGTTAATTCATCTGAAGGGCCATACTTTGTGAGGCCTCCTGCAAGATTTACAAGGATGTCAATGCGACCATAGGATTTCAACGTTTCCTGAACCAATGTACTGGCTCCTTCTTCGGTCGTTAAATCCGCAGATACTGCAATCACCTGTGCCCCTTCGGCGTGAAGTTCTTCAGAACGCGCATTGACTCGTTCAGCAGTACGAGAGCTGATGGCAAGCATTGAACCTTCGCGGGCCATGGCGGAAGCAAGCGCAAATCCTACCTGTCCAGCGTGGCTGACACCAGTGATAACAGCAACTTGAGCTTCCAGCCGCCTGGAAATCCCTGGATTATTGATCATCTTCATCGTCCACCGGGGGCTTTTCTAAACCTGCCAGGGCCAGGCTACGATGCAGAACGCGTAAAGAAAGAAAGGCGCATTTTGTGCGAGCTGGACTGATGGGTATACCCAGGGCATCCAGTACATCATCCTTACCGAGTTGCACGACCTCTTCTACGGTCTTACCTTCGATCATTTCAGACAGCATTGATGCCGCAGCCTGGCTAATTGCGCATCCACGTCCTTGAAATCGCACTTCTGTGATGTGATCATCTTCTACCTGGAGATCTATGGCTAGCTGATCTCCACATAAGGGATTGTTGTCTTCGGCATGAGCATCTGGATGGTCAAGCTTCCCATAGTTACGAGGATTGCGATAATGATCCAGAATGTATTCGCGATAATAATCCATGAGTTTTGCGGCGTGGGTACCCCTCGGCTAAAGCCCTTGGGAGGAAGCGCCGCCCTCCTTTTCGTTGAACTCCATTGTGGCCGCTATCCAGCCATGTGTACATCGCGCGAGACGCTGCAATTTGCTCGGGACCACCTCCAGGATGGTTTTGCCGGTGCTCAGGTCTTTGAGCACAAAACTCCCTTTGAGCCGCCTTCCTCCGATGTATCCCACCTGCCCTTTGGCTGCAACTCGTTCGTAGAGCTTCCACCCTTTGACCTTACGCGGTGCCCAAATTCTATGCTCACTATGTTTGCCATTAAACAACCGATACTTGCCACGAGGAACACAGCGCAACACATGGGTGACTGTACTCGGTTCGACCACTTCGCCCATCACGCAGGCAATGGCCACAGCATCGTTGGTGTGGGACTTGGGAAGGCCAAGCACCCGGGTACGCTTGTACTTCGTCTCGTAGCCATAGCTCACTGCAACCTTATCTGTTCCAAAGATCGCCCGGAGGCGCTGGACCACGGCAGTTTTGAGAGTCGATACGTGAGCGGCATCTTTCAACGGGGTGCGAGCCTGAGCCTGGATCGTGGGATAACCGAATTCTGCGGCAGTTTGCTTCCCCTTGCGCTCATTGCAAGGTTGACAGGCCAGCGTGAGATTGCTCACCCGATTACTGCCGCCTCTGGACCTGGGGACGATATGCTCTACCTCCAAAGGGACTTCTTCCGCTCCGCAATACGCACACTGACGCTGCCACTTCTCCAGGAGATACTCTCGCAGGAGATAGCCTTGCAGTTCGCCTTGCTGATAGTCCAGGCCTGAGATCTCCGGGTGCTGCATCTTTTGGGTGTCGAACCTCCCCACTTCCACATTGACCTGGCACACCGGCAGGACCCTCGCCACGAAATGCACGGCCTTGACCGTCGCTTCTGCCTTAGAACGCAGCGATGGGGGCATCCAGCCAGCGGACCTGCGGCGATTGGCAAAGCGGGCAGCGCGATAGCGGGTGTTGCGGAAACGGCGCGCGCGCCGGTACTTTTTTCGTTGCGCCAACTTGTCCGTGATATCGGCACGCAGGTGGGCCTCAGCCTGATAGACCACCGCACCGTTCGTGGTAGCGGCCAATCCTACAGTCTTCGACCCCGTATCGACCCCTACAGTGACCGGCTGGGTATACTTGGTGGTCTCAAACCGCAATTGGATCGTGAATGGCTCACGACTGACCACTTTTGCCAGCCCACATCTCAGCCAGTACCAGACCTTATTTCGCCGTCTGGTGGGCATCAAGGGCTTTCCTGATGCCCCGAGTACGTAAACGATGGATTGCTCCATAACCCTTCCTTTCGGAGTCTTCTCTTCCCCTCGACAATGATGCTTCCCGGTACTTTCTGCTCATCACTGTGACTGACCTCATCACTTTTAAATCAGCAGTTGTAGAGTGGCGAGCTTGGGCAGCACCCGCCAGTACGAACGGAAACACTCAGAAGCATCGGAGTTCTCTCAGTGTGATCCTTGACGCAGAGAAGCTCGGCAACGATCACTCAAGAACTGAGTCTGGTCAATCGGCTTGCAGGAGACTGGCTCTTACAAGCCTCCCCATCCAATAGGGAGGTCATTGACTGACATAAACTGGCCCCTACACGTTAAATATTTGTAGCGCTTTGCGCAATCCCTGTACCAGGGCATCGATATCTTCTTGGACAGTATACACGTAGAAACTTGCACGCGCAGTTGCAGCCAGACCGTAACGTTCCATCAATGGCTGCGCGCAGTGATGTCCGGCACGAATAGCGACACCCATCTCCTGGTCGAGGATCGATGCCAGGTCATGTGGATGAATATCAGCCAGCGTAAAGGAAACCACGCCACCGCGTTTCGTAACATCTGGTCCATAGATGGTCAAACCTGGGATAGTCTGCAATTGTTCAAGCGTGTACGTGGTAATTTCTTGCTCATGTTTGAACACGTTCTCCATGCCAAGCGTATTGAGGTAATCGACTGCCGCCCCCAGGCCAACAGCTTCAGCTATTGCTGGTGTTCCAGCTTCGAACTTCCAGGGCAGGTCGTTCCAGGTGGATTCACGTAATCCAACCTTGCGAATCATATCGCCACCACCCATGAAAGGAGGCATAGCTTCCAAAAGGTCTCGCTTCCCATATAACACGCCGATACCGGTAGGCCCTAGCATCTTGTGGGAACTAAAGCACAGAAAATCAATATCAAGGGCCTGCACATCTACATGCATATGTGGAACGCTCTGTGCCGCATCGAGCAATACGATAGCTCCAACTGCATGAGCGCGCATTATCATTTTCTGAGCAGGGTTAATAGTGCCTAACACATTGGACATATGTGTGAAAGCTACAAGTTTTGGTTGCTGCTGCAAGAGTTGTTCATACACATCCAGATTTAACAGTCCTTCGTCAGTTACAGGCACAAATTCCAGACGAGCGCCTGTGCGTTGTGCCAGCAATTGCCAGGGAACGAGATTGCTGTGATGTTCCATTTCTGTTAGTACTATCAGATCACCAGCAGAAATATTTGTATTACCCCAACTGTAGGCCACCAGGTTGATGCTCTCGGTGGTATTACGTGTAAAGATGACCTGTTTACTGCGGTGAGCGTTGATGAAGCGAGCTACTTTGACACGGGCCTTTTCCATCCTGGCCGTTGCTTCTTCACTGATCTCGTAAACTCCACGATGAACATTGGCATGGTACATTTCGTAATAAGTACTCATAGCCTCGATGACAGCTTCCGGTTTCTGAGAACTCGATGTGCTGTCGAGATAGATCAGGGGCTTGCCGTGTACCTGACGCGCCAGGATTGGGAAGTCTTTACGTATTTCTGCCGCTGTGCGCAGGGAAGAGTTTGTTTTCGTATGTTCCATTGTTGTCTCTGTTACATTATCGAAATTTGACATGCTGTACCTGATTTCTGAGTCAATTACCCCCGCACAAATGCCGGGGGCTTGTGTCTGGGCTCCACCGCAACTCTGCATATCTTTGCAGACGTGCAGCTTTGGCTTCCTCGCTCGACACATCAGGGCGTACTGACAAGACGCCCGTGCTCATCCAGTCTTGCCGGACCAGCAGCGTTCTCAAGGCCACATTTCTGGCGCCAATCAGATCCGCATGGAGCCTGTAATGGCAACTCTGGCAGACAAAGAGCAGTCCCTTGTTGGGGCGATTGCCCTCACTGGTATGCCCACACCTGGGGCATGCCTGGCTGGTGTAGTTCGCATCGACTCTCACTGCCAAGCTCCCTACACGCATCGCTTTGTAGGCAATGTAGCCATGCAGTTGGGCGAAGGCCCAATTGGAGGCATGTCTGTTTGCTCTTCGCTGTCTCCCGGTTGCTTTCTTTCCATGCTTGCGACTGGTGCGCTCACGGATATGGGTCAGGTCTTCCAGGCCAATGATGCTGTGTGGGTACTGCTCCACGATGCGCCGACTGATCTCATGATTGGTAGCTTGTTTCAACCGTCTCTCCCGTGCGCTAATGATCACCAGTCTCCTGGTAGCCGAACGGGTGCCTTTGTGCTGCAATCGCTTTCTTAGTCGGCCGTAGTGGTCCGCTTTGGCCTGGACCTGTCTACCGGAATAGAAGGATGCGCCATTGTCCAATGGCGCTGTGACTGCCAGATAACGTTGTCCTACATCCACGCCCACAATCTGCTGATGCGTCTCTGGTGTGGGATCTGCTAGTTCCACCTCAAAGGTGACGAGCAGATAGAACTGCTTGCATGGCTTATCATACCAGAGTTTTGCCGCCCCGATATGCGCACCGTGCTGCATAAGTGCAAGTTGCTTCCCATAGCCGCTATAGGAGACAACCACGCGCCCCTCCAGGGTAAGGATGCTCACCTGGTTATCGGACTTCAAGCTGTAGTCCCTGTGGTAGTTATAGGTGAGCGTTGGGGAAACATACTTGGGTGGCTGATCGAGTCCCTTGTAGCGCTTCCTGGTGATTCCTGCCTTGCGGGCCGCATGGTTTTGCTTCACCTTGGTCCAGAGCGTCTTGTAGGTAGCTCCCACCTGGCGAGGGACGTTACAGGCCATTTGAGCAGGCAGATGATAGACGGCACGTAGGTCTGCATACGTCTCTCGTTGCAACCACTCCTGGTTACTCTTTTTGCCATGGGTAAACGAACAACGAGAGGCATAGTTCAAGGCATCACGGTACGCCAGTTGGGTGGTACGCAATGCCATAAACTGGTCAAGGTTGGTATATAGTTTCAATTTGGCGGTCATCTTCTGCCTCATAGAACGAATGTACAATATTTCCACGGGAGATGTCAAATACTATATCTGTGAACAATTTTCCCAATCCAAGCCCCACAGAAGGACTCCCATTCCTCCCCCGCTTAAAAGTCGGAGGAGTCCTGCTCGGTTTGTTGATTACTATCAAAACATTACAAGGGTGTGAATTTCCAGTATAGTTCATCACAATTTTGTGATGTTTCTTGTTTTGCTACCTGCGGCAGCAAAAAAAATACAAAGATTTTTCGGGAACCCGCTGTTGTATTCCCAGATGCGCGGCCCTTAAAACCGCCAGGGGGCTTTGCCCCCTGCATGTCACATTTAATATTCGGTGAGTATTATTTCTTCTTCTGTGGGTTTGTCGCTAAGTGAGACGGCATATTCGTCGACGCCTTCGACTTCCCAGCGTTCCTGGGCATCGACCCAGGTGTCTGCTTCAGCTTCGTACGAACCGCTCATGCGACGTACGATACTGCGACGCAGGCGTGTACGCAGGTTCTCTAAAGGTATGCGTTGCAGTACTGGCTCAAAGAAGCCTTGTACGATGATACGTTCTGCTTCTTCGCGCGGTATTCCACGCACCATAAGGTAGAATAGCTGCTCTTCATCGATTTGTCCTGTCGTGGCGCCATGACTGGCGCTGACTTCGTTGGCTCCGATCTCAAGACTGGGTATTGATTCTGCACGACACTTCTTACTGAGGAGTAACGTGTGGTCTGAGAGGAATGAAGCCGTTTGCTGCGCTTTTGGCTGCACACGAATCATACCTATAAACTCTACGCGAGACTCGTCGGTAAGTACACCTTTCACCAGAGTCTCGGCGTTAGTAGATATGGCGGCATGGTTCGAAAGAGTATTGATCGAATAGCGCTGATCATGGTCAGTGAAGAAGACACCAACCAGTTCTCCCGCGCTTCCATTACCACTCAGGCCAACGCCAATGTCTGAAAGCATTACTCTGCTGCCAAGGTCGGCAAGAACCCAGGTGGTGCTGCCATCCTTTTCGTGTACAGCATTCTTATTCGTGATGGTCCAGACATTCTGGCCGAGGTCTTGCATATTGCTGAATTCAACATGAGCCGCATTCTTCACATACACTTCCACAACACCATCCAGCAACGAGGGCTGATCGCCATCAATAAGCGAGTTGTGTTCCTCAACGTAACGCACGCTACTCTGCTCATCGGCAATAATGAGTGTATGCGCAAACGTGGCTGATGCAGGGGCATCAATCCAGATTTGAGTGAGAATGGGGTCTTCAATTTCTACGCCCTTAGGAAGGTAGAGAAAGACGCCCCCACTCCAGAAAGCAGCATGCAAGGCTGTGTATTTTGTGCTGTCTACTGGTACGCAGGTTGTCATGAAGTACTGCTGAA
>Ga0116216_10003603_pt1 | contig 10054 bp, 8 predicted proteins | sample Sb_taG_11_FD_89696 | JGI IMG/M metagenome (GOLD analysis project Ga0116216, IMG submission 89696) | Peat soil microbial communities from Weissenstadt, Germany - Sb_50d_3_AS metaG | ecosystem: Environmental > Terrestrial > Soil > Wetlands > Peat | place: Germany: Weissenstadt | collected 2010-09-21
GCCAGGCCTCCGCGCTGGCCGAGCCGAACAGGCCGGCGAAGGACGGCTGGAGGTCGAACGCGTCGGCCACGACGGACAAGACCGCCCACCCGTCGGCGAACGCCGCGCGCAGCTCTGCCTCGCTGACCCGCCGCGGGCCAACGGTCCCCGGCTGCCGGTCGCTGAAGCACATCAGGTAGCAGGTCCCGCCCGGGGGCAGCACCGACGCCAGGCTCTCGACGTACCTGGCGCGGTCGACATCGTCGAAGACGTGGAACAGCCCGCTGTCGATGATCGTGTCGAAGGTCAGGCCCAGATCGGCCAGGTTCAGCGCGTCGGCGACCTCGAAGCGGGCCTTGATGCCCCGCGTAGCCGCCTTCTCGCGGGCCCGCTCGATGGCCAGCGGCGACAGGTCGATCCCGACGGCGTCCGCGCCGGACGCCGCGGCGAGCAGCGTGTGCTCCCCGGTGCCGCAACCGGCGTCAAGCACCCGGCCCGCCAGCAGACCATCGTCCGCCAGCCGCGCGAACGCGGGCTGCGGCCTGCCGATGTCCCAGGGCGCTTGCCCGCCCTCCCCGTAGGCCCAGTCCCAGCTCGGCGTGGTCATGGTCTCCCTGCTATACCGAAGGGGTGAGTGCCGACAGCGTACCCGAGCAGATGCGCCGGGCCGCGCTGGCTCTGCTTGCGGCGTTCGGTAAACAGGAAAAAGCGCTGGCGGCGCGGCCGTTCAGCGAAGACGCGGCGCGGCGGTGGCTGGAGTACCGGCCGCGGCGGCGCCCCGGCGTGTGCCTGACCCAGTTGGACCCGACGGCCCGCAAGGCCGCTCACCGGCTGCTGGCCACCGGGCTGAGCGAGCACGCCTACGCCCAGGCGATGGCCGTCGTCGCGCTGGAGGAGGTGCTGGACCGGCACGAGCAGTGGCGGCGGGGCCGGCACAGCAACGACTACTGGGTCAGTGTCTTCGGCGAGCCCGCGGGCGAGGCGCCGTGGTCGTGGCGGTTCGAGGGGCACCACCTGTCCGTCACGATGACCGTGGCTGGCGATCTGGTCTCCCCCGCCCCGGTCTTCCTCGGCGCCAACCCGGCCTGCGTCAGCTACGCGGGGCGGCCGGTATCCCGGCCGCTCGGCCCGGAGGAGGACCTGGCGCGGGCGCTGCTCGACGCGATGGGACCGGCGGGACGGGCCGCGGCCGTGGTCGCCGGCCAGGCGCCCGGCGACATCCGCACCGGGACCAACCCGGCGGCCAGCCAGCAGATCGCGCCGCTCGGCGTGACCAGCGGCAAGCTCGGACCCGCGGCGCGAGCCGTGCTGAGCGAGCTGGTCGCGCTCTACCTGGGCCGGCTCCCCGCCGAGCTGGCGGCCCGCGAGGCCGCCCGGCTCGAGCCCGCCGAACTGCACTTCGCCTGGGAGGGCCCGGTCCTGCCCGGCACGCGGCACTACTACCGGGTCCAAGGCGATGACCTGCTCATCGAGTACGACACCACCGCCGACGGCAACCACGCGCACACCGTGCTGCGCCGCCCGCGCAGCGACTTCGGCGCGGACATCCTCGCCGCCCACCTCCGCGACGAGCACCGGGCACAATGACGGCCCAGGCACAATGACGGCATGGCATCACACGTCGCGCTGCTGCGCGGGATCAACGTCGGCGGGAAGAACAAGGTCCCCATGGCCGAGCTGCGGGAGGTCGTGACCTCGCTCGGGCACACCGGGGTGACGACCTACATCCAGAGCGGCAACGTGCTGTTCACCACCGAGGAGACCGACACGGCGGAGCTGACCTCGGCCCTCGAGGCGGCCATCGCCGCCAAGTTCGGGATCAACCCGCCCGTGGTGGTGCTGTCCAGGGACGAGCTGGCCCGGGTCCTGGCTGACAACCCGTACGGCGACGAGCCCAACCCGAAGCTCGTCCACGTGGTGTTCATGGGCTCCGAGCCGAGCCAGGAGCTCCTGGACCGCATCAAGGCCGTCGAGAGCGCGGCCGCCGCCAAGGGCAGCCGCGACACCATCACCGCGATCGGCAAGGCCCTCTACCTGCGTACGCCGGACGGGTACGGCACCAGCGAGCTGTCCGAGGCGCTGTTCCGCATCGTCGGGACCGGCAAGAAGCGCCTCCCGGTGACGGCCAGGAACTGGTCCACGTCCACCACGCTGCTGTCCCTGTGCGAGGCGAAGTGAGCCGCGCGGTCCTGGTCACCGGGGCGTCCAGGGGCATCGGCCGGGCGATAGCGCAGGCGTTCGCCACGCAGGGCGACCGGGTGGCGGTGCACCACCGGGATTCCGCCGCGCTCGCGGAGGAGGTGGTGGCCGGGCTGCCCGGGCGCGGCCACACGATCGTCCGCGCCGACCTGGCCGACGCCGAGGCCGTCCGGCGGATGGTCGACGCGGCCGCCGGAGACCTGGGCGGCCTGGACGTGCTGGTGAACAACGCCGGGATCTACCTCTGGCACCCGATCACCGAGGCGTCTTATGAGCAGTGGCAGGAAGCCTGGCGCGAGACCTTGGCCGTCAACCTCACCGGCGCCGCCAACGTGACCTGGTGCGCGGTGCAGTACATGAAACAGACCGGCGGCTGGATCATCAACGTGACCTCGCGTGGCGCGTTCCGCGGCGAGCCGAGGCACCCGGCCTACGGGGCCAGCAAGGCGGGCCTGAACTCGTTCGGCCAGTCGATGGCGCGCGCGCTGGCCCGGTACGGGATCTCGGTGGCGAGCGTGGCGCCCGGGTACGTGGAGACGGAGATGGCCGCGGCCGACCTGGCGTCGGAGCGCGGGAACGAGATCCGGGCGCAGAGCCCGTTCAACCGGGTAGCGACGCCCGAGGAGATCGCCGCCGCGGTCCTCTACCTGGCCTCCGACCAGGCGCAGTGGGCCAGCGGCGCGATCCTCGACCTCAACGGGGCCTCGTACCTGCGGTCCTAAGCCGCCGGGCCTAAGGAAACGGGCCGCACGCCGTCACCGGACGCTGCGGTGGGCAGCCCGGTCATTACCCGGCCCCAGGCCAGGTCGGCGCCCGCGGTCAGGCAGCCGTCGACGACGGCGTCGGTGCCCAGCGCGCTGACCCTGATGGCGGGCAGGACCGGGGCGATCTGCTCCAGCTCCCGGCGGACCGCCTCGGCGAAGCCGGGGGCCCGGCCGATCCCGCCGCCCAGCACGATCAGCTCAGGATCCACCACCGTAATGACGGCGCAGACGGCCCTGGCCACGAGCCGCGCCTCCTCGGCCACGACCGCCGCGGCCCGCTCGTCACCGCCCTCGGCGGCGGCGAAGACGCGCCGCGCCGACACCGGACCCCGCATGCCCCCGCGACGCGCGGCCCGGACGACCCCGGAGGCCGACGCGGCCGCCTCGAGCGTCCCGCGCTTGCGGGCCTCGTGCTCGTCGGCGCCCATGCCACCGGACATCGGGAGGAACGCGATCTCCCCGGCGACGCCGTGCGCCCCGCGCAGGAGCTGGCCGCCGAGGATGAGCCCCATGCCGATGCCGGTACCGATGTGCACGAACGCGAAGTGGTCGACGTCGCGGCCGTGCCCCAGCGCTCGTTCGGCCAGCGCAGCCGCGTCCACGTCGTTCTCCATCACCAGCGAGGGGCCGAACGCCTCCCGCAGCCCCGCCAGCGCCGCCGGGCGGTCCCAGCCGCGCAGCCCCCCGGTGAGCTTCATGGCGTTCTTCCGCGGGTCGTACACGCCGGGGCTGCCGATCACCGTCTGGGTGATCGCCGACCTCGGCACGCCGGCGGCCTCGCAGAGCTGGTCGCCGAGCCCGACCAGTTCGGCGACCCGCCCGCGGACGCTGGTGGCGTGGGCCCGCGACGACTCCCTGGCCCTGACCTCCCCGGCCAGGTCGGCGATCGCGCCGCGGACGTACTCGTGCCCGATGTCCAGGCCGAGCACCAGGCCCGCGTCGGGCCGGATCTCGTACAGCCGGGCCGACCGGCCCGGCACGCCGGTCCGGTGCCCGGCCACCCGGACCAGGCCCGCCCGCTCGACGTTGTCCAGGGCGAGCGACACGGTGGGCTTGGACAGCCCGGAGACGCGCGCCAGCTCGGCCCGCGAGCAGGCCCCGCGCTGGCGGATGTGCTCGAGCAGCAGCTGCTCGTTCATCGCCCTGATCAGCGAGGGACGCGCCGCGAACAGGACACCGCCCGTGCCCTCCGGAGGCGGAAGAGCCGAGGCCGGTTCCGCGCTCGGCACGACGCCGCGCGTGCCTTCCGACAGGGCTGTCACGGCCACCTCCCCCACCATTGTGCTCGATACGTGTCGCTGGATCGCCGATTCCCAACTGTGCCCAAAGCGGTTCTTTCATGCTCTTGTCGCAGGCAGATAGTTAGGATACTGTCCTAACAAACTTTAACGGAAGGGGCAACCCGATTTCGCCCGCAGAAGCGCCCCACCGCACGTGCTCCACGGCACGTGCCCCACGGGCCGTGCCCCAACCGTTAACCACGGACGTGCCCTTCACGGACCAAACGGCAGTAAGGACGAAACGGCATGAGACGCCTCACTAGATACGGGGTCATCATCACGGCCGGCCTGCTCGCGACCGCCGCCTGCAGCTCCAGCTCACCCAGCAGCACCAGCACGAGCACGAGCGGCGGAACCACCGGCGCTAGCGGCACGCTGGTTATCGACAACGAAAACGGGGCCCTGTGGACCTGCGGCTTCAACCCGTTCAACGGATCCGACACGCTGGTGTCCGTCGGGTTCGTCTACGAGCCGCTCGTCTACGTCAACCCGCTCCAGAGCGGCGCGACCACGCCCATGCTGGCGACCTCCTGGTCGTGGGGAGCAGGCAACAAGTCCCTCGTCTTCAACATCCGTCAGGGCGTCAAGTTCACCGACGGCACGCCGCTGACCGCGGCCGACGTGGCGTACACGTTCAACCTCATCAAGAAGTACCCGGCCCTGGACCTGACCGGGGTGTGGTCCGTGCTGTCCAGCGTCACCCAGACGGGGCCCTTCCAGGTGACCATGAACTTCAGTACCGAGGCCGTGCCGTGGTTCTACTACATCGCCGACCAGACGCCGATCGTGCCCATGCACATCTGGTCGACCATCGCCAACCCGGTGGCCTACCCCGACTCCCACCCCGTGGGCACCGGGCCCTACATGGTCAGCCCGTGCACCCCGGCGAACATCACCTACAAGGCCAACCCGCACTTCTGGCAGCCGGGTGAGCCGCACATCGCCACGCTGAAGTACCCGGCGTTCCTGAGCAACAACACGGCCAACGACGACCTGGCCAACGGGCAGGCCCAGTGGGGCGCCCAGTACATCCCCGGCATCCAGCAGTTCTACCTGTCCAAGAGCCCGAACTTCCACTACTGGTTCCCGCCGGTGCTGAACGTCTCGCTGGTCCCGAACCTGACCAACCCCCTGCTGAGCAACGTCAAGGTCCGCCAGGCCATGGCGTACGCGATCAACCGGCCCCAGGTCTCCAGCATCGGCGAGTCCGGGTACGAGCCGGCCGCCAACCAGGCCGGCATCGTGACGCCGACCTACTCGAGCTGGCTCGACAGCTCCCTGATGGGGCAGTACGCGAACTACACCTTCGACCCGGCCAAGGCCAAGCAGCTACTCGCGCAGGCGGGGTACCACCTGGGTTCGAACGGCATCATGGTCAACTCGGCGGGCAAGCAGCTGGCCTTCACCGTCATCAACATCGGCGACTATTCCGACTGGGTCGCCTCCATGCAGGTGATCGTGCAGGACCTCAAGGCCGTGGGCATCCAGCTCACTCCGGACAACCTGACCAACACCGCCTTCGAGGCCGACCTGTACCGCGGCGAGTACCAGATCGCCTACTACGAGCAGGCGACGATCGGCCCGTCCCCGTACTACGAGCTGACCGACTGGCTGGACTCGGCGGACACCGCGCCGATCGGCAAGCTGGCCGCGACCAACATGGAGCGCTACATCAACCCGGCCACCGACGCGCTGATCAACTCCTACGGCGCCACCACCAGCGTGGCCACCCAGCACTCCATCATCGACCAGCTTGAGGGGGTCATGCTGAGCGCCGTGCCCATCATCCCGATCACCGAGGGCGTCGACTGGTACCAGTACGACACGGGGAGCTTCAGCGGGTGGCCGACCCAGGGCGACCCGTATGCACAGCCGCCGGTGTGGGCATATCCGGACAATGAGCAGGTGCTGCTGCGCCTCAAGCCGATAGCCCACTAACAGATCGCCTGCGCTAGGGGAGCGGGACTCCGCTCCCCTAGCCGGCCTGCCTGCCGGCGGAAAGGAGCCGAAGATGACCACCTGGGGACTTACGTGAGATTCGTGCTACGCCGCCTCGGCTTCTTCGCGCTGACGCTGTGGGCGGCGCTGACCCTCAACTTCCTGCTGCCGAGGCTGATGCCGGGGAACCCGGCGCTGGCCATGCTGGCCAAGTTCCATGGCGAGCTCACCCCGCAGTCGCTGAAGGCCCTGGAGATCTTGTTCGGCGTCCAGACGCACGCCAGCCTGGCCTCGCAGTACGTCAGCTACCTCCACCAGATGGTGACCTTCAACTTCGGGATCTCACTGACCCAGTACCCGGCGACGGTCAGCTCCGTGGTCGGCAGCGCGATCTGGTGGACGCTCGGCCTGGTCGGCCTGACCACGGTCCTCGCGTTCGTGCTGGGCACCGGGCTCGGCATCGTGGCCGCCTGGCGGCGGGGCGGGTGGCTGGACAGCCTGCTGCCGCCGGTGTTCGTGATCGCGTCGGCGGTGCCGTACTTCTGGGTGGCCATGGTGCTCGTGCTGGTCTTCGGGATCAGCCTGCACTGGCTGCCCTACGTCGGCGGCTTCAACGTCATCACCGACACCCCGGCCTTCTCGCCGGGCTTCATCGGCGACGTGCTCAGCCACGCCATCTTGCCCGCGTTCTCGCTGCTGATCACCACCATCGGGACCTGGATCCTGACCATGCGGAACACGATGATCACCACGCTGGCCGAGGACTACGTGCGGATGGCCAGGGCCAAGGGCCTGCCCGGTCGTCGCATCATGCTCGACTACGCGGCGCGCAACGCGATCCTGCCGAACCTGACCGGCTTTGCCATGTCGCTCGGGTTCGTGGTCAGCGGCGCCATCCTGATCGAGTACGTGTTCAACTACCCGGGCGTGGGCTTCCAGCTGCTCCAGGCGGTGGAGGGCGAGGACTACCCGCTGATGCAGGCGCTGTTCCTGCTGATCACGCTGGCGGTCCTGGTGGCGATCCTGATCGCCGACGTCGCCACCGCGCTGCTCGACCCGCGGACGAGGGCGGCGAGGTAGCCATGTCCGTTCCCCTGTCCGTGGCCCCGCTCGATACGGGGCGGGTGCCGGCCACCCACGCGCTGGCCCGGATGGGCCGCGCGATCCGGTCGAACCGCAAGGCCACCGCGGGCACCGTCCTGATCGTGTTCTTCATCCTGGTCGCGCTGTTCCCCGGCGTGATCGCGCGCGACAACCCGAGCCTGGACGCCTACAAGCCGAAGCTGGGCCTGTCGGCCGCGCACCTGCTCGGCACCACCGCGTACGGGCAGGACATGTTCGCCCAGCTGGTGTGGGGCACCCGGAACGTGATGATCATCGCGTTCACCGTGGGCCTCGCCACCACCGCGATCGCGGTGCTGATCGGCGTGGCCGCCGCCTACCTGGGCGGGCTGTGGGATGCCTCGCTGAACGTCCTCACCGACGTGCTGCTGGTCATCCCGCTGTTCCCGCTGCTGATCGTGATCGCCGCCTACGCGCGCAACGGCGGCACGCTGGTCCTCATCCTGGTCATCACCGCCACCAGCTGGTCGTACACCGCGCGCCAGCTGAGGTCGCAGGCGCTCACGCTGCGCAGCAGGGACTTCCTCGAGGCGGCGCGGGTACGCGGCGAGCGCAAGCTCTACGTCATCGTCATGGAAGTCATCCCCACCATGACCTCGCTCATCGTGGCGAGCTTCCTGACCAACGCCCTGTACGCCGTCCTGTTCGCGTCCAGCCTCCAGTTCATCGGCCTGGGCGACCCGAACACGGTCAGCTGGGGCACGATGCTCTACTGGGCGCAGAACAACGCGGCCCTGCAGACCGGCCAGCCCCTCTGGGCGATCGCGCCCGGGGCCTGCATCGCCGCCCTCGGCGCGGCGTTCGCCCTGCTCAACTACGCCTTCGACGAGATCGGCAACCCGGCGCTTCGGCCCGTGCGGAGGAGCAAGCGTGTCCGAAGTGCTTGAGGTCAGCGGCCTGTCCGTGGACTACCTCCTGGACCGGGGCGACGTCCGCGCGGTGGACGACGTATCCTTCACCCTCGACCGGGGCGAGTTCCTCGGCATCGTCGGCGAATCGGGCTGCGGGAAGTCGACGCTGCTGTTCGCCGTCGCCCAGCTGCTCGCCCCGCCGGCCAGGATCGCCGCGGGCAGCGTCCGGTTCCAGGGCACCAACCTGGTGGGCCTGACCGACGGGCAGCTATCGGCCATCCGCTGGCGGGACATGTCGGTCGTCATGCAGAGCGCGATGAACGCGCTCAACCCGGTCAAGTCGATCGGCGCCCAGTTCAAGGACGCGATGAAGGCGCACGGCAAGCCGACCGCCGAGCAGATCGCGGCGCGGTCCGCCGAGGTCCTGAAGATGGTCGGGATCGACCCGGTGCACCTGGGCAGCTACCCGCACCAGCTATCGGGCGGGATGCGGCAGCGGTCGATGATCGCGATGGCGATGCTGTTCACTCCGGACCTGGTGATCATGGACGAGCCCACCTCCGCGCTGGACGTGGTGGCGCAGCGCTCGCTGATGGTCCAGATCAGGGAACTCCAGCTCCGCCTCGGCTTCGCCGTCATCTTCGTCACCCACGACATGTCCCTGATCAGCCACTTTTCCGACCGGCTGATGGTCATGTACGCAGGCCAGGTGGACGAGCTGGGCGCGACCAGGACGGTCTTCGACCGCCCGCTGCACCCGTACACCGAGGGCCTTCTCGAGGCCTTCCCGTCCATCCGCGGCCCGCGCGTCCCGCTCAAGGGGATCCCGGGCAACCCGCCCGACCTGGCCCGCCTCCCGGCCGGCTGCCGGTTCCACCCGCGCTGTCCGTACGCGGAGCAGCGGTGCGCGCAGGTCGCGCCCGACCTGTTCGACCTGGACCAGGCGCTGGTGCGCTGCCTGCGGCGCCAGGACGGGAGCCTGAACTGATGACCACCACCGAGCTGCTCCGGGCCGACCACCTGACCAGGCACTTCAAGATCGGCGGCGCGCTGTCCCGCAAGACGCTGCACGCCGTGGACGACGTCAGCTTCGCCATCGGCGAGCGGGAGATCGTCGCCCTGGCCGGCGAGAGCGGCAGCGGCAAGTCCACCATCGCCCGCCTGCTGGCCAGGATCTACTCCCCCACCAGCGGGGAGATTTACTTCGAGGGCACGCCGGTCTCGCGGATCCGTTCGCGCCGGGGCCGGCTGCGCTACAGCGGCCTGGTCCCGATGGTGTTCCAGGACCCGTTCGCGTCGATCAACCCGGTGTTCCGGGTCCAGCACGGCGTCATGCGGAGCCTCAAGCTGCACCGCCGCGACCTGTCCGGCGCCCAGCGGCGCGACGAGGCGGCCCGGGTGTTCGACGTGGTCGGGCTGGGCGCGGACATGCTGGAGCGGTTCCCGCACGAGCTGTCCGGCGGGCAGCGCCAGCGCGTCGGGTTCGCCCAGGCCCTCGCGATGCGCCCGAAGCTGATCCTCGCCGACGAGCCGGTCTCGATGCTCGACGTGTCGATCAGGATCGGCCTGCTCAACCTGATGGCCGAGCTGCGCGACACGATGGGCGTGTCGATCCTGTACATCACCCACGACATCGCCAGCGCGCGCTACGTGGCGGACCGGCTGATCGTGATGTACGCCGGGCAGATCGCCGAGGCCGGGCCGATCGAGGATGTCCTGACCAGCCCCAGGCACCCGTACACCCAGCTGCTGCTCTCCGCGGTGCCCGATCCCCGGGCGCCGCTATCGGTGGCGGCCGAGACCGACCGCGGCGAGCTGCCCAAGGTCATCGACCCCGCGCCCGGCTGCCGGTTCCGCTGGCGGTGCCCGCTGGCCATCGACACCTGCGCGCAGGTCACCCCGCCGCTCGTGGAGCTGGTCC
>Ga0116216_10003604_pt1 | contig 10052 bp, 8 predicted proteins | sample Sb_taG_11_FD_89696 | JGI IMG/M metagenome (GOLD analysis project Ga0116216, IMG submission 89696) | Peat soil microbial communities from Weissenstadt, Germany - Sb_50d_3_AS metaG | ecosystem: Environmental > Terrestrial > Soil > Wetlands > Peat | place: Germany: Weissenstadt | collected 2010-09-21
CGGACCGCCTCGCCGTGATGTACGCCGGGGAGATCACCGAGCTCGGCGCCACGCGCCGCGTCTTCGACGAGCCGCGCCACCCCTACTCCCAGGGCCTGATGGAGGCGTTCCCGTCCCTGCTCGGCGCGCCGCGGCGCTTGACCGGGATCGCCGGGAACCCGCCATCGCTGGTCGACCCGCCGCCGGGCTGCCTCTTCGCGCCGCGCTGCGCCGTGGCCATCGACGTGTGCCACCTGGTCGCCCCCGAACTGGTCGACAAGGGTGGTCACGCGACGAGATGCCACCTGGTGAACCCGGTGGTGACCAGTGGCTGAGATCCTGCGCGTCGAGGACCTGTCGCGCCACTTCCGGGTGGGGGGCTTTCGCGCCCGCGGCAACCTGCACGCCGCCGACGACGTCACCTTCACCGTCGCGTCGGGCGAGATCGTGGCGCTGGTCGGCGAGTCGGGCTCGGGCAAGTCGACCATCGCGCGCGTGCTGGCCGGGCTCTACCCGGCGACCTCGGGCCGGGTCGTCTTCGAGGGCCAGGTCCTCGGGCGGCACTCGAGCCGCGTCACGCGGGGCCACATGCCCATGGTCTTCCAGGACCCGTTCGGCTCGATCAACCCGGTGCTGCGCGTCGGTCACGGGTTGCTGCGCGCGCTCAAGCTCCACCGCCCCGACATCGACCGCGCGCACCGGGTCGCCGAGGCGGTCGCCCTGCTGGAGAAGGTCGGGCTCACCCCCGGCGACGACGTCATCACGCGCTACCCGCACGAGCTCTCGGGGGGCCAGCGCCAGCGCCTGGGCTTCGCCCAGGCGCTGGCCTCGCGCCCGTCGCTCATCCTGGCCGACGAGCCGGTCTCGATGCTCGACGTCTCGATCCGCATCGGCCTGCTCAACGTGATGAAGGAGCTGCGCGACAACGAGGGCGTCTCGATCCTCTACATCACCCACGACCTGGCCAGCGCGCGCTACGTCGCCGACCGGATGATCGTGCTCTACGCCGGGCGCATCGCCGAGGAGGGCCAGACCGAAGAGGTCATCGCGACCCCCCGGCACCCCTACACCCAGCTACTGATGTCGGCCGCCCCCGACCCCCGCCTGCCGCTGTCGGACGACGTCGAGCACAGCGACCTCGGCGAGCCCCCCAAGGTCATCGACCCGGCGCCGGGCTGCCGCTTCGCGCCGCGCTGCCCGCTGGCGCGCGACGAGTGCCGGCGCACCGACCCGCCGCGCGTCGAGGTCACGCCGACCCACCACGCGACCTGCTTTGCGGTGGCCGAGTCGTGGGCTTCGACCTAGTCCCGCGCCCGCGCTCGCTCGTCGAGGGCCCGGGCGAGGTCGCGTGGCGCCTGGCCCGCGTGGTCGTCGAGCCCGCGTGGCGCGACGTCGTCGACCTCTTCGTCACGGACCACGTGGGGCTCTGGCCCGGTGGCGTCGACGTCGCCGCCGCGGGCTCGGGCGACCTGGTGGTCGCGCGCGCGGACGACCTCGACCCCGAAGAGTACCGGCTGGCCGTGGGCGAGGTCGTCACCGTGGCCGCCGGGGGGCCGGCCGGCGCGGCCCACGCGCTCACCGTCCTCGGCCAGTTGGCGGACGGGGCCGCGCGCGTGGACGGCGGCCTCGCCCTGGCTCGCGTGCGCATCGAGGACGGGCCGACGTGGCCGTGGCGCGGGGTGCACCTCGACGTGGCGCGCCACTTCTTCCCCGTCGCCGACGTGCTGCGCCTCATCGACCTGATCGCCGCGCACCGCCTCAACCACCTGCACCTGCACCTCAACGACGACCAGGGCTGGCGCGTCGAGGTGCCGCGCTGGCCGCGCCTCACCGAGGTGGGGGCCTGGCGCCGGTCCACCCCGGTCGGGCCCGAGCTCGACGGCGTCGATGACCTTATTACTTATGGCGGCTTCTACACCGTGGCGGACCTGGCGGCGATCCGGGACCACGCGGCCCGGCGCTTCGTCACCGTGGTCCCCGAGATCGACCTGCCGGGCCACGCCCAAGCGGTGCTCGCGGCGTACCCGGAGCTCGGCTCGGGCGAGGGCGCCGAGGTGTGGACCCGGTGGGGGATCTCCAGCCGCGTCCTGGACGTCAGTGACGCGGCGCTCTCCTTCGCCGAGGAGGTGACCACCTACGTCGCGAGCCTCTTCCCGGGCAGTCCCGTGCACGTGGGCGGCGACGAATGCCCCACGACCCAGTGGTCGGCCAGCGCCCGGGCGCTGGCGCTGATGGCCGAGCACGGCTTCACCGAGCCGCGCCAGCTCCAGGGGCTCTTCTCGACGCGCGTGGCGGCGGCGCTACGCGCGCGGGGCCACGAGGTGCTGGCCTGGGACGAGGTGCTCGACGCCGAGGTCCCACCGGACGCGGTGGTGGTGGCGTGGCGCGCCGTGGCCCAGGGGGCTGAGGCGGCGCGACGCGGCTTCGACGTCGTCATGGCCCCGATGCAGTTCCTCTACTTCGACTGGCTCAACAGCGCCGAGCCGGGCGAGCCCGTGGCCCAGAGCTCCGCGCCACTGGCGACGACCTGGGAGAAGGTCTACGGCTACCGGGTGCTGCCCGACGACCTCGAGCCCGAGCATCGCCATCACGTGCGCGGCGCCCAGGCCCAGCTGTGGACCGAGTACATCGCGACGCGCGACCACCTCGACTACATGGCCTTTCCCCGGCTGTGCGCCTTCAGCGAGGTGGCCTGGGGCACGGCCACGACGCCCGAGGAGTTCCGACCGCGCCTGGCCGCGCACCTGGAGCGCCTCGGCGCGGCGGGGGTGAAGTACCGACCGCTCGACGCGCTCTAGTTCCCTTTCAGATTGCGGGGAGCGCGCCCCCGCGGGTGGGAGACTGGGGTGCCCGCGCGGTGGTCGGTTCGATGACGGCGCGGGACCGCGCCGGGGTCTCGGGGCGAGCGCGCCGGGTTCGCCCGGCCCAAGGGAGTCAGATGTCGCTGAGCGAGCCGCGAGCGCCGCGCCCCCGGGCCGGACCGGGCGCCTCGGGCCGGCGCCGGCGCAACCTCATCGCCGCGCTGGGCGCGCTGGTCGCCGTCGCGCTGCTCGGGGTGTCGTGGACCGTGACCACGCACCTGCGCGACCAGGCCGACGCGGCGTCGGCCAAGGTCGTCGCGGTCACCCGGGTGAACGCGCAGCTCTCGCGCCTCCAGGCCCGCGAGGACGCGCTGTTCGCGGGGTCGCGCTCGACGATGTCGGGCAACTTCACCGCGCTGCTCGCCCGCGTGCTGCACGCGGCCAACACCATCAAGGACCCCAGCGCGGGCTCGGCGGTCTCGCAGTACGTCGTCCAGTCGGTCATCGTGCTCGACTACATCTCGAAGCACCAGCTCGCCCGGGCCGCCCGGGCCGCCCAGAACGGCCAGGGCCCGGCGGGGGCGGCGCTCATCGCCGAGTACAACCGCTACGCCTCGGCGGAGTCGTCCAAGTCCGACGCCACCCTGCGCCAGTCCGGCGTGCTGTCCGAGATCGTGGATCTCAGCGCGTTGACCCTGCTGGCCCTCGCGCTGGGCCTCTTCTGGTACCTCGACGGTCGCGCGGACCGCGAGCGGCGCCGCGACGTCGAGCGCACCGAGGCGCGCTTTCGCGGAATCGTGGCGCGCGGCAGCGACGCGGTGTGGCTGGTCGACGCGACCGGCGCCGTCCTCTTCGCGAGCGAGTCGACCGCCGACGTGCTCGGCGTCGACGTCGACGAGACGCTGCGCCCCTACTTCGCCGGCCCGTTCCCCGAGGACCAGCAGGCCGCGCTCACGCGAGCGCTCGCCGAGGTCGTCGAGGACCCGGCGCACCCGGCCACCGTGGCGGTCAGCGTCGACCAACCCGAGAAGAGGTTCCTCGAGGTCGTCCTCACCAACAAGTGCGCCGACGAGTCGATCGGCGCGGTCGTCGTGTCGATCCGCGACCTCACCGAGCGCCGCAAAGCCGAGAGCGCCCTGGAGCGCAGCGAAGCGATGATTCAGGACCTCATCGACCACACACCCGTGCTCATCTACGTCAAGGACTTGGACGGCCGCTACGAGCGCGTCAACAAGGCCTGGGCCCGGCACATGGGACGTACCCCGGCCGAGACCGTCGGGGCCACGGCCGACGAGCTGTTCACGCCGGCCAACGGCGAGGTCATGATCGCCGCGGACCGCGTCGCCCTCGAGCGCGGGCCCTACGAGTCCGAGCTGCACCTGGAGCTCGAGGGGCGAGCACGCACGTTCCTCACGTCGCGCTTCCCGCTGGTGGACGCGGCCGGCGAGCCCTACGCCGTGGCCGGGGTGGCCATCGACATCACCGACCGCGCGCGCGCCGAGGACCTCGAGCGCACGCTTGGCGCGATGGTCACGACGTCGGGCGACGCCATCTTCACCACCACCGGTGGCGAGATCGTCTTCTGGAACGACGCCGCCGAGGCGCTGCTCGGCTACGCGCGCGGCGACGTGCTGGGCGCGACGCCCGCGCTGCTGACCCCGACGGGACTGTCCGACGAGCACGCCCGCTTCTGGAGCGCCGTCGGCGGCGGCGTCACCGTCCAAGCGCTCGAGACCCGGTTCTCCAGGAAGGACGGCTCGCTGGTCGACGTCGAGGTCACGCTCACCCCCCAGCGAGGTCCCGACGGCGCCGTCGCCGGCGTGTCGGCGATCGTGCGCGACGCCACCGAGCGGCGCCGGCGCCACGACGAGCTGTCGCGTGAGGCCCACACCGACCACCTGACCGGGCTGCCCAATCGGGCGGCCCTGGTCGCTCACCTCGGCCGGGTCGTCAGCCGCAGCGCCTTCGACGGATCGAGCGCCGCGCTGCTCTTCTTCGACCTCGACCACTTCAAGGTCGTCAACGACACCCACCTGCACGCCGCCGGCGACGAGCTCCTCAAGGTCACCGCCGCCCGGGTCCGCAACGTCCTGCGCCCGGCCGACTTCGTCGCCCGGTTGGGCGGTGACGAGTTCGTGGCCGTGTGCTACCCGGTCGGGGGACGGGCCGAGGGCGAGGAGATCGCCCGCCGGGTGGCCGCCGCGGTCGCCGAGCCCGTCACCTACGGGGCCGCGTCGCTCGCGACCACGGCCAGCGTCGGCGTGGCCCTCAGCCCGGCGCCCGACGCGCGGACCTGGCTGGCCCGGGGCGACGCGGCGATGTATCAGGCCAAGCGCGACGGCCGTAACCGGATCGTGGTCTATGTCGAGGGCATGGCCCTCGAGGTGCCCGACCGCACCACGTACCCGCCGCGTCCCGACGACGAGGATGCCGCGCCGCGCGGAATGTGAGAAAGTCACAGAAACCGGCTGGTAATCTGTGAATTTCTCACATAGGGTGGGACCGTGAACGCCACCCAGCGCCGAGGGGCCATCGCCGAGCGGCTCCGCCTCCAGGGCGAGGCCTCGATCACCGTGCTGGCCGACCTCTACGGGACCTCCGAGATGACCATCCGGCGCGACCTCGACTACTTAGAGGGCGAGGGGCTGGCCCGACGGGCCCGCGGCGGGGCCATCTTCCTCAACGGGCGCGCCTACGAGCCGCCGATCCACCAACGCGCCGGCGTCGAGGCCGCGGCGAAGTCGGCCATCGGCGCCGCCGCGGCCGTCATGGTCCAGGACTCCGAGACCATCATCCTGGACATCGGCACCACGACCGCCGCGATGGCCAAGGCCCTGCGCGACGACGTGGAGGTGACGGTCGTCACCAGCTCGTTGCTCATCGCCAACGAGCTCGCCACCCGCGCGAGGGTGCGCACGATCCTCACCGGGGGCACGGTGCGCCCGGGCGAGCTCTCCCTCGTGGGACCCCGGGCGCAAGAGGCCTTCGCCCAGTACCACTGCGACACCGTCTACCTGGGCGTGGCCGCCGTGGCCCTCGAGGGGCTCACCGAGTACAACGAGGACGACGCCCACGTCAAGCGGGCGGCGATCGCCTCGGCGCGCCGGGTCGTCGTCCTGGCCGACGCCACCAAGCTCGGCCGCGTGACCTTCTGCGCCGTGGCGCCGCTGGCCGAGGTCGACGTCCTGATCACTGACGCAGCACACGACCACGAGGTGGTGCGCGCGGCGCGCGCGATGGGCCTCGACGTGCGCTGCGTGGGTTCAGCCAAGGAGAGTGAGTGATGTCGCGTTTCCGCCAGATCTTCCCCGAGGTGGCCAAGCCCCTCATCGCCATGGCCCACGTGCCGCCGCTGCCGGGCACGCCGCTCTACGACCACGTCGAGGGCGTCGAGGGGCTGGTCGATCACGTCAAGCGCGACGTCGACCATCTCCTTGCGGGAGGGTTCGACGCAGTGATGTTCTGCAACGAGGGCGACCGCCCCTACCAGCTGCACGCGGGACTGGAGGCCGCCGCCGTCATGACGCGCGTCGCCACCGAGTGCAAGCCGCCCGACCGGCCCTTCGGCGTCGACTTCCTCTGGGACCCGCAGTGCGCGCTCGCGATCGCGGTGGGCAGCGGCGCCGCCTTCATGCGCGAGGTCGTCACCGGCTCGTGGGAGTCGGACATGGGGGCGTGGAGTCCGGACGTGGCGACGTTGATGCGCAACCGACGCGCCTTCGGCCGTGACGACCTCGCGGTCTTCGCCAACGTCACCCCGGAGTTCGCGTCGTCGACCGGCTCTCGCACGCCCGCGCAGATCGCCCAATCGATCGTCGTCTCCTCGCTGGTCGACGTGATCCTCGTCTCGGGACCGATGGCCGGCACCGGGCCGGACCTGTCGGTGGTCGCCGCGGTGCGCGAGGCGCTCGACCCCGACGTGCCGGTCCTGCTCAACACCGGCGCGCGCGCCGAGACCATCAAGGAGTTCTTCGCCTACGCCGACGGGTGCGTCGTGGGCTCGTCGCTCAAGCGCGACGGCTACACCTGGAACGAGGTCGACCCCGAGCGCGTGAAGCGCTTCGTCGACGCGGCGCGCAGTGCCTGACGCGTCGCTGCTGCTCGGCGTGGACCTCGGGTCCTCGAGCGTCAAGGCGATACTCCTCGACCCCGACACGGGCATCGTGGCCTCGGACAGTGTCGACGTGACCCTGTACTCCGATCACCCCGGCTGGGCCGAGGCCGACCCCGAGGAGTGGTGGCGGGCCCTGGCCGCGCTCGTGCCGAGACTCCTGGCGACGGCCAACGCGACGAACGCCGACGTCGCGGCGGTGGCGGTCGCCGGCATGGTGCCGGCGATCCTCTTCGTGCACGGTCCCGGGCGGCCCCTGCGCCGTGCGATGCTCCAGAACGACGCGCGGGCGACCCAGGAGCTGCGCGAGCTGCGCGAGGCGCTGTCGGACCTGGATCTGCTCCACATCTCCGGCTCGGTGCTGTCACAACAGTCGGTCGCCCCCAGCGCCCTGTGGCTGGCGCGCCACGAGCCCGAGGCCTGGGAAAAGACAACGGCCCTCGTCGGCTCGTACGACTACGTGGCCCGGCGACTGGGGGCGCAGGCGCACGTCGAGCGCAACTGGGCGTTAGAAAGCGGTCTCTACACCCTGGACTTCGAGCCGTTGGGGGCGGTCCAGGCGGCGACGGGACTGGCCTGGCCGGAGCTCCTGCCCGTGCGCCACCCCGGCGACGTGGTGGGCGAGGTCTCCAGCTACGCCGAAACGCTCACCGGGCTGCGCGCCGGCACCCCGATCGTGGTCGGCGGCGCCGATCACGTGCTCTCGGCCTACGGCGCCGGATTGGTCAGCGAGGGCGACACGTTGGTGAAGCTGGGCGGCGCGGGCGACATCCTGTGCGTGTCGAACTCGATGCTGCTCGACCCGCGCCTCTACCTCGACTACTACCCGATACCCGACACGTGGCTGCCCAACGGCTGCATGGCCACGAGCGGATCGCTGCTGGCCTGGGAGCAGCACCTGCTCGGCGGCGTCGACTACGACGTGCTCGACGCCGAGGCCGCGACGAGCGCGCCGGGGGCGCTGCTCGCGCTGCCGTACTTCCTCGGCGAGAAGTCGCCGCTGCACGACCCCGAGTTGCGCGGTGCGTTGGTGGGGCTGCACCTCGCGACGACGCGCGGTGACATCCATCGCGCGTTCTTAGAATCGATCGCCTTCGGGTTCAAGCGTCACGTCGAGATCTTCGCCGACGACGGTCTTGACGCGTCGAGGATCGTCGTGACGAACGGCGGGTCGCGCTCGCGGCTGTGGCGCGAGATCTTGGCCGGCGTGTTGAACCGCGAGCTCATCTCGCTGGTCGGTCATCCCGGCGCGAGCTACGGCGCGGCGGTCGTCGCCGGCGTGGGCGTCGGACGCGTCGACGATTGGCGCTACGTCGAGGGAGCGCTCAACGAAGGCGAGACGATCTCGCCGACGAGCGCGCACGTGACCGTCTACGAAGATCGCTACGCGCAGTTCCTCGAACTCACTGACGCGACGACGTCGTTGTCGCACCAACTCGCAAGGAGCACGTCATGACACAACCACTCGCCGTCGTCACCGGAGGAGGATCGGGCATCGGCGCCGCCATCGCGACGACACTCGCCGCGCGCGGATATTGCGTTGTCGTGACCGACGTCGACCTCGCGAGTGCGCAACGCGTCGCCGACGCCATCGACGGCGCGAGCGCGCTGCAACTCGACGTCGCCGATGCGTCTCACTGCAGCGCGGTCGTCGACGACGTCGTTGCGCGCTTCGGCCGACTCGACGTGTGGGTGTCCAACGCGGGCGTGTCGAAGATGCAACGCTTCCTCGACGTCACGCCGAGCGATCTCGCGCGCACCGTCGAGGTCAACACGTACGGTGTCTTCTTCTGCGGTCAAGCGGCGGCGCGCGCGATGATCGCGCTCAACACGCGCGGCGTGATCGTCAACACGGCGTCGATGGCGGCGAAACAGGGCGGCGTCCTCTTCCTGTCCGACTACGTCGCGAGCAAGTTCGCGGTGCTGGGACTCACACAGGCGATGGCGGCCGAGCTCGCGCCGCACGGGATCCGCGTCAACTGCGTGTGCCCGGGGTTCGTCGCGACGTCGATGCAGTCACGCGAGCTGGTGTGGGAGGCCGAGCTTCGTGCAACGGATCCCGACGCCGTGCGTGCGTCGTACATCACTGCGACGCCGCTGGCTCGCTTGGAGAGCGCCGACGACGTGGCGAAGGTCGTAGCGTTCCTAGTGTCGGACGACGCGTCGTTCCTCACCGGCGAAGCCATCTCCGTCAACGGCGGCGCGTTCATGGACTGAACGTCGATGGCGACGGCGACGTCGTTGATCGCAGTCAATGGTGACCAAGTGATAGTGATGCAATGTTCTTCACACGAGCGGCGACCACTGAGCGGTCCACACGTCGAGTTGCGTTAACGCCCCGATTTCACGCCGTATCTGGCGAAGCCACCAGAGCGTCCGCCAAGCGGGTGGGACCAGCGAGATGGCACGACACCTCTCGGCGTCGGCTTTCAGGCCCGCCGCGCTGAAAGGACTGTGATTATGGCCTTTCGACTCGCTTTGGGCGCAACGACGAGTCACTCCACTCACAACCGCTTGACAATTGACGTGGAACTGAACTAGACACTCCATTTGCAGGGGCGGAGGGGTTGTTGTTGTGGTGCGGACGTCTTCTGCGAAGCGTGATGTAGTGGACCGGTCATGCGCGATCGTACTTTGCGCGGACTTTCTTGGTGCTACGTCCCCTCTCTATGACATTTGTCCTCGTGCGTGCACGAGCAGATTGCCTTACCATCCTTTGGTTCGCTAGTACCGCAGTAACAAACGTCTCCGACAAGGGCAGGAGCACGTTTGGCAGTTCGGGGTGAAGTGTTGATCCTCTGGCCGTGTTTGGTTGCCGGGCAAGAGGGGAGCGAATGGCAAAACCGACGCCCTGTCGATTTTTCATTGCAGACCGTGATGAACAACCGAAAGTCGGAGAGTTGCCATGAGTGCTAGAGAGAACGGAACTATCGGGCAGGACCCGCTGGTGACTGTCATGAGTGATCAGCCCGAGTTCGAGCCCGGACGCTTCATTGATGATCGTCGCGATGCGACGAAGTTCCATGCGCACTACCGGAGCCTCCTTCTTCGATCCCAGTCCGCCGTGTCGTCGGCGTCGTATGCCGACGTGTCAACAAGTTGGAGGACGCGATGAGCATCGCAAGTACGCTGAACAAGATTTGTCGTGTCGGACTACCCAC
>Ga0116216_10003605_pt1 | contig 10051 bp, 11 predicted proteins | sample Sb_taG_11_FD_89696 | JGI IMG/M metagenome (GOLD analysis project Ga0116216, IMG submission 89696) | Peat soil microbial communities from Weissenstadt, Germany - Sb_50d_3_AS metaG | ecosystem: Environmental > Terrestrial > Soil > Wetlands > Peat | place: Germany: Weissenstadt | collected 2010-09-21
GAGCGCACGTTCCAGCTCCTGCACCAGGTGGTCGGGCGCGCCGGCCGCGACGCCGGCGTCGGCCGCGGCTACCTGCAGACGCATCAGCCGGAGCACCCAGTGATTCGCGCGCTGATCGCGCAGGACCGCGACGCCTTCTACGCCGCCGAGATCGACGCGCGCGAGCGCACGCACTATCCGCCGTTCGGCCGCCTCGCGAGCCTCGTCGTCTCCGGGGAGGACAAGCACGCCACGCACTCCTTCGCGCGGGTTCTCGCGCGCGCCGCGCCCGCGCATGCCGAGGTGCGCATCCTCGGCCCCGCCGACGCGCCGCTCTCGCTGGTGCGCGGCCGCCACCGCATGCGGCTGCTGATCAAATCGCCGCGCGCCTTCGACCTCTCCGCCTATCTGCGCGACTGGCTCGCCGCCGCGCCGAAACCGAAAGGTTCGATCCGGCTCGACATCGACATCGACCCGCAGAGCTTTTTGTGAGGCGAAGAGGAAATGTAGGGGGCTGAGCGCAGCGAAGCCCACGCGCTTTCAGGCCAAAGCAGATTCGTGGGCACGGCGCGTTCCGCGCCTTTGCCCACTCTACGCAAACTGGATCGCCGACGGAGCAATCGAGATGACCATCACCCTCATGAACGTGACCCTCAACCCGCTCGTCGCGATAGCAGTGTTCGCCGCGACAGTCGTCACCGACGCGGTGTATGTCTTCTTCACTGCGGCGGTGACCTCGCGCCAGCGGTTTCGCGCCGCGAACTGGAGCTCAATCTGGTATCTTCTCTCCGCCTTCTCGGTGATCAGCTATACCGGCAATCCGGCCTACGTCGCGTTCGCTGCTCTCGGCTCGTGGGTCGGCGCCTATCTGTCGGTCACTTGGCTCAATCGGGGCAAAGCGATCGTGCCCCTGCGGCCGGGTGCGCCCTAAGGTTTCGCGCGAGCTCCGCGTCGGTGGCTTCCGCAGACAAGGCGACGGCACGCAAAAATCGTCCGGGTATTGCCTGCGATGAATGACACATGCCGCGGAGACGCACCATGACGAAACTCTACCTAGCCGGTCCGCTGTTCACACTCGCCGAGCAAAGTTTCAACGCCGAACTGGCGCGCTTCTTGAAAAAGCAGGGCTTCGAAGTTTGGCTGCCGCAAGAGCACGAGCCGCGTCAGAAGAAGGGCGAGGGAAAAGCAAAAGCCATTTTTCGGATGGACGTCGAAGCCATAGACTGGGCCGACGTGGTAATCGCCAGCATGGATGGTCCCGACCCGGATAGCGGTACTGCCTGGGAGTGCGGTTATGCCTTCGGCAAAGGAAAGCCCGTCGTGTGCTACCGGACCGATTTTCGCATCTCCGGCGACACAAAGGGAGCTCCCTACAATCTGATGCTCAGCGAAAGTGCTACAACGCGGTTCGAGGCGCCATTCAGAACTGAGCTTGCGCAATTCCGCAGATGCCTGCTTGAACACATCCGCAAAGCATCGCCGGCGAGGCGCCGAAGACGCAAGCGCGCATAAGCGCGTCGCGCAGACTGACGAACCCTATCTACCGATTTCCCCGTTTGAGGCGGTGGGTTACGCGTCGTGGACCCGCCCCGCCTGCTTGACCGCCCGCGCATATCGGCCATCGTGTGACCCATGACCGCGACGATCCAGACGATACTGTTCCTGCTCGCGGTGCTGGTGGTCGTCGCCGTCGCGGCGCGGCGGCTCAACACCGCGCCTTCCATTCTGCTCGTCGCGGCCGGCATCGGGCTTGCTCTCATTCCCGGCCTGCCGCGCATCGAGCTGGCGCCCGAACTGGTGCTGCTCGGCATCCTGCCGCCGCTGATCTATGCCGCGGGCGTCGCCATGAGCTGGCGCGAATTCCGCTTCAACCTGCGCCCGATCACGCTGCTCGCTTTCGGCTGCGTCGTCTTCACCAGCGGCGCGGTGGCAGCCGTGGTGCACTTTCTCCTCGGCATGCCGCTCGCGCTCGGCTTCGTGCTTGGCGCGATCGTGGCGCCAACCGACGCGGTCGCGCCGCTCGCCATCGTCCGCAATCTCGGCCTGCCGCGGCGGCTCATCGTCGTGCTCGAAGGGGAGGGGCTTGCCAACGACGCGACCGCGCTGGTCGTTTACCGCTTTGCCGTCGCCGCGGTCGCGACCGGCGTGTTCTCGCTTCCCCACGCCACCGGAACGTTCGCGCTGATCGTCGTCGGCGAGATCGCCTATGGCATCGCCGTCGGCTGGTTCAGCCTGCGGCTGCGCCGTTGGGCAAACGACCCGCGGGTCGAGATCACGATGTCGCTGATGACACCCTACGCGGCGTTTCTGATCCCGGCCTATGTCGGCGGCTCGGGCGTTCTGGCGACGGTCGCCGCCGGGCTCTACGTGAGCTGGAACGGAGCGCTGCTTATTCCGGCGGCGACAAGGCTGCAGGGCATCTTCTTCTGGGATCTGCTGGTCTATCTGCTCGAAGGAATGGTCTTCCTCGTTACCGGCATGGAGACGCGGGCGCTGCTCGAGCACATGGACGCCGCCCTGCTGCGGGAGCTGGCGATCGCCGTGCCGCTTACCGTCGCCGTGATCGTGATCGCGCGATTTGTCTGGGTGTATCCGGCGACCTACCTGCCGCGCTGGCTCAGTCCCGCGCTCGCCCGCCGCGATCCGCAGCCGCCGTGGCAGTGGATTTTCCTGCTCGCGTTCGTCGGCGTGCGCGGCGTGGTCTCGCTCGGGGCGGCCCTGGCGATTCCGCTGACGACAGCGGCCGGCGCGCCGTTTCCGCGCCGCGACCTCATTCTCTTCGTCACCTTCGGTGTCATCGTCGTCACCCTGATCGGCCAGGGCCTCATGCTGCCTGCGGTCGTGCGCTGGCTCGCCTTGCCGCACGATGCCGAGGACGAGCGCCGGCGCGAGCAGGACGCCGAGATCACCGCGCGGTTGCAAGCGCTCGAGGTGGCGCAGGGCCGCCTCGACGGACTAGCCGCCGACGGCGAAACTGCGCCGGAGGTGGTCGCCCTCCTGCGCACCCGCAATGACCATCGCGCCGGGCAAGTGCCGCGCGATGCCGACGCGCACGAGGCCATCGCCGCGGCGGTGGAGCTGCGGGCGGATTTGATCGCCGCCGAACGCGAATACCTCTTCCGCCAATTGCAGGAAGGCAAGATCACCGACGAGGCGCGCCGCCGCATCGAACGCGAGCTCGACCTGGAGGAGGCGAGCCTCGCCTTCAAGCGCAAGAGCGAACCCGATCCGCCGCTGTAGGGCATGATCCGGAAAAACGGAAACTGGTCGTCTATCGCTTTCGCTTCGCCCGCCCGCGTGGAGGAAATTTCTTGCGCTCCGCGATGGCGAGCGAGCGGCCGGCCCAGACCGCGAGCTCATCGGGATCGTCGTAGAGCCGCTCAGGCAGCCGCCAGTACGCGAGGGAAGCGCGGCCGACGCGGCCGGGACTTTTGGCCCGGGTGTAGACGAACGGGCTTGAGCCTTCGCGCTCGAAATCCGGGATGCTCGCGTCGTCCACCTTGAAATAGATCGCGCCGTCGAAGACGAGCGCGAACATCAGGCCGTCACAGAAGATGCCGGCGCCGCCGAACATGCGCCGCACCGTCACCGGACGGAATGCCGCGAAAAGCTCGTGAATGAATTCGGGGTCCAAGCGGCCAAGTCCTACAAGCTTTACGCTGCAGCCAAACCGCCCTTCGGCGCGCCGGTTTGCTCCGCCAAAACGTACCGTGCGACCGTCACCTCAGATCCACCGCCGGACCCGGCTGACATAGGAGTCGAATTCGCCGAACTGTCGGCGCATCTTCGCCTCCTCGAATGGAATGTGCACCCAGTTCGTCGTGACGAAAACCGCGATCGGAGCCAGGAACATCGGCCACGCGCCGACCCAGAACGCTATGCCCAACGTGGCGATCACTAGCCCGAGGTACATCGGGTTGCGGGTAAAGCGGAAAGGCCCGCGGGTCACAAGCTTGCGGTTCGTCGTCGAGGCCGGGTTGAGCTCCGTGCCCTCACGCCGGAACAGCACGCCCCCCGTCGCGCTCAATGCCACTCCGGCCACGACGAGCAACACAGCGAGCGGGACAAGCGGCAGGCCTGGAATCAACGGCCATCCCGCCAAGTAGCTCAAGGCCGTCGCGATCAGCACATAGATGAGAGCCCAAGCGGGCGGCGGGAGTCTCAGCATCGGCGTGTCCGCAAATGATCGGGCTTGGATTCTACAGACGAAACCCGGACCACGCGAGATGGTAGGCGCCTTCCCAGCTGCGAGAAAGCTTACGGGCAGACACACTGGTGCGAAGGGCTTCGCGGATCAACGTGGCTCAATCGGTTCAGGTTGAATCGATTGCGCCCTGATTTTCCTGGTGGAGCATGGTCATTTGTCGAAAGCCGGCTTTTCACTCGTCCGGACCATGCTCTAAGAAAGTGATGGCTTACCTCTAGGGGATATCGACCGATGGATCGAATTTGTCACCTGTTCGAAGCGCGCCGGCGGTTTTTGTATGCGGCCGCCGCCGTCCTCGCACTCGTAGCGTGGCCGCTCGCAACGGACGCAAAGGACAAGCTCCTCGGCGAGACCGTCGAACTTTCCGGTGCAGTTCTCTTTGCGGAAACGAAGGTACCCGCACTCGTCCTTGGCGTGGTACGCAACGGCGAAACATCCGTTTTCGGCTTTGGCAAGATCGGGCCGGCCGATGACCGCGCACCCGACGGCAAATCCCTGCTGCGGATCGGCTCGATCACGAAAGCCTTTACCGGTGCCGTGCTCGCCAGTCTCGTCGGTGACGGCGTCGTGAAGCTAACGGACCCTTTGCAAGCGCGGCTCGGCTGGAACGTGCAAATACCGACAAAGGACGGCAAGGCCATCCGGCTGATCGATCTCGTCACTCATACCAGCGGGCTTCCACGCGAAGTCGAGCGCCCGCCCGCTCCCGCGGACAGTCCCTTCGGTACGATCACAAAGGAAACATTCATACAAAACCTGCACGGCGATCCGTTGCTGTTTGCGCCGGGTACCGGCGCCCTTTATTCGAATTTCGGGTTCGACCTGCTGGCTCAGGCGCTCGCGAACGCCGCCGGCAAGCCGTATGAGGAGGTGTTGCGCGAGCGGGTGCTGACGCCGGCCGGACTGGAGTCGACCGTATTCCTTCCCGATGCAGAGCAGCGAAAGCGCCTGATGCAGGGTCACGATTTCAGCGGCGCTCTGCTTCCCGATGCGCCGACGGTGCCCATGATCGTCGGCTCCGGCGGCCTGTATTCCACGGCCGACGACATCCTTCGCTGGATCGCCTGGCACCTCGATCGATTTGCGCCCGCCGGCGCCGAAATGCGGCTCCTGGACCACGCCGCTTATGTGCGGCGCGATGACCTTAATCCGGTATTCGGCCTCGACGAATCCGGCCGCATGGATGCGATGAGTCTCGGGTGGGTGGTCATGACGCCGACGACCACGCACCCGCTGATTCTGCAGAAAGCCGGGGGCCTGCAGGGTATCTTCAGCTACATGGCATTCGCCCCAACCCACGGCGTCGGCACTTTCATCGCCATCAACACATTTGACTTTGCCGCCGCACAGAAAATGGCGGAGACGGTCAACGGACTGATTGGAGCGCTCGCACTGCCGCGATGAGCGGATCAAGTGCCGTGGCTTGCCATTCCGCCCACCCGGCAGCGCGTCACGTTGTCTTGATGGGAATCGAGCCCAAAAAGTCGCGCTTGCCGATGTCCACGCCGCAATGACGCAGGATAGCGTAAGCGGCGGTGACGTGGAAATAAAAATTCGGCAGCAAAAAGTGATTGAGGTAGTCATCGCCCTTCATATGCCCGGTCATATTGGGGCCGAGCGGAAACGCGATGTCGCGCTCGGCCGCGGCGTCGATCTTCTTGCCGTCGAGCGTCTTCAGGTAGGCGACGGTCTTGGCAAGGCGCGCCTTGAGCTCGGCGATCGTCGTTTCGTTGTCTTCGTAGCTCGGCGCCTCGGCACCGGCGAGGCGCGAGGCGCCGCGCCTTGCCTGATCGCTCGAGACCTGCACCTGCCGAGTAAGATCGAACATGTCCGGCGCCAGCCGCGAATGCAGCAGCACCGTGGGATCGATCTTCTTGGCGGCGGCGTGGGCCTCGCCCTTGTCGAGAACGGCGGAGAGCGCATTGAGGTGGAGCTCGAATACCGGCAGCGAAGCTTGGGACAGCGAAAATGGCATGGAATGATTCCTTTGGCTTGGGCGCTTGTCGTAGGAGATCGGCGGCGATCAGACAATCACGATTGGGTGACGATCAGCGGACCTGGAAGACCAGCTTGCCGCGGAAATGGCGCGACTCGCTGAGGCGATGCGCCTCGGCGGCTTGCGCCAGCCGGTAAAGCTTGACTTCCGGCGGGCGCACGGCACCCGCAGCCACCAGCTGCGCTATTCGTTCGAGCGGCGCGCGGGCGCGGCCGACGGCGGGCCGCAGCGCGGTGACGTCGCCGCGATCGGGCTTCGGCGCCTGCGGGCCGGAAGCGATGAAGGCGGCGCGGCCGCCGGGCTTCAGCACGGCGAACGATTTCTGCGCGACCTCGCCGCCGACGGTATCGAACACGGCGTCGCAAGCCTTCACCGCGCCGGTGAAGTCCTGCGCGTTGTAGTCGATGACCTCATCGGCGCCGAGGCCGCGCACGTAGTCGGCGTTCGCCGCGCTGGTGGTGGTGATCACATGGGCGCCGAGGTGCTTGGCGAGCTGTATGGCGAAGCTCGCCACGCCGCCGGCGCCGCCTTGGATGAGGATGGTCTCGCCGCGCTGCAGCTTGAGCGTCGTTTCGATGCTGATGACCGCGGTGAGGCCGGTGAGCGCGAGGGCGGCCGCATCGATGTGCGAAAGTCCGTCGGGTTTCTTGGCGATGATCGCCGCGTTGATCGCAAGCTTCTCGGCGTAGGCGCCCTCGCGCCCGGCTTCGAGCACGCCGAACACCGCGTCACCGATCTTGAGGTCGTCGACGCCCGCACCCAATGCGGCGACCGATCCGGAAAAGTCCCGGCCCAGCACCAGCGGAAACGTCGCCTGCCCGTACTGGCCCGCGCGCACCCGCCAATCGGCGCCGTTGACGCTCGCTGCCGCGACGTCGACGACGACCTGGCCCGCCGCCGCAACCGGGTCGGGCAAATCGCCGTACTGCAAGACCTCCGGACCGCCGAACTGCTCGATATAGGCCACTTTCATGCTTGCCATCCCTTCGCGCGCCGCGGCAGATGCGAGCGCCGCGCACGCCGTGCTTCATGATCTGATCCGCGCCCCGGCATGGGCGCTGGTCGCCGTTCGAAGAGGATATCCCATGACCGACACGAAGGGAGTGCCGATCCGGCGCCTCAACCCGCCCGAACTCGGCTCCCCGCCCGGCTATTCGCAGATCGTCGAAGTGCGCGCCAGCCGCATCGTGTTCATCGCCGGGCAGACCGCGCTCGATCGCGACGGCGTGCTGGTCGGCAAGAACGACTTTGCGGCGCAGGCCGAGCAGGTCTTTCGCAACCTGGGCATCGCCCTCGAAACGGTCGGCTGCACGGCGAGCGACCTGGTGAAACTCACCGTCTTCCTTCGCGACATGGGCCAATTGGCGGCCTATCGGGAAGCGCGCAATCGCTTCTTTGCGACCGTGACGCCGCCTGCCGCGCCGGCCGTCACTTTGGTCGAGGTGTCGAAACTCTACGGTCCGGATTTTTCGATCGAGATCGAGGCTGTGGCCGCAAGCGCCACGTAGCGCCTAGCCGCGATCGGCGCCGGCGGGGGCGACATGCCGCACCGACGCGGCGATCGCGAGCAGGTCAGCGGCGACTGCCGGGTACTTTGCCGCGAGTTCGTCGAGGTCGCCGATTTCCACGTCAGCCGGCACCACGCCCTCGCACCCAGGAACCAGCGGCGGCGCCCGACGAGCCGTGCAGTGTGGAACGTGTTGCCGGGGATCAGCTGCTGCACGCGCTGGCCGCCGCGAAGGTCCGGGCCGACGATGACCCGCTCGCTGCGGCCGTCGGCGTGCAGCAGGAACAGTTCGATCGGGTCGCCGAGATAGTAATGATAGAGCTGGTCGTTGCAGATGCGGTGCAGTCGCACCGGCGCGACCGGCGTCACCATGAAGTAGAGCGCGGAGCCGAGCGGCCGCCCGTCGGCGAACGGCGCCGGCAGGCCGCCAGCGGCGATCGACTGCTTGCTCACGAACGTCACGCGCACGAAGCCGCAGGTGGCATTGGGTTCAAGCTGCAGCAGCGTGCGAATCTCGTCCGCGCTCAGATCATTGGTCATGGCCGCCACCCTGGTCTTCGCCGCCGGCGTCGCCTTCCGCGAGGTCTGCGCGTTGGCCGCGCGCGCGGGCGTCAACGCCGCGACGCCGAGAAGCGCCGCGGCCTCGAGAACGCGCCGGCGGCCGATGGCGCGCGAAGGAGCTTTCTTCACGCTGCCTCCTGGTCGCCAGCCTAGCGCCACGGGCGGGGTGGGCGCAAATTCGCCGCGCATATCCCGACCGCTTTGACTTGAATCGATTGCGGCGCATACAACGCGGCGTGAATGACGCCGCACTGTTTCCCGGGGAAACGAACAATGTGGAGAGCGGTAAGGGAATGGTACATCGTCGGCATCGGGCTGCTGCTCATTGCCGGAGGCCTGGCCCTCGCCGCGCACCAGAGTTCGCCGCCCGCAGCGGTCAATCAAGCGGCCGGCACGGCGCCAGACGACGCCCGCTCCTAAAACCGCTACCCGAACTGCGCAGCAGGCGGCGCCCGGCACCGCGAGCGGGATTCCCGCGCCACGCGTGACGGCTGCGGCTGTGCCGGCCGGGCAGTCTCCCGTATCTACCGCACCCGCCGCGCCAGCCGCGGCTGCTGCTGCGCAGACGACGGCACCGAGCCCGGCAGCCCTATCGCACGATCACGCGACGGCGAGCGCCGCATCAGAGACGAGCGCACAAGCGCCGCCGACACCAAGCGCGAGCCCCGCGAGCGGCGGCGATCCCGTCGCCGGGCGGCTCGTGTTCAGAAAATGCCAAGCGTGCCACTCGCTCGAACCCGGCAAGAATATCCTCGGCCCATCGCTCGCCGCCATCATCGGCCGAAAAGCCGGCGCCGAGCCCGGCTATTCCTATTCGCCGGCGCTGAAGCAGGCGGATATCGTCTGGGACGGCAAGACGCTCGATTCCTATCTCGCCGATCCGCAGAAAATGGTTCCCGGGAACAAGATGCCGTTTCCGGGTCTCAAGACCGAACACGACCGCGCCGACGTGATTGCGTTCCTCGCCCCGCCGAGAGGCGGCGCGCAACCGGCCGCAGCCGCACCGAGCGCAGCGCGGCAAGACGCGCCGGCGCCTGCGGCGGCAGCCGGGCAGCAACCCGCCGCAACAGACCAAGCGCGGCAGAGCCCGCCGAGTTCGGACATCGGTTACATCGCCGACGCCAAGTACACATTGCGCTCGGGCATTGCCGAGGGCCGCATGGTCTATATCGGCGTTGGCGGAGCGATCGAGGGGAAGGTCAATCCGTTGTTGACTGCGGCGGAAGGTCAGGTGGTCCAGCTCACCTTGATCAATGGCGAGGGTGCCGAGCACGATATCATCTTTCCCGACCAGGATGCGAAATCGCCGCGCGTGACCGGAAAAGGCGCGAGCACGACGATTGCTCTCCGCGCCACCAAGTCCGGCGACTTCATCTATTTCTGCAGCGTGCCCGGACACCAACTCGCGGGCATGCAGGGGCAGTTCATCGTTACGCCGCGGCCGGCGCCGCAAGCGGTGGTCGAAGCCGACATTTCGCGCGAGCCCGACGACCTGCCGCCGCCGATCGCCAGGCGCGAGCCGCAGAGCGTGCGCGTCGACCTGCTGAGCGTCGAGGTCGAGGGCCGATTGGCCGAGGGCACCACCTTCGGGTACTGGACGTTCAACGGCAAGGTCCCGGGGCCTTTCATCCGCGTGCGCGTCGGCGACACTATCGACATGCATCTGAAGAATTCCGCCGACAGCGCCATGATCCATTCGGTCGACTTCCACGCCGTCACCGGCCCGGGCGGCGGTGCCGCCGCATTGCAGGTCGATCCCGGCCATGAGAAATCGATGACCTGGAAGGCGCTGGTGCCGGGC
>Ga0116216_10003610_pt1 | contig 10047 bp, 6 predicted proteins | sample Sb_taG_11_FD_89696 | JGI IMG/M metagenome (GOLD analysis project Ga0116216, IMG submission 89696) | Peat soil microbial communities from Weissenstadt, Germany - Sb_50d_3_AS metaG | ecosystem: Environmental > Terrestrial > Soil > Wetlands > Peat | place: Germany: Weissenstadt | collected 2010-09-21
CCCAGTCGGCCGACCGTGGCGCCTGCCGCCTTGATCCGGTGAGCATCACACCCGCTCCGATGATCGGCATCTCGCTACAAGGCCCAGGCCCGCCGAGACGATCGCTACCGCCAGCAGAGGCACCGCGGACTCCAGCGCGACCACTCAAGGCCGTCGATGCCGAGCCGACCGAACCACTCGCGGGCACGCCGCACCGCCTCGCGCCGACGGGCGGCGGCGGGCAGTCGCTTGACCTCGCGGACGGTGAGCGGGATGAGGCGGGTCGCGTGCGGGTGCCTCGCCTGGGCGGCCAGCCAGGCGGCGGTCGGCAGGCCGATGGCACTGCCCCAGATCAGCCAGAACCCGATCCCGGATAGCGCGATGAAGAACAATCCGAGTTGGACCGCGTGGAAGCGGGCGTGCGGGTGCCATTTCGCGTTGAACACGTGAGTGGTGTTCCACCGAAAGGCGACGAAGGCGATTATGCCAAGCGCCAGCGGGACCGATAGGACTATGCGGCCCGCTTGAGAGAGAGCGTTCACGTCATGCTCCTGGGCTCTCAGAACGCGGCGCGGTGCCGCATTGGCCACTGGCTGTACGGCCGCGCCGGACGGCCGGCGAGCTCAGCCGGTCCACGGCGAGCGTGGACCCGGAGCGCTTGGTGAGGCCACGTGCCTCGATCGTCGGAAGACCTCCTGTGCGGGTTCTGATGCCAACGGATCAGCCTGCGCTGGCCCCGGCGATCGTCGCCTTCCCGCGGCGACCACGTCTTGACCGTGCCGCCCCGGGGCAGCATGAGACATCCGCCATCCGGCGGATCCGTCGTCGGCGCACGCGGACCGGGTTGGGCCGTAACCCGCTGCTTTCGGCGGCCTGCGGCAGGAGGGCGGACACTGCCGGGGCAGATACGCCCGCGCAGAGGCTCACCGGTCAGAGCGCTGTCCTCAGCCGATGCGGCCAGTGCCGGTGACGGTTCCTACTGGCGGTAGCGGGCGACCTGGGCGGCGAGCTTCGGCCGCGGCGCAGGCCGGCCTGGCGCAGCACCGCCTCGGCGCGGGCCAGGTCCCGCCCGGCGTCCAGCTGCTCGTAGATCGCCAGCGCATGCTCCAGCAGCGGGCGCGCCCGGTCCGGGTGGCCGTGGCGGGCGCCGGCTGCCGCCCGACTCGATCATCATTGCCTCCGCGGGCGGGGTGCGGAAGGTTGATATGCAGCAGCCTCTCACACCCGCCTGCACCGCGGGCCGGCCGCCTGCCGCCGGCGTACCGGCCCACCCACCGGTTCCTCAGCTGCTGCCAGTGACCGGGTACAACGCGCGAAGCAAGCCCAGCCAGCCGGTAAAGCAGACGTCCCGCTGTTCATCCCGGGCGGGCCCGGCGCCGCAGGTCACCCGAAGGCGTCCCGCCGGCGGATCGATGCTGTCCAGGATCACGCGGATCTCCACCCGGTCCACGGTTCAGCACCGGGTCCGGATCAGACATCGGCCAGCTGGCCGATGTCCCGGGCCGGCGAGCACGCAAGCCTGGTGGTGGCGCGATGGACGCGGTCCCGACGGGGGCCGGGACCAGTTTGGCGAACATGTGCGCGAGATGGGTCTGGACGGTCCGCCGCGAGATGAACAGGCGGTCGCCGATCTGCGGGTTGGACAACCCGTCGGCGACCAGAGCCGCCACGGTGAGTTCGGTGGGTGTCAGGCTCGGCCAGCCGAACTGGGGCCGCTTGCGTGTCCCGCGGATGCCGCGCCGGACGCCCATCTCGCGAAGGATGGCGTCGGCGCGGGCGAGGTCGCGGGCGGCGTTCAGGCGCTCGTAGGTGGCGATGGCCTGGTCGAGTAGCGGGCGGGCCCGCTGCGTTTCGCCGTGCTCGACGTAGGCGACCGCGGCGGCCTCGGCTGCCAGTGCAAGCTCCAGCGGGCGGGATGCGTCCGCGTAGGCCAGGGCGGCGGCTTCCAGCAGCCCAGGGTCATCGGCCGCTAGACCCTGGCAGCGCAGCGCGGCGCCGCGCAGCCATGCCGCGTCGTGGCGCGATGCCACGTCGCCCACCACCGCCGCGACCTGCCGGGCCAGGCTGACCTCGCCCGCGGCCATGGCCATCCGGACAAGATCCGCCCCCATGTCCGGGTACCACCCGCCGCTGAAGCCCAGGCGGATAGTCTCTTCCCAGGGCGCGGCCAGGGCCGCCAGCGCCCCCGCGGGCTCGCCGGACGTCTCCAGCAGGAGGGCCTGCGGCCACGCCGCCCAGTTGGCGGGGTACAGGGAGCCACGGCTGGCCAGGTCGGCGTGGGCGGCATCCATCGCGGCGCGGGCGCCGCCGAGGTCATTGCGGTGGAGGCTGATCAGCGATATCACGCCGTGCGCCACGGGCACGTTGAAGGTTTCGCCGATCTCGTCGGCCAGCTCCAGGCTCGCCTCGAGCTCGGCCGGCGCGTCGTCCCATTCCCCGGCGATGAAACGTTCCATGCCCAGGAACACCCCGAAACTAGGCAGCGCCCAGCGGACCCCGAGCTCCTCGCTGATCCTCCTGCCCGCGTGCAGGACGGACCTGGCCTCTTCCAGTCGGCCGAGTCCGACCAGGATGCCCCCGCGAGTGAGGTGAGCCGGGTACCAGCGGCCCTGCCCGCGCCGGCTCTCCTCCGCCAGCCGCGTCGCCTCATCGGCGAGCCGCAGCGCCTCACCCAGCTGGCAGCGCGACTCACAGACCAGGGCCAGCGAGGTCGTGGCCACGCTCGCAGCCAAGAGGTCGCCCACCGCCTCGGCGCTGGCTACCGCACGCTCGCCGACGGCGACGGCGCCGTTCAGGTCGCCCAGCGACATCCGGGCGAAGCTGGCCCACGCCTCGGCGGCGGCGCGCTCAGCGCCGCTGAGCACAGGAGAATCCGCCGCGCGTTCCATCTCGGCCAGCGCGTCGCGGTAGCGGCCCTGAGCCAGCAGGGCCCACCCGAGGCACATCCTGGCGGCTCCTTCGATGGCCGGGTCATGGGCCCGACCCAGGAGTCGGCGGCAGGCCGTCACCGCGTCGGCGATACGCCCAGACAACAGCAGGTAGCCCGCCCACTCGGCGAGGAGCCGGTCGCGGCCGGGGTCTTGCGGTCTCATCAGCGCGACCGCGCGGTCCAGCAGGCTGGCGGCGGCCGCGGGCGACCCCGGGGCTGCCTCCTCGGCAGCCCTGGTGAGCCAGCCGATGGCCTCGCGATCACCCTCGGATGCCCCGCGGGCGAAATGCTCGGCGACCCGCAAGGCCGGCGCTCCCGACCGGGCCAGCCGCTGCGCCGCCTCGCGGTGCAGCCCGCGGCGCACGCTGGCCGGGAGGTCCTCGTAGAGACTGTCGCGGAGCAGGTCGTGACGGAAGCGCAGCTGCACGCCGTCGTCTTCGATCACCCGCGCCCGGATCGCCTCGGCCAGCGCCGGCGCCAGCTCGGCCGCCGGCCGGCCGGAGGTGACGGCCAGGTCGGTCAGCGAGAACGCCGAACCCAGGACCGACGCCGCCCGCAGCGCCCGCAGCGTGTCCTCGGGCAGGAAGCTGAGCCGGCGGAGGATCGTCAGGCGCAGCGTCGCAGCACGATCGCCGGGCGGCCGGACGCCACCCGGCCGAGTGTTTCGCCCAGGAGCTCGATCTCGGTCTCGCGGCCGCGCAGCCGCGGGCCAGGCGCTCGGAGGCCCGCTGGCCGGAAGCTATCCCGCTCAGGCCAAGCGGCACGCCGCGAGACGCTCACAGCTCTGTGTCCAGGCGGGTCCGCGCTCCCCGTTTACCCGATATCGGCCAGCTGGCCGATGTTCGCACTCCCGGCGCTGCCGCACCGTGAAGGCGTATTGACCCCGCCGCCAGGCCACTTTGGCCCACGTCCAGCCGCATGGCTTCTCAGGAGAGAACCATGCCTCATTCATTATGCTGGCTTTCGCTGATGTCTCATGAGGCACTCTATTATCTAAACGCATCACATGTCTCTTCGGGGGGAAGGCAGATGGATCACGAGGGTGCCGGCGTGCGCGCTGGCGATACGGACGGCGGCGGGAGCGATGGCGTAGTCATCGATCTGCACGTCACAGCTGGAGCGAGCGGGGCGGGGGCGGAACTCGCCGCCGCTGGGGTCGATGGCGCTGGGGTGCTGAGCCGGGCCGGGGTGGCCGGGGGGCTGCCGTTCCTGCTGGGGGCGGATGGTTCTTATGACCGGCGGCTCAACCGGTTCTTCCGGGAACTGGACGGCTGGGGGGTGCGGGCGGCGAACAGCGTCGTTGCCTATGCGCGGGACATCATGCTGTTCTGCCGGTTCCTGGCGCAGTCGCGCGGAGGGAAGTCGATCTGGGAGTGCGACACCGCTGATCTGCGCGCCTACAAGCGGGCGCGGCTGCATGTGCCGGGACCGGCGCAGGTATCGGTGTCCACGTGGCGCCGGTCGATCGCGGCGCTGGATAAGTGGGCTGCCTGGGCTCTTTATGAGGGCCTGATCTCCGAGCTGCCGTTCCGGTATATCGACCGGAACGTGTTCACGCCGCAGGGGATGCGGCAGGTCCGGATCAATGCCGAGTCCGAGCCGGATCCGGGACCGCCGCCTGTGAGGTTCGTGGCGTTCGAGGACTACCTGCTGTGGCGGGATGTCGGGCTGCGGGGCCGTCTTCCGGACGGGCGGCCGGATCCGTCGTGGCGGGGCCGGCACGACGAGCGCAACGCGCTGTTCGCGGATCTGCTCATCTACACCGGCATGCGGCTTTGCGAGGCGTCGTGCCTGCTGGCGCCGGAGCTTCCAGGAGAGCGTGCCGCAGTATCGGGGCTGGGGGCGATCCATCTCGGCCCGGCGGTGACGAAGCGGGCGCGGGCGCGGACGGTGTTCGCGCCGCCCCGGCTGGTGCGCGCGCTGGACCGGTACGTGCGGTTCGAGCGCGGCGAGATGGTGGCCCGGATCAGCGCCGGTGGCGGCTACGCGCTCGGCGGGCAGGCGCTGGCAGCGCGCCGGGCAGGCCGGTCGGGGGTGAGCCTCGACGGCGGCGCGGTGCCGTACGGCCGGCTCGACCCGGGCGCGCGCCGCCGGCTGCTGCTGGTCACGCCAGGGGGCGAGGTGGCAGGGCCGCTGTCGTTGTGGCTGTCAGCAGAGGGGCTGCCAGTGGCGCCGGCGACGTGGCAGTCGGTGTTCGCCCGCGCGAACGCCCGCTGCGAGCGGCTCGGCATCGGCGTGTCGGTGACCCCGCATGCCCTGCGCCATTCTTTCGCGGTGCACATGCTCGGCCTGCTGCTGCGGCAGACGGTCGCCGCGCTGGGCGAGGATCCGGCACGGACCCACACGAGCGCGCAGGTGAAACGGCTGCTGGTGGGCAATCCGCTGCGCCGGCTCCAGTTGCTGCTGGGTCACGCTCAGGAGGCCACCGTCTACACCTACCTGGACGTGCTGGATGAGGCGCAGGAGATCGTCGCTTCGGCCCTGGCGCGGTGGGAGGCCCAGGCCGGGGCGCTAGCCGCCGCGTTCACTGGCGATGAGGGCTCCGCTGCGGAGGCAGGGGCATGACCCGCGGCCGCAAGGTGCGCTTCGATGCCGCCGGCGGCGCCGGCGAGCCGCCGGAGCCGGTGCCGGCGATCGGCCCGGTCGTCTTCACCGTCGTCTTCGGCGGGACCGGGAAGGTGGTGGACCTGTCGGACCTGCCCTGCCCGCGGCTGGTGCGGCCGCTGGCCGCGGCACTGGCATCGATCAGCGGTGACCACGGGACGGTGCGCACCTGCAGCCCCGATTTCCAGCAGATGGTGCGGCATCTGCGGGCGTTCGCCCGTTTCGCGGCCGCCCGCCTTGAAGCCGGGCATGGCGGGGCGGCCAGGCTGGAGGATGTGTCGCCGGCGCTGCTGGAGGACTTCGAGGCCGGGCTCATCAGCCGTTACGGCACGACGGGCAGCCAGGTCCAGCGGTTCATGGCCACGGTCATCCGGCTGCTGAAGCTGGCCGAGCAGGCTGCTCCCGGGGTGCTGACCGCGCCGGTGCAGGCGCGCCTGAGCTACAGCACGTCCCTGCCCGCCCGGCAGGGCAGGCCGCTGAACGCCTACCCGATGCCGGTGCTGGAGGCCATCCAGCAGGCGGCCCTGGCCGATGCCCGCATGATCCGGGAACGGGTCGACGCCGAGCGCGCCGCCGGTGCCGCCGCGCCGCTGACTGCGGCGGAGGCCGTTCCGCTGCTGGCCGGGCTGATCTGCCTGACCGGGCTGGAACCCGAATGCGCTAAGGGCCTGCGGGCCGGCTGCCTGTCCGGCCCGTCCCCCAGCGGGTTCGTCTCGCTCTCTTACACCAAGAAACGCGCCCATGCCCGCACCAGCAAGACGATGCGGGTCCGTACCGGGGGGATCGCCACCCCGGCCGGCCTGATCAACCTGGTGGCCCGGCTGACCGAACCGGCCCGCCAGGCCGCCGGCAGCGACGCGCTGTGGGTCGGCGCCGGCGGCAGCGGCCTGCGGGCGTGGTTTGACACCGGATATGAGCTCACGTCCCAGCTGCGCGCATGGGCCAGGAGACACGGGCTGGATCAGCTGGACGATCACGGCGGCGGCAAGGTGCGGCTCGACCTGCGGCGGATCCGCAAATCGGTGCGATCCCGCCGCTACCTGCAAACCGGCGGGATCCTCGACGACTTCGCGGCCGGCCACACCAAGGCCGTCGCCGCCGCGCACTACGCCGACATCGACGCGCACAACGCCCTGCACGATCAGGCAGTCGAGGACGGGCTGCGCCAGGCACTGCAGGCGGCGCTGCCCGCCCCGGTCACCGCCACCGCGGCCGGCGAGCCGCTCGGCGTCCCCGGCGAGAACCCTCCGCCGCTGACGCCGGCCCAGCACCGGGCTGCAGCCAGCGGTGACCAGGACGTGTTCCTGGCGTCCTGCGCAGACTTCCATGCCTCACCGTTCGCCCGCAAGGCCGGCGACGGCTGCCCGGCCGCGGTCTGGGGATGCCTGGAATGCCCGAACGCGGTGTTCACCGAACGGCACCTGCCCAGCCTCACCGCCTTCGCGGCGTTCCTTCAGGACCAGCGCGAGGAACTGGACGGCACGCAATGGCAGGCCCGCTACGGCAAGGCCCATCACCGGCTGAACGCCGGGATCTTCCCGGCATTCAGCCCGGCCCAGCACGCCGCAGCACGCCGCGACGGCGCGGCCGCCGGCATCGCATCGCTGCCCGCTCGTCTCCTGGAGTCCCTGACGTGACCATCAGCGCCGCCACCGCCGTGCCTGCTACGGTCCCGGCCCGCGCCGGCGATCCGCACCCGGTCCGGCCTGCGCGCCGGGCCGGCGAGCAGGCCGGCCCGGCCTGCGCCGTCGATGCCGATGCCCCGGTGCTCCCGGCCGCGATCCGCGCCGGGCACCAGCTCGACGGCCCGCGGTTCGCCGACGACGTGTGGGACGTGAGCGGGTTCCTGCCCCGCACCGCCAAGATGACCAGGATCGACTTCACCACCATCGCCGATCCCGGACATGCCCGCACCGTCAGGGAGTACCTGCACTCGAGGCTCAACCGCGGCATCGCCGTCAACCAGCTGTCGGGCACCGCCCGGCCGATGAAGCTCACCGGCTTGTACTCCGAGTTCGCCGAGCTCCGGCTCATCTTGCGGGAGCTGGCCGCGGCCGGCGCCGCCCGGCTGGCCGATGTGGCTCCCCGGCACCTGGACCAGGTCCTGGCCGGCTGGAAACGCCGCCCCGATACCGCGGCAGGGAAAGTCGGCGTGGTCAAGTACCTCGCCGCGCACGGGCCGTTCCTCACCGACCGGCTAGGGTTCACTCCCTGGCCGGGCCGCCCGGCCAACCAGGTCGCCGGGCGGCGCATCCCGCGGGAGAACACCACGCCCCGCATCCCGCAGGAGGTGATGGCGCCGCTGCTGCAGGCCGCCCTGTTCTACATGCAGACCGCGGCCGGCGACCTGCTCGCCGCGCAGCGGGAGATCAGCGCCCTGCAGGCGGCATGCGCCCAGGTCACCTTGCGGCCAGGCGAGGCACGCGCCCGGCTGGAGGCATTCATCGCCAGGCGCGCCCGGGACGGCCGGGGCATCCCCGCCGCCCCTCATCCCGGCAAGATACCCGGCGCGGTCACCGCGGACGGCATCGCGCAGGCGCCCGACCGGGCGCTGATCGGCCTGCTCGCCGGCATCCCCGGCGGGCTGTGGTACCACCACGCGCGGCTGGCCGCCGCCGGCGACGAGCTCGGCTACGAGCAAGGCGGCCTGAACACCGCCATGTCCCCGTGGCCCGGATCCGGGCGGCCGTGGCGGCCCCGGCTGGACACCGCCTCGCTGCGAGCCGAGCTGTTCCACCTGCGGACGGCATGCTGGATCGTCATCGCCTACCTGTCCGGCATGCGCGACACCGAGGTCCGCGAGCTCGCCCGCGACTGCGCGTTCACCGAACCCGGCCCCGGCGGCCGCATCCGCCACAAGCTCCGCGGCCGGGTCTTCAAAGACCGCGGCCTGGCCGGGGATGCCGAAGAATGGGTCGTCCTGGACGTCGTCCACCAGGCCGTCGGCGTGCTGCTCGCCGTCAACGACGACGCCACCCACCTGTTCGCCTACTCCGGCGTCCGCAACGACGGGATGAACGCCAACATGCTGACCCGCCTCAACCGGTTCGCCGCCCACGCCAGCGACCTGCTGACACCGCCCGGCGGGGAGGCGTTCATCCCCGGCCACGGCGACAGCCAGGCGGCCTGGCAGCTGAACACCCGCCAGTTCCGCCGGACCCTGGCCTGGCACATCGCTCACCAGCCGTTCGGGATCGTGGCCGGCGCCCGGCAGTACAAGCACGCCCAGGTCGCGATCTTCGAAGGCTACGCCGGCACCTCAGCATCCGGGTTCGCCGCCGAAGTAGAAGCCGAACAGGCCACCGCCCGCCTGGACTACGCCGAAGACCTCTACCGCGACTGGCTGGCCGGCGGCCCCTCCGGCGGCGGCGCCGACCATAAGATCAACGCCGAGTTCGCCCGCATCCACGCCGAGCTGGCCGACCTGCCCGGCACCATCGCCGACCCCAGGCGGCTGCGCACCATGCTCAGCCACCTCGCCACCACCTTGCACCCCGGCGTGCTCGGCGACTGCTTCTACCAGCCCGGCACCGCGCTATGCGCCAAACAGGCAAGGCAGCCCGCCGGCAAGAAGCCCCTGCCGATGCTGAACACCTGCCTGAACTGCCCGAACGCGCGCCGTTCCAGCGTTCACCTGCCACGCCTGGAACAAGCCCGCAACCAGGCCCGGCAGATCACCGGCGACTTCCGCGGGACGCTGCCGCCGCTGCAGCAAGCAGCACTGACCGGTCACCTCAGCCAGCTCGGCCAGCTCATCAGCCAGATCACCAGCAACGACACGGAGACCGCACAGCCGTGACCATCGACGAGAAAATCCAGGCCGCCTACGACGCGCTGACCGCCGGACGCCCAGACAGCAGCGACGGGCAGCTCACCGTCTCCAACATCTGCCTGGAAGCCGGGATCTCCCGCGCCAGCTTCTACCGCTCGACGCTCGCCGCCACGATCCGGCGTGACCTCGCCGACCCCGGCACCGCCAGACGCCCCGACGCCGAGCAGCTGCGGGCCAAGGTCCGCGAGCTCACCGCCGCGGACAAGCAGCTACGCAGCAAGCACGCAGCCGAGATCCGCGACCTGCGCGCCACTGTGCGCACCTACGCCAACCACATCCAGATCCTGACCCTGCACCTCAGCCAGCTCCAAGACGACAACCAGCGGCTCACCGCCAGACTCCAGCACGCCGGCGACAACATCACCCCGCTGAACCAGACCTAACCAGCGGCAGCTCGCTGCCGTGAGACACCCGGCCGCGAGCACAACGACACGCAATGAGACACGACACGGCGCGGACACCTTGACAGATCACATAACCACCTCCCACCGAGTCTGCGGTAGGCAATGGCGCGGCCGGGCCGACCGTCGGCTCCGTCGGTTCACCCTGCCAGTATCGCATCGTCGCGCCGGCATTGTCGCTGGCGGCATGCCGGCGGAATTGCACCTAGGCGGTGGCGTGGTGCCACCGTCGGTCCGGCGGCCACGGCTGGGCGGCCCGGAACCCGGCCCGGGCCGGCCCTGTCAGCCGGAGGCCGCGCCTA
>Ga0116216_10003616_pt1 | contig 10032 bp, 11 predicted proteins | sample Sb_taG_11_FD_89696 | JGI IMG/M metagenome (GOLD analysis project Ga0116216, IMG submission 89696) | Peat soil microbial communities from Weissenstadt, Germany - Sb_50d_3_AS metaG | ecosystem: Environmental > Terrestrial > Soil > Wetlands > Peat | place: Germany: Weissenstadt | collected 2010-09-21
CCGCGAGTCCGTCCGGTTTTATCCAAATCTCAATCCGAATCTTGTCCGGACCGTGCTGATATCGTCCGAAGAGTTCGTCCTGCCCGAGCTCGGCCCCAAACTCGGAGCTTATGCGCAAAGAAAGTTGGCGGCGCGTGGCGTCGAAGTGATCACGCGCGCTAGAGTCACTGCCATGCACAAGGGGCTGGTGGAGCTCTCGGATGGGCGGAAGATTCGCGCCGACACGCTGGTCTGGGCGGCCGGGAGCGCACCGAATCCCCTCATTGCCGCGCTGCCGATGCCCAAGAGCAGCGGTCGCATCGAGGTGAACGAATATCTGGAAGTTCAGAACTTTCGCGGAGTATGGGCCTTGGGTGACTGCGCACTCGTACCCGACAGCAAGACGGGAGGATTCCATCCGCCGACGGCGCAGCATGCACTTCGCGAAGGCCGATGTGTCGCACGCAACGTCGCGGCCGAGATCCTTGGGCGAAGGAAGAGACCGTTTCGGTTCGCGACTCTGGGCCGGCTCGCCGCCATCGGCCATCGCGCCGGAGTGGCGAATGTTTTCGGAATCAATTTTTCGGATTTTTCGGCATGGTGGCTTTGGCGAACCATCTATCTGTCGAAGCTGCCCCGCTTCGAAAAAAAGGTGCGGGTCGCTCTTGATTGGACCCTGGACCTGTTTTTCTCGAAAGACTTCGCGTGTGTGACCCCCCGGACCGTCCTGCTGGCCGCGCCGGTCACAGGGACACACAACGAAACCAACACGAACGAACCGCCTGACGATGCCGCGAGTTCGTTGGGCTAGGTCCCTCTGGTGCTCGTGGGAGGACTGTTCGACGCGGAGAGAACTGTGCCCTTGAAGAAGTTACGGCCGCAGTCACGTCCGTACTCCAGAAGTTCGCGCCCACCCGAGAACGACATTATACTCTGCATGAACAGCTGCATCTCATCCCGGCTCGGTTCGAGGTGCAGCAGTGAAACCTGCGGGTTGGCCCGCCGCATAGTGTCGATCGCCGAGTCCAGCGAATGTGCCCGCATCAGCCGCATCGCCTGATCCCCGATCCATGCCACGCCCTTCTCGGAAAGCCGCGCGCAGTGTCCTTCGGAGGTGGGGATGCAGATGCGTGAGCGATCGTTGCGAATCGGCACCATTGGGTTCAGGAACACAATCACGCTCGCGCCGCGTTCGACCGCTATCTCGATCGGGCTGACTTCGGAGACCCCGCCGTCGACGACGTCCCGGTCGCCGATGCGAATTGGACGGAAGAAGACGGGGATCGCGCATGAGGCCGCCACCATCCGGCAGATGTGCGCATCGTGGAATTCCCCGGTGCCGAAAACCAGATGCTCGCCGGTATCGATGTCAGTTCCGGTTATAAGAAGCTCATGGGCAAGCTCGTCAAACTTGTGGCAGTATCCAAGCGCCGCAAATCTTTCGCACAGCGTCTTCTGGAGAGCCTCGGTAGAATAGAAGCCGGGCGGATGATGCTCCTGGAAGTCCGCAAACATCTGCGCAAATCCCGGCCACTGCTTGGCCCGAAGCGCGCGTCCGAGAGCACCGAACATTGCGCGCGCGAATTGGGCGATCATCCGCAGTGCCCCGCCTGACCCAACGCCGAGGATGTCGTGCGACTGAAAATAGAACGGGCTATCGAGCTTCTCCCGGCTCACCGCCTCGAAGATCTCGGCCGGGCGAGTGCCATTGGCGAGCAAGGCGGCGAGTATCGCTCCAGCGCTGGTGCCGACATACAAATCGAATTGATTGGATGCAGCGCGGCCAGCCACTTCGTCGAGAGCCGTCAGGACTCCGACTTCGTAGAGAAAGCCGGTGATCCCGCCGCCTGCGAGCACCAGGGCGGTCTTGTCGCCGCCACCGTGCGTCGAATCCTTAAGCACTGGCGATACAGATGATCCTGCCCGCTCCTCACTCGCGGCGCGACTAAAGTCCTGAGGCGAGTGCTCAGTCACCGATTGGCTGGAACAGATGGCATCGTGAGGGCTGTCGGAAAGACGCGGTTCAGGGACCGTTGACTTTTCACCCTCGTGGAGATTCTCACTTGTGCTTTCCGCTTGTCGGCTAATCGCCATTTTCAAGACCGTCCTCTCGCAGTTGTTACTTCTCATGTCGGGCTCGATTGTTACCGACAACTCCTGCGTAACTTTTCGAAACGCCAGGAGAAGAACTCAGTGATGAAGATGCAGATGCTGCGCGAGCGATTGGGGTTAGCTCCCTGGATTGTAAGTACGGCGGTCGCTATCGCAATCGGCTCGGGGCTTTTTCGTTGGTCGGCCGCATCTTCAATGACAGAGGTAACTGGTGACGGTGGCCCGGTCGTGCTGGAACTATTTACGTCACAAGGATGCTCAGATTGCCCGCCCGAGGATGCGCTGCTGAGCGAACTGGGCCCCTCGACCAAGGGTGTGATTCCGCTCGCGTATCATGTCGATTACTGGAACCATCTGGGCTGGTCGGACGCGTTCTCGTCGCGGCAATTTTCCGAGCGGCAAAGCGACTACGCGCGGGCGATGAACCTCGCTGGCGAGTACACGCCTCAGATGGTGGTTGGCGGCGCGTCGCAGTTCGTCGGCTCGGACGGCCGAGGCATCGCGCGCGCGATTGCAGCTGAACGCTCGGCGTCGGCCTCCGGCCGCGTCAGTCTCAACACCGCCCTCGGTGCTCAATCGCCTCGATCGCTTCAGATCAAACTGAGGGCGCAGATCGAGCCGGCGTCGGCGCGCGGATCGTTTGTCGTGATGGTTGCGCTCTACGAAAACGGCCTCGTCATTAGGATCGGAGCCGGTGAGAACGGAGGCCGCGAGATCACCTACGACTACACGGTGAGAAAATTGGTACCGGCGTTTGAACTTGACGGCACCCAGGCGGTTGAGAAAGAAGTCAGTGTGGACCTCGACCCTTCCTGGTCGGCGAACCATCTCGGTGCGGCAGCGTTCATACAGAACACGTCATCGCTCAAAATTGTCGGCGCTGCCTCGGAATATCCGATCGTCAAGGACTGAGCGGGGTATCGTTGACAATAGCGCGTTCGAGGCTCTCGGACTGCGCCTTTGCGACGGCATCTAAGATAGAACCGCTCAGGAAAAATGGCACCATTCGATAAATCCAACTCGTGGTTCGCAGCAAAACGAAGACCATGTCTTGCCGCCGCAAGTCCTCATGCCGGTGCAGTACTATGCGCCTCGTGCTGCTTCTCCGTACCACCGGCTGCTTTTCGCGATCCTCGAAGACGCGATCCGGTGTTTCCAGAACAACTTCGACGCAAAAGCGCTGCAGCGGCGGTTCCTGTTCCGGGAAACGGAACATTCGCGTGCTTGAAACCGAACAAGAAAAAACCGCCGCCCGCGACTTCCGGATAACCGCGAGCCACCACATCGGCGAAGGCGGCCTCCGGGGAAAAGCCCTCACTAACATCGAAGCCATCCGTACACTCAATCAGATCGAAACAGAAAACCGCGACGCGACCGAAGCGGGAAAATCCATCCTCGTCCGCTACGCGGGATTGGGCGCGATGCCAAGCGCCTTCCGCGCCTGTGTGTGGCGAATTGCTGATTTCCCCAGAATCAGCAATTCGCCACACACAGGCCGTCAAGAATCCGCAATCGTCGGGAAGGGCTATCACACCGAAGAGGATGTCACGGGGCCGGTCAGCCCAGTATCTTCAGCAAGGCAAAATAAATGCTCAGCATGGCGATTCCCATCGGCACGCCGATCTTCGCCCATTCGTGGCTGCCGATTCGAAGGCGACTCGCGGCAACGATGTTGGCGATGTTGCCAGGGACAAGCATTCCCCCGCTGATTAGTAAGCCGAGCAATGCCGCCCGCTGCTGATTCACGCTGAGCGTCGGCCCGATCTCCGCTACTGCCAGCGTCGAATTGTTGACGACTGCGGAAATCGTATTGAGCCAAAATAGCGATCCACTTGGGAGCCGGGGGACGTATGCATCGAACCAAGGCCTAAGGCCTCCCGATAGTGCGACTAGTCCGGCGATAAAGACATACACCTTGCCTGGTCGAGCGAGGAGGACCACCCACCACGAATCCCGCGGTGCGATTACCACGGTTTGATCCAAGTCGATTGAGCCAATCCGCAAAAGCAACGTCGGTAGCGCACTGAGCACGATTCCGACCACAACGAAGGGACCAAGCAGCCGGGTCAGGTACCAAAAGTCCGCATGCAGGGCGTGCAGAACCACCGCGATTCCGGGCATGCCCACAGGCGTGACGCCTGCGCCAAGACCGATAGCGAAACATGCAGATACGGTCACGAAAATCTCAGCCGGCCGCTCAAGACGAAGCACAGAAATCGCCTCCACGAATACCAAGGCAGAAACAACCGGAGTTATGATGGCCGCGAGAAACCCAAGAATTATCGTTAGCAAAAAACAGACCGCCTTTGGGTCGAGCACTTGAACTACAGAGGCAAACAGCTCATCGAGAACGTCGCGCAGAAGGCGAAACCCTGCGCCAAACACCAGAACGGAAAGCGTGAATGACAAGGGCTCGCGCAGGGCTGCCCAGACGAGCGCTGAGCTGAATTGTCCCATGAGACAGGCGGTCGCCACTCCGGCCACCAGAAAAAAAAGCTCAACGTTGCGTTTGATCGGCCCGATTCGGACGGGGCCGACCAGAACTGCGAAGACCATTAGCGCGGCAAGGACCATCGTCAGCATCTTCCCGCAACTAGTGCATTAATTCGGCGTTCGTGTAATCCGGAATTTTCATACTGAATCCTGATTCAGGCCCGCACCAAGACGAGGTGATTTGCAAACGCGAAATTCGAGCCAAATTTTGACTCCAAAGAGCTCTCCACGGCGCCGCAACCAGCCAGTTCTGCTACGCGTTGACATGAAACACGCGAAACCAGCGCTTTCCTTCCCTATCTGATCACCGGAATCTGCTCCACCCTGCACACTGCGCCACCGCAGGTATCCGAGGTCGGCGTGCAGAGCGGCCAGGCCCAGGATACTGGCTGGCATCCCCAGGGGCGTCGTGACCGCGAATGGGCGCGCACGGCCTCCGCACCGGAATGCTGCTTCTCATTTGTGTTTCGGAGTTTTGGGCCTCATGGCTGCTTTCTTAGAGCCTTTTCCAGCGATCGTTCGCTCAAAGATGAATGTATTCAGTTTTACTTGCCATGGTAGTGGATCGGCGCTATAAAATAATGAATGGATTCATCTTTAGAGAATCGGCCAGTCAGACTTCGCGACCGGCAGAAGCAGGAGCGTGGGCAGCGTATCGTTAAGGCGGCCGAGAAATTGTTCGCCAAGAAGGGCTACGTCGAAGTCGCTATGGAAGATGTAGCGGCCCGAGCAGGCCTCGCGGTCGGCACGATCTACAACTATTTCCCGTCCAAATCCGCGCTGTTGCTCGCGATCGTCAGGCGTGAAACAGAATCGCTGCTCGCGAGCGGACGCAAGATCCTCGAAGACCCGCCGCGCGACCCGGTCGCGGGGGTTGCCGCGTTCACCGAGATTTTTCTCGACGATTTCACACGTGACGACCGGCGGCTGTGGCGAGAACTTTTCGGCGCTGCGATCGCGGAGCCGGCCACGGTGGGGCGGCGCTTGTTCGAAGGTGACACGCAGCTGGTGACGCAGCTCGCCGCTCTGCTCGAGCGATACCGCTGCGACGGGATTCTCGCATCCGACATAGAACCAATGCCCGCGGCGACGGTGCTTTACGGCGTCTGCTTCACCTGGATGACCGCTTATCTGATGAACGACGCGATCAGCGCCGAGATGGTGCGCAACGAGATTCGCCGCGGCACCGCGATCGCAATCCGCGGGTTGTTTCGCGACGCCGACGCAATCTCAACTATTACCAGTGGTGCCGAACTATGATCGAGATTATCGAAGGCCTTCCCGACAATGTAGTGGGAATCCTGGCAAAGGGCGAAGTGACGAGAAAGGACTACCTTGAGGTGGTGATACCGGCAATAGAAAAGTCGCTGAAGCGAAATGCCAAGCTACGGCTTTACTACGATCTGGGTTCGCAATTCACCGGAATCGATTTCGGCGCCGAATGGGAAGATTTCAAACTCGGAATTGAGCATCTTTCCCGTTGGGAACGGGCGGCCGTCGTAACCGACGTCGCCTGGATCAGGCATCTGGTCGGCGCTTTTCGCTTTCTGATGCCCGGAGAACTGCGAGTCTTCACCACCGCCCAGATATCAGAGGCCCGGAAATGGATCGTCGCGGCGTGAGAGAGAGCCATCCATGAGAATCTTCGGGGATCCTTTCTTTTGGGCGCTGGTCAGCATGTTCGGATTGGCAGGCGCCACGGCCGGGGTGGGCAGCACGAGGCTGGGGAAATTCAGATCACTGGGATTGGTAACCGTGGGACTGTTCACCTTGGGGCGAGTGGTGCTGGTCCTGCCCGCGGTAACTCAGCCGAGACTCGTGGCGGGTGACTGGAGCTGGGTTGTCGGAGGCGTGATCTTTGCCGCAGGAATGGTTTTCGCGCTTCCTGCGTTCGCGATCAGGCCGTTCACGGGGCCCGAGGCTGGTGTGAGCCTGAGGACCGGAGGATTTTACCGGATCGTCAGGAATCCCCTCTATCTTTCAGATGTGTTGTGGTGCCTCGGTTGGGCAGTAATGTTCCGCTCGGAGATCGGCATCGCTCTCGTTCCCGTGTGGTGGGCGGGTCTGTGGCTGCTAACGATAATCGAGGAGGAGAGCCTCGAGCGGAACCTCGGCCAGCCGTACATCGAGTACAGGCGACGAATCCGTGGACGTATCCTCCCCGGCCTGCCGCTATGATCGATCAAACCTCGCACCGCTGCCGCCGAGTGATACGGTCGGTTACGCAATGGTGAAGTTTGCGATGTTGGTGTGGAGGAATCTACGCCGCAGTCCGCGGCGCACGATCCTTACCATGCTGGCGATTGCGCTAGCGGCGTTCACGTACTCGTCGCTGTCGAGCCTTCCAAATGTCGCCCGCCGGATGCTGAACACGCCCGATTCCGCGCGTCGCATCGTGGTGATGAGCGACTCGGGATTTTTCAATCGTTTGCCCGATTCGTACAAGCCCAAAATTCTTGCGGCGCCACACGTCGTCGCAGCGTCGGGATTGGTGTACTTCGGCGGAGTCTACCATAGCCCCAGCGACCAGCTCGGAATCGCGGTCGACGCCGACCAGGCAGAGTTGATGTGGCCCGATTGGGGCTTCACCCCGGTGCGAGCTGGCGAGTTCCGCGCCAGCGCCACGGCGTGCCTCGTGCCGGTTGCGATGATGCGAAAGTACGGCTGGCACGTTGGCGAGCAGATCATCCTCAAAGGCACCATTGTGCCGGTGGACGTTACCCTGCGCATTGCCGACACGCTGGGAGCCGGTGCGCCACCCGACTCCCTGCTATTTCGCCGCGACTACCTGGAACGGTCGCTGGGTGGGAGCCCGACCGTGAATGCGTATCACGTCATGCTCGATCGCGCCGATTCGGTGCCCTCGGCGATCGCAGCAATCGATGAAATATTCTCGAACTCGGCGGCCGAGACTCGCAGCGAATCCGAGGCGGAGTGGTTTTCAACCTTCATCAACCTCGACACGCTCTTCGCGATGCTCCGTGCGATGGCAATCCTCGTAGTAGCCGCGGTCGCCCTGGTAGCGCTCAACAGCGTGGTGATCGCGGTGCGCGAGAGGCGTACAGAAATCGCGGTCATGCGCGCGATAGGTTTCAATCCGGCATTGATCCTGTACCTGACGGTTGCTGAATCTGCACTCCTGGGTGTTGTGGGAGGGGCGCTTGGGTGCGCGGCCACTCTTCTTATTACGAAGGTTCTGCCGTTCGCATTTCTGCCGTTGGGACCCATAGATCTGCTCGCGATCGTTTCGCCAGGAGTGATCGTGCAGGCCTTTGTCTTATCGGTTGCGATTGGGGCGGCGGCCGGATTGATCCCGGCGCTTGGTTCCGTGCGCCGATCGGTGGTCGAATCGATCCGCGCGATAGCCTAGTCCGCGACGTTTGAGGCTTCACGTCCGCCGCGCACCGCGACACCGCAGCGCGATAATCCCGTTTCGTCATCCGCGTGTCCCAGTGCGTGAAGACCAACTGGAGGTCGCACTTCGGAGCAGCCGCCGAGTGACGCTCAACTTGGTGGCGCGGTCATCGCGGCATCGACTGGGCAATGCTGCGAGGCAGAGTGATGATGCTCCCGACCCATCGGCCGCGCGTGCTGCCGCCGATCCAGGCAGTCAGATATGGTGCGGTGGGTATCGCTATTGCAAGCAAAAAACGGACCGGTGAACAGGCCGTGAACTCCCCGGCAGCGAGTGCTGTTCCACACGTACATGGTCGCAAGCCGCGTCGGGAAAATAACACGTTTTGAGAAGCGAGCCGCGCGTCAACCGCTGCTTGTCAACCACCCCATTGTGTCAACCGCCTTGTCAACCGGTTGACAGGTTGACAGGAGAGCAGTACGCATCGGACTGGGTCATCCACACCTCAGTCTCTAAGGTCTCCGACATGTCGGAGAATCGTGCAAAATCGGCGCGTGTGCGCGCGATTCGCGATCACGCATGGACCGGGAGAACGCCTCAGGCAGCGCGAATTGCGAAAATTCGGCCAAACCTATCCGGGCGCTAATTTGCCAGCTCCGTGGGCATTCGCCGCAAATTCGCCTATCTTCGTCCTGGTGTTTGAACTACCGGATCCGTAGCGACTGTTCGTGCGCACCCCAGATCGGACTTCCAGGTTGTTGCGATCGCCGGCGGACACGGAGAGACCTCCGGCGGCGTCGCAGGCGTCCTTAGTCTGGCGAGTCGGAGTCGCGAATCACGTCACTTCGGGACTCTGTCCGCGCCGAAGTAATCTCCGCCTTTGGCCTGGACGTCGTTGGTTCCCCAACTCACTTCGTGGTCGGCCTTCTTCATCAGCGGGATATGTTCGGAACAGTGCATGTAGGCTTCCTCGACTGAAACAATCACCCAGCGTTCGAGGTTACCGGGGTCCTTGCTTATCAGGTCCGTGAGCATCGAGTCCCCGAGCACGACGTCCGCGGCCGAACGATCCTGCATAAATCGCACGAACTCATCGTGCTCGACGATGCGCGCGCTTCCGTTCACGTGAAGACCGATCCGGTCCTTCCCAAAGTCGATGAACATCAGTCCGATGTGCGGATTTTCCGAAATGTTGCCCATGCTCGACATCACCCCATTGCCACGGAACTCCGGGTACGCGATGGTTCGTTCATCGAGCACTTTGACAAAGTTGGCGTATCCGGCCCGGAACGAGGCGTCCGCGTTTCCATTTCTATCCGCGGTTCCCACGAACATCATTTCCCGAAGGGCGATGAATTCCTGCATCGCGGAATTGAGATGGTCGAGCACCCGATGCTTATAGAAGGTGAGCGCCTGGAAGCTCGTACCGTACTTGCCCTGCAACTCATGCTCGCCGTCCGAGCCCGGCAAAGCCTCATCCTCTGATTCTCTCGAGGACGTCCCGTTTTGACCGCCGCACGCCTATTCGACGATCTCGCGGACCATCGCGTCGCAGGAGCCGCATGAACGGCCGGCGCGCGTCGCCTCTCTTACCGCTTCGATAGTGCGCCGTCCGCTCTTGACGCATTCGACGATGGCGCCTTTGTTGACGTGCTCGCAGTTGCAGATCTGAGCGTCAAGCGGGATCTGCTCGAGCGTCACCCGTTTGGGCGGCGCGCCAATGTCGAACAACAGGTGGATTCGCTCCTCGGGCAGCGTCGCGTTGCTCTCGAAGGCATGCAGCAGGTAGGCAGCCTTGCTGCTTTCGCCAAGCAGGATACCGCCCATCAGCCGGCCGTCGCGGATAATCAGCTTCTTGTAAGTCCCGTGTCTCGGTTCGGAAAACTGCACTATCTCGTCGCGCTGCTCGATGGGCTCAGTCAGTCCCATCGAGGCCAGTTCGACTCCCGCCACCTTGAGTCGGGTCGCGACCTTTGAGCCGTGGTAGGCTGCGCTGGAATTGGTTCCGGTTATATGATCGGCGAGCACCTTGGCTTGTTCCCATATCGGCGCCGCCGCGGGCGAGAATCTCCTCCACGGTCCGCGCGCCCGCC
>Ga0116216_10003617_pt1 | contig 10032 bp, 10 predicted proteins | sample Sb_taG_11_FD_89696 | JGI IMG/M metagenome (GOLD analysis project Ga0116216, IMG submission 89696) | Peat soil microbial communities from Weissenstadt, Germany - Sb_50d_3_AS metaG | ecosystem: Environmental > Terrestrial > Soil > Wetlands > Peat | place: Germany: Weissenstadt | collected 2010-09-21
CGGCGCTTGGCGCCTATCGCACGCCTGAGCTCATATCGGGCCTAAGAGGCGTCGCGCAGTCGCTCGCGCGGGGCCGCAATTTCGAGGCGCTGAAGGCGCTTCGCGCGCTTTTCGCCCTCGAGGACGAGGAGCTCAAGCCGCCTGCGGCGACCACGAGCGCCGCCTGAAGAAGGAGAACGCATGTGACCGTCGCCGCCACACCGCCTGTCGCCAGCCCCGCCGCCTCGACCTCGACCCAATCGTCCGCGGCCGCGGCTGCGACCCAATCGCTTAACTACAACGACTTTCTGACCCTCCTGATGGCGGAGATGAAGAACCAGGACCCGACGCAGCCGATGGATCCGTCGCAGATGGTGTCGCAGCTCGCGACCGTCTCGGAAGTCGGCCAAAGCGTTCAGACCAACATGAACCTCGCCTCGCTCCTGACCGCGACCTCGCTGACGCAGGCCGAAAGCCTCATCGGTCGGACGATCACCTCCTCCGACGGCTCGACCTCGGGCCAGGTGGCGTCGGTCAGCGTCACGAGTTCGGGCGCGGTCGCAACGCTCGCCAACGGCGCCACGGTGTCGCTCGCCAACGGGGCAAGCGTGCAGTGAACGAAGGCGACGCAGTCGATCTCGTGCAGTCGGCGATCCGGATGATGATCCTCGGAGCCGGCGCAGCGGTCGGCGCGGCGATGGCCGTCGGCGTCACAATCGCGCTCCTTCAGGCGCTGACGCAGATCCAGGAAATGACCCTGACCTTCGTGCCTAAGATGATCGCCGTCTTCGTCGCCGGCGCTCTCACCATCTCCTTCGTCGGCGGCAAGTTCTCCGTCTTCACGCAAAGCGTCTACGCGCGGATCGAGCAGGGGTATAAGTAACGCCAAAGAATTTGACCGGTCAAAAGCCGTCATTGCGAGCGAAGCGAAGCAATCCAGAGAACGTCCGGCGCCTGTGGCCGCCGAACTGCTTCGTCGCTTTGCTCCTCGCAACGCGGGGGCGCGCAGTTTCTGCAAGCGATTCCATGTTTTCAATGACTTGAGTGCGTTTTTCTGCAACTTTTCAACTCCTGTGGAACCACTTTGTAGACGCGGTCGCTGACCACGGCGGCCGCGCTCGCCGAGAGCGGCTACAGAAGCTCCCATTCCCATCGCCAGATTCAATCTTTTCAAGCCTTTGCGGAGCCATTTCGGGCCGACCCCATTCTGCGAGCCGAGCGACGACGTGCGCGGATCGATCACGTCAGGGACGCACGTCGACCTTCAGCCCTGCGGCCCGCGCCGAACTTTTCATTGCGAAAAACGCCCCGCTGCCTGTCGTCGGCCGATCGCGACGAAGACAAGCATCATAGCACAGACTTCAGGTTTCCCGAAGCATTTGTTTGCGCCAGCGCCTTCGCAAGGCTCGCCGACATAGCGGCGGGCCGGCGCGGCGCAGGCGGCCGGCGCCATCATCACGCTCCCGCAACCGCTGCCCCGCTCCAGCGTGGGGATTGCGTTCCCGGCCTGCCTAAGGCCGAAACGAGAACAAGCGAAACAGGTTCGAGGGCGCAACAAAGAGTTCCTGCACCTTCCCGAATCCCGCTTCGCGACCGAGCTCTCGCCAGCGCGATACCGTCTCCGGGAAATCGTAGGTCCGGACATGCGCCGCCATCCGGCCCCACTCTGCGGGCGTGAGCCCGGTCCAGTCCGGCTCCTGTAAATCCCAGCGCCGAAGCCAGCCTTCGCGATCCTCGCCGTTCGGGCTCGCGTTTTCGTAGACGAGCAGCATCCCGCGCGTGTCGAGCAGTCTTCGCGCGGCCCGCATCGCTTCAAGCTTCGACGGCGCGCGCAAGTGGTGCAGGGAGAGACCTATCCAGATGACGTCGACCGGTTCCGACCATGAGGTTAGCGTTTCAACGAAGTCGCCTTGCCGAAGCGACACCGGACACTGGAGCTTTGCGAGCGCAGCACGCGCGATGCGGAGCGCTTCGGCGGACAAATCGATGCCGCAATAGCTCGCGATGTCGGCCCCCTCCAGCGCTTCGGTCGCCGCGCTCGCGTCGCCACAGGCAAGATCGAGGAACCGGAATGATCGCGGGGCCTCTTCGAAAAGGACCTCGCGCAAGCGCCGATAGGCCTCGCGATGGAAAAGATAGTCGAGGTCGACCATCTTTCGATTGAGGCGCCATTCCTGCTGGAAAATGGACGCCGCGGCGTCCGGCGTCGCAACCCCTGTCGGCGCTGAGGCATGCGTGCTGGTCATGCTTCGGTCCTCCACGTCTTGGCGGGGGCTTCCTCACTCCAATAGATCGGGTTGCTGCCTGACGATGCGCTCCCAGAGCGGCTGGCATTGGAGCCATCCCGTCGCCGAGGCGCCGTTTACCGAGCGCGTGGCGCGGGCGTTCTCAGGATCGATTTGCAAGGGCTTGCAAACCGACTCGTCGAGAAACTGGGCCTGGCAGCACCGCTCCATCGACACGAACCACCACACGGCCTCGTCGACGGTCTGGCCGACCGTGATCAGGCCGTGGTTGCGCAGGATCGCGGCCTTCTTGTCGCCGAGCGCCAGCGCAAGCCGGGCGCCTTCGCTCGCTTCGGTGATGAGCACCTTCGTGTCGTCATAGAAGACGTGATCTTCATAGAACGCGCATGCGTCCTGGGTGATCGGATCGAGCAGCCGTCCGATCGCAGACCACGCCTTGCCGTAGATCGAATGGGCGTGGGCCGCGGCGACGACATTGGGGCGCGCCGCATGGATAAGCGCATGGATGGCGAAGGCGGCGACATTGAGAGGTCCCGATCCTTCCACGACGTCGCCTTTCGCGTCGACCCGGATGAGGTCCGACGTTCTGATGTGGCCGAAGCTCATCCCGAACGGGTTGACCCAGAACGTGTCCGGGAACTCGGGGTCGCGGGCCGTGATGTGTCCGGCGACGCCTTCGGCGAAACCGAGCGCGGCGAAGATGCGGAGTCCTCCGGCGAGCCTTTCCTTGCGGCGCCGCCGCTCCTCCGCAAGGCTCGCCGCCTTCGGCGGCTGAAGGCGCGCGAAGATCGGCGCATAGGCGTCCTGCTTGCTGCGGTCGTTCGTGGCTCCGGCGGTGGAAATCGGGACTTCGAGTTGCATCGTCTCCTCCTCATCGCCTCCGCTTGCCTGGCGGAGCGTGAGAAGAAACTTGAACCCGACGGCGCCCTGCTGTCCTTAAGCGCGGTCCGAAAAGTCCCGAAAACTCACGAAGCGTTGTATATTAGCGCGAATGACCGCTCAGAAGCTCGCTTTTGGTCCCTTTGTGCTCGATCTGGGAGCCGGCGCGCTTTCGCGGCACGGCGCGCCCGTGCCGACGAGCTATCGCGGGCTCCTGCTGCTGACGGCGTTCCTGAAGAGGCCGGGTGAGAGCCTGTCCAAGTCCGATCTCATGGAGACGGCGTGGCCAGGCCTCGCCGTCGAGGAGAGCAATCTCTCGGTCCAGATCGCCTCCTTGCGCAAGCTTCTGGGCGAGACGCCCGAGGGCTCTGACTGGATCGCGACCGTGCCGCGCTTCGGCTATCGGTTCGCCGGCGCGGTCGAGCCGCTTGCCGAGCGCGGCGCGGAGGAGCCGGAGGAGGCGGCGCCGTCCATCGCCGTCCTGCCGTTCGAGAACCTCAGTCAGGACGTCGAGCAGCAATATTTCGCCGACGGCCTGGCCGAGGACATCATCACGCGGCTCTCGCGCCTACGCTGGCTTTTCGTCTCTGCCCGCAATTCGTCCTTCACCTTCCGGGAAAGGGCGCTCGACGTTCGGGAGATCGGACGGGTTCTCGGCGTCCGCTACGTGCTGAACGGCAGCGTCCGGCGCTCCGGCCAGCGCTTGCGCATTGGCGCGCAGCTTTCCGACGCTGCGACGGGGGGCCAAGTCTGGGCGGAGCGTTACGACGTCGAACTCGCCGACTTCTTCGCCCTTCAGGACCAGATCGCGGGCAGCGTGATCGGAGCGATCGAACCCCAGCTCTACGCGGCCGAGCACCAACGTTTCCAGGGCCGGCGGCCCGAGAGCCTCGACGCATGGGGGTTCGTCATGAAAGCGATGCCTTATGTCTGGACGTGGCTCTCGGCAAAGGAGATGGCGATCGCCCAAGCCTTGCTGATTCGGGCGCTCGAGATCAGGCCGGACTACCCCCGCGCCATGAGTCTCCTGGCCTGGACCCGCTCGGCAGCCTTTCAACTCGGCTGGACGGACGAGCAGTCGGCCATCGTGGAAACACGCACGATGGCGCAGAAAGCCATTCAGGCCGACCCCGACGATCCGTGGCCGCATTTCGCCGCCGGCTACGTGCACATGGTCTCGCGCAGCTTCGACCAGGCTGTCGCGGAGCTGACCGAAGCGATCGACCTGAATCCAAGCTTCGCCTTCACGCACATGATTCTCGGCTGCGCTTACGGCTACGGCGGCATGCCCGTGGACGGCCTCCATCATCTCGCGCTTGCGACGAGGCTGAGCCCGCGCGACTTCACGCGGTCGGCGAACTTTTCGACTTGCGGCCTGTGCTGCTTCGTCGCCGGGCGGTTTGACGAGGCTGCAGACTGGGAGCGGCGCGCGGTCGAGCTGCATCCCGATTTCGGCACGGCCTGGCGGACCTACGCGGCCGCCGCTGGCATGGCGGGGCGACGGGAGGAAGCCGCCCGCGCGCTCAAAGAGGCCAAGCGGCTGCAGTCGACGCTATCGATCGCGTGGGTCGAGCGGTTTCATCCGATTGTCAAGGCATCGGACCGCGCGATCTACATTCAGGGGCTACGCGCAGCGGGGCTGGAATAGCGCGGAAAGGCTCGCCTCGCCGCGGCGCGCGGTCGCTTTCGGCCGCAGCGGTCTCCCGGATGCTTCCGTTCCTGATCAGACCAGCTCAGCAGCCGCAGCGGCCTTCGCGGCGCGGCGGCGGCGCAGGAAAAGCCCGCCCAGCCCGCCGGCCAGCAATGTCATCGTCGCCGGTTCGGGGACCGAGACGCTGATGTTGTCGACGTAATAGTCCGCCCCGAAGCCTGCGCCCTGGCCGAGAGTCAATGTCTCGAAGGCCACGGCGCCTGACAGCAAGCCGGGCAGCATGTGATCGGTGACCTGGATCCATCCGCCTGTGGGGCCAAAGTTCGGCGTATTCAACTGAAAGGCGCCGTCCGCCGCCACGAGCCCGCCCCACACCTTGCCCGAAATGACATCGAGGTCATAAGTCAAGGTGGCGTGCGGTAGCAGCGCGCCGCCGATGAACCCCTGAGCCCAGCCGTTGCCCTGCTCTGCCAGCGGATAATCGCCGCTGTCCGTCACGGTCTGAAGCATGTTGCCGCTGCCGGAAGGATCGGTGGTCGGCAGGAGCGAAGTCGTGAGCGTGCCGGTGGGAACGACCACGAACTGGCTCCAGCCCTCCGCCGCGCTCGGCCCCCCAGCGTAAGGCGGCACCACCGCTGGAGCGGTCGTCGTCACTGAACTGCCGTCCGGCCCCACGGTATCCAGGCCGGGATTGATGAGATAGGCGGCCGGCACTGGGCTGGCCAAACAAGCGGCGCCGGAAAGCAAGCCGCACAGCGCGCCAAGGCGGATCGCGGAACGAGTCGACATGAGCGTCTCCCTCCCTAAGTGTATTTGGATCCTCTAAGTTCACTAAAATCAAACCCCTCATTTATACTGGCATCAAATTCTTGGTCAGGCAAGCGATAAGCATGCCTCGCCGGCTAATGGCGTTCCTTTTGGCGCGTCGCGGGGCCGCCGTCGAACCGCCCTCCTAATCCTCGCGCAAGCTTCGGCGCCCACCCTTTGGCCCGCGCCGCATGAACCGCGGCGCCTCACGGAGCGAGCGCGCCAATGTCCGCGACGGCGATACCCTCGGCCCCGCGGGCCGCGGCGGCAAGGACATCGGCTTCGCCGTCGGCATCGTCCTCATCCTCTGCCTCTTCTTCCTGCCCGTGCCGGCGACGATGATCGACTTCGGCCTGGCGCTGTCGATCGCGGTCTCGGTGCTGATCCTGATGGTCGGCTTGTGGATTCAGAAGCCGCTCGAATTCTCCGCCTTCCCGACCGTGCTGCTGGTCGCCACCATCCTGAGGCTCGCGCTCAACATCTCGACCACAAGGCTCATCCTGTCGCGCGGCGCCGAGGGGCCGACCTCGGCCGGCTATATCATCGGCGGCTTCGCCCGGCTCGTGATGGGCGGCGACTTCCTCATCGGCATCATCGTCTTTCTCATCCTGGTGACGATCAACTTCCTCGTCATCACCAAGGGCGCGACCCGCATCGCCGAAGTCGGCGCCCGCTTCACCCTCGACGCGATCCCCGGCAAGCAGATGGCGATCGACGCCGACCTCTCGGCGGGCCTCATCGACGAAAAGATCGCGCAAGGACGCCGGCGCGAGCTCGAGGAGGAAAGCGCCTTCTTCGGCTCGATGGACGGCGCCTCGAAATTCGTGCGCGGCGACGCGATCGCCGGCCTCATCATTCTCGCGGTCAATATTTTCCGCGGCATCGTCACCGGCGTCACGCGGCACGGCCTGAGCCTTTCCGCCGCGGCCGACATCTTCACCAAGCTCTCGGTCGGCGATGGCCTGGTCACGCAGATTCCCGCGCTCATCATTTCGCTGGCGGCAGGCCTGCTCGTCGCCAAGGGCGGCACGCGCGGCTCGGCCGACAAGGCGGTCCTCGATCAGCTCAGCGGCTATCCGAACGCGCTCTTTCTCGCGGCCCTCTTGATGGCGACGCTTGGCGTCGTCCCCGGGCTGCCCTTTCTGCCGTTCGCGACGCTTGGCGGCCTCATGGCCTTCGTCGGCGTCGCCATAGCTTTGGCGGCGCATTGGCCCTCATCCGGCGCTTCACGCCACCTTCTCCCGCGAGCGGGAGAAGGGAAGCCCCCTCTCCCGCATAGGGCGTCGAAAGACGCCCGTCTACAGACGGGCTATGCGGGAGAGGGTTGGGGTGAGGGCGACCCGCCCGGTGAATCGCATGGCATTCAATCCCCACTCCGACGTCATCCTCGAGGTCCTGAACGCCGCCGACCTCGACAAGGCCGCGGCGTCCGCGCCTCAGGCGAGCGTTCCCGCCGAAGGCCTCGCGAACGCCCGCTCGCGCCTCGCCGCATTGGCGGACGGGCCCGACAAGGCCACGCGCGCCAAGGTCGAATTCGAGGCGACGCTCATCAATTCCTTCATCGGTGAGCTCCTGCCAAAGGACGCGGGAAGCGTTTTCGGCGCGGGCTCCACGGGCGACATGTGGCGCTCGATGCTCTCCGAGCAGATTTCGCAGCAGATCGCCAAATCCGGCGCATTGGGCCTGAGCCGTCGCCTCTTCGCGACGCACGACCTTGTTCCGGCGCGTCACGGCGAGGCGGCGACGCCGCCCAGATGAGCGCAAACATCCTCTCGGCGCCGAGCGCCGCCACGTTCGACAACGGCGGCGTTCTGTTCGCCGGCCGCAAGCGGCGCGCATGAGCCCCTCCCGTCGCCACCCCTCGTCAGGGCCGAGCGTCGAGGCCGCGCTCGCCATGGCGCTGGCGATCGTCGAGCGCCTGCGTCAGACGGCGGCGTCGGAAACCGAGGACATCGCGCAAGGGCGGCCGGTCCCCTACGAGGCCTATAGTCATCATCCAGGTTATTTCAATGGCTTATGGTTATAGCGCTGAGCTAGGGACACACTGGGGTATATCGAAGCTTGAGCGTAAAACGAGGGTCCGCGCGGCAAGCGGCGAAAGATCAAGATCGCTGCTTCGCGCAAGCTTACCTATTTGCCAGCCAAGGCGGTGAAGGAGCTGCTGAACGGTTGAAGGCGCTTGCTGGGAGCCGCGCATCGTGCCGACGAACTCCGCCATGAAAGGGCCGCCGATGAACAGGGAACGGGCTCCGGCGACCTCCATAGCTTTCGGATCGCGCCCGGCCGCGGAAGGCCTCCCAGCGCTCGCCAAGGCGTCTCGGCAGCGTCCTGAGCAGGGCCCCCTTCCTGTCGAACGCCCGCGCGAACGACGGCGCCTAAGCCGGATTGCGGCGGAGCCCGGCGTTTCGGTCAATGCGCTGGCGGCGATTGTCGATGCTTCGCGCGGCGAAGCAAATCTGTCCTCGGCCCTAAGGGTCTATGTGCTCGAGGCCTCGTGGGCACCGCGTGAAGACCCCATGGCCGCGGCCCCTCAATAGAGACCGCTTGCGGTCGGATCGGGCGGGGCGTGCTCGGGCGCCGAACGCGGTTTGGCTCTCGACGGAGGGATCGGGGCGTCGACGGGCGGCGCATTGACGCCTAACTGGTCGCCGCGGACGGACGAGTCGTTGGAGACGGCCGGCGGCTTTAGCCCGCTGTTCGGAGCAAGATCCGGCGGCAGTGTGGCCTCTTGCGCGCAGACGTAGCTTCCGTCGAGGAAGAAATTGCAGCCGCGAGCGACTAAAGCGTCGCGCTTAGCGTTGGTCATGTTCGGGTCAACAGTAGCCTTAACCATTGGCGGGTTGTTTTCGGCGGGCATGGGACCGACTACGGCGTTGTTCGTTGGCTCCATTGGCACAATTTCTGTGAATTTGATTATAAAATCTGGTTCTGAAATTGAGCCGCCGAGGGTTAAGCTCGATTCCCTGATGCAATCCGTGTCGCTTGCGGGGAACACGCCCGAAAATTGAACACGTGCACCAACCGTCAAGCTCTGGACTTGCTGAAATACTGGCGAAGACGGTCCGATAAGCGTATCATCGAGCATGTCGGAAAGTGCGTTGTTCCAAGTCTTAGCATGTATCCCTTCGGCAATTTCAATTGCCAGCACGCCCTTCCCCTCGCCGTTTGACGATAGCTCGGACACCTTCCCGACCCAATGGATTGCGCGGCGGTCTGGGATTGCCTGACAGATTCCTTTTCCCCGTTGCACGCGAGCAGTCCCCTTCAGCAAATCGTTGGTCGCGGATTCATAGGCTTGGCGTGCTGCTTGGACCGCGCTGACCAACGCCTGCTCTGCTGAAGGCATTGATCCGGGCAGGGCTTCGGGAGGTGGTTGCGGGGGCGAAGGCGTCTCCGGTACAGAAGGTGGTGCGGGTTTGGTGAGCGGCTCATCGGGGACGCAGACGGCGCAGCCGCGCTCGCGCTCAACCGGCGTTCTCTGCGGCGGTGGAGCGGCGGCGGCAGGGTCTTTCATGGAAAACTCACAGTTCTCCAGATCGATCGTGCCAAGGCTGGCGTCCTTGATGACGCCGCGCACGAAGATGCTGTCGCCTTTGTCGCGCTGGAGCAGGAGGTCGGACGGCGCGACATTGTTGCAGCTGACGCCGGGCCACTAATCGCCAGCCTTCTCCATAAACGAGACACGGATGTAGTTGTGATCGAAGAGGTCGTTTTCGACGGAGGCGATTGGCATGGTTGCTGCGAAAGTCTTGCCGGAAAATTCGCGGCTCCAGCGGGCTTGATTGGCCTTGTACTCGGCATGGATGCGCTGCAAGTCCGAATCAGTAAAGTCGGGAGCGGCGGGGGCAACGACCGCGGGCAGGGACGGTGCGGGCTCAGCGTATGCGGGCGGAGGCGCAGGCGCCGGCGCAGGGGCTTCCGCCCCCGGCGCAGGGGCCGAGGCGGCTGGAGCTGGCGCAGCGGCGACTGCCGTATGGCAGTCCTCCACAGCTCGCATGACGATCTGCTTGCCCTCGTAGCGTTCCTCGACATACGTCCAGCCGTTGAAACGGCCGACCATGTGGAGTCGCGGGTTCTTCCGGAGATTGCCTTCCCAGCGGCCCTCGCCGTCGGCGGTGGAATCGCGAACGGCATATTGATCGTTACGTACAGCGACGTCGCCTGAGGAGAGGTGATGCGTCATGGACCAGTGACGCCCGTCATAGAAAAGGTCGGTCTCCACGACCCCTTTCATCGCAGAGCCCAGCTGGGGCGTGCAAATGTAGACATGTGCCGCCAAGGGGGCGACGGGGTATTGATACCGGGGCGCTGGAATGCGCGGAACGGCGCGAACCGGCGGCGGAACCAGGACCCAAGGGAATGGAAAAAATGGCGATCCAAAGCGAAGGTAAATTTGCGCCTCGAGAATGACGGGCGAAGTTTGAGAATTTGCGGTTGAAATAGGAGACGTTAAGGCCGCCAAAAAGCACG
>Ga0116216_10003620_pt1 | contig 10027 bp, 8 predicted proteins | sample Sb_taG_11_FD_89696 | JGI IMG/M metagenome (GOLD analysis project Ga0116216, IMG submission 89696) | Peat soil microbial communities from Weissenstadt, Germany - Sb_50d_3_AS metaG | ecosystem: Environmental > Terrestrial > Soil > Wetlands > Peat | place: Germany: Weissenstadt | collected 2010-09-21
AAACGCGGCGAAACGCGGTTGCGCCCGAGGAGCATGACGCCGAAGAACGTCGACTCCAACATGAAGGCGGTGAACGCTTCGTAGCCCAGCAGCGGTCCTTGTATTGAGCCCGTCTTCTGCGCGAGTACCCCCCAGTTGGTGCCGAATTGGAACGCCATCACGACGCCGGTCACGACGCCCATACCAAAGGACAGCGCAAATACCTTCAGCCAGAAGTCAAAGACGCGCCGGTAGATCTCGTTGCCGGTAACCAGGCGCGCCCCCTCGATCGTCGCCAGCCAGGCCGCCAATCCCAACGTGAACGCCGGAAAAATGATGTGAAAGCTGATGACGAACGCAAATTGGATGCGCGACAGGATGAGGGGATCGAGTTCCATTGCGCTACCAGCCAACTAGCTCCACATCGCGACTTCTCCGTTTTTCGCCCGGATCTCGAAGGTCGCGACGGTCGCGGTTATTCTCCTGTAGGTGAACAAATCTAACCCGCCGCCGTTTGAGTCCGCCATTGGACTTTGATCCATCCAGGCGACCCCTATTGGGTTCATGATCGACACATCAAGCACACGCTCATGGCTGCCAGCGCCGGTCTAATTACCGCGGCGCTGCAACGACAGCAGCAGCAAGGCCGCCGCCAGGATGAAGTAGGCCAGGCAAAACTGCGTCGCCACCACGCGGGCGGTACCCTCGAGCTGACACAGCGCATAGGCGCTGCCGTCCGCGCGCACCGAGTGGATGATCCCGAAGCAGGCGAGCGCACCGGCCGCGATGAGATACCAGGCCGCCGCGCGCAGCCTGCGCTCCGTGAGCTCGACCATGAAGGCCCCCCACAGCGTCGCCGTGACGATGAATCCGTTGCCGAGCGCGAGGATCACGGCGAGCGCGGGCAATCCCTCTCCGGACACCGTGAGCAATTGCGCGAGCCGTGCCGCCGGCACGACCTCCGGATTGCTCAATTCGATCCACACGAGGCGCGCGATCGAGGGAAAGAAACTCATCGCGACCGCCGGCGCGTGGCGCAACGGCACCGCCTGGAATGCCTGCACAGTAATGTCCAGCGCCACGAATACCAAGACAGGCGCGAGCACCGCGATCGGTATCAGCTCGATCAGATTCGACAAGAACCCCAGCATCCCGCCCAGCCCGATGAACAAGCCGGTGAGGAGCGTATAGCCGGCGCGGGCGCCCATCTGCTTGTACGCACGATGCCCAATGTAGGGCGTGGTTTGCGCGACCCCTCCCGCCAAACCTGCGATCAACGTCGCCGCCGCTTCGCCCAACAAGATGCTGCGCACATCGTAGTCATCGCCGGCGACTCGAGCGCTTTCGGCATTGTTGACGCCGCCCACCACAGTCAGCAAGGCGAACGGCAGCAGCAAAGGCAGGTAGTCCACCGCCGCCGCGAAGCCCCGCACGATGCCGATGTCCGGATGCGGCAGCGCCAGACGCAGGGTGGGAAGCATCGGCGCCTTGATCGCCATGCCCGCCAATCCGAGCCTGCCGAAAAGGTAATACGCCACGGTACCGACGATCACCGCGAACAGCACGCCCGGCATGCGACCCGGAATCCACCCCTTGCCGACTAGCGCGTAGAGCACCAGGCCAAGGCTGAGCATGCCGATGATCGGGGTGCGCAGGATCTCGACCACGGGCAGGAACCCGATGAGCATCAAGGCGATGCCCGCGAGCGACCCCAAGAGTCCCGCCTGCGGTATCACACGCTGCACGCGCCTGCCGGCGAACGCCAGCGCGAGTTTCAACGCACCCATGATCGCGGTGGCCGCCATGCCGAGATACCAGGTCTCGAGTCCCGCATCGATCGGCGAGAGTCCCGCCGCGCGAAATTTCGCGTACGCCGGACCCAGCACCAGAAGCGCCATGCCGATGGTCGAGGGGGTGTCGAGACCGAACGGCATCGCCGTGACATCGGAGCGCCCGGTCCGGCGCGCCAAGCGCAGGGCCAACCACGTATAGGTGAGATCGCCGATAAAAACGCCGAGCGCGGTTCCGGGAAACATCCGTCCGAACACGATTTCTGCCGGAACCCCGAAGCCGCCGATCAGCACCGCCGAGAGCAATGCCAGCACCGATAAATTGTCGACGACCAGGCCTAAGAAGCCGTTGACGTCCCCGGCACCGATGCGCAACGTCTCCGCCTGCCGGCGCACTACACGCCCAGATTCAATAAGGCCGCGTTGCCGCCGGTGGCCGTCGTGTTCACCGTCAAGGTTCGCTCGTTGGCGAAGCGCGTGAGGTAATGCGGCCCGCCCGCCTTGGGGCCCGTGCCCGAAAGTCCGTTGCCGCCGAACGGCTGCACACCCACCACCGCGCCGATCATGTTGCGGTTGACATAGGTGTTGCCGATCGAGGTGCCCTCGAATACCTGGCGCCAAAAGGATTCCAGGCGCGTTTGTATGCCGAGCGTCAAACCGTAGTGGGTTTCGCGAATGGAGACAAGTACCTTCGCGATGTCGCCCGACCGATAGCGCACCACGTGCAGGATGGGTCCGAATTCCTCGCGCTTGAGCTGCGCCGCATCCTTGAGTTCGATGAGGTGCGGCGCGACGAAGCTGCCGTGCGCGTGCGACTCGTCGAGGCGGCACGCCTTGACGATGCGGGCTTCGTGGCGCATGCGCTCGATGTGCCGGTTCAAGCCGTCCCGGGCCGCAGCCGTGATGACCGGGCCCACGTCGGTCGCGAAATGGGCCGGATCGCCGATGATGAGTTCATCCATCGCCCCCACGATCATTTCCAGAATCGTATCGGCGACCTCCTCCTGCAGAAACAAGAGCCGCAGCGCCGAGCAGCGTTGGCCCGCGCTCATGAAAGCAGAGCTCACCACATCGTCGACCACTTGCTCCGGCAGCGCGGTCGAATCGACCAGCATGGCGTTCAAGCCGCCGGTCTCGGCGATCAGCGGCACGATGACCCCGCCGCGCGCCGCCAATAGGCGGTTGATGGTGAGAGCAGTCTCCGTCGAGCCGGTCATGGCAACTCCCGCGAGTGCGCCCTGTGACAACGCCACCTCGCCGAAGACTCGTCCCGGCGCGGGAATCAGCTGCACGGCCTCAGGTAGGACCCCCGCCTCGTGCAGGAGGCGCACGAAGCGCGCGGCAATCAACGGGGTCGGCTCGGCAGGCTTGGCGACGACGCCGTTGCCGGCGGCCAGCGCCGCGGTCACCTGTCCCGCAAAAATCGCCAGCGGAAAATTCCACGGGCTGATGCAGGCGAATACGCCGCGGCCGTGCAGCGACAATTCATTCAGCTCGCCGGTCGGCCCCTCGAGCCGCATGGCGTTCGCAAAATCGTCGCGCGCGCGCAGGGCATAGTAGCGGCAGAAGTCCACCGCTTCGCGAACCTCGGCGATCGCATCGGGCAGGGTCTTGCCGGCCTCGCGCACCAACAAGTCGTAGAAATCCACGCGGTTTTGTTCGAGAAGATCGCCGGCCCGATCGAGACACTCCGCGCGCGCCGCACCGCCCCGATCGTCCCACGAGCGTTGCGCGCCGCTCGCGGCCTCGAACGCCGCCGCAATCTCGGCCGGCGCCGCGTCGCGCGAATTGCCGACCTGGTCGCGCCGGTCCGCCGGATTCGTGACGGAGCGCCGGCTGCCTGACACCAATACGCCGTTGATGAGAGGCCCCGCGACATGCTCCGAGGAGCGCCGGCTCGCGATCCCCAATCGCAGCGACTCGAGGACCTGCGGATTGCCGGTGTCGACACCTGAGGAATTGCGCCGGTTGGCGTACAGCGCCGCCGGATTCGGCAGCCGCGGATGGGGATACGCATCCAGACGCTCGAGCTCGGAAATCGGATCGCGGACGATGTCCGCCACCGGCACCTGCTCATCCATGAAGCGGTTGACGAACGAGGTATTGGCGCCGTTCTCGAGCAGCCGGCGCACCAGGTAAGCGAGCAAATCCTTGTGCTCGCCGACGGGCGCGTACACGCGGAGCTGGGGGAACCCGGCCACCTGCCGCGCCGCTTCCGCGTACAAAAGCCGCCCCATCCCGTGCAGCCGCTGAAACTCGTAGACGGCGCCTGGCGGAGCCAATTCCAAGATCGAGGCGATGCTGTGCGCGTTGTGAGTCGCGAACTGGGGCATGATCGCCCCGGCATGTTTGAACAGCCGTCCGGCGCACGCGAGGTAGGACACGTCGGTGGTGATCTTGCGCGTGTAGACCGGATAACCCTCCAGCCCGCGCTCCTGGCCGCGCTTGATTTCACTGTCCCAATACGCACCCTTGACCAACCGCACCGCCACGCGCCGACCGTTCGAGCGTGCGATCGCGGCCACCCACTCGATGACGTCGAGCGCGCGTTTGGAATACGCCTGCACCGCGAGGCCCAATCCAGGCCAGTCGCGGGTGGCCGAATCGCCGGCGAGCGCCTCGATCACATCCAGCGAAAGATCCAAGCGGTCCGCCTCTTCCGCATCGATGGTGAGCTGTATGTCGTACTTCGCCGCACGCCGCGCCAGATCGCGTGCCCGGGGCACCAAGCGCTGCATGACGCGCTCACGCTGCAGCAGCGAATAGCGCGGCTCGAGAGCCGACAGCTTGATGGAAATGCTCGAACGCTGGTGCGCGCTGCGTCCCGGGTTCGCTGCGCCGATGACATCGATCGCGTGTTCGTACGATTGCAGGTAACGCTCGGCATCCGCGAGCGTACGCGCGCCCTCGCCCAGCATGTCGAACGAGCACAGGGCCACCTCGGGCTCGCGCGCGCTGCGCGTCAGCGCCTCCTCGATGCTGCGCCCCACGACGAATTCGCCGCCGATGATGCGCATCGCACGGCGCACGGCGAGCCTCACCAGCGGCTCACCCGCCTTGCGCCCGAACTTACGGATCCAGGCCGCGGCGTCGTTTTTGATATCGGGATCGAGTTCCAGCATGCCGCCGGTCAGCATCAGGCCCCAGGTCGATGCGTTGACGAACAGCGATTCGGACCTGCCGGCATGCGCCGACCAATCGCCGGTGGCGAGCTGCTCGGCGATCAGCCGGTCGGCGGTCGCATCGTCGGGAATCCGCAGCAACGCTTCGGCGATGCACATGAGGGCGATGCCCTCCTGATTCGACAAGCCGAACTCTTGCAGAAAGGCATCCAGGAAAGGCCGCTCGTCGCGGCGTGCACGCGCGCCTTCGACCAGCCCCCTGGCGACGGCCACGGCCCGGTGGCGGGCGCCGCCGGTCAATTCCAGCGCATGCAGCAAGCGCTCGACCGCCTGATCCTCGGGCCACAATCCGTGCTCCCGGGCTGCGCTGCGCAGCAAGGCCGGTGCGAGTCCGATCGGAGAATCATTCAAGCTGGCGGCCATAGCGAGCTTCCTTTGAAAATCGAGCCCTTCGTGTTAGCCCTTCGTGCTGGCGATAGTATCGACAAGGTCGGCCGCGAACACCAGCCACCGCCCCCGCGCGACTCTATCTATCGGACTCCGAATCGCGTGCGCGCGGGGCCGAAGGCATCGTGCACCCGTGTGGGCGGATTTGCCCCTGCCGGCTGGCGCATGAGCGTGCTCTTGCCGAACAGCGATTCGACCAGATCCACCGCGAGCGCGGCGGTCTTGTTACGCACGTCGAGCGCGGGATTGAGCTCCGTGATATCGAGCGAGTCCATGCGTCCCGTGTCGGCGATCATCTCCATGCATAGCTGCGCCTCGCGATAGGACATTCCGCCGGCAACCGTGGTGCCGACGCCGGGCGCGATTTCCGGGTCGAGAAAATCGACGTCGAAACTGACGTGCAAGTGCGCCTCCGGGTGCAGGTCCGCGAGCGCGAGCTCCATCGCTTTTCTCACGCCCATCTCGTCGATGTAGCGCATGTCGAAGACTGTCAGCTGCTGCTCGTGCACGAACCGGCGCTCGCCCGGGTCGACGCTGCGAATCCCGACCTGGCGCACCCACTGCGGTTTGATGGCGGGCGCGACACCGCCGATTCGCAAAAGCTCGCTCGGACCGAACCCGCACAACACCGAGACCGGCATGCCGTGCAAAGAGCCGCTCGGGCTCAATTCGCGCGTGTTGAAATCGGCGTGCGCATCCAGCCAAATGACCCGCAGCGGCCGCCCGGCCTCGCGGCAGTGCCGAGCGACGGCCGATACCGAGCCGATGCTCAGGCTGTGATCGCCTCCCAACAGAATCGGCAGCCGGCCCAAGCCGAGCTCCCGGTACACGGCGCCGTGCACTTCGCGATTCCAGGCCGCCACCTCGGCGAGATTGCGGTACCCCTCCCGCGGCGGAAGACCCGGATTCGGCGGCCCGCTCACGTTGCCGCAATCGATGACCTGCAATCCGCAACCCGTCAGCGCGCCGTGCAGTCCGGCGACACGCAGCGCTTCGGGACCCATGGACGCGCCGCGATGGCTGGCCCCCACATCCGTGGGTGCGCCGACGAGGCTCGCGGTGCGAGGCGCCGGGGTGCTCACGCCAAGGTCTCCTCGTTGGCGAGCGGTTGGCTGCGGCGCGGCTGGCCGGTGCGCCGCCGTCCGCCGCCGCGCACCGCGTACGTCGCGCGCGACTCGCCGTTCACCAATCCGCCGAATAGATCCTTCGGATCGCCGAGCACGGGTATGAGGTCGATATCATCCACACCGCCGAGTTCGAGGTTCACGCGATGCAAATAGCGCAGCGAGGAGAAATCGTTCAGCGCGAAGCCGACCGAATCGAAGATCGAGACCTCGCTTGCATCGAGGCGCCCGGGCTGCTTTCGGCACAGCACATCGGCGAGTTCAGTCACCCTGACCGATGGGTCGAGCTGCTGAATCTCGCCTTCGATGCGCGCTTGCGGTTCGAACTCGACCACGATGCGAGCGCCCTGACGCCGAAGGATGTCCACGTGCAATTCGGTCTTCCCGGGGCAGTCGCCGCCCACGGCGTTCAAGTGCATGCCCGGCTCGACCATGTCCGGCGTCAGAATGAGCGCGTTGCGCTTGTCGGCGGTCACCGTGGTGACGATGTCGGCGCCGCGCACCGCCTCGGCCGTGCCGGCACAGACTCGGATATCCAGACCGGGCATTGTCAAGGCCTCGAGATTCAGCTTCAGTTTGGCGGTGGCGCCGCGATCGGTGTCGTAGAGCCGCAATTCGCGCACTCCCAGCATGTGGTGAAACGCGATGGCCTGAAACTCGCTCTGGGCGCCATTGCCGATGAGCGCCATCGAGCGGCTGTTCGAGCGCGCCATGTGGCGCGCCGCCAGCGCAGAGATCGCCGCCGTGCGCAGCGCCGTGACGAAAGTCATCTCCGAGAGCAGCAGCGGGTAGCCGGTCGCCACGTCGGCGAGCACGCCGAACGCGGTGACAGTGAGAAGACCCTCGGCCGTGTTCTTCGGATGACCGTTGACATACTTGAACGAATACAGCCGTCCGTCGCTGGTCGGCATCAGTTCGATCACGCCCACCGCGGAATGGCTGGCATGGCGCGCCGACTTGTCGAATTCGCTCCAGCGCCGGTAGTCCGCGTCGATTTCGCCGGCCAACGATTCCATGAATCGGGCGGCGCCCACCTTGGACACCAACTCGCGTATCCGCCCAGTTCCGACGTAATTCACCATGATGTTCTCGCTGCTTGAGTGTTCGGTTCCAAATCCGCCTTCTGGCTAGTTTCCCGCGGGGCGGCGCTAGTTAATAGCCAGAAAGGTGATCAAAATGTATGTATAATTGAGCATATTGTGTAATTCTTCTGGCGTTTTGTACCGCCGTGTGCGGCGATGCGGGAGTGACGAACCGTGGATACCACCGATCGACAACTGCTCTCTTTACTGCGCGACAACGCGCGCATGTCGGTGGCGGCGATGGCCAAGGCGCTTGGGGTGGCGCGCGGCACGGTGCAAAACCGCTTGGCCCGTCTCGAAGCCGATGGTGTGATCGTCGGCTACACCGTTCGCCTCAAGCGCGAAGCCGAGGATCAACGGATCCGCGCCTTGATGACCGTCGCGGTCGAAGGCAATCGAACGGACGAAGTATTGAAGGCGTTGCGAGGCGATCCGGCGGTCCGTGCCTTGCACACCACCAACGGACGGTGGGATATCGTTGCGGAACTGCGCACCGATAGTCTCGAAGCCGTCGATCGCGTCTTGGGACGCATCCGCCAGATCGATGGCATCTCCACCACGGAGACCAGCCTATTGCTCTCCACGCACAAGTATTAGCTCGCCCGCCTAGGCGCGTGCGCCTCAGGTCTCCGGCAATGACGCCAAGAACACCAAGCCGGCCATGGAGGCATCGCGCGGCATGAGCGTGCCGGCCTGTCCGGTCGAATGTGAGATCACCGCCAGATCCCACGGCTCGAGCGCTGCCACTGCGGCGCCGGCGCGTCTGCCGGCAGAGCAATTCGAAGTGGCTGCCGCAGCTGCGCCGGTGGGGAGCAATCAGTCGCCGCGGCTCGCGAGCAAGGAAGCGTTCGCATCGCCGGATGGCGCCGTGAGCACGGGCACCTGGGAGGCGACCCCAGGCGGCTTCGCGCGCGCTCCGTAAACTTGGCCGCCCTTACTCGAGGTGCTTCGCCAGGAACTTCATCGTGCGGTCCCACGCGAGCTCCGCGGCCACCGCATCGTGCTTCAGGTACGGCAGATTCTTCGAGTCAGCGGTCTCGTTCGCGAAGGCGTGCTTTGCGTGGTACCGGTGGAATTCGAAAGCGACCTTCGCATCGCGCAACTTCTTCTCCAACTCGTCGACCTTGACGATCGGAAAGACCCCATCCTCGGTCGCCCAATGGCCCAGCAACGGCGCGCGGATCCGGGCCGCGTCGACATAATCCAGCGGCGGGAACCCGTACCATACGACTGAGGCGTCCGCCTCCGGCACATGCACCGCCGCCAGCAATGTGAGTGCGCCGCCCATGCAAAACCCGGTGACGCCCACCTTGGCGCTGCCCGAGGCCTTCAGGTATTGCACCGCGCCGCGCACGTCCTGACCGGCGGCCGCCGCGAAATCGAGCCCTTTCATCAGATGTTCGGCCTCGTTCGCCTCGAGCGCGAGCTTGCCGCGATAAAGATCCGGTACCAGGGCGCGGTATCCGGCTGCCGCGAGCTTGTCGGCGACGCCCCGGATCTGGTCGTTGAGTCCCCACCACTCCTGGATCACGACGATACCCGGCGCGCGTGCGCCGCGCGCGCCCTCGGCGAGGTAGCCATTCACGCTCCCGCCGTCCGGCCGCTGATAGCTGATTGTCTTACCCATCCGCGACCCCCCATATGTCATTAGCACGCGAAAGCGCCGGCCGCTGCGGCGCTCCGATCATATCAACTGCAAAATCCACACGAGCAGCCCATCGAGGTCGTCTTGCGGAACATCGTTCGGCGGCATTGCGCTATCTCCCCATACGCCGCTGCTGCCGTTGAGGACGCTTGCCCCGAGGTCGCCGACGGCGTTCGGATCGCTCGCATACTTCTTGGCGATCCCGTCGAGTCGGCGTCGGATTGAGCGTGCGACGAGGCAATCTCTTCACGCATACGGCGAATCCTGTTTTTGCAGGTCCGCCATTTACCATAGTGGCACTGCCGGACCGTGCACCCGTACTCGCATTGCGCAAGCTCGGGCGGCATGTTCGCGACCAATGGCCCCGTGAATGCGTCTTTGAGCCGCTTAAATATATTAGCCATGAATTTCACCGTGCTTCCCTTTCGGCTGGCCGACTCATCGATGACCACGTTACTCGTCCGCCGTGCGTCCGCACTTGGCTGTTGTACGGGGCGGACCGTGGAATATACCTAGCAATATCGCGGTCAAAATGCCGCTCGACGCGGCCAATCCGGCAGGTTCATCTTGGGAAGGAGCGCTTTATAGCGCCTCCTCCGATTGCCCACCCGCCAAGAGCATCCGGCCGAGAGTCTGCTGCGCGTAGGGATCAAGCGGGTCGAGCGCCAGCGAAGCGGCCCTCATCACCGCGGCGTCCAGCAGTGTCGGTCTTGCGGCAATACAAATCGTCAACAGTCTGGGCGCCGTGTCCATAGCAGCGACTCGCACCGACGCGAAGCGGGACGCCTTGCTCAAAGCTGGAGCGCAGCACGTGATTGTGACCCAGCAGCAGGACCTT
>Ga0116216_10003622_pt1 | contig 10024 bp, 9 predicted proteins | sample Sb_taG_11_FD_89696 | JGI IMG/M metagenome (GOLD analysis project Ga0116216, IMG submission 89696) | Peat soil microbial communities from Weissenstadt, Germany - Sb_50d_3_AS metaG | ecosystem: Environmental > Terrestrial > Soil > Wetlands > Peat | place: Germany: Weissenstadt | collected 2010-09-21
CGGAGCGACGGGCGGTCCGACCTGTTCCTGCAGGCCGGTCCATCACCCCCTCTGGGACGGGACGTGCCGTGTTCACACGGCCCGGAGAGCTCGGCCGACAACGCCTGGTGACGTCTCCACTCAGAAAGTCAGGCCAATCTTCCGGTGGCTGCCGAACCTACCGAGGACCAACCGAACGGCGGTGGACCCTCGGCGGGAGACTCCAACATCATCATCATTGGTATCGAACGGTCACTGGCGAGTAACGCAAACTGACGTAGAACCGTCATCTCCGTTCAGTAGGCCCGTAAGAACTCGCCCGCTTCCGAAGCCATTCACTCAAGTTCGTCTAGGTCCGTGCGCAGGACACCGGATGGCCAAGTGGCACCGGGGATGTCGGCGATTGGCTCAGAGTTTCTCTACATAGGATCAAGCCAGCCCCGCCGTCGGTCGGCGGCTTCGCCGCCGGCCGACAGCGAAGCTGATCACCAATCGGGGCGGGGACGATTGCGACGCACCAGCTGTTCGAGCCCAACACCAGATCGCGCTTTCACCCGGTGCGGCCTTAGAATGCGTTCGTGAGGCTCAAGAGCGTGACGCTCGCGACGGTCTTTCTTGGGCTGAGCCTCGGTCTCGGGTACCCGCCCGCCGGAGCTGCCGACCGCGGTCATGACGGCGCGCGTGTCAGCTTCGTCTTGGCCCCCCGTTGGGTCCCTCCCGGTTGGACTGGCGCCACCGTTTATCCCGGCGGCGGGCTCACGATCTATCCGAGGTCTCGGGCAGAGACCCGAGGGGCCTCGTCCGGAACCCGGAGTCACGGCTCAGGTTCGCTGTCCACCCCGCCGCTGTTCACGCTCAGCTACTACGACGAGCTCAACGCTACGAATTTCGTCTACCTCAATGCCACCCCCCTCACTGGGAAGGGGTGGCAGCCGCGCCGGGATGTCAAGGTGACCAGCCAGCGGCAATCCGGCGGCACCTTTGCAGTCACCTACATGTTCGCCACGTGGGAGGAGCGTGGCGACTTGGTGGTCGTGGCCGCCAAAGGTCTCACGAGTGCGCAACTGACTTGGTTCATCGACAGTCTCGCCGAAGTTCCTGTCAGCCGACTACCTGCTTCGGTCACCCACACTCACTGGCGCTGCAGTGAATCGTCCGGGGCGAATTGCACCTGGTAGACAAGTCGTCCACCGTGACGTCCAGGACGGCCTCGCTCCAGCCAGGGCTCATGCGTCTGTGGCGGAGGTGCCTGCCGGAGAGCATCGAATTCCAGGCTGCTCTAGCGGTTGGTCGCGATCGCACGACATGCACATCGACCCCTCGACCCGCGAGGTGGCGTTAGGGGTCGTTTTCGCGGCGATGGCCGAGCGACAGTTGGCCGAGGAGCTCGGCACTGAGGTCCTCCGCCGGCACCTCGGCGACGCGGGCATCGGTCACGGCGCGCAGACCTGCGGTCCGCTCGCCCGCTTCGAGCACGGCTCGCTCGCCGACGACAGTGCCGGGGCCGACGCTCCCCACTATCTCGTCGTCCACGCTCACCTCGAAGTTCCCGTCCAGGACCAGCGCGACCGAGGTGGACCGCTCCGCCTGCCGGAAGAGATAGTCACCGGCCCGCAGGCTCCGCACCGTCGGACGACGGTCCGGATGCATGATCTGCTCCGAGAGCGCCCGCTCGAGCTCCGACTCGGGAGGGGCGACGACCGGTGCCTCATCTTCACCGCCCCACGGAGTATGGGTACCGAACACGCTTCGGAGCCAGATCCTCGGCCTCGTGAGCGCGGCCTTCTCCACGAGCTGGCCCTGGTCGTCGTACAACCAGTGACGCGGGAAGGGGCTCGCCCCGACGAGGCGCTGCCGACAGCTCCCGTCCGCCTTGACCGTGAGTTCGATAGTCGTCCAGATGGTGAACGGTCGGGTGAGGATGAACGGCCAATGGACCGACGGCCTCATGACCGAAAAACCGGGGCGGTTGCCGGCGGTCTGGACGAAGGTCACCTCGTCCCTGACGACCTGAGGCTCGTGCCGTATCTCGGGATTCCGCTTCGTCGGAAGCATGAGGCGAATCGGTCCGGCAGTGAAGGGCGTTACCCCCATGATCAGCCCACCGGAGTATCCGGCCCCTGTGATCTGGCCACTTTCCACGTCGATCCACGCCCCGAGGTGGTTGGCGAACCGGAACTCGCCCCGTTGGCGCATCCCTTCGAGATCCGTGAGCTTGAGGGGAGGCGGTGGGTCGTAGTGCATGAACCGCTTCTCGAAGGGGATCTTGAGGATCGGGGGAAGCGAATTCGAGGGTATCCATGAGACCGACGTTGCCGATCGCTCGATGCGCACGCTGTCCTCCTCGGCTCAGACAAGTTCGTCGGTGAAGAGATGTCGGGGCTCCGCCCGACCCCTCAAGGCGTGGGTGCCGCGGTCGAGCAAGGAGAGACGGCGGCGGTGGCGGTGGCGGCGGCGTCCGAACGAACGAGGTGGGACGCGACGGCACTCGCCATACCACAGTGTTCCATACCGAGCTCTGGTGATCAGCGGTCCGACCCGTCCGCGTCCCAGGGGAAAACCCTATTTCGATGGTGTCGACGGAAGAGAATGCCGGACGATTCGAGCCGGGGCATCTCCTCGAGACGGCCAAGGCGGTGACGGCCTGGCGGACCCGGCGGCACCCGCCGGGGCCACCGATGCCTCAGCGGTGAGATCATGGCGCCGAACTCACGGTCGGCGCCGCAGCGGGTGGACCGCCGGACCGTTGGCGGGCAGGAGGTGCTCGGTGACCGACCGGACCATCGTGCAGTGCCGGGTCGAGCTCGCCCTGGTCACACCGACCGTCTGGCGACGCCTGCTCGTGCCCGGTGATGCGCAGATGGTGCGGCTTCACTCGATCTTGCAGGTTGCCTTCGGCTGGTCCGACGCTCACCTCCATGAGTTCCGGATCGGCGACCGATGCTACGGACCAGCCGACGACGACGGCGATCTCGACGAGGACCAGATCGATGAAGTCGGCATCACGGTCGTCACGGCGCTCGGCCTGGAGCGGGCCTTCATCTACCTCTATGACTTCGGTGACGAATGGTTGCACCGGATCGAGGTCGAAGAGGTTGCCATCGAGCCACTCGGTCTCAAAGTCGCCGTCTGCCTCGGCGGCGAGAACGCCTCTCCGCCCGAGGATATCGGGGGCGTACCTGGCTACCAGGCCTTCCTCGAGGCGGTAGGCGATCCATCCCACGACGAGCACGAGGACTATCTGAACTGGGTCGGTGGCTCGTTCGACCCAGCTGCCTTCGACCTCGGCTTGACGAACGCCAAGCTGCAGCGATTGCGCTGACCCGTTGAACTGCCGAGGGCTGTGCCAACGGACCTGGCAGTCGGTGGACCCTTCCTGGCCCACGGCGCGTCGCTGGGTGCCGTTGCCGGCGTCGGAACCCACAGCTAGTCTTTTGCACATGCAGCGCTATTGGTGTTTTGGGCGGCCGGCCCTGGGTGGGCACGGCAGCGACACCGTGCGCTGACCTGCCACCACCTCAGAGCCGGCACCAGCAGAGGCGAAGGCCTCTGCTTTTTCTTCGCCCAGAGCGGCGAGCCGGCCGGGGAGGAAGGCCACGGGTGGCTCGCAGAAAGGACATCCGATGGCCAGGACATCCGTCTCACCGCCAGCGACGCCGCCGGTGACCTCAACCGCCGACGCCCTCCGGGACCAGCGGATCGCTCTCACCCGGCCGATGATCTCGCCGGCCTTGCTGCGAGATGAACTGCCGCTCAGCGAAGAACTGGCCGGCGTGGTCTTGGCCGGCCGATCGGCGACGAGCGCCATCGTCCACGGCTCGGGTGACCGCCTCCTGGTGGTTGTCGGACCTTGCTCGGTCCACGATCCCGACGCGGCTCTGGACTACGCAAGCAGGCTGGCGCCACTTGCCGTCGAATTGGCTGCTTCGCTCTTCGTCGTCATGCGGGTCTACTTCGAGAAACCCCGGACGACCCTCGGCTGGAAGGGCCTGATCAACGACCCTCGGCTGGACGGCAGCTTCCACGTGAACGAGGGCCTCCGCACGGCCCGACGGCTGGTGACGGGCATCCTCGCACTGGGCCTGCCCGTCGGGTGCGAGTTCCTCGATCCCATCATTCCCCAGTACCTGGCGGACACGGTGAGCTGGGGAGCCATCGGGGCGCGGACCGCCGAGAGCCAGGTGCACCGGCAGCTGGCCAGTGGGCTCTCGATGCCGGTAGGTATCAAGAACTCGACGGAGGGTGACGTCCGGGCGGCCGTCGACGGCGTGCGCGCCGCGGCTGCGAGCCACGTCTTTACCGGCGTCAACGACCATGGCGTCGCCGCCATCGTGGCCACCACCGGCAACGGCGACTGCCACGTCGTGCTCCGTGGTGGACGGCACCGTCCCAACTACGACCCCGCCACCATCGGGGACACGCTCGATCTCCTCGGCGAGTCGGGCCTCCCGCAGCGGCTCATGGTCGACGCGAGCCACGGCAACAGCGGCGGTGACCACGCCCGCCAGCGCGAGGTCGTCGGCGAGCTGGCCGAGCGGATCGCCCGCGGCGAGCAGGGGATCCTCGGCGTGATGCTGGAGAGCTTCCTCCAGGCCGGGCGCCAGGACTTGACGCCCCGGTCACCGGAGGACCTCACCTACGGCCAGAGCATCACGGACGCCTGCATGGGTTGGGACACCACCGAGGAGGCGCTCCGCCTGCTGGCCGAGGCCGTCGAGCGCCGGGGGTGAGCAGCGTCGAGCGTCCTGCCCGGTTGGCCCGTTCCGTCCGTCGGTGGCCCTCCGCTCGTGCAAAAGCGCCGTAGCGCTTGACCAGGTGCACGCAGGCCGTTAGAACGACCCTCGAGCGAGAGGTTTGAGATGGCTGCTTCCAAGGCCCGTCGAGCAGGCATGGCCCTCATCTGCGCCCTGTTCGTCCTCGGGGGTCTGAGTCTTGCGCTACCGGCCGGCGCCTCACCGGCGGTCAATACGCTCGTGCTGAGCGGGAAGTACCACGGCACGCTGAAGCTCTCCAATCCGGCCACGAACTGCTTCGTCGACGAATTCAGCAACCCACACCTCAGTGACTCCGTGAAGCTCATCTCGCTGACCGGGGCCATCAGCGGGCTGAAGCCGAGGAGCTGGTTCTTCCTCCTCACCGAGCCCAAGCAGGGGACCTTCACCACGAAACACACCAACGTGGCGACCGCGGCCCGCCTCCGACCGACCAACGCCAACGTGACCATCGCGTTCTCGCAGACCTCGGGCACCATCAAGTTCGAGGGCGCCACCGGATCGGCCGATCTGAAGGTGGTCTTCAACAACGGATTCGAGAACACCGTGACCGAGGAGATGGTCGGGAGCTGGAGCTGCCCGACGGTCCACCACATCTGACGCCGCCGGGCCCCGGCGGCCTCCCCTCCGTCCCCGTGATCGGGCTCGGTTCAGGTGGCACTGGTCGTGTCGGCGAGCACGGTGCCGGTGGGCCAGTCGAGGGTCTGCTCCGTCTCGAGCAGCGTCTTCAGGCTGGCGAGGACCTGCGGCCAGCCGCCCTGGATGCTCCGCCACATCTCGGTCTCGCCGGCGAAGCCGTCGTGGGCCACCCGCAGCTTGACGACCGGCCCGAGCGGTTCGAGGTCGAAGGTGACCTTCGAGACGGGCTCCTTGATCAGCTCGGCGTACTCCTCCTCGCTCCAACCGGTGCGCTCGTGCATCTCCCAGAGGTAGTTGTGCCAGGTGTAGGCGAGTCGCCGGTAAGGGTCGTACTCGAGCACTTCCTGCCCGAGGTCCTGGAACTCCTCCTGCGGCCCGGTGCGCCACAGCACGGGCGAACCAACCTGCCAGTCCGAGCTCGGCCCGCGCCCCCAGTACCGGGCCATGAACGCCGGGTCGGTGAGCGCCTGCCAGAGGCGCTCGGGCGTGGTCTCGATGTAGGTCACGTAGACGAAGCTCGGACGGTCCATGGGCTCCTCCTGGAGCGCCCTTTTCAGGTCGGCCAGGGCCTGGACGCGCTCGCGGTCGTAATGGCTGATCCAACGCTCGGCGATGTCGCTGATCGGCGCCGGGTTGAGATAGTGCAGTTTCTCCCGTCCACGCCGGAAGGTGACCACGAGCTCGGCCCTCTCGAGGACCCCCAGGTGCTTCGTGACCGACTGGCGGGCCATGTCGAGCCCGGCGCACAGCTCTGAGAGCGTCTGGCCGTTCCGCTCGTTCAGCCGGTCGAGCAGCCGGCGCCGCGTCGGGTCGCTCAGGGCTTTGAAGACCGCGTCCATGTCCCTCCGAGCCACAGGCAACCCTGAAGCTGCCTGTACCAGGATAGGCCGGGTCAGGACGGGCGGCCCGCGACACCGGCGGTCGCGGTCGCGCCCTCGCACGCCGATCGTGTCGGACGTGAAGGAGCCGGCCTGAGCCACGCGCTCAGCAACCACCCCGAGTATCCCTTGACATATACTCGGAGCCGTATATTATGGAAATATGGCCGCTCGCACCCGCAGCAACCCGCTCGCCCTGGCCGTGCTCGTCTGCCTCCTCGAGCGGCCCATGCACCCCTACGAGATGGCCCAGACGCTGCGCGAACGGGGCAAGCACGAGTCCATCAAGCTCAACTACGGCTCCCTGTACGGGGTGGTGGAGAGCCTGGAGGCCAAGGGCCTCATCCGGGCCGGCGAGACCGTGCGGGAAGGGCGGCGACCCGAGCGCACCATCTACGAGATCACCGACGCCGGGGCGATCGAGCTCATCGACTGGCTGACCGAGCTCGTGGCCGTGCCCACGAAGGAGTACCTCAAGTTCGAGGCGGCGCTGACGTTCCTCCCCGCCCTCGGACCCGACCAGGCGGTCGAGCTGCTGAAGACCCGGACCCAGGCCCTGGAGATGATGCTCGCCCAGCGGCGGGGGACCTTCCGTCTGGCCGCCGACAAGGGACTGCCTCGGCTCTTCCTCCTGGAGGGCGAGTACGAGACCTGCCTGCTCGAAGCGGAGCTCGAGTGGGTGCAACTGCTCGTGAAGGACATCGAGACCGGGGCCCTCGAGGGCCTCGAGGAGTGGCGGAGCTTCGACGCCGGGGCACCAGGGACCGTGCAAACCCCGCCACAGGACTGACCGCACCCGACCACCACCGGCCCGCCGGCTGAGACCGGCGGGCCCACGACCGAAAGGCACCACCGTGCACGACGACGTCATCGAGGCGCGCGCCCTCACGAAGCGCTACGGCAAGATCGAGGCCCTCGCCGGCCTGGACCTCGCGGTGCGGTCCGGCCGCATCACCGCCCTCCTCGGGCCGAACGGCGCCGGCAAGACCACCTTCGTGCGGCTGGTGGCCACCCTCACCCGGCCCGACGCCGGCACGCTCCTCGTCGGCGGGCTCGACGTCCGCCAACGGGCCAAGGAGGTGCGCCGGCTCATCGGCCTGGCCGGCCAGTACGCGGCGGTCGAGGAGGCCATGACCGGACGGGAGAACCTGGTCATGGTGGCCCGCCTCTACGGCCAGGGCCGGCAGGCCAGCCGGACCAGCGCGGTCGACGTGCTCGAGCGGCTCGGCCTCGGCGAGGTGGCCGACCGCCTCGTGCGCACCTACTCGGGCGGGCTGCGCCGCCGTCTCGATCTCGGGGCCAGCCTCGTCGGCGCACCGCGCCTGCTCCTGCTCGACGAGCCGACGACCGGGCTCGACCCGAGGAGCCGGGCGGAGCTCTGGGAGGCCATCCGCTCGCTCAGGAGCTCGGGGACCGACGTCCTCCTCACGACGCAGTACCTCGACGAGGCCGACCACCTGGCCGACCACGTCGTGATCGTCGACCGGGGCCGGATGATCGCCGAGGGCACGCCCACGTCCCTCAAGCGCCTGGCCGGCCGGGACGTCCTCGAGGTCCATGCGAAGGAGGGCGCCGACCCGGCTCGCGCCGCGCGGACCCTGCGCCCGCTGAGCGACGAGGAGCCCCGGGTGGACCCGGGCACCCGCCGGGTCGCCGTGCACGTCGACGGCCCCGAGCAGCTCCTCGCGGCGGTGCGGCTCCTCCACGACGACGGTGTCGAGGTCGAGGACATCGCCCTCCGGCGCCCCACCCTGGACGAGGTCTTCCTCAGCCTGACCGGGCCGGCCGACGATCTCGACCTCATACCCGTCTGAGTGCACGACTCGACCGACATCGGAAGGAGCAAGAGAACATCATGACTACGACCGCCACCACCATCGGGGCCGACCGCGCCGTCGGCCCGGTCGACACCCGCACCGGCGCGGCGTTCGCACCGGCCGCGCTCGCGGTCACGGCCCGGACGTTGCGCAAGTTCGTCCGCACGCCGAACCTGATCATCCTGGGCACCATCCAGAGCGCGACCTTCCTCCTCCTGTTCCGCTACGTCTTCGGTGGGGCCATCAGCATCGCCGGCCTCCCCTACGTGAACTTCCTCGTGCCGGGGTTCATCACGACCGGGGTCCTCTTCCTCGGCATGGGTGCGGCCATCGGCATGGCCGAGGACATCGCGGCGGGCTTCTTCGACCGGCTGCGCAGCCTCCCGATCCCGCCGAGCTCGGTCGTCTGCGGGCGGGCCTTCGCCGACACGACGATGATCGCCTGGGGGACCGCCGTCTCGACGGCGATCGGCTTCGCCGTGGGCTTCCGGGTGGAGACGGGCGTCGCCGCGGCGCTAGCCGCCTTCGCCTGCTGCGTCCTCTTCGGCTTCGCCTTCCTGTGGCTCTTCATGACCATGGGCCTCACGGCGGGGTCGCCCCAGGCGGCCCAGGGCATGACGATGATCGTCTTCCCCCTGGCCTTCGTGTCGAGCGCCTACGTGCCGGTCCGGACCATGCCCGGCTGGCTCCAGGCGTTCGCCGCCCACCAGCCCCTCACCTACATGGTGGACACGGTCCGGATCCTCACGCTCGGGCATCCCGCCGCGGTGGTGGTCGGCCACAGCCTGGCCTACGAGCTCACGGGCTCGCTCCTCTGGTGCGCCGCCCTGGTGGCCGCCTTCGCCCCGACGGCCGTAGCCCGCTTCAAGCGGGGCTGAGACCGGCCGGACGCGACAGGAGGGGGGCCGCCTCGCGGCGACCCCCCTCCTCGTCGTCAGGAACTACGTACCGGCTGCGCCGACGACGTTGTTCACGTGGACATTCACCCCGGGCACCGAGCCCCGGAACGGCGCGTCGGGGAAGGCGAAGACCCCGCCGTCGTTGCCGAAGATCCAGTAGCCGGCCTGGTCGGGCATGGCCGCCATGGCGACAATGTTGTTCACGTGGACGTTCACGCCGGGCACCGAGCCGAAGTAGCCGTTGCTGGCCCCTCCGGACGGGAAGGCGTACAGACCACCGTCTGCGCCGACAACGTAGTAGCCGGTGCCGTCGGTGGTGGGCGCGATGCCCTTGATGTTGGTGACGTGGACATTCACCCCGGGCACCGAGCCGAAGTACCCGGCATTGCCGAAGGCGTAGACGCCGCCGTCGTTGCCGACCACCCAGTAGCCGTTGCCGTCCGGCGTGTGAGCGATACCGACGACGTTGCTCACGCTGACGCCCGCGCCGGGCACCGAGCCGAAGAACGTGGCGTCACCGAAGGAGAAGACGCCGCCGTCGTTCCCGACCAGCCAGTAGCCCTTGCCGTCCGGCGTCGCGGTGATGCCGACGATGTTGGTCACGTGGATGCCGACCCCCGGCAGCGAGCCGAAGAAGGTAGCGCTCCCGAAGGAGTACACGGCGCCGTCGTTCCCGACCAGCCAGTAGCCCTGGTTGTCAGGGGCCCGGGCCATCCCGACGATGTTGTTGACATGCACCCCCACGCCGGGCACCGAGCCGAAGAAGCCGGTACCGAAGTTGTAGATGCCACCGTCAGTGCCGTTCAACCAGTAACCCTGGGCCAGCGGACCCTTCAGGTCGGTCGGGTCGCTCTGCAGGCACGTATGGTCGCCGATGACGTTGCCACCGAGCGAGGTGAGGGTCGGGATCGCCGCCACGAAGTTGCAGTCCTGCTCGACGCCGCCCGACGTGCGGTTGCCGGCCACGGTGGTGGCGAGGAGCACCCCGCCCCTGCTCCCGGCGACCGCGGCGATCCCGGCACCGGTGTTCGAGACGTTCC
>Ga0116216_10003624_pt1 | contig 10023 bp, 10 predicted proteins | sample Sb_taG_11_FD_89696 | JGI IMG/M metagenome (GOLD analysis project Ga0116216, IMG submission 89696) | Peat soil microbial communities from Weissenstadt, Germany - Sb_50d_3_AS metaG | ecosystem: Environmental > Terrestrial > Soil > Wetlands > Peat | place: Germany: Weissenstadt | collected 2010-09-21
CAGGTGCCTACCTACGAACTCTCCGAAAAATCCGCGTATCAGGCGAAGACGGTCGCGACCATCGAGAAGGATCATTATTTCGCGCGCAACATCTCCTTGCCGGAGCACTTTGGGACTCATATTGACGCGCCTGCTCATTTTGCTCGTGGAATGTGGACGGTGGATCAAATTCCGCCCGAGCGCCTGATCGGACCGCTAGTTGTGATGGATGTCAGCGCCAACGTGAAAGACCATCCCGATTACCAAGTGTCCGTCGAAGACATTGCCCGATGGGAGCAAGCGCACGGCCAGATTCCGCTCGACGCAGTTGTAATTGCCCACACCGGGTGGGAGTCGCGCTGGAACTCGGTGAAGGACTATCGCAATGCCGACTCCAAGAGCGTTATGCACTTCCCCGGATACTCGCTAGACGCGGCGAAATTCCTGGTGGAAGGACGCAATGTTCTGGGCCTCGGCATTGATACGCTCAGCATAGACTACGGGCCCTCGAAAGACTTCCCCGTACATCAGTACACGCTGGCCCACAGCGTCTACCACCTGGAAAACGTGGCGAACCTGGATCACGTTGCGGCAAGCGGCGGAATTGTGGTCGTCGCCCCGATGAAATTGGAAGGCGGCTCCGGCGGGCCGGTACGCATTCTGGCCCTGCAGAAGTAGTCAGCACGATTCCCAAACCGAAACTGAGAACCGGGAACCGATCAGAGCTGATCTTCCGCTACCCCTCCAACTCTCTGCAGCTTCGCTCGTTTTGCGCTCATCTCAGTGAGAGTTGGCTGATTTTAGCAATGGGGGGACGGTCTCTTGTGCGTTCAGTCTGGCGGGGGCGCCCGACCTCCTTGGGAAACATCAACCGGAGGCGAGAATGAGCGACCCGCGTTATCCGATCGGAAAGTTCACGTTTGACGGCCCGATCAATGAACAGCAACGGCAGAAACTCATCGATGACATCGAGCAGTCGCCCGCCGCTTTGCGAGCGGCAGTGAAGGACCTTTCGCCGCGACAGATTGGAACTCCCTATCGCGACGGCGGCTGGACGGTGCGGCAAGTCGTCCATCATGTGCCGGAAAGCCACATGAATGCCTACATCCGGTTCAAGCTGGCGCTCACCGAGGATGAGCCTACGATCAAACCCTATATGGAAGATCGCTGGGCGGTGACGCAGGATGTCCAGGCCACTCCCCTGGAAGTCTCGCTGGCGCTGCTGGATTCGCTGCACGACCGCTGGGTACGGCTCTTGCGTTCGTTGCGGCCGGAAGACTGGAAGCGGACTTTTCGCCATCCGGAGCTAGGGACCGTCTCTCTGGAAAAGAACCTCGCGCTCTATGCCTGGCATGGACGCCACCATGTCGCCCACATCACGGAACTAAGGAAGAGAATGGGGTGGTGATGCTCTCAAGACCAGCCACCTAGAACGTCTGCCTTCTTCCCGAAGCGATGCAGTCACTGAGGCGAAAAACTTTCAAGAAACTGTCATCCTGAGCGCAGTTACCGTTCGCGTAGCGAACGATCACGGAGTCGAAGGATCCCTCGAACGTTCATATCCAGCACAGACGCAACGAGGAATTTTCACGGTGCTCCCGACTGGCTTGTGGCACACTGCCTGGCGGCCTTGGGAGCATTCGTGAGAATCCCTTTCGACCTTCGCTTCGCCACATGCTTCCCCGGGGTCCTTCGACTCCGTGATGCTTCGCGTTCGCGAAGCATCTACTCCGCTCAGGATGACATTGTGTTAATTGATTCTTGATGGACTCGCCTAGAAGAGTGAAGGCTTGAAACTTCCTATGCCGGCATATGCAATCGCCATACCAGATAGCTAATCGCCTCGCGGGAAACCGCTTCCGCGCGCTGCCACGGCGAGTGCAGGCGGGAGCCGGGACGCGGGGCAACATAAACCTCTACTCCTTCGTGCTCGAGCAGCTTGCGTATGCGGAAGACGTGGTAGGCGTCGCTGACCGCCAGACAGCTGTGCATGCGATTGGCGCGCATAATGACGGCGATGCGCTGGGCGGATTGAGCCGTATCCGAACCTTGGGTTTCAGCGATCAAGTTCGAGTCGGGAATTCCGCGGTGCATCAGGTAATCGTGACCGACCCCACCCTCGCTGAAGCTGGGATCGGCGGCCGCGCCTCCGGTCGTGATGACGACGGGAGCGAGCTTCTGCTGATACAGGTCGAAGGCGTGGTCGAGGCGGGCGCGGTAGACCGGCGACGGGCGTCCGGAGTACTCAGCGGCGCCGAAGACGACGATGGCGTCAGCAGAGTGCAGATCCTCGCGCGAACCTGCGTCGATGATCCGGGCGCAAATGGACACGAAGTAGACCAGAAAGGCCGCGGCAAATATCGTCAATAGCCACAACAGCCAGTGGCTCCGCCGACGTGGTTTCGCTGGAGCTTCGCTCATCCTTGTGCGAAGAACTCGGAAATCTCCTGGGTAGGAATGGCGCCTTCCCTGATGACGCGCCAGCGGGCTTCCTCATCCGTCAGGTCAACGATGGTGGAAGCAACCTCGCGCGGCGAGGTGCCGCCGTCCACAATGATCGCGATGCGCTCCCGCAGTTGGTCCCGCACTGCTTCCGCCGTGGTGCATTCCGCCTCGCCGCTCAGATTGGCCGAGGTGGCCGTGATTGGAATTCCCGCAGCCTGCACCACCGCCAGCGGAATGCTGGCATTGGGCACGCGTAGCGCTACGTTGCCGGTATTAGCCGTGACCTTCAAAGGAAGCCGGGATGCGGCTTTGACGATGATGGTCAGCGGTCCCGGCCAGAAACGGCGGGCCAGCTTATAGAACTCCTCGGGTAATGGCCTGGCCAACTCCTCGGCCTGGTCTTCGTTTTCGATCAAGAGTGACAATGGCTTGTGGCGCGAGCGCGACTTAATCTCGTACACGCGCTCCACCGCGCGCAGATTGAAAGGATCAGCGGCCAGGCCGTAAAAAGTATCAGTAGGCATGCCCAGCACCTGGCCGGCGCGAATCTGGTCGGCGGCATACTGGATCAGCGACGCCTCCGGCTTGTCGCGGTTTATTTTGAGAATTTCCGCGCGCACACCTTTCCTTTCGCCAGCAATGTTCTGAAACCGGGAAAACTAACATACCACGGGCCTGCACTGCAAGGAGAGAAAACGGGTATGATTCTGCCCAGACTGGCATAGCCGTGAAGAAGAATACGATTACCCGCGACCCGGCTGTCACGGGCCGCCTGCGACGCATTGAGGGACGCCACAATGCCCTGGTCAAAGAGCTGCGCAGGGCCTTTGCCAGCGGCGAACTGACGCCCGATGGATATTGCGCCGTCGAAGGTGTGCGTATTCTGGAGGAAGCCATCCGCAGCGGGCTCAAGTTCCGGGCGGTCTTCTTCCGTGCTTCTGCGGAAAATAAAGCCCAGCGCCTTCTGCCACAGATCGCCGCCTACGTCGAGACTTTGCTGCTGCCCGACAAGCTGTTCGCCAGCGCCGTCCCCAGTGAAACGCCCCAAGGAGTGGCGGCGCTGGTGCGCTGCAGGACCTTCACCTTGGAGGATGTGCTGGCCAAAGCGCAGGCAGGGCCCTTGCTGGCGATTGCCGGGGTGCAGGATCCGGGAAATCTGGGCACGATCCTGCGCTCGGCCGAGGCCTTCGCTGTTGGAGGCGTGCTGCTTGGGGAAGGCACGGTCAGTTCTTTCAATTCAAAGGTCATACGCGCCTCCGCTGGATCGGTGTTCCGGCTTGCCATGGTGCAGAGGAAGCTGCCGGATGTTCTGGGCCAACTCCGAGAGCATGGCCTGCGCCTCATCGCAACCTCGTCGCACAAAGGCACGCCGCTCGACCAAGCGACTCTGACTGGCCCGCTGACTGTTTTCATTGGAAGTGAAGGCGGTGGCCTGCCGCGCGACTTGCTGGGGGAGATGGACGAGATCGTGGCCATACCGCACTCGCCCAGCGTGGAGTCGCTGAATGCCGGCGTAGCGGCGAGTATCGTGCTGTATGAGGCAGCCCGGCAAAAAAGATGAAGAACTTCACCACAGAGGCACAGAGACACAGAGAAGGCGAAGAACCGCAAGATCCACGAACCAGCCCCATCATTGGCGCTGCAATTGAAGTGCATCGCCACCTCGGTCCAGGCCTGCTGGAATCGGCGTACGAAGAGTGTTTGTGCCACGAATTGCACCTACGCGGACTCGACTTCAAACGCCAAGTAGAACTACCCGTGCTATACAAAGGCCTAAGTTTGGATTGCGGCTACAAGATAGATCTAGTCGTCCAAGAGGAGGTCATCCTGGAACTGAAGTCCGTGGAGAAACTCCTTCCAGTGCACCAAGCCCAGCTTCTAACGTACATGAAACTCGCCAACAAGAGAGTAGGCCTGCTAATCAACTTCAATGTCCCGCTCTTGACGCAAGGCATAGTCAGGAGAATTCTTTGAAGAAGTTACTTGGTTTTCTCTGTGTCTCTGTGACTCTGTGGTGAAATAAGCCTGTGAGCCTTTTCCAAACAACGCCGACCGGTGATAACGCCAGCGATCGCAGCCGGCCTCTTGCCGATCGCATGCGCCCGCGCACGCTCGACGAATTTGTTGGGCAGGAACATCTAATCGCCCCCGGCAAGCCCCTGCGCACGCAGATTGAGCGCGACGACACCGGCTCACTCATCTTTTGGGGCCCTCCTGGGACTGGCAAGACTACCCTGGCGCAAATTATCGCCCGCATGACCAAAGCAGAGTTCATCGAGTTCTCGGCGGTGCTTACGGGAATCAAGGAAATCAAGCAGGTCATGGCTGATGCCGAGCGCGCGCGGCAGTATGGCACGCGGACCATCGTCTTCATCGATGAGATTCACCGCTTCAACAAAGCCCAACAAGACGCTTTTCTGCCGCATGTGGAAAAGGGCAATATCCGCCTGATCGGCGCGACCACTGAAAACCCCTCGTTTGAAATCATCTCGGCTCTGCTTTCGCGCAGCCGCGTTTATGTGCTCAAGCCGCTAACGGAAGAACAAGTCGTCGTGCTGCTCAAGCGCGCGCTCGCCGATGAGGAACGCGGATTGGGGACGCTGAAGCTGAAAGCGAGCGATAAAGTGTTGGCCAAGATTGCTTCGTATTCCAGCGGCGATGCGCGCAGCGCTTACAACGTGCTGGAAGTGGCCGCCACGCTGGCCCGCGCACAGGCGGAGACCGGCGCAGAAGTCACCGATGAGATCGTCCACGATGCCCTGCAGAAACGCGTTCTGCTGTACGACAAAGCTGGCGAAGAACACTACAACCTGATCTCGGCGCTGCACAAGTCGGTGCGCAACAGCGATCCCGATGCCGCGCTCTACTGGCTGGCACGTATGCTGGAGGCGGGCGAAGATCCGTTGTACATCGCACGCCGCGTAGTGCGCATGTCGGTTGAGGACATTGGCCTCGCCGATCCCAATGCACTTTCATTATGCATGGCAGCGCGCGATGCGGTCGATTTTATCGGCATGCCCGAGGGCAACCTCGCGCTGGCGCAAGCCGTCGTATATCTTGCGCTCGCGCCCAAGTCGAATGCGCTGTACACCGCCTATGCCGAAGTGCAGCAGGACGTGGAGCAAACCGCGGCTGAACCCGTGCCGCTGCATCTGCGGAACGCCCCTACGGGATTAATGAAAGGCCTCGGATACGGCCAAGGTTACAAGTACGCCCACGAAGTCGAGGGCAAGATCGCCGACATGCAATGTCTGCCGGACAATCTGCGCGATCGCAGTTATTACCATCCGACCAACGAAGGCGTAGAGAAGAGAATTCGTGAGCGGTTGGAGGAGATCAAACGGCGTCGCTCACAGGCGCGTAAACCTGATTCGTCGGGTACAGTAAAAGAACCCTAGCGGACTGCAGGAAACTCGACATCGGGTGCCCCATTTTTCGCGTTCTGTGCGAAAAGTGGGTGCTTTACACTCCAATCGGCCAGATTTCATGGCGCTTCTAAAGATCGATTCAACGTCCCCACTTCTCGCAAAAAGCGCGAGAAATGGGGCACCCGGCCAGATAGCGCCACGCGGGAGCGCTATCCAGTGGATACTCGACTCCGCCCCGATAGACTGCGAACATATCTTCGGAGGAGCCAATCTCGGTGGTGGGATGAGGTCTGGTGTCCTGGGGATCGCCACGAATTTCGCTTCCCCCAGATCCTCAACTGGATCCGCCAGCACATAAAGCCGCTTCGATCTCAAGTCCGCCAGAGCCATTCCCACCGCCCCGAAAAATGAATCGCAGGAGCACCCATTAGCATCCTATCCTTGAGCGTAAGTGCCTTTTCTACTTACACTTACTGGACCTGGAGGGGCGAACACCATGGCGACTATCCCACGAGCCACTGCAGCCGACTTCGCTGCGATCCGGCCATTGCCTTTTGAGCAGGTGGAGGATCTGCTGAGGCTGCAGAAGGCGGCGCAGAAGATCAACTCGATCCTCGATCTGGATCAACTCATCGACAAAGTAGTGAACGATGTCGCTCGTTCTTTCGGATGCGTCGATGCAGATATCTATTTGCACGACCAAGCGCGCAGGGAGTTGGTTCTGGCTTGTGCGCACGGTTGCGCCGGCTGCGCAGTCCACGGCCACCATCATAGCCTGAAGATCGGAAAAGAAGGCATGGTGGGATATGTGGCAGGCACGGGTCAGATGCGCTACGCGCCCGACGTGCGTAAAGATCCGTACTACATCGGCTGCGAGGAATCTACGCATTCCGAAGTTGCGATTCCGCTCCACGTAGAGGGAGAGTTGGTCGGCGTATTTACGGCCTCTCACCCCGAACTGGACGCGTTTCCCTCAGAGCAGCTCAGACTCCTGCAGGCTCTGTGCAGTCACATAGCAGTGGCCGTGCACAATGCCCGCCGGTTCCAGCAAGAGCAGGGCAAGCGCGAAGCGATGAGCCGTGAGGCGCATGAGGCGCGCGTCATTCAACAGGGCCTGCTGCCCAAAAGTTCGCCGTATATCCCAGGCTTCGCGGTTACCGGACTCTCCATCCCGGCCGGCGCAGTCGGCGGCGACTGGTACGATTTCATCCCCTTCGACGATGGCTGCTGGGGACTGGTGCTGGCGGACGTTGCGGGAAAAGGTACGGCGGCGGCACTGCTGATGTCCGCAACTCGCGGCATGTTCCGCTCTCTGGCGGAGGCCTGCGGCAGCCCGGCTGAACTGCTGGGCAAACTCAACCGATTGCTGGTGGAGGATTTTCCCGCCGGTAGATTCGTCACCATGGTGTATGGAGTGCTCGATCCCGCTGCCCGGACTCTGACCCTGGCCAACGCCGGTCATTTGCGCCCGCTCTTGGTGGATGCGAGTGGCGCGCACTTCCTCGACACCGAGCGGGGAATGCCGCTGGGAATCGGATCCGGAGATTTTACCGAGGCCAAAGTCCGGCTTCCGCAAGGCTCACGCCTGCTCTTCTACAGCGACGGCATCACCGAGGCGGAGAATCCGCAAGATGAACAATACGGCGCAGACCGCTTGGAAAAACACTTTCGCCAAGCCGAAGCGTCCGCAGAGGGTATCCTGGACGATGTGCGCTCGTTCGCAAACGGATCCGGTTTGCACGATGACGCCACGGTGATTCTGGTGAAGGCCTAACCGTCCGGCACCGCCAGCCTCACATCAGACGCGCGCGATGCTCCTTCAGAATGCACCTGTCCATGACCACGAAGATTCCAGCCTGCCGCGCCTTCTCTGCGGCCTTTTCGTTGATGACCTCTTCCTGCATCCAAATGGCAGGAACCCTCAACTGGATCGCTTGATCCACGATCTGATCCACAAACTCGGGACGGCGGAAGATGTTCACGATATCGATCTTCTCAAGGACTTCCAGCAGCGAAGGATATGCCTTTTCACCCAAAGCCCCTTTGATCTCAGGATTCACCGGAATGATGCGGTAACCGTGCGTCTGCATGTAGGCAGCAACTCCGTGGCTCGGCCGCAGTGGGCTATTGGACAACCCCACAACGGCGATGGTTCGGGAGCGTCGGAGCAGTTCTGCGATCGGATCGGGCTGGGGAATTGAGGACATGGCCCGAGTATTGTAGCGGGGTGATGCTGCGGAAACCAACTTGATGGCAGCCGGTCGGCGGGGCTTGCCAGTCAGTCCTTTTTGATTTCCAGTTTCTGTCTGAACATCCTCAACGCCAGTTTGCGAACGGTCTCCGACACTTCCTTGTTACCAGCCAGGTTTCTCAGGTCCTGGACCAGCAGGTTCTTGATCAGTCCCAGGGAAACGTCGATGGGAGTTCGGGGATTGAACACCAGTTGGCGGAGAACTGGGTATTGCTTGACAAAGCGACGCTTCATCGAAATCGCACGAAGCACAGCCTCCAGCACATTTTTCTGAGCAGCAAATTTTTCAACTTCGCTGTCGGTGACCTTGGGAGATTCGAGCACGGCGATCGCGACCACCTTGGTTCCGTCGCGAATGAGCAGAGAGCGCTCTTCCTTGTTGCCCTTCATGGCCAGCTGAATGCGTCCTTTGACGTCCAGTTGGGCAATCTTCTGCAGCGCGTTGCCCTTTTCGTGACCCGCCCCCAGAAAGGATTTCTTTTTGATAGGAGCGCGTTTGGGGGCGGCGGCTTGCCCCGCAGGCGTCTCGGTCGCGGCTACCGCGCTGGCCGGCTCTGGCTCGCCCTCCTCGGCTTCAGGCGTGAGTTCTTCATGCACTCCGCCGATCGGCTGGAAACGCTTGTCCGCCTCCGCGGAGATTTCCACTGCATGCTCGGTTAGATATGCGGTGACGGTTTCCTCGGGCACATCTTCAGGGCTGGTTTCAGAGCTGGCCATTTCAGCGGACTCTGCTTCCGACGACACTGAATGCGCTGCAGCGGTTGCGGCTTCCGGATCCGATGTTGCAGTCTCAGCTCCTTCCCTGGCTTCCGGTCCCAGGTGCGCAAGTTTCTCCTTGACGATCCGGGACTGAATTTCGTTCAGGTGCGGATTGGAATTCAGGGCGGTGAGGATTTCTGGCGAGCGCCCAACCCGCTCGCTCTTCAGGATGGTTTCCACCACGTAGCGGGAAGCCGAGGATGCCAGGTTGGCGAGCGATTCATGGGAAACCGACGGGTTCTCCAGCAATGCAGGGAGCAATGCCGGTCGAAGATTCCTCGGATCCACCAGGTAGTCCAACACTGCTTTGGGGGCCTTTGGGTCGGCGGCGACGGACCGCGAGGAGGATTCATCCCATGCCGCCAGGGTAAGGCGGGCGCGTTCGCTGAAAATCTTGGTCTGGGTGGCCAGGTAAACCAGGATTTCGATCATCTCCTGAGGAGGAACGGAGAGTGCGCCCCGGGCGGCCGATTGCATCAGGTTCGAAGGCGCACCTGAGGAACGGATGACATCGATCATGCGCGGCATAGGTCTTCCGGTCTCCGAAAGTCTCGGAAGCTACAGCATCAAGCAGGCGGAAGTCTTTTGCCAGATTTTTCGCGGCAGGTAACGTTACCAAGGGCACCATTGGACGGGCTGCATTGGGATTGCGAGTGGCGATTGGTTAGAACCCTGAGAAATTTTGAACAGCCATCGACTTGTCATCCCGAACGGGTTTTGCCGAGACCGAAGGTCGAGCCCCGAGCGAAGCCGAGGGGGAGGGATCTGCAGTTTGCCGGCAATCGAAGAAAATGCAGATTCCTCGTCGCACTGCTCCTCGGAATGACACACGAAAAAATTCCCTGTCCACCAGCTGATTAACCACGCCCGGTCCTGTGGCCGCGAGTCAGCGATTCCAATTCAGTCACAACCCGTTCTAGTTCGTTCAACAAACGGCTGGATTTCCCTCGCCGAAATTCTCCCAGCAAGGCGCGGTAGTACCAGAGCGTGCCGCCACGCTTTCCCTGAAACCGTTCCCAAACCGCTTCGCCGCATTCCCGGTAGTCGGTAAGAATAGTTCGAGCATTGCAACTTATCAGCGGCAGAAACCAACCGGACATCGGCATCAGCCGTCCGCAGACGCTTAAGATAGTCTTCCTTGCGCTGCCGCCATGGCGGTTTCGGCGTAAGGTCCGTATCGGTGCAACCTTCGACCACATGAGCCACGCGCTTGCCGAAACG
>Ga0116216_10003625_pt1 | contig 10022 bp, 7 predicted proteins | sample Sb_taG_11_FD_89696 | JGI IMG/M metagenome (GOLD analysis project Ga0116216, IMG submission 89696) | Peat soil microbial communities from Weissenstadt, Germany - Sb_50d_3_AS metaG | ecosystem: Environmental > Terrestrial > Soil > Wetlands > Peat | place: Germany: Weissenstadt | collected 2010-09-21
CGGCTTGATTGCCGCGCTCGTCCTGGTGGCGCTATCGATTTTGATAGCCGGCCATCACCGACATCATCACCCGCCGCCAATGATTGGAATGCGAGGCTGCGAAGGGCCGCGCATGATGCCCTATGGCCCACTTCCGCCGCCTTACTCGGGTTATGGTCCCGGCGGCGGCTACTATGGGCCGCCGGAGGGTTGGCGCTATCGCCAATGGAATGGCCCTGGTCCCGAGGCTCAGCCGCCACCGCCCAAGGGCTGATTCTCACGAGGACCGCGGCCTCGAATGCTTGAGCCGATGAAGCTGCGGTCTAGGGTTGTTCGCCCACTTCAATTGGTAAGCTCGCCGCGAGGCGTTCCCTTGGCCCGGCAGCCCGCCTTCACCGTCGTTTACTGAGGTACCAGGGCACATTGACGATCACGATTCGGTGCGTTCCTTGGGTCAGCAGACGAGCCGCGACATTCTGGGCGCGCTGGTTGTGAAGAAAATATTGGTACCATTGCCGTTCGACGAGTTCCGGCAGCAGCACCGCGATGGTGCGTTGCGGGTTTTTCCGCTCGATTTCCAGGACGTGATCGACGATCGGCTCCACTACGAATCGGAACGGTGACTTGAGCACCGTCAGCCGCGGGACCGCCTGCTTCGCCTCGCGCGCCGGCTCTTCCACGAGCGACGGCCAAATCCGTGCGAGCGAGTTGGCACTGTCGTCGCTTTCGATATGTAGCACTTCGACTTCGCGCGACAGCGTCATCGCGAGCCGCAGGGCGTTTTCAGCGATCGAACTCCACTCGATCACCGGCACAATCACAATGGGTTCTTGCAAATTATCGAGCTTCAGATTGCCAGGCGACGCAGTTTCTCGTTGGATCCTTCGATAATGGCGGCCGACCGCCAGCATCAGGACGACCAGCGACGGCACCAGCAGCACCACGATCCAGGCGCCGGCCATGAACTTGACGACAGCCATGACCACAACAGTGAGGGCAGTGGCGGTTGCTCCCAATCCGTTCACCGCCATGCTGACAAACGCGCCGCGCTCCTGTTTCTTCCACCAATGCGCCACCATCCCGCTCTGGGACAGGGTGAAGGCTAGAAACGCTCCAATTGCGAACAGCGGAATCAGCCGGTCAGTGACGCCGTCGAACACGACCAGCAGGACTCCGGAGAGGATCGCGAGGAGCCAGATGCCCTCCGAATAGACCAGGCGCCGCCCCTGGGTGGTGAACGAGTTAGGCAGATAGCCGTCCGCGGCCACCGCGCGGCAAACTCTCGGGAAATCGGCAAATGAGGTATTAGCCGATAGGCACAGCACCAGCAGAATCGAAGCGATGCTTACCCAGTAAAAGAATCCCCGGCCGGCGACCGCGCCGATCAATTGAGATAGAACGCTCTGGTATTGTGATGTCCCCGGTTCGGTCGCGCCGATGTGGTAGGCATGCGCGAGGTAGGCGATGCCGAGCAGCAGCACCATCAGTATGGCAACGATGATCGTAAGAGTGCGGTGCGCGGCCGGCACTACCGGCTCGCGAAACGCCTGAACGCCGTTGCTGACCGCCTCGACGCCGGTCATCGCGGTGCAGCCGCTCGCGAACGCGCGCATCAGCACCCACGCGCCCATGGCTTCGGTGGCCTTGGCGAGATGCGGCGGGGAAACCACGGGATGCGGGTGCCCGCCCGCTGAAATCGTCGCTAGAATGCCCCAGAATACAAGCGCACAGAGGCTCAGTATGAAGATGCAGGTCGGCAGCATGAACAGCGTGCCCGCCTCGCCTATGCCGCGCATATTGACGAAGGTCAGCATAGTCAGAATGACGAAGCATAGCGGAAGCGTGTAAGGCTGAAGGGCCGGTACGGCCGAGATCAACGCGCCGATGCCGGCCGAGATTCCGACCGCGACATTCAGCGTGTAGTCCGTCATCAGAGCGGCGGCGGCCAGAAGGCCGGCGTTGGCGCCGAGGTTTTCGCGCGCGACCGTATAGGAGCCGCCGCCGTTCGGATACGCCGCGATGGTCTGCCGGTAACTGAAGTAGACGATGCCGAGCAGAATGACGATCGCCACGGTGATCGGAAGGATGAACGTCAGTCCCGCAGCACCGAGCGGTAGCAATACGGTCATTGCCGCTTCGGGGCCGTATGCGGCGGAACTGAGCGCATCGAGTCCGAAGGTCGGCACACCGGCAGATGTGCCGATACGTTGCTCGCCCGCCTCGTTGGAGGCAAGCCGGCGCCCAAGAATCGAATCGATCAGTGACATTCCGGGGGCCGTGAGTTCGCGCGGGAGGGCACCCGGTTATCTTATGATATAGCCCGTCCCGCGCGAAGCGTGCGAGGCGTTGCTCAAAAGTCATACGCGGGAGAGCTGAGCGTCTATACACATTAGAGGCGCGACTCGCCATCGATGCATGCAATGGCTAAGCTACCGTCCCGCTGGCGATCCCATGGATGACGGTGACAACCAGAAGAAAGATGTCCTGCACTTAGGCTGCGGGCATAACCTGATTGCCGGGGCGGTCAATGTCGACGTGCGCGCCGGCGTACGCGCGGATGTCGTGCATGATCTCAATCAGCGTCCGTGGCCGTTTCCGGACAATCGGTTCGGAGCGGTAATCGCAACCCACGTGATCGAGCACCTTCACGACACGGTCGCCGTAATGGAAGAAATCCATCGTGTCTGCCGCGATGGCGCGACGGTCAAAATAGTTACGCCGCACTTTTCCTCGCCCAGTGCATTCACCGATCCGTCGCGTTGCCGTTACTTCGGTTATTACAGCTTTCATTTCTTTCACCGGCGAGGATCCTAACGCGTTTGGCGATCCGCCCCGGTTCAGGCGGTGCAAGACGCGGCTCGTCATTACGCCCATGCGGTTGCGCATCTTTAACAGGATCGGCGTCGGACTGGCCAATTGGAATCCGCAAAGATATGAACGGCGCTTCGCGAACCGGACTATCAGGCGAGCCTGCGCAGTTACGTTGCGTCGCGCAGCCAGTTGTTCCGGTCGGAGCGCTTCGTGAGTCGAATTCGCCAAGTGATGAGTGATTACTTCGGGGCGCCGACGGATCGGAACCCGCGAGCGTCAAGGCTGGGGTCGTCGCCGGAGACCGGAGACGAGCCGCCGGGGCACAGACCTTGAGCATGGTCGAGGGGTCGGGCCGACCACGAGCGGCCGCCGTGGGCAGCGCCGCCGGATCGAGGGTCAAGAGGTCCGCGCAGCGCAACTCCAGCGCCGGGTGGCATGGGGCGGATGGCGGCTGCCGGGCGTAGCAGATGGCCTGCACGGCGTGGCCGCTGTCCAGCAGCGCCCCGGAGATGCGCGCATCGTTGCAGCGCAGACCGAGGATGCGAGAGCCGCGGGGAAGGACTTGGCGGATGGCGCCGAGGCGGGCCGCGAGCGCATCCGCGGCGCCGGGGAGCGCGTAGTAATCCGGCGGGAGCTGGTCCATAGACCTGTCAGGAGTTTCGTGGTTGGTCAGTCAATCGGCGATTGAGGTTAGTCTCCAATAAAGTTGTCGTCTATCTACCCGTCAGTGATTCAATTCATGCGATCAGCTCGCAATGGTGACTCGTGTGATCGACGCATCAGTCGCTCGACGCATCGCGGGACCCTCTTCGGCGGTGCTTCGTCCTTGGGCGAGGCCGGCGATGGCGGAAACTGCTGGGGCTCTACTACGCTTCGGCAATCGGATGCTCAGCCGGCTGAGCGCGTTTCGCCGGCGGTCGCCATCCGGCGGAATTCGCCGACGTCACGCATCAACTCCTCGTAGCGGCCGCACGCGCGGATGCGGCCGTCGGCGATGAAGACCAGCCGATCGCAATGCTGGACCGTAGCCAGGCGATGGGCGATCACGAACAGGGTCTTGCGGCCCTGGAGCGACTCTATCGCGCCCGTGAGCTCAGCCTCGGTGGCTTGGTCGAGGGCGGAGGTGGCCTCATCGAATACCAGCAGGTCGGGATCGTGATAGAGGGCGCGGGCGATCCCGACGCGTTGCCGTTCGCCGCCGGAGAGGCGAACGCCGCGTTCACCGACCACGGTGCCGAGGCCGGCCGGCAGCGTGGCGACCAACTGCTCGAGCTGCACCATCCGGACTACGGCGCGCACGCGGTCGAGGTCGATGTCCGCGTCGGCAAAGCCGAACGCAATGTTGCGGGTGAGGCTGTCGTCGAGCAGGAAGATTGACTGGGGGACGTAGCCGACCCGATGCTTCCAGGCGAACCGCCGATCGGACAGGTCCTGGCCGTCGATCAGTATGCGCCCCGACGACGGACGGAGCAGTCCGACCAGCAGGTCGGCGAGCGTGCTCTTGCCGGCGCCAGTGAGTCCGACGACGCCGATTGATTCGCCGCGGTGAATCGTAAACGAGATCTCATGCAGCACCGGTTGCTCGGCGTCGGCGTAGGCAAACGACACGCGCTCGAATTCGATTGCGGTGTGGAACGTCACCGCCTGACCGTCATCACGGTCCGCGTTACCGCGCTCGAGGCCGGCGATGAGCAGATAGTCGTCGTAGAGATTGCCAGCCGAGGGCGCGGCGGCGCGGACCTCATTGACCCGCCACGCGATCCGGTTGACGGAGGGGACGATCCGGAACGCGGCATAGGAGAACAGCGCCAGGAGCGGCAGCCCTTCGGTGCGGACCGCGCCCCTGGCGCTCAGCAGCGCGATCACGACCAGCGCTCCGCCCACGAACAGGGTCTCGGTGAACAGCGGCGCGCTGGCCGCCATGGTCTTGGCGAGGTATCCGAGTTTCAGGATGTCGCGCAGTTTCCGCTCGAGCGCGTCGACGAAAATCCCTTCGCGGCCGAGCACCTTGATCTCCTTGATTCCGCCGAAGGCTTGCTGGAGATCGCGGAAAATGGCCCGTGACAGCCGGTCCTGCTCGTATCCATAGCGATGCGCCATCGCGCGCGTCAGCCGCAGCAGCAAGGCGAGTCCGCCGCCCAGAAGGCATCCGGCGATCAGGGTGATCTTAGGCGCGGTATACAGCAGCACGGCGGCGATGCTCGCGGCGGCCAGGATTTCCGATATCACGGCGACCGCCGGCGACATTCCATTCTCGCAGACGCGGTTCACCGCAGTGTCGACGTTCCAGATCAGATCGGCGGAGTTGCGGCGCAGGTAGAACTGGTAGGGCATCGCGAGATAGCCCCTTATCATCGTACTTTTGAGCGCCACCACCGATTCACCCACGACCTTGTGGTTGAAGTATTCCGTGCCGAGCGCAAACAGGTTCTTGAACAGATAAAAGAGCGCGACCAGTCCGGTCAGTGCGACGATCTGGGCCTGGGCGCTGCGCCAGGGCAGCATCGCCGCGACCCTTGAAACGACCGGCAGGCGCGCTATCGAGGGCGGATCGCTGATGATCTTGATCAGCGCGAACACCGCCGCGGCGGCCACGGCCTCGAGCGTGCCGCGCACGAACGCGATCGGGGCGAGCATCGCCCAGCGCCATCGGATCGGGCCGGGGAGCATCGCGAAGGACCTGCCCAAGGCTCGAATGGCCGCGAAGCGGGAGCTGCGACCGTCTGATGCGCCACTACTCAAGTCCGATACCCCGGGGAGTTGCTAACTGTTTCCTCGACGATCTGTTCGAGATTCGCGCCGAAGGCCGCTTTCGAGAACTTTCCGGCCACGTGCTCCCTGCCCGCCCGGCCCATCCGCTCGGCTCTGGCCGGGTCGCTCGCCAACACCGCGTGGGCGGCGGCAAAGGCGGCGGGCTCTGGCGGGCATAGAAAGCCGGTAATTCCGTCGACAATAGTCTCTGCCGGACCGCCGTTGTTGACCGCTACCACCGCCCTTGAAGCCGCCATCGCTTCCAGGGGACCGTAGCCAAAATGTTCATACTCAGGGGTATAGACCACGCACCGACAGCGCGAAAGGAGTTCCCGTAACTCGCCATCGTCGGGCGAGGGCCGGAAGATAACCTGCGCCGCCACTCCCCGGCGCCGCGCCAGTGCTTCGAGTTCGCGGCGCGTGCGTGCAGGCTCGACCGCGCACGGGTCCAAGCCGCCGGCGATCACCAATCGCACCCGACTGGAGATCGCCAAAGGAAGGGTATGCTCGAGCGCGGCCAGCGCCTCAATCGCGAGGCCGACGTTCTTCCTGGGATCGAAACGGCCGATCGAGAGCATCGTGATCGTATCATCGCCTGCTCCGTCGCCATTTTGTCCAAAACCGGCTACATCGACCCCGGGGTAAAGCAGCCGCGGCGGGCCAAGGCGTGGGAAGATTCGCTCCAACTCCGACGCGGTGAATCGGCTGTTCACGAGCACCAGATGCGCCATCCCGATCGCGACGCTTTCCGACCAGTCAATCGGAGCCCGGTACCAGCGGTAGAGACCGCCGCGTTGCGGAGCGAGCAAGCGGTCGGGGAAATGACAGTAGAAGATGATTTTGGCGCGCGTCATCAGGCGCAATATGGGAATCGATTGTGACACCAGGTCGGTGAAGATCACGTCGAAGTGCTCGCGAGTCAGCGCCAGACGCAAGGCCGCGTAGCAGGTCCGGCCGATGTTACACGGCGCCTGGAGACGGCCGGCGATTTGAAGCGGCAGGAAGTCTCCGCAGACTCGGACCTCGATGCTGCCGTCGCGCGCCGCGGAGAAACAATAGTCGCGGTCGAGGCGCGAGGTGACAATCGTGACGCGATGGCCAGCCTGCTGAAGACAGGTTGCGGCGTCCAGCACCAGCCGCTCGGCGCCGCCCACCCCGAGCTGGGGATGGACGAAACCGATCCGCAACGCGCGTTTCATGACAGCCCGGCGCGACGGTCAAGCCGCAAAAACTTGAGCCGCCTCGGCATTCCATCCGTCGCACCAGGAAATCCGGGGCTGGCTGCGGACCTGGTCGCGCAGGCGATCGAGCAGCGGCGTATGGTCGGGAAAGCCCTCGAACAATTCGTAGAGCTGGGCGGCCAGTTGTTCGGCGTCGGCGAACAGGAGGCCATTGCCGCCGTGGCGCACCTGCTCGGCCAGAACGGGGCCGTAGTCCAATGCGCAGACCGGCACGCCCGCGCCGAACAGATCCGCGATCTTCATCGGCAGGTCGGTTCCCGAGGCCGACCGATGGCACGAAACGCCGATGTCGGCCGCGCCGAGCAGCCGGGCGTAATCTTCGGCGACGAGCCACAGCGTGCGCAGATGAACTCGGCGCAGAGTCAACTTGCCAATTTCCTGTTCATAGTGAGCGCGCATCGGGCCACGGCCGGTGACGAGAATCAGCAATTCGCCGAAGGCGCCGGCGGATCGCTGCCAGGCGATTTCATCGCAGCGCGCCGCCGCCTGGATCAGAATGGAAATATCCTCGTCCGCGGTCCAGCTGGTTGGGCATACGATGATCGCAGGCCGCTTGCCACCGTCCGGCCACGGAGCGACACCGTTTAGAATGCGGCGCAGGAGCGTGGGCCGTTCCTGTGGCGGGGTCGGCGCGAACATCTCGGCCGGACGGTCGTACAATACGGCCGCGTCGGGAATATCCCAGTGCGCGCGAAGCTCGGACTGCATCGCGCGCGAGACGCACAGATGCGCATCGGCGCGGCGCCCGAAGGCGCGCTCATGCCATCGCAACATCCGCACCGCCAGGTGATCCGGTCCCAGCCTGAGTGCGAGCATCGCATGGCTGAAGTTATGCCAGTCGATTACGAGCCGCGCCGATCTAAGACGCGCGGCGACCAGCGCGATCGCCAAGGTTGGGACGGCTGGGGGATTCTGCACCAGTACTACGTCAGGCTTGTCCGCGATCAGCAGCAGGTTCCACAGCAGGCCCAGACCCTGCCCGCACAGGCGCATGAATTGCCAGGCCACGAACAGGAACCCCGGCAGACGGCGCGCGGCCGCAGCGGGGGCGCGCGTCAGATGCATCGTGATCCGCGGATGGTCGCTGACGGCCAGAAACGGCGCCGAGCCCGCATACGCTATGACCTCGACATCTCGGCCCGAATCGGCCAACGCCAGCGCGTGATACTGCATGCGGGGACTTTGGCCGAAATCCCCGAGGACGACAATCGCTACTCGCATACGGATCGGGCGCCGACTTGAGGCGCGAAAAACTCACGCCTGTTTCGATCCCTGTCCGTTGATAAGGTCTGCGGGCGATTGTGTCAACGGCCCCCGATCGTGGGCGTTGTCCTAATTTCAGGTCGATTGTCCTAAATCGAAATGGCGGGTGTCCTAATTTCCCGGCTCGCGTGTCCTAATTCGGACAGCGCCCTTTAATGCACCATAAGATGCTTTCATTGCCGAAGCCCGTAGGATAAGATTGGCTGAGAGGGAAGGCAGAACTCTTGCAGAGGGCAGATGCAGAGCGGAGTTTTCGGCTGTGCCCGTTTCTTTCTTCGCAGGAAATTCGAGGTACCGGATTCATTCGATGGCGCTGCGTCGATCAAATATGCGGCGATGATCATCTCGGGGTGTGCTCTCGCGCCGCGTGTGGGTAAATCCGAATCCTCATTGGTAGGGTAACAATGGCGGCTCAGTTAGATCCGTTTGCCGGGGCTGAAGATATCTTCGCAATCGCGATAAGCGGCGCGATGAACCCGGCTATACATCATCCGGCGTGGTATGCGTTCATCGGCGCCGTTCGACCTGAAGAAACATCGGGCCCAACGCCAGCACCGGTCGAAGTGAGTCCGGGCGCCGTCATTCAAATACAAGCGGACCAAGCTTTCTGTTCCGCTCAGTTGTCGCAGTTCACGGTTGAACGCCTGCGCGTTATGTGTGTGCCGGAGCGTTGGACCATCCTTACCACAGAGGCCTCGCAACTCAGCAGAATAAGAGACATCGCAGACAAAGTGTTCGCCGCCCTGATGCATACGCCGATCAATGGCTATACGCTTAGTTTTGCCCATCACCGGCATACGCCGCTGGCCGACGTGGGTGAGCATCTTGCAAAAGCTATGCACTCGGCGCATCTGGGCATTCTTCGTGTTGAAGATGCTAAGGAACTCGCTCAGCTTCGATATATTGCCAGGTCTGCGCCGCGTGATCTCACTGTCGATTTGCAGCCCTCTGCCAAGGCGAAAGGGATGGTCTACATTGGAATCACCTTTGTGCATAGACTCGCAACTCCGAAGGAATTTCAGACTTTCGACCTAGGTCCTCTACTCACCGATGCGTTGGCGAAGGATCGACCGGAGGCGGAAGAATGGGTCACGAATATAGTGAACGCTTTCACAACTGCGCAGAGATAGGAAGAGCCAATGCCAATTGCACGTGATGCGTCTGAACGAACTGAGCTGCGCTCCAGCGCTCCCGTCGTCTTTTCGGTGATTGCTGAGCCACAACAACACCTTCCCGAACTACCCGGAATCGGCGATTCAACTTCGTTCCCCGCGCATCAGCTTGTTATGCTTGGTGCTTCATATGACTTGTTCGAGGTGAGCAAGTCTTTGGGGAACACGCGAGTGCTGGTTGTGGGCGTAGCGACCAACGTCGTTGCTTGGGGTTCATCGGAAAGCTTGCCGGTCGAGGAACATGCGCATGGAGAATGTGTAAGGTTCATTTTCAACGAATACGGAGTCCGCAATTATGTGAAGCACCACTTGGAGGGCTTGCAAGGTCTCTGCGGCGGCGTCGCGGCCAATTGCTCGCAAGTCCCGCGAGTGGCGGCAGCCGTGTATTGTTCAGTGAACGAAGGATTGCAGCATCCGCTTCGTTCAATAGCCTTTGGACCTCGGTTTGAAGGCGAGTACCAGAAACTCGGGCACGTCCACGGGCCTGAAGGCACGTCTGAGGCAAAGGCCAAGAATCGCTCATTCTGGCTTGATCAAGGACTTTTCGGAGCGGAGTGGCTCATTGGCCGACTTCACTCGGAAGGAAACGTGGAAATACTGGATGACGCGGCTGCTCTTTTACGGCAAATGGACGACGCAATCCTACCGATGCTCGCGCGCGAGCTTGAGGGAGAAATAAGTCCCGAATTGGCTGAAACATTTGTTCGAGCACTCAGGCGGCAACTTCTGTCTCTAGACGTGGGCGAGATGTATTCACGGGTTCGGTCCTTGATCGAAAGATACTCTACGCACCCTTCTCCCGAGA
>Ga0116216_10003628_pt1 | contig 10019 bp, 7 predicted proteins | sample Sb_taG_11_FD_89696 | JGI IMG/M metagenome (GOLD analysis project Ga0116216, IMG submission 89696) | Peat soil microbial communities from Weissenstadt, Germany - Sb_50d_3_AS metaG | ecosystem: Environmental > Terrestrial > Soil > Wetlands > Peat | place: Germany: Weissenstadt | collected 2010-09-21
CGCCCGAGCGTAATCCCCGCACCCGATCGTCCACCGCCCCGAGCGCCGACAGTATGAGCGCGGGCGTCGCGACGTTCTTGGCCCGCAACCGGGCAATGACTTCGAGACCGTCGAGCTTGGGCAGCATGCGGTCGATGATGAGCACGTCGTACTGCCCTTCCAGCGCCAGCCCGAGGCCTTCCTCGCCGTCCGCCGCCTTGTCGGCGACATGGCCGACCTCGCGGAACGCCTTGACCAGATAGTCGGCGGCATCGCGATCGTCTTCGATGATGAGCAGGCGCATGGCGACGACATCTCGGGTGATGTCCCGCTCGCCCGGCTCGGCCGTCCTGCCGGAAGCAGACGGGCCGACGCGACCGGTCGACGGGACCAGGGCTCGTGGTGCCAATCTCATCGCCGAAAATCAAGCATTGGGCCATCCTCCCGTGGAGGGTGCCCGACGCCCCGATCGGATCCGGCCGGGATCCGCGAGCGCTGACGCCCCGTGGTCACGCTTCGCCGGAACAGGCGCCGCCGGGACGTTCGACGAGAGGCGGCGCCAAATGCCGAAATGATGAGGGGCGGCGGGGTTGTCCGCCGCCCCTCAACCGAGTCCGGTCCGGCGGGGGCGACGGATGCCGGGGCCGAAGCTCGGAAAGGTGGGGACGGGCCTGAAGCCCGTCCCCCGGTTCGCACCACCGGCGGGGGCGACGGATGCCGGCGGGACGTCCCGAACCGCTGTGCGCGTGTTCCGGCGACAGAACATGCGACTTTCACTGGCGCGATCGTTCAGGCACGACCTATTGCCAAAGCGACGAATCTCGTACCTTCGCTCGATTTCACCCGCAGCAGTACGCTGCGCTTGCCTTCCGCGCGCGCGTCGTTGAGCGCCTTGCGCACATCGGCAGGCGCCGAAACCGTCTTGCCGGCGACGTCGAGGATGATGTCGCCGGTCTTGAACCCGCGATTGGCGGCCGGGCCGTCTGGATTGACGGCGACGACCACGACACCTTCGCCGCCCGCTCCCGCCACCTTGCCGGCGGGAGCAAGCGTGAGGCCGAACCGCGGGAGCTCCGTGCCGTTCTGGGTCTGATCCGGTTCATCGCCGTTCGCCCGCGCCTGGCGCTGCTCCTTGGGCAGTTCGCCGAGCGTCAAGGTCAGCGTCTTCTCCTCGCCCTTGCGCGAGATCGCCAGCTTGACCGAGGTGCCGGGCGCCATCGCGCCGATGCGGCGGGCAAGCTCTCGGGCGTCCTTGACCGGCTGGCCGTTGACCGCCGTGATCACGTCGCCGGACAGGATGCCGGCGGCGGCCGCCGGACTGCCGGTCTGGGGCTCGGCGACCAGCGCGCCTTCGGCCGTCTTCAGCCCGAGGCTCTCGGCGATCTCCGCGGTCACCGGCTGAATCTGCACGCCGATCCACCCGCGGGTCACGGCGCCATGCTCCTTGAGCTGGAGCACCACGGACCTGACAGTCTCGGCGGGAATCGCGAACGCGATGCCCACGGAGCCCCCCGACGGCGAGAAGATCGCGGTGTTCACCCCGATCACGTTGCCGTCGACGTCGAAGGTCGGGCCACCGGAATTGCCCTTGTTCACCGGCGCATCGATCTGGATGAAGTCGTCGTAGGGGCCGGCGCCGATGTCACGGCCGCGCGCCGACACGATACCGGCCGTCACGGTGCCGCCGAGGCCGAACGGATTGCCAACCGCGATCACCCAGTCACCGATCCGCGGAGCGACGTCGGCAAATTTCACGAAGGGGAAATCGTCGCGCCCCTCGACCTTGATCAGCGCCACGTCGGTCTTGGCGTCGGTGCCGATCACCTTGGCCGAATAGGTCTTACCGTCGTCGGTCGCCACTTCGACACTCTCGGCATGGTCGACCACGTGGTTGTTGGTGACCGCAAAGCCGTCGGCCGAGATGAAGAAGCCGGAGCCCTGGCCGAGCCGGAAGTTGTGCTGCCGCGGGCTGCGATCTGCGTCGCGGCCGCCGTCCGGCGCGCCGAAGCGGCGGAAGAAGCGCTCGAACGGAGAGCCGGGGGGGATCTGCGGCCCGTCATCGCCGAACAGCATGGTCTTCGGGCCGGCGTCCATCTTCACGCGGACCGCCATCACCGCCGGCTTGACCTTCTCGACGATGTCGGCGAACCCGACCGGGCGGGCTGGTTCCGCCGCATGCACCCGGCCGGAGATCGCCGGCAGGTTGTGGCTGCCCGGGGCACTGAACAGAACAGCAGCGCCGAGGCAGGCCACCGAGGCGAGCAGGACGACCCTACGCCCGGACAAAATCCAAGGCTCGGCTCGAGCACGGCGTTCTGCGGCGTTTGGCACGATCATGGCAGACTTGGCTCCAAGCCTCCGAAAACTCACTGCGTTGTTCGACGCGCACCATGGCGGCCGGAGCCTTACGGCGTGCTGTCGGCGCGATTAAATTTTGGTAATCACTCCCGCGTACGCGTCAGCGCGGCGAGGCGGGCCTCCTCGGCCTCGGTGAGCCTCGTGCCCTCCTCGCCCTCGGCGGCCCCGCGACGCCGGCGGGCGACCACGACGAGCATGATGGCGCCGATGCCCAGCAGGGCTGGCGGGGTGAGCCACAGCAGGGCGGTGTGCCAGGCAAACCGCGGTTTGAGCAGCACGAAATCGCCGTACCGGGCGGTGAGGAAGTCCAGCACCTGGCCGTCGCTGTCGCCGGCCTGCAGCCGCTCGCGCACCAGGAGCCGCAGGTCGCGGGCGAGCGGTGCGTCTGAATCATCGATCGACTGGTTCTGGCACACCATGCAGCGCAGCTCGCGCGACAACACGCGCGCCCGCGCCTCGAGCCCGCGGTCGGCCAGCATTTCGTCGGGCTGCACAGCGAGCGCCGGGGCGGCAGCGCTCAGCGCCAGCAGTGCGACCAGCAGCAATCTCCGGACACCCACGGTGAAACGCCTTATTCGGCAGGCAGCAGCGTTGCGCGCGCCGCCGCCGGCCGGGGCGCGCCGACGCGCAGCCGACGGTCCGACAGCGACAGCGCGCCGCCCAGCATCATGACGGCGGCGCCGAGCCAGATCAGAAGAACCATCGGCTTGTGATAAAGCCGCACCGAAATCGTTCCGTCGGGATTGGGATCGCCGATCGCCAGATAGAGCTGGCTCAACCCGCGCACCATCAGGGCGGCCTGCGTCGTCGTCATGGCGCGCACCGGATATGATCGCCGCGACGGCTCCATCACGCCGATCATCTGGCCGTTGCGGCGCACCGTGAACGAGCCGACGGTCTCGCGGTAGTTGGGGCCCTGGCGCGGCGTCAGGCCGTCGAAGGTGACCTGGTAGTGACGGACCGAGAGGACCTCGTGCGGCATGATTGCGGCGATGCGTTCGGCGCCCCACTGGGTTTCGCCGACGATGCCGAGCACCGTCAGTCCGACACCGAAATGCGCGACGGCGGTGCCCCAGTTGGAGCGCGGCAGGCCGATGGCGCGGCGCAGCGCGGTGCGGAACGGGACGCGGTAGAGGCCGGTGCGTTCGACCAGGTCGGCGAGCGCGCCGACCATCGCGAACAGCGCAAGACCGCCGCCGAACGGCGCCAGCAGGGTGCCGCCGCCCTCGATCGCATAGCTCGCCGCGATGCCGCCGATGGCGACCGCGAACGCCACCATCAGCCGCTGGGCGACGGCCAAGAGATCGCCCCGCTTCCACGCGAGCAGCGGGCCGAACGACATCACGACAACGAGAACCAGCGCCAGCGGGCCGAACGTGTAATTGAAATAGGGCGCGCCGACCGAGATCTTGTCCCCGGTCAGTGCCTCGAGCACCAACGGGTAGAGCGTACCGATGAGCACGGTCGCGCACGCCGTCGTCAGCAGCAGATTGTTGAGCACCAGCGCGCCCTCGCGCGAGACCGGGGCGAACAGCCCGCCGTGCTTGAGCAGCGGCGCGCGCCAGGCAAACAACGCCAAGCCGCCGCCGATGAACAGCACCAGGATGGCAAGAATGAAGGCGCCGCGCGCCGGATCGTTGGCGAAGGTATGGACCGAGGTAAGAACACCGGAGCGCACCAGGAAAGTGCCGAGGAGGGACAGCGAGAAGGTGAGGATGGCGAGCAGGACGGTCCACACCTTCAGGGCATTGCGCTTCTCCATCACGACGGCGGAATGCAGGAGCGCGGTGCCGCACAGCCACGGCATCAGCGAGGCGTTCTCGACCGGGTCCCAGAACCACCAGCCGCCCCAGCCCAGCGTGTAGTAAGCCCAGTACGAGCCCATCGCGACGCCCAAGGTCAGGCACATCCAGGCGGCGAGCGCCCAGGGCCGCACCCAGCGCGCCCACGCCGCATCGATGCGCCCCTCGATCAGCGCCGCGATGGCGAATGAGAACGTGATGGAGAAGCCGACATAGCCGAGGTAGAGCAGCGGCGGATGAATGGCCAGTCCGATGTCCTGAAGCACCGGGTTGAGGTCGCGGCCTTCCAATGGCGCCGGCTGGAGTCGTGCGAACGGATTGGAGGTCGCCAGGATGAACAGATGGAACGTCGCGGCGAGGAAACCCTGCACCGCGAGCACGGTGGCCTTGAGGGTGATCGGAAGGTTGCCGCCGAAGAGCGCGACCAAGGCGCCGAACAGGCCGAGGATCAGGACCCAGAGCAGCATCGATCCTTCATGGTTACCCCACACGCCGGAGATCTTGTAGATGAGCGGCTTTGCCGAGTGGGAGTTCTCGAAGACGCCGAGCACGGAGAAATCCGACGTCACGTGGCACCAGGTCAGCGCCGCGAACGCGATCGCGATGAAAATGAACTGGGCGACCGCGGTCGGCGCGGCAAGACCGATCAGCGCCGGGTCGCGGCTCTTTACGCCCCACAGCGGAAAGGCCGTCTGGATGAGCGCGATCGCGAGCGCCAGGACCAGCGCATAGTGGCCGAGTTCGGCGATCATGGGCGTTGCTCGCCGACGCTCACGGCGTTTTCGCCTGGGCCGACGGGCCGGCGCTGCCGTAGCTGTCGCCCTGCTTCCAGTGGCCCTGGCGCTTTAGCGCATCGGCGACTTCCCTCGGCATGTAGGCCTCGTCATGCTTGGCAAGGATGGTATCGGCCCGGAACTGGCCGGTGGCGTCCAGCGTGCCTTCGGCGACGACGCCCTGGCCTTCGCGAAACAGGTCGGGAAGTACGCCCGAATAGGCGACGCTGATCGCCTTGTTGCCATCGGTCACCTCGAAGCGCACGTTGGCGTGGTCGCCGCGCACCAGGCTATCGGGCTTGACGAGTCCGCCGAGCCGGATGCGGACCCCGGGCCGCACGTGCTTCTCGACCACGTCGGTCGGCGAGTTGAAGAACACGATGGAGTCGCGCAACGCAAACAGCACGAGCGCCGCGGCGACGCCGAGAACCGCAAGGCCGATACCGATCAGGCCGAAGCGTCGCTGCTTGCGCGTCATCGTCCCCCTGTCAGTCCAGGCCGAGACTTTTCACGAGTTCGTCCAGGCGCTGTACCTTACCAGCATCGGAGGCCAGCGCGCGACGGGCATCGCCTGCGGCATTGAGCGCCTTCTCGCGTTCGCCGAGTACCGCGTAGGAGCGCACCAGGCGCAGCCAGCCGTCGATATCGGCGCCGTCGTGCCTGAGCCGCTCGGCCAGCTGCTCGACCATGCCGCGTATCATGGCGATGCGCTGCTCCGGCGGCAGACCGGCGGCCGCCGCGGCCTCGGAGGCACCTGGTCCCGGGGCCTTCGGGGCGAGCGTCGGCACAGGGGCGCCCTGGGGATCCACCCGGGCCAGCGACTGACGCACCAGCTCGGCCCAGGGGGCGCCGGGCGGCGCCCGACCCAGCAGATCGCGCCAGATGGTCGCCGCCTCCTGCGGTTTGCCATCCTGCTCGGCGGACATGCCGAGATAGAATTGCGCCTTGATATGCTGGGCGTCGAGCGCGTGCGCCCGGTCGAACGCCGCCTTGGCCTCGGCGGTAACGACACCGTCGGCTGCCGCCACCATCGCCTCGCCGAGGTCGGCCTCGCGGTCGGCGCTCTCGCCCAGCAGCCTCAGGGCATTGCGCCGGGCGTTGACGGCGTCATCGAAGCGACCGAGTCGCATGTAGATCGGAGCGATCACGACCCAGCCGCGCGGCTCGTCGGGATGGCTTTCCAGACGTTGCTCGACCTGGGTGATCAGGGACTGCACCGAAGCGTCCTGTCCCGGTGCGAGGGCGCGTGCGGCGAGCGGCTGGTCGGGCAGGTTCGGCGAGCCGAGCAGCAGATAGAGGCCGCCGGCGCCGACCGGCAGGCCAATCAGCGCCACCCCGGCGGCGACGCGCCGGCGCCATGCGGCGGGTTTCAGAGCGTCCGCAGCGTCAACTTTCGACGCGTCGGCAGCCGCCAGCAGGCGCCGCGACACTTCGATGCGGGCCGCATCGGCCTCGCGCTCGCCGATCAGCCCGGCGGCGCGATCGCGCGCGATCTCATCGAGCTGGTCGCGGTAGACCAGGAGGTCGCTGCCCGAGGCGCCCACGACGGTGCGTCGACTGAGCGGCCACAGGACGACGAAGATCGCCGCCGCCGTCATCAGTGCATACACCAACCATTGCATCATGGCGCCGCCCAGGCCGCGTCGACCAAAGGTCTCCGGCCGCACGAACCCTGGTAGCCAATGACCGGACTTCGCGCCGCTGGCAAGTTGACGCAGGCCGGGGATGGGGCCTTGCAAACGACAGCTCGCGAGCCGGGTGGAGATCAGCCGCACAATGCAGGCAACTGAAGCGCTTTCGGGGCGAGCAATATCCTCACTTCCGGCGAAAATGCGACCTCAGATCGCTTCGCCGTGGCGATCTTGCGATCGATGTTCATGCCTTGGCGATCTTGCGATCGATGTTCATGCCTTGGCGATCTTGCGATCGCCTTGGGCCGCAACCTCGGCCGCCTTGGCAAACAACGAGGCGTAGCTCGGGCCGAAGATTTTTCCGGCAAACCGCACGGCAACATCGACCTGTGATTGGCGGAACGCGCGGTCGGCGTCGCCGCCATGGCGCAGCGATTCGAGCAGCGGGTTCATGACGGCATCGAGATAGGACTGCAGCTCGGTATGCACCCGCAGCGTCACTTCGTTAATCGCCAGCTCGCTGGCATAATTGCGGCAGACGCTGACGAGCTCGATCATCGCCTCGGTGTCGGCGACCTCGATCGAGTCGAGCTCGGAGCCGGCGGCGATGTCGCGTTGCGTGCGCTGGCCGAGCAGGCGACGAACGCGGCCGGGCGCGCTCTGGACCGCGGCCTCGAGGAGCTCGGAGACATCGCTGCGGATCCGGGCGAGCTGCCGTGCCCACGGCGAGTCGACCGAGAGATCGAGCTCGGTGCGCAGCGCGCGCGCGCCGTCGTGGATATCCTTGAGCAGCGCCTCGATGGCTGCGGCATCGCCACGCTTGAGCTCGCCCCTCAGGCGCGACACCATTTGCTCGACGTCGCCGATCACGATGGTGACGGCGATCGCAAACGGCGATTCGGCGATGCGGCCGGCCGCATCGCTGGCGACCGCCTTGGTGGCGAGCCGGATCAGCTGCAAGGGCATCGTCAACCTGCTCCAGACCAGAAGGACGCCGTAGAGAAAGACGTCGCGATCACGGGCCAGCGGCGAGTCGAGCAGCGCCTTGACGCTCTCGAGCGTCTCGTCGGCGAGATTCCTGATCTGCACCGGCAGCCGGGACGCAATGACGGCGATCGCGTCGCGGGCCTTCAGCAGATTGACGATCTCGCGCAGCTCCTCGATCGCATGCGGAACGCCGACCTGAGCGGCGAGACGGCGCTGCGCCTTGTCGTCGTGGCTTGCCGTCTTGAGGACCTCCTGGATGCGCTGCTGCACGCGGTCCTGAAAAGCCTTTGCCAGCTGGTCGGCGGCCTGGACTTCACCGGCGAGCAGGTGACGGCTCACATGGCCCACATAGGCCTCGGCCTCGACCGGAACGAGGTCGCGGATGAGCCATTGCCAGATCGGCTCGAGCGAGACCCGCGAAATGCGGCCGGGCTGGCGCCGATCCGGCTGCCCGTCCATCAGGAACGGCTTAAACGGCGCGAAGAACATGCGCTGCGGATCGCCGATGCGCGGCGGCTCACGCTCGCCCGGCAGCCGCGCGGCACGCAGCTCCTGCAGGATCAGGTCGGCGCCCGGTACGTCGTCGCCGCGCAGCCTGGCCCGTTCGAGCTTGGCCACAAGCATCGCCCGGGCCCGCGGTGCAAGCTCGCGAAGATAGTCCCGCAGCTGATCGACCGGCAGCCCTTCACCGATCATCCGGCATTCCATCCCATGACCGCGCAGAGGGGCTTTGGATACTCCGGCAGGCTTAAGAACCCGTTACCCAAAAATTCCGTCAGAACAAGACCTTGGGGGTGTCCAACCACGGGCAATAACGGCAACGGGGAGGAGCGGGAGAGCGATTGGTGTTGCGCCCTTCGCCGTCGAGCGCGACATTGTCGGACCCGGTCGAACACGGTGTGCCCTGGCGCGGAGCTGATGATGCGTACAATGGCGTCGTGCGGTGCGCAGCTGGTCGGGCGACGGACCGTGCTCAAGATCGGATTGGCCAGCACTCTCGAGATCGCTTCGCCCTTCCCGATCAGCGCCCGCGGCGAAGAACCGATCAAGATTGGAATGGTCGAGCCGCTGAGCGGAGTCTATCAGAAGCTTGCCAATGCCGAAGTGGGCGGCGCCCGGCTCGCGCTCGAGGAGATCAATCGAAGCGGCGGCGTTCTTGGCCGCGAGGCGCAGCTGCTGGTCGAAGATTCCGCGAATGACATCACTGTCGGCGTCGCCAAGACCCGGCACTTGATCGACCATGATCAGGTCGATTTTGTCCTCGGCGACGTCAACTCGGCAGTGGCGCTGGCGACCATGCGGGTGACGGCCGAGAAGCGCAAGCTCCATATCGTGACCGGAGGGCACACCGACGAGATCACCGGCAAGAATTGCAGCTGGAACGTCTTCCGCATCTGCAAGACGACCACGATGGAAGCCAATGCGATTGCCGATACGCTGGTCGAGAAGTTCGGCAAGAGATGGTACTTCTTGACTCCGGATTACGTCTATGGCGCCGCGCTGCAAGCCGCTTTCGAGCGCAAGCTTCGTGAACACGGCGGTGCCTGGGAGGGCGATGTGATTGCCCTGGGGACGGTCGACTATTCCCGATCGCTGCTGAATGCCGGCGCCTATCGGCCTAACGTCCTCATCAACCTCATGGGCGGCGCGGATCAGTCGAACAGCCTGGCCCAGATCGTGCGTTACGGCCTTCTGCAGGATATGGCCGTCGGCGGTGCGTTGTTCGAATTGGAGAGCATCCTGGCGGTGCCCGAAGCGGCACAGATCGGGTGGTGGACGATGGAATGGTGGTGGAATCAGCCCGACGTCCCCGACGTCAAGGCATTCGATCAGGCCATCCGGAGGCGGACCGGCCTGGCGGCGAGCGCGCGGAGCTGGTTTGGGTACGCCGCCGTCCACACGCTGGCGCGCATCGCCAATCAGGAGAAATCCCTGGATCCGGTTGTGCTGGCGCAAGCCCTTCAGGGATACACCATGCCTCCCGCTGTCGCGCTCGAACCTGACCGGGCGTATTTCCGCGGGCACGACCATCAGCTCATGAGTGCGATCCTCGTCGGCGAGGTGCACCCGCCGCGCAGCGATCCTTTCGACGTCTTCACAACGCGTGCAATCGTCAAAGCCGATCAAGCTGCCGAGCCTGCCGAGGCGAACTCCTGCCGGCTGGCTTTCCCCGGCTAGAGCGGATTAGAGCGGCTTGACCCACGCCCCGCCCCCGGCCTTGTGCCGGGCATCCACGCCTTGCGCGCCGACCAGCCCGCCCGCAGCTTCATGACAGCTGAGCTGGCGGGCCGGGACGGACCTTGACCTGGCGGCCGTCAGTGAGATCGACGGGAGGATTGAGGATCACCTGGTCGCCATCCTTGACACCGGCGCTCACCTCGACGCTCGTGCCGAAGTCGCGCACGACGGTCACGGCGTGGATCCGCGCGGCACCGTTCTCGACCACGGCGACGCTGAGACCGTCGCGGTTGAAGATGATCGCCTCGGAC
>Ga0116216_10003631_pt1 | contig 10016 bp, 6 predicted proteins | sample Sb_taG_11_FD_89696 | JGI IMG/M metagenome (GOLD analysis project Ga0116216, IMG submission 89696) | Peat soil microbial communities from Weissenstadt, Germany - Sb_50d_3_AS metaG | ecosystem: Environmental > Terrestrial > Soil > Wetlands > Peat | place: Germany: Weissenstadt | collected 2010-09-21
ATCGGCGATTTGATGGACCTGTTCGACTTCGACCATGACCATGACCATCAGTAGAGCATTTGCCGGATAAGTGGACACCGGTACTCCGAAAGGAAATGCGATCTAATCGGACAAAAAACTGGACGCCGGTTTCGCAATCGAGACCGACGTCCAGACTAAGCGCGGAAATTTCGTGCGCGGCAGGTCGGGCAAGGCCCGGTGGTCTTGTCGTCCGTCTCGATCGACACCTCGCCAAAAAATTCCCGCCGATGGCGACGAAGATTCCCCTCAATGGCATCCGTGGTGGTGTGACCGTCGGCGATCTCCGAGCCAAGCCATCACCGCCGCGGGCTACCAGTTGCTCCTGCTCCGCGGAACTCGAACGCCGCCGGCGCCGAACCGATGTAGTGACTTCGACCCACCCGTCGCCGTGTGACTATTCATGTGAATAGTCATTGACTCACCATATTCACCCACACCCGACCCCAGGCGATGCCAATCGCGACGGCCGCGAGGACGAGAGCGCCGGCAAGGCGCATGGGACGCTGAACACCTCTCGCCGCACCAGGCGCCGGCCCGGACATCCGCCCCACCTCGTCGTCCGCGCACCAAATGCGCGGCTTGCGCAGGGGGCGCACCGTGTGAACGGGCAGGTGCGCAGACGATGCGACGACGGGCACCTGCACATCCGCATCATCACCGGCACCGGCAGGCTGCACAGCGGGCGCGCCCAGTGGGCGCGCAGGGTGGGCATCCGGTTGCCCAGGTGGGCAAAACGCTGACGATCCTGCTCCGGCACGCCAACGCCCGATGATGCCGACGCTCTCGCCCGCTTCCTGGCGGCGGCGGCGCCGTCGTTCGCCAGACCGCCGTCGGGGCCGGCGGAGCGAGAGGGCGGGTTTTCACGTAAGCAGTCGGTCAGTTGCCTAACAGGTTCTTCAGAAATTCGCGCGCGCGTTGCTGGTCGTCGGCGCGCGACTGCGGGCGCTGCTCGGCGCCGGCCGACGGCTGTGCTTCCGAAGGGCTTGGCCGCCGTTCGGACCGTGTCGGCGAGCTGTCGTCGGAATGGGCCGGCGACGGATCGTCGGCGCCCCGGGATTGCGGCCGCTTCTGCGGTCCCAACAGGTTGCCGATCCCCTCGATGAGCGAATTGAGCGTGTCGTCGCTCTGGCCGTTGGGTTGGCCATTGGACTGCCTGGGCTTTGTCGACGTGAACCGGTTGAAGATGTTCTTCAGTCCCGCGTAAGCCGCGTCCGGATTATCCAGGATGCCGGCAAGCTCGGGATAGATCTTCGGATCCGACCACGGCCCGCGGATCACGACCGGCACGCCGATGCCCACAGGATCGCGACTCTGACCAGGCGAATCGAGCACGACCTTGGGGTCGACGCGGAAATCGAGGGTCAGCGTGTTGAGGTCGATGGTGCCTTTGCCGGGCGACCGCAGCAGCGGTCCGACGATCAGCATGTTGTCGGTTGCGGCGCGGCCACGGTCGAGACGGAAGGCTGCGCCGAACATCACGAAATTGGTCGCACCCGATGAGGCACCTTGCCACCCGTCGAGAATATGGGTGGCGACCGACTGCACCATCTGCGGAATGCTCACCCCTTTTATCGCACCGTTCTCGAAGGTGATCTCGGCGGTCCCACCCAGCGATGCGACGATCGCCCGCGGGCTGGTTCCGCTGGCCTCGAGGTCCGCCTTCATCCGCCCGCGGCCGTCCAGATTCCGGAAATCGAACGCGTCATCGAGAAACGACAGCGCCGCGACGTTCGCCACATCGATCTGGCCGGAGTAGCCGGGGTTGTGGCCGGAGGCGTCGATCACGAGCTTGCCCGTGGCGGCACCGCCGTAGAGCTCCAGCCTGGTCGGAACGACGGTCAGCACACCCGACTCGACCGTCGATGTCAGGCGCACCGGCTCGAGATGGACCTTGCCCAACCGTACTTCGCGCGCCGCCACCTTCACGCTCGCGTTGAAGAAATTGAGGCCCATGAGATCGATCGGTCGATCGCTCCAGACAGCCTCTCCGGGCGGGGGGCGCCCGCCTCCCTGATCGATGACGCCGGTCAGGTCGAGCCGCTCGAGCTCGATATCGGCGCTCACGGCCGGCGTGCCGGACGCCAATTGCACGGAAACCGAGCCGAACAACCGACTACCGCCCGCGGTGCCGGTGATCTCGTCGACCGCGACCGAGTTGTCAGACAGCTTCAGGCTCGCCGTGACCACGGCGGGACGCTGGAGCAGACCAGGCACTTCCACGGTGGCTTCGAACGGGATCGCCTTGCCGTCTGCCAGCTGAGCTGATGCGTCGGTTGTCGCAGCAAGGCGCACCTGCTGCGACCCGATGCGTGCTTCGGCCTTGAGGTCGACCGGGCTAGTCGGACCGTCGCGCTTTGCAACCACCTGAACGCCGGCGACCTTCAGCTCGGTCGACCTCCGCAGATCCCGCACCACGATGGTGCCGTCTTCCACCGTCAATCGGTCGACTGCGACGTCACGAAGCGACATGTCGGCGGATGCCGAGCTGTTCGCGGTCGGCCGATCGCGCCCCTCGCCGGCCGCGATCTGCACGACGGGCCGCACCACCGCGATGCTGGTGACATGAATGTTGCCGCTCAGCAGCTCCTTGAGCGAAACGCCGATGTGCACGCTTTCGGCGGTCATCAGATCCCTGGCGGAGTTCTTCGGATCGGTGAAGACGACCTGCCCGGCGACGAAGTCCAGCGACGGCCACAGCGCGATCTTCGCCGCGCCGTCGATCCGCATGCGGTAGCCGATCGGCTCCAACTGCCGGTTGGCTTCCGCAATCAGAGATTGCGTCGGGACGCCGACCACGGAGACCACCAGGATGCCCGCGAGAACGACGGCCAATACTACGGAAATGACTCGTTTCATGGCTCAATCCCTCCGCAATCTGAGATTTATATTCGCTCCGACGCACGAGAGGGAAGCATCAATCGCAACCAGCCGCATTGACCCATCGACGCCATACCACAAGGTCGGCCAATTTGCGGCGCAGTGTTCCTTATGGGCAACCACAAGGCACACGGCGTATTGGCGCGGGCATCGACATCGGTCATCATCCGGACCGATACCCGTAACCCGAGGTCCCCAACATGGTTTCGCATGCAGGCGGATGACTCCAAGGCCGGCGTGGTGCCGGACGCGCACGAGCCCTCGCCGCGGCGCATCCTGTGCGTCTTCCCGCGCTATGCGCCGTCATTCGCCACCTTCGAGTATGCTTATCCCCTCACCGACGGCATCCGCGCCTGCATGCCGCCGCAGGGGCTGCTGCTCATCGCGGCGGCGGTGCCGCGCGGCTGGCCGGTGCGCTTTGTCGACGAGAACATCCAGCCTGCGACCGACGAGGACTATGCGTGGGCGGAGGCCGTCCTGGTCAGCGGAATGCACATCCAGCGCCGCCAGATCAACGAGATCTGTCACCGGGCGCATTCGTTCGAGCGGACCGCCGTGCTCGGTGGCCCCTCGGTCTCGGCGTGCCCGCACCATTATCCGCACTTCGACTACCTGCATGTCGGCGAAATGGGCGACGCGACCGACGAGCTATTCGCCCGGCTGGCGCGCGATCCGGCGCGTCCTCGGCGCCAGGTCGTCCTCACCACCCGGACCCGGCGCGATCTTGCCGACTTTCCGCTTCCCGCTTACGAGCTCGCGCAGCTCGACCGCTACCTGACCGGCAGCATCCAGTTTTCGAGTGGCTGCCCCTACGAGTGCGAGTTCTGCGACATTCCGGCGCTCTATGGTCGCCAACCGCGGCTCAAGACCCCGCAGCAGGTCACGGCCGAGCTCGACAAGCTGATGGCGTGCGGGTTGCGCGGGGCGGTGTATTTCGTCGACGACAATTTCATCGCCCACCGGCGTGCAGTGCGCGAGCTGCTGCCGCATCTGATCGACTGGCAGAAGCGCAACAATTATCCGCTGGCGCTGTCGTGCGAGGCGACGCTCAACATCGCCAAACGGCCGGACATCCTGGCGCTGATGCGCGAGGCGCTGTTCGAATCGATCTTCTGCGGGATGGAGACACCGGACCCCGGCTCGCTCAAGGCGATCGCCAAGCAGCACAACATGATGGTGCCGATCCTGGAGGCGGTGCGGACACTCAATGACTACGGCCTCGAGGTCGTCTCCGGCATCATCCTCGGGCTCGACACCGATACGGCGGCGAGCGGCCGAGGCGTGCTCGAGTTCATCGAGCAATCGCATATCGCGATGTTGACCATCAACCTGCTGCAGGCGCTGCCGCGCACCCCGCTGTGGGACCGCCTGGAGCGCGAAGGGCGTCTCATCGAGGACGAGAACCGCGAGTCGAATGTCGACTTTCTCATGCCCTACGATCAGGTTCTCGCCATGTGGCGCGACTGCATGGCAGAGGCCTATCGGCCCGATGCTGTGCTGGCGCGTTATGCCTACCAGATCCACGAGACCTATCGCCATCGGATCAAGCCTCGCCGGCGGCGGCCCTCATGGCGCGACGTCCGGCGCGGTCTATCCATGCTGCGGCGCATTCTCTGGGAGATCGGCATCCGCGCCGACTACCGCCGCGATTTCTGGAAACTCGCCTTTCCGCTGCTGGTTCGTGGTGATATCGAAACGCTCATTCGCGTGGCACTGATGGCGCATCACCTGATCGTCTTCGCCCGTGGCGCATCGTCCGGACGGCATAACGCGTCCTTTTACTCGAACAAGATCCAAGTGCACCAGATGGCCGCGGAATAGCGGTTCCCCGCTTTCCCCGAGACGATCGAGAATCGATGGGCTTTTTCAATTTCGCCGGCGCGGCCCTTCGCGCCCTGACCGCAAGAAAGACCGGGCCGTCGCTATATGATCTGTGCGACCCGCTGCTGCGGCAGCCGCGAGGCGGCGATCCCCACCTGCGCAAATTCTATAGGATCGCTTTGGCCAACCCGGCACTCAAGCCGCTGCTCGCCCGCGCCGGCCTTCCCCAGCTGCTCGACCCGGATCGATGTCGCGCACTGCGCGACGCGCTGGTGGCAGCGCGCGACCAGGCGTCCCCCGACTGGGACGCCATCGCACGACCGCTGGCCGCCCTGATCGACGAATGTCCGCAATCGCATCCCCGCCCGCCACCGGTCTCGCGGTCGGACCGTTCGCCGCCGCGCCGGGAGCTCGATCATATCATTCAGGCGTGTGCCAGACATCTGCTCGGCTCATTCGCCCGGAACCGCTTCATCCCCACCTACGCGGCATTCAACCTCGTCGGCGATCCCGACTTGCGCGGGCGCGATTTCTCCCTGGCACTCCGGGAGCTCAACGCCCGCACCTACAAGAACGCCACGCTGCTGTTCAACCTCGCGCGGGTGTTCGTCCTGGGCAGCCCACACCTTGCCCGGCTCCTCAATCCACCGTGGCGCGGCATCGCCGAGCCGATGTGGGAGCCGGTGCAGATCCGTCATCGCTCGGCCTATTACGACGCCTTCTTTGCCGAAGCGTTGATGGACTTTCTCGGCAGTGGCCTGGCCGGCGCGGACCAAGCCAAAGCGGCGCACACGGCGATCGGGAGCATGATCCGGTTCTGTCTGCACACCAGCCGCGAGACCGTGCCGGCACCGGCGGATGGGGGGCGATTCTCTGTGGTCACGGCGCTCGCTCCGCCGCCGCACGCCGAGATGAGCCGATTCTTCTGGCAGCTGAAAAGCGACCTTGGCTTCGGCAGCTACGTGCCGGACTGCGACACGACGGCATGCTCGCTGTCGGCCGCCACCCAGTACGGAACGCAGGACCCGATGCTCGAGCAGCCGATGCTCGATTTCTATGCGGGCTATCAGGTCGGCTGCGACAACAACCGCCACGCCCCGTCGGTGGCGATCAACGACAATATCGATTATGACGGCGGCGTGGTGACATGGATTGAGAATGCGGCGGGCGAACGCCCCTTCGGCAACGATCTCGACCCGACGCTGAACCTCGACGTGCTCGAGGTTGCATTTCGCAATCACGCGCGCTGGCGGATCGTCGATGAGGCGCCGCATCTCGCCATGCTGGGGAGGGTCGTTCGCTTCCAGGCAAGGCTCGCCGAATCCGGCGAGTTCGCCAATCCGCGGTCCCACGTCTATTATCTGCCCGAGCTCTATTGCGCCTATTTCGGCCGCTGCTGGGAGGCTTTTCGCGCCATGCCGCGGGCGACGCGGGACGCGATCGACCCGTCCGGCAGCTTCGAGCTGATCCGACGCCATGTGCTCGCCTACGTGACCGACGTGCTGGCGGCGGGCGAGATGAACCCGTTCGATGCGGCGCTGGCGCTGCTGGCGCTGGCCAAGCTCGACGCCGGCCCGGAGACGTTTGCGCCCGCGATCTCATGCATCGCGGAGAGCTTCGGCGAAGGCGGACGGCGTTCTCCGTACCAAGCCTACGAGTGGAACAAGATGAAGACCCCGACGCGGATCCTGGTCGGGGGCCGCGAGGTCACCTCCGCGTTTGTGCTTTCCGCCCTGGTGCACGCGCGCCGCGTCGATGGGCGCAGGGCGACCTGATTACTTCGAGGCCGCCGATTTCAGGCCGACGTTGACGACCTGCACGCGCCTGTTCTCGGCGGCGTACGGGTTGGCCCTGTCCTTGAGCTGCTCCTTGCCGTAGCCGACAGACATCAGCGCATCTGCCGCGAGGCCAAACTTCTCGATCAGGTAGCGCTTGACCGCGTCGGCACGACGCTCGGACAAACTGAGGTTGTATTGCTCGCTGCCTTTGGCGTCGGTGTGGCCGGCGATCATAAAGACCGACCCGGCAAGATCCGGATTCTTGAGCGCCTTGCCCAACGCCGCGAGATCCGGCACCGCCCTGGCGGATATCGCGGCGGACTTGTAGTCGAAATAGATCTCGAGGTCGATCTTCGGCTTCTCTTTGGTGATCGCCGCCACCTGATCGCGTTGCGCCGGGGACAGCGGACGGGTCTGGCTCTGGTGCACGGCATCGTCGATGATGCGCTGCTCCTCGTCCGCCCGGGCGCGGTCCGCGGGCGTGGCGGTGAGGCTGCGCGTGATCCGTGGCTTCAACGCCTCGAGGATCTGGTCTTCGGTGAGCGCCGCCTGGGCCAGAGCCGATCCAACGCCGGTAGACGTCAGAACCCCGGCCAGGACGGCAGCCGCGATGGTCGTTCCGAGCTTTGCCGCTGACGCCGTCATGGTCGTCGCCTCCCGCGTTGTCCGGCGCGGCCCCGGGACAAGGCCTATCTCACGCCGTAGTCCTCGAACTCGGAGGCGATGTCCGGCTGGACCGATTTGGCCGCTTTCAGATCGGCATTACCGCCGGCCGTATCGCCATTCCTGATCTTGGCCTTGCCGCGTCCAAAGAGCGACGATGCCTTCTTCGGATCCTTCTTGATCGCCGCATCGTAGTCGACGATCGCACGGCTCAGCAGGCCGAGCTTCAGGTAGATGAACCCACGGCTGTCGAGCGCGTCGACGAATGTCGGACGCAGCGATAGCGCCTTGTCGCAGTCCGACAGGGCGGCTTGCAGATCCCCGATCACAGCTCGCGTCCAGCACCGGTTGTTCAAGGCTTCCGGGTCGTTCGGCTCGATGCGCAGGGCCTGATCGAAATCGGACAGCGCCTCGTTGAACTGCCCGTTGCTCGCATAGACCTGCCCGCGACGATAGTAGGCATCCGCGTCGTTGGGATTGGTCCGCAGCGTGTCGTTGTATTTCCGCACCGCCGCCTCGTCCTCCGCCGACAGGCGATGCGGCGGCTTGATCGGGCCGGTGTCCGGCGGCTTGGGCGTGACGGCGTCCGGTGGTTTGGGCGTGACGACGTTAGGCGGCTTGGGGGTGATGATGCTCGACGGATTGGATGTGGACGGATTGGATGTGACCGTGTTGTCGGGCGGCTTGGGCGTGACGGTGTCCGACGGCCGATCGGACGTCGTATCCTTGGGACGTCCAAAATAGAAGTCGTCAGTCAGCGACGAGACCACCATCGGAACCTGCTCGTCGTTGGAGGCATGGGAGACGCCGACGCGCGTGTTCTTGAAGATTTCCTCAGCCGTTAGGCCCGGCGAGCGGATTTCCTTGAGTAATTCGCCGACGAACAGCGTGTGCTCCTGATCGCCGTCATTGGCGACCTTGCCAGGCTCCGCCGCGTACATCACGAGCGTGCCCTGCGGGGCGTTGGGCGACGCGAGCCCGGTGGACACGCGCCTGAACCGGCGCTCGAACGGGTTTCTCCGCGACGCATCGATGATGACGATCTTTACGCTGGCACCACGTTCATTCATGTCGGACAGGACCGACTCGATGCTGATGCCGTCACGCTTGACCTCGGCCTCGGTCCAGATCTGGGCGTTGACCGGGATCATGTAGGACTGCCGGTTTGCCTGGATGCCGAAGCCGCTGAAGAAGAACAGCGCCGACGAGTGCGGCGTGATCTTGGCCTTGAACGCGTCAATGGCGGTCTGCATCCCCTGTTTCGATAGGTTTTCCAGCACGTCAACCTCGAAGCCGCTGCGCCGCAGCTCGTCGGCCAGCGTGCGCGCATCGGCGACAGGGTGACGTAACGGAGCTTCGGCGTCGGGGTAGTTGGCGTTGCCGATCACCAGGGCAAGCCGGGCTCCGGTTCCGGCTGCGACGGCATCCCGGGGGGCGACTGCGACAAGGCCGGCCAGCGCCAGCGCCACGCCGAAGAACCGAAGATGTTGCCGCCAGATGCTCATGCTGCCCCTTTTGGTGCCGGCGATTGCTCGCTCCCTGTCACAGTCCCGGCGTTCTCGCGGCTGACATGGTCACAACGCCAGCGCCGGCTGTCGCCGCCCCACATGGCGACGATTCCCACAAACTGCGCGCCCACTTGCCAAGTACTTCCAACTGTCCGGATTTGTTGTGACGACCCGACAGCCTACACGCTGGGGCGCGACAAAAAAAGCCCCGGAAGCCGGCTTCCCCAGCGCGAGGCGACGCGATGCAGGGCGTGGCTGGCGGTCATTCGGCGCCCTGGGAGGTCGCAGTCCACGATCAGCGATTTACAACTTTCAACAGCAGCGCGGCATCACTGCGAGCTTCCGTTCAATGCGACTGGCGGCGGGGCTCGAAGCGAGCCGCGCCGCCGATGGAATCCCCCGACGCTCGCCTCGTTGACGACCTATTTGGCGTCGGCCGTCGACTTAGCCGCCATGTTGACGACCTGCACCCGGCGATTTTCCGGCGCGTAGGGGTGCTGCGGGTCCTTCAGATGCTCCTTGCCGTAACCCACCGCAGTGAGTGCTTCGGGGGGCAGCTTGAATTTGTCGATGAGGTACCGCCTCACCGCTTCGGCGCGCCGCTCGGACAGGCGGAGATTGTAGTCGTCTCCGCCCTTGGCATCGGTGTGGCCGGCGATCATGAAGACCGATCCCCGCAGGTCGGGATTGCTGAGCACATTGCCGAGCGAGTTCAGGCCGGCAATGGCCTTCGGCGAAATCCCGCCCGATTTGTAGTCGAAGTATATCTCGAGATCGACCTTCGGCTTCTCTTTGGCCACCGCGGCGACCTGCTCGCGCTGACTCGACGTCAGCGAGCGCGTCTGGCCCTGTCGCAGGACTTCGATCGCCCGCTGCTCCTCGGCGGCACGCGCAATGTCGGCCGGGCCCTCGCTCATGCTGCGGGTTAGCGGCGGCTTGAGCGCCTCGAGAATCTGCGCTTCGGTCGGCTGCTCGCCGGCGAACGCGGCAGCGCTGACGAGCAGGGTCAGAGCACCGGCCAGTGCCGCGATGGCGATGCTGTTCATTCCAGAGTGAACTGACATGACGGTTCTCCTGCTTTGGCAAACATGTCCGTTGAGCAATCGGGGCTGCCGATGACGCACAGCCTGTCACGGAATGGGGCCGAGATATGTGACGAAGATCACACAATGTTGGCTCCGCCGCGACTGCCGTCGCGCCATCCCAGCAGATTGTACGCCGGCACGGCGTGGTGGAAACCGCGCAGATCAAGGCTTCCGAGCGCAACCACCTCGACCCGCGGCTCGAGCGAGCCGGCAACCCGCTGACTGACCAGAATTTGCCCGGCCTTCGCCTCGTCGCACAGCCG
>Ga0116216_10003633_pt1 | contig 10015 bp, 18 predicted proteins | sample Sb_taG_11_FD_89696 | JGI IMG/M metagenome (GOLD analysis project Ga0116216, IMG submission 89696) | Peat soil microbial communities from Weissenstadt, Germany - Sb_50d_3_AS metaG | ecosystem: Environmental > Terrestrial > Soil > Wetlands > Peat | place: Germany: Weissenstadt | collected 2010-09-21
CGTGATTCGTGACTAGTGACTCGTGAAAAAATTAAAACCAAGTTCAAGTGCCATCCTTCTCGCCAACACGTTGGCACTAGCAAATACCATAGCTGCGGAAAATTGCCGCAATCAATTGCGAAAACTAATCGCCGCGGTGCGCGACGTGCAAACCCATCGGCAAATGAATGCGGCCGAACCGCCGGCTCAGCAAGATGCGTGGGAACGCCTGCAGCTTGCCGTTCTGGAATCGGAACGGATCCTGGCTAAACCGCTTGACAAAAAACCCCGCTAACACGATACTCCCGCCATCTGCCGATACGAACGGCGCATCCTGAACGAACGCGCCGAAAACCCGGGCCGGCAGAGTCTTTGCGCGGTCTGCCGGCCGGAAAAAACAATGCGCCACAAACTTACGAAGGAACAACAAATCAGGGGATGCCGGAAAGTACTGGCCAATCCCAAAACACCAAAGCAATTCCTGCCCAGTCTCAAAAAACAACTTTTTAAACTTAAAGCCCCGTTTCACGTAGCAAAGGTTCCATTAGGTCAACGGGTAACTGACAGCCACGGCAGGTTTGTGCAAGCTATTCGGCGCCCAATCAAACGATACGGCACAAGAAAGCTACGGTGATCACCATGCCCGATGAAACCGTCGCACTGCCTTTCACCGTAAAAGATGCCCTGGCCGCGTGGGACGAAGGCAAACCGCTGCGCGCCTTCCGCGTCACCACGGAAGGATCCAGTCAGGACGCAATCTATGCCGCCGCCTTTGAAATGATCCGTGAAGGCGATCTGCCCGGCAACGCGCGCGATTATGAAGGCTTGACCATTATTGAGGCACAATCGGCGCATAGCATCGCTTTTGTGGCACTGCGTAACGGCTGGGCGCAAATGGTTCAGGGCCACATCCATCCGAACAGCCCAGAAATCACGATCCGCAAACCACAGTGACTGGTGATTTGTGATTGGTGATTCGTGAAAATCTTTGAAACCATCTGCCTAACCACTATCACTGCCTGCCTTGCATTCTTGGTGATTGAGCTGGGCTTGCTCGCCCGCGATGGCCGGCGGGATCTGGATTCATTTTCCAAACATTTAGACGCTCTGGTAATCACCGCAAACCAAACTGCGGTGGAAGCCCGCGATGCAAGCGAACAGGCCAAACTTGCCGCCATTGAACAGCGCGTCTATTGGCAAAAAACTAGCCTGGAAACCTACAAAACTATGGCCAGCCTGCGCCTTACTATCGTGCGCACAGATCACAGTCTAAACGATCAACTGGCGCCACGCTTGGGCACTGCCCTGGACAATACCAACAAACTATCCGTGACGGCCGCCAGCGGCCTGCAGCAAACCATGGACAACCTGCAGCCCACGCTGGCGAACCTGGCCAGGGCTTCCGCCGGCGCCGCGGATGCCATGAGTGATCCCGCAATCCATGAAACGCTCGCCCATCTGGACGAAACCAGCGCACGCGTGGCCGTCACAACCACGGAAACGGTCCAGATTGCCGGCCACCTGAATGACGCGGCCACCGATTTTGCGGCATATGTCCACCGCATCACGGCGCCAGCGCGCGGTTTCTACAGCTTTTTCAAGGAACTGCTGGGGCTCGCACGGGACGCACGCCAGGCGGGAGGCATTTGATCAGTAAACATACATTGACGGAAGGCCGGTGGTATCGTCCAGGCAAATTCCAAGGATGTTGTGACTGTGGGTTAATTCATCAAGTCGAATTTGCAATAAGAAATGGAAAACTATTTTGGCGCTTCACAGTCAAAACACAAATGACCAAAGAAGCTAGAACACGGTTTAAGTTTCGGTGTAAATAAGTCAACACGTCCATGCCACGCGCCGCCGGTGCCAACAATTCGATTTTCTTTCACGGGCACTTCCCAATTCCCCACGCCGAACAGATCCTGCGCGTGATGGAAAACGCCCACGATAACTGGAATTTGCTGGAAATGAACGGCGAACGGTGCGCCGGACGTCAGATTTCCAAACTTCGGTGGTATGATCGGCCCGCAACAAAATCCAAACCTGAAAGGAACGCTGAACCATGAACACAAGTGCAACCGCAACACCCACATCCACAACGCCGCACGCGAGTTGGTATTCTCGCGCCGGTACGTGGTTTTTGAAAATTGGTCACGCCATCAAGGGCGCCGTACTCAAAATTTCAAATGAAATGCCCGCCGTGCAGGCGGAAATCGCCAAAGTGGCGCCCACTGTGGAAGCGATCAGCGAAATGCTACTGCCGGGCAGTTCCACCTTTGAACAGCATTTGCTAGATGTGTGGGGCGTGGCAGCCAACGCAGTCAAAGATGCCGGCGCTGCGGTCGGCGGCAACATTATCAGCATCACGCTGGACCAGGCATTGATCAATGACATCAAGGGGTTTTTGCCGCAGGTGGAAGCGTACCTGCATCCGCAGGCGTCTGCGGCGCCGGCGCCCACCAATTCAACGCCTACGCCCGGAACGGCCGCCAGTCCAGCACTTACTTTTGGCGCACCAGGAAAGTAATCGGCTGCGGCTGTAGCTTGTAACTCAGATATAGCGGATGTTCAGGGCTGCCGTCCGAATTGATCCGCAGTGCGTGGGGCATCTTGCCGGCGCTGCGGATCAATTCCAATACTCTTTTCCCACGATCTTGCAACGCGCCGTGCATTCCCCAGCCGCACACCACCAGCTCTGATTTCCGCACAGAATTGATTATGACGGAATCGTTATATGGTGCGCCCACAGGATCCGCCACCTGGTACAGCTCTGCTGGATCGGTAGACCGCCAGGCAAAGATGTTCACCACGAGCAAACCGCCAAAGCCGGCATTGAGAGCCCGCACCTGGCACCGTTCGACAGTGGGATCATTTTTGCTTTCATCGGCGGTGCTGGGATTCAGTAAGACGTAACAAACAAGCGGTGCCACGGGCTGCCAGATCCGGTGTAGGGACCAGCGGTATTTTCTATCTGGCGAGAATGCGGCTCCTAATACCATGCTTTGCAAACACTGACTTTTGACACAATGCAGCCGGCCGCGACGGCCGCCGGCGGGGTTTGTAGCGTCCAGTTATACACCGATGATTCCACGTGCCCGTCAATTCGCTGCAGCATGAACACGTGCCACAGCGGGTGCAGATAGTGATTGTGGACGTACTTTTTCCATTCGTACGCTGCCACTGCGGCACCCACATCTACAGTTCCCCACGCTGCCATCACTTTGGTGGTGGAACGCGATCCGTTAAAAAATGGGCCACCCTCAACGCGCCCGGGATTAGCCGCGAATGAATTGTGCGTGGAAATCGTGTCCGCGGTCCAAGTGGCGCCCATCGCGCCCAGTTCCACCAAATATGCAGTGTCTGCGATGCGCGGCTGCGGTTTATCCGGTTTTTCTCCTGATACCGTTTGAGCAAAGCATGGCGAGACGAAAAACAGATACAGAAACAGCAAGGCGTGACGGGCGTTCATCGGGATTCCCTTTCCAGCCTGATTGCTTCGTGGCGGTACAGTTCGGCTGTGGCCGGATAGCCGCGGCGTTCCCACCGTTCGGCGGCGTCCCGCAGCCACTTGGATGATTGCGTTGGTTGAGCACTAACTTTTTCACTTTCGACTTTCAGCATGTTTTCCATGCTTAAAGTGTGCCAGCCGGCGCCGCAAGGAGTAATGGTACGCTGGCACCAATTGCCTGGTACTAAAGTGCTACGTGATTCGTAAATGGTGATTTGTGATTGTGACCACTTTCAATCCATTTGGAGCTGATAATCCATAATCGCGGCAATCCCATCTGGATGGTGCGGCAAATTAACAAAATCTTCTGGATGGATTTCGTACACCACACGCTTTGGATCACTTGGCAAAATATAGGCCGGTCGCGGCCTCACGCGAATAAATTTCCCCACACACTTTGCCCAATAGCCATACTTATCCAAACGGGCAGGATCCACAGGAGCAACGCGTGCTATTTGCCATTCGCTTGTTTCACTAGCCACGGGCCACGAATCACGATTCACGTGTGTCATTTGAGCCCGTCACCTTTCCGTGAGACGCGCACAAAGTGCCGCTAAATTAGCAAGACTCGCGCTTTGCGCCTTCACCAGAGCTGAAATTCTTTGAATGCTCACCTTTTCACCCTGTAGCAAATCAGCATCCTTTGCGACTCGCGTCCGGTGTCCCGCAAATCCGTGCGTGTTGATTGGCATCGACACCAACAGCCCGGCCCACGGGAAAAACGTTTGAATCTTGGTCAACGCTTTTTCGTGAATCTCGTCTGGAACACCAAAGTAGAACCGATTGGGGAAATTGCGAAAAAACCACGTCCCTGGGCGTTGAGCGGCCCTACCAGTAAAGAGTGGAAGACTTCGTTTCTCACACATAGCTTGATGGAAGGCTTTGCGGCGATCAGAGATAAGATCGCCAATACTAACTTTTATCTCAACCCAAATTTCATGTCTTGAGTTCCCGATAGCAACTATGTCTTGTTTGTCGAGTTCAAACGCGACAAGAGGCATGGCACGTGTGAACCGCAGATAAGAGGCAATTTCGGCTTTCATCTGGATAGCCGTGTTCACTTGAGCCCATCACCTTTCCCGAAGTGGTGCACCACCACGCCGCGGGTGTATCTCTGCCATTCCGCGAAGTGTCGCGCGATTCGTGGGCGTTTCTGGCCATCTTTGATTCGCAGACGGCGCACCACCGCCCGGCAGAGTTGGGCGGCTACTTGATCGGCAAGCGCCTGGCGAGTGATTATCGGCGGCAAATTCAACCGCTTCCGCTTGCCCAACGTCACCATGAATCTTTTCCGTATCCCCACAGGCGGCGCCGACAGACGATGATCGCTGAAAAACGCTCGCACAAAATCTTCGGCCTGGGCACGGGTTAGGGGCATATCAAATTCCGTGTTTCGTGGCTAGTGATCCGTGGCTCGTGATTTCAAAATCTTCCGCATCCAACTTTTCACCAACACTTAGACAGGCCAATGCGCCAACATTTGTTAGTCTAAAGAAAAAATCACCGCCAAATAGTTCTAGGCCGCCGGATCGCACGGCATTGCCCTGTTCCACCATTTGCATCCAATCTGCAAAATCATCGTGCGTTGCGCCAGCGCAAAAATGGTTGCGGTAGGATTTGCGCAAACGATTTGGCAATCCCAGCGCGTGGCGCCCTAGCTCTATTTGTTTTGGTATCACGGATCACGCTCCACGAATCACGGGCCACGGCACCTTTCAGTTATCCGTGATCCCGGTAGTAGCCTGGCGCACGTAGCGCAAAAATTCGTTTGGTTCCAAGGTTTCAACTTTCGCGCACATTGGCATTTCGTGGAACACCGCAAAGTTTTTCAAATCCACGCCGATTATGCTACCGCACGGACACCGAAGCACCGTATCCACATGGAATTCAGGAAGTTTTTCATCAGCCACGATTCACGCTGCCTGGTTTTCTATGAATTCGGCGGCCTTAATTGCCAATTCCCTAGCTTCGTCAAACGTCGTGGCGGTTCCTTTCTTCGCACATCCAATCATCCAAGCAGCCCAAAATGCCAACATTGGATCCACTGGTTTATCTGGCACTTCGCCTGAAATTTGATAACGTCGTAGAAATTCGCTCATTTTCACAAATCACCATCCGTGTCCATCCGTGTGCATCCGTGGTTTCAACTCGGTACCTGCACGCCACTTGCGCCGCGCGCCTGCAGGATCTGTTCGAGACGTTTGCGCAGTTCAGGGGATGGCGTCCCGCCTTGCGGCAACACTAATACGGGCATGATCGTGGCCTCATGTTCGGCCAGCAAGATGGCGAATTCAAGCAAATCGCGCACCGCGTCCCAGCCGCGATTATTGACGCCATTCACGGTTTGCGGTGCCTGCAGGATCGCGGCCGCGAACAGGTAGCGGAAAGCATCGTCAAACAGCACTTCGCCACGCAGCCCTGACACGGGAGTTTTGGACCAGGGCAAGGGCGCCATGGCGAAGCGGGCCAGGGCGCCCGTGATCGTCCACCGCGCCGCCGTTTCGTCCCACGCTTCACAGCCAATGCCGGAAGCGGTGAAGCTGTGGGCTTCCTCAACTTTGGCCAAATTTTCGCCGCGCTTCTGCGGGCCGGCCAGCAAATCGCGCGTGCGGCGTAGCAGTTCCACCAGTTCAGTGTTTGGGTGTGACTTTGGATCAGTGCTCATACAAAACTCCCGTGATTCGTGACTAGTGATTGGTAACTTGTGGCTAGGAAAACTTCCATCCAGCGCATTTACGTGGTGGCCTTTCTCAATTCAGCCATTCCGCAAATTTCACAGGTTCTGCGTTGTTTTTCAAAACTTCCTGTAATCACAAGCGGCTTACCCATTTTGTCCGCGGTATTCAAATATCCAGTTTCAATAGTGTCCCACTTCGTCCACCGATGCGCCCACGGCCAACACGTTTTCCGTTTTGGTTTTGGACGCGGTGCATAGAGAAATTCCAAATTGCACGCTCGACACTCTTTACGCATTGTAAGACGCGAAACGTATTCCGTCCGACACTTAGAACACACATCTAGGATTCGCACTTCTGGCATCGTTCGTGCGTCAACATCGTACTGTTTTTTTTGATTTTCACTAATCACGAATCACCATCCACGAATCACAAATCATGGTTTGACTTCCGGCTTTGCCGGCGCGGCCGGTTTGGTTGGCACGACGCGGGGCACATAAGAAAATTTGTCCAAGTCCACATCCCACTTTTCTGGATCCAGTTTTGCTTCCTTGAGTGCCGCGGCCTTCGCATCGTCCACTTTTTTGGCCTGCGCATTCAAGGCACCTTGCAGGTTGTTATACGTGGTGATCGTGTCTTTCAACTGGATCACCAGCTTGGCTTGTTCCAGTACCACATCCCGCAATTTGTTCCCCGTTTCGGCGGACATGGCCGGCGGCGCCGGTTTTTCTTGCGCGCGCGCATGACCCATTGTTGCCAGCCCTATCACAACCAAACACATCACCGTGACAAACACGCCAGCGGTAAATCCTTTCAGCCATTCTGGTTTTTTCATTTTTCCCCCTTAGTATGGTGTGTCCACGCTTCCAGCTCGAAATTCGTACCGCAGTACCACTGCCATGGTGCCAGTATTGTGCCAGATTCGGCCGGCGGCGGGATCCAACGGATTGGACTGATCCGCAAAGTGCCACCAGGCACCGCGCATCCCAAACCGCCAATGCGGCCACAAACGGAATTCTTGAAACATCTGCAGCCCGCTAGTTCGGTTTGATTGGATCACGCACTGGGGGCCCCACTGGCAGCCCGTGGCAAACACGTAGTTCACATAAAATCGGCCGGGATTGCCATACCAGTTGTCACGCAGCACTACGCCGGCACTGGGCAAATATCCCGATTTCTGAAATTCATTGGTCGACAGGTGGGTATATTGCACACCGCCAGTTAGGCCAATGCGGTGGATAGGCCAAAATAGCGCCGTGCCGCCCGCCTGGACGCTGTTTCCATCATGGGTGATGTATTTACGGTCTGGCGAGTAGAAAACCCCGCCCTGGGCTTCCCAGCGCCTTCCCAGTGGCTGTTCTAGGGCAATCCCAGTCAAAATATGGGGTAACTCGTATCCCAAACCAGACGCCGTGCCGCCTTCGATGTTGGCGAGCACGCGCGTTTCGCTATTTGTTCCCTGTGCGGAAATGGCCGCGGGCAGGCATATCAGTACAGCTACACAGATTCCAATTTTCACGAACCGCCAATCACGAATCACAAATCACCATCCACTAGCTAGTCATTCCCGTTTCCAGTTCCACAGCAACCGGTTTCCCTTCGCTGGGATCGGTTCATCAAACTTTTTCACCATTTCAAAAAACCAGGCGTATCGGCCAGATTCATAATTGCCAAAAATCAGTTCGCGCTTTGACAAAAAACTTGCAGCTTCGTCTGTGGTTTGAATATCCACCAGACGCACAATGCACACCACAACTCCGCGCGGCAACAAAAGTAATTTCGATTCTGGCCGGCGAGTCAACAAAACATCCGCCAGTTCCCTGGTAAACTCAGGCGCAAACCGGGACGCGCCTAGCCACTTTGGCGGCATTTTCGCGCCGGCGTGGATGGCCAACTCGCTGCGGTACTTCGTGGACCAACACCGCGTTTCCACTCTCTTTTCCCCCATGGCCACCAGGGACGCCCACGGCTGCCAGAGTGTTAGGGCTTTCATTGGCACGCCTTCCTGCGATCCTCTTTCGCTTTGCGGCGGTCTTTCTTCGGGCAAACTTCGTTTTTATATTTTGGCAAATTTGCTGTCCACTGGCCGCATTGCAAACACACCCACGCGATCTGCGCTAACCGGAATCCACGGGAACCACGGCCACCAGCCCGCGATGATCGTACCCACGTGTGTTTCACTGCCGGATCCACGTTTTCACGCTTCATTTGCGCCTCACATTGAACAATTGAAAACCTTGAAACGATACCTGCACTCGATTCCACTTCCGGCCCTCGTCACGCGCAATGTCTGTGGCAAATATAAATAGCTCACTATCCGCTTGCATCTTGGGGAGACGGATGTACGGCATGGGAAACTGCGGACTGCCCATGTACTGCGCATTCATCGCCGGCCCTCTCTTACGGTCCGACAATTGAAATGCAATCAAGCAATCAAACCGCGCGATCACGCACGATGAAACTAGCTCAAATTTTTGTTCGATCCAGATTATCCCGATTTTCTCCCGCTGCAGAGACAGGCGATCAAAGTCATACACATAGCAAAACGGCTTCCGCAGGATTGCCATTTACTTTCGCACCGTCACTTTCAGATCCGTGGCCAGAAAGCCGTCCACTTCTTTGGTAAGAAAACCTATTTCAGCCAAGTTGTCCAGTTCGCGGTATACATTCGGTTTCGCTATCTTCCGGCCCAACCGTTGCAACTCATTGAACGTGGTATTGCCGTTTTTCGCTGTGGCAAAAAAACCTTTGTGGATCAGGGAAGCAATCCCGCCACGCAAGGTTTTGCCGTCCACTTCCAGCACTTCGGGCTCAATCGTTACGCGCAATTCCGGCCGCCTAGACAATAGTTCCAAAATCCCTGGATCGTTTTGCGCGCGCAATTTCACTTCTGCATAGATTTGCGCAATCCCAATGGCAACGCCAGCCGGCAATGCTGTAATATTGGCGATCGGCGCGCCGCCATTCGGCGGGGCGTCACCGGCGCCGTCGCGGTAATCGTTCAGCAGTTTGCGCAGATCCAGCATTTCCGCCTGCAGGCGTTTCACATCCGCTTCCGCTTTTTCGGCGCGCTCTTTCCACATGGCATCCTCGCTTTCCGTGGCTGGTGATTCGTGGCTGGTGATTCGTGAACCATCGCTCTGGTGATTTGCTTTAGCATGCGCCGGATCTGCGGCGTCACGCGCGCCGTGATCGGTTCCGTGATCGTCTGTGCTTGCACGTCTATCGTCACCGTGTGCCACGGGCAAGGTAGCGGGTACCCGCACTTGATCGCTGGTATGTCCCTGTCTGGTTGCTGGCAGAACAACATTGTTTTTTTCATTGTGTTTTGCCTCTCGTAATTTCTGCCGCCAAATTGCCTGCGCTGTTTCCACGCTTTCTTCCCCGCGGGCAATCGCCAGGGCGTCGAGCTCACCTAGCCACCGCGGCTGCACGTACACCCGCCGCGCCGGCAGACTGTCCGCGCATACCAGGAACTGGCCAATGCCCAGCGATTTGATCATGTCAGGACGGATCTGCAGCGGTTCGATCAAGTGATTTATGGTGCGGGCCACTTCGTTGGCTTCCTGCTGTTTTCCCAAAATCCACACGGAAACCGATTTCAAGATCCGCTTCGACACTACGGCCAGATCCTGCGCATCGAGCCACACAAAATTACCGTTGGTCGCGCCTTCCCTGATCAGCGCCTGCAGCGCCTGAAAGACCGCAGATCGCCCACCTTCGGGAATAAATTTCCACGCTTCCGGCAGCACCAGCACGGAATTGTGCTCGCGCTTGTGGATCTGTTCGATGGTAGACCGGATCACCATGGATTGCATTTCGTCCGACATGCCGCCCAAATCCATGATGTTCA
>Ga0116216_10003640_pt1 | contig 10010 bp, 9 predicted proteins | sample Sb_taG_11_FD_89696 | JGI IMG/M metagenome (GOLD analysis project Ga0116216, IMG submission 89696) | Peat soil microbial communities from Weissenstadt, Germany - Sb_50d_3_AS metaG | ecosystem: Environmental > Terrestrial > Soil > Wetlands > Peat | place: Germany: Weissenstadt | collected 2010-09-21
GAGCGGCTGCGGCCTGCTGCTCGACGTCAACAACGTCTATGTCAGCGCCACCAATCACGGCTTCGACATGACGACCTATGTCGAGGCGGTGCCGGTGGACCATATCGTGCAGGTTCATCTCGCCGGCTGCACTGATTGCGGCACCCACATGATCGACACCCACAATCAGCCGGTGCCCGATCGGGTCTGGCCGCTCTATGTCACGGTGCAGCAGAAGACCGGCGGAGTCTCGACCTTGCTGGAATGGGACGCCGACATTCCGCCTTATGCGGACCTGATCGCGCAGCTCGCCAAGGCCAAGGACGCGCGCCGCGGTTTTCTGCCCGATGCGGCGCCGCCGGCGGCGGCCGCGGCGGCGGGCCGGACGCTGTCCACGCCGATCGATTTTTATCTCGGTCACGGCGATGGCTGACGCCGCGACGGACGGCGACTTAAGCGTTCTGCAGCGCTGGATGCTGAGCGCGGTGACGACGCCCGGCGGCGTGCGCGAAGGCGTGCGTCTGGCGCGCGACCGCTACGCACTCGACGCCACCGACGCGGTGAAGGGCTCGAACCGCCTGTCGGCGCACCAGCGCCTGGAGATCTACGCCCGCGGTTATGTACTGCGCCTGTTGGAATGCCTGCGCGCCGAATTCCCGATCCTGCTGGCGCTGGTGGGCGACCAGGTTTTTGAAATGTTCGCGTCGTCCTATGTGTGGACCAAGCCGTCGCAGTCATATTCGCTGTACGATCTTGGCGCCGGCTTTGCCGCCTTCCTGGAGGCGACGCGGCCGGCTACGGGGCAAAAGCCGGGATCAATCGAGGCGCTGCCGGCAAACCTCGCCGCGCTCGAACGCGCCCGCGCCGAGGTCTATCGCGCGCGCGGCCTGGAGGCCGATCAGGCGCATCACACCATCGATGCTTTCACCTTGATGATCTCCGGCGCGTCATTGCGCCTGCCGCCGAGCGCGCGGCTATTGTGGCTCGCGTTCGATTTCGCCGACGCCATCGCCGCGGTCCGCCGTGGCGAAACGCCCGAAGTACCGCCGGCGAAACCGACCTGTTACGCCATCGCCCGCAGCCGCTATCGCGTGAGCATCCACGTTTTGCAGCCCTGGCAATTCGCGTTTCTCGGCGCCTGCGGGACGCAAGGCCTGCCGCTGCAAGCGGCCTGCGATGCGGTGCGACGGACGACCGGACACGGTGAGGCCGAGATTCGGGCCAATCTTCTGCTCTGGCTGCCGGCGGCATTGGACGCCGGCATGGTGACGATGACCGGCTGAGGACGCACTAAATGTTTTCCGCGCCGCCACCGGCATCGCCGAGATCGGTATCGGCAAACAACGCGTCGAGCTTCATCGCGCGGCCGATCAGGCCTTGCTGGTGGCAATAGCGCAGCACGGTGTCGAGGTTTTTACGATTGGCGTCGCCGAGGCCGTAGGCCCACGGGTCGGCACCCAAGACTTCGAGTTGTTCCTCCCACGCCGTCCTGATCCAGGCCAGCGGCGTGGTGCGCGGGTTGGCGACGTGGCGATAGGCCAGCGCTTTGGCTTCGTCGAACGCCTTGACCAGATTGGTCGCGACCGAGGGATATTTGTCGATGATCTCCTGGCGCACGACGTTGACGTGCATGATCGGAAAGATTCCGGTGTTGCGGAAGAACTCGATCTCGATGTCCTTGTAGTTCGGAAACAGCCGCACGATGCGCTTGTCGCCTTCGAGGAAGAGGCGAGGGATGTCGGGCGACAGCATGGCCGGGATTTCGCCCTCCGCCAACATGACGTCGAGCCGTTTTTCCGGCGGCGCCATTTCGATGCGCAGGTCTTTTGGCGGCGTGAATTCGAAATCCTCGCTGCGCTCGACGACCCAGGTGCATTGCCGGTGCGGCACGCCGTAATATTCTTCCAAAATGCCGCGCATCCAGATGTTGGAGGCCGGTTGAAAATTGGTGCCGCCGATCCTCTTGCCGATCAGATCCTTCGGTTCGCGGATGCCGGACTTGGCGTTGACGAAGACAAAGCCGTGGCGGAAGCGCCGGTGCAGGAACACCGGGATTGCCGCCAGCGCCTCGCCGCGGTCGCGCGCCATGTAATAGCCGCCGATATTGATCTCGCAGACGTCGAACTCGGTCTTGCGCGCCATGCGCCAGTGCCGCTCGCGCGAGCCCATGCCGGTCAGCATCACGAGCTCGATGCCGTCGGCCTGGACGGTGCCGTCCGAGAGCGCGCGCACGATCTCGTAGTCGCCGCAGGCGACGGTGAGCTTCAACTTCGCCATTGCAAAAACCTCCTAGCGCCAGCGGCTGGATCTGGTCTCGGCGCGGCGCACGATTTCGTTGAGCACGATGGCCATGGTGGCGAGCATGGCGACCAGGCCGAACAGCTTGGTCGGGTCGAAATTCTCGGTGAACATGGTGGTGAAGTGGCCGATGCCGGCGGTCGAGACATAAAGCTCGGCGAGCAGCACGCCGAGCAGCGCGCCGCTCATGCCGAGCCGCATGCCGGCAAAGAAGCTCGGGATCATGTGCGGGAAGATCACCCAACGCAGAATTTGCCAGCGGCTGGCGCCCATGGAGCGCGCGCTCACCAGCAAAATCGGCTTCAGGTTCTGCACGCCGGCGACGATGGCGATCGTGATCGGGAACATGCCGTGGGTGACGCCGAACGCGATCTTCGAGGCGGCGCCGATGCCGAAATAGAGAATGAACAGCGGTAGGATGGTGATTTGCGGCAGGCCGTAGAGTAAAAGGATGATCGGCATCAGGCTGCGGCGCGCGAACGGTTGCAGCCCGACCGCAAGACCGACTGTAAGGCCGATCACGACCGCGATGGCGAATGCGGTGGCCAGCTCGAACAAGGTCAGCCGCAGCGCCGCCGGCACGCCGTTCGTGTCCCACACCGTGCCGAGCGAAAGCAGCACGCGCGACGGCGGGCTGATGAACAGCGGATCGATGAACCAGCGCGCGGCGATTTCCCATGCGATCAGCATCAGCAAAACGACGCCGAGCCGGACCACGCCGCCATGCCGCAGCAGGAATTGGCGAAGTTTTGGGTTCATATCCGGCGCCTGCCGCGTGCTTCGAGGAAAGACACGGCGCTGTTGAGCAGCGCCGCGATCGCCACGACGAAGGCGATGTAGGCGAACATGCGTGCCATATCCATGCCTTCGGCGAGCTGAACGATGTGGTGGCCGAGGCCGGCCAGCGAAGCGATGACCTCGCTGCCGATGATGGCGAGAAGCGCGATCGTGAATCCCATGCGCAGGCCGGAGAGGATCACCGGCAATGCGGCGGGAACGAGCACGTAACGGAACAGCTGATAATCCGACGCGCCCATCGATTTGGCCGCGGTGATCAAGGTGCGGTCGACATTGCCGAAGCCGGCGATGGTCGAGAGCACGATCGGGAAGAAGCTGATGGTGGCGCCGAGCGCGATCTTCGACTCCGGCCCCAGCCCGAAGAACAGCACGTAGAGCGGCAGGAACAGAATGATCGGAATCGAATAGATGCCGGCGAACAGCGGCTCGAACACTCGGATCGTGTAGCCGGTGCGGCTGACGAAAAAGCCCACGATGGTGCCAAAGGTCAGCGACAGCGCGAACGCCGCGCCGAGCTCGGTCAAGGTAATGCGCAGGTCGGGGAGATATTCGCCGGATTTAAGGACATCGAGGAGCTGTTGCCATACCGCGATTGGATTCGGCAGCAACAGGCGATTGACGCCCCAGCGGTTGGTCGCGAGATACCACAGAACGAGGATGCCGAGCAGGAAGCCGATCTGCACGGCCCGGCTGCCGATCCCCGCGGCTCGCTCGTTGCGCCGTGCCATCAGGACGCTTCCGGGCTGCGCGCCGATTCGGCGACGGTCTTGCGGATTTCGTCGTGCAGCAGCGCATAGAGCTCGTTGCGCAAGGCTGCGAATTTTTCCGAGGTGATGAATTCCGGCTTGCGCGGATGCGGCTCGTCGACGCGAATGATCTTCTTGATGGTGCCCGGCCGCGCCGAGAACACCGCGACCCGGTCGGCCAGGAACACCGCCTCGCCGAGGCTATGGGTGACGAAGACGATGGTCTTGTCGGTGCGCGACAACAGCACGGACAAATCCTCGCCGAGGATCATGCGGGTCTGCTCGTCGAGCGCGCCGAACGGCTCGTCCATCAATAGAATATCTGTCTTCAGCGACAGCGCCCGCGCCAGCGCCGCGCGCTGCCGCATGCCGCCGGAGAGCTGGCTCGGATAATGGTTGGCAAAGTCGACGAGGCCGACCGCTTCGAGCGATTGCTTGGCTCGCGCCTCGTGTTCGGATTTCGGCACGCCCTGGAACAGCATGCCGAGGCGGACGTTTTCGAGCACGGTGTTCCAGGGAAACAGCGCGTTCTCCTGGAACACGAAGGCGATGTCTTGCGGCATCGGCCCGCGCACCGGCTTGCCGGCCACTTCGACATTGCCGCCGCTCGGCGTCATCAGGCCGCCGATGACGTTGAGCAGCGTAGACTTGCCGCAGCCGCTCGGCCCGATCAGGCAGAGCAGCTCGCCGCGGGCGATGTCCAGCGACGTGTCGGCGAGCGCGCGGACATATTGCGTCTCGCCCGCCTCGCCGAACTGGTGCGAGACGTTCTTGATGCGGACCGCGGCGTCGCGCGTCGTCATTTCGGCAGATACGCTTCGGTGAAGAGCGCCGCCATGTCGGGCTTCGACGGCAGGAGCTTCATGGCAACGAAGGAGTCCGCCAACAGATCGAGCGCCTTCGGGTTGAAACGCCCGTCGAGACTCATGGTCGGCATGGTGTCGTCATAAATCGCGCTGGCGACGCCGGGCGACATGCCGATCAGTTTTATGGTGGTGTCGAGGACGGCCTGGCGGTGATCGCGCATAGAGGCAATGGTTTCGAACCAGCCGGCGAGAAAAGCTTTGAGTGCGGCGGGATTGCGCTCGATCAAATCGTTGCTCGCATAGATGCAGCTCGTGGTGAAATCCGGAAAATAATCGCCGAATTTCACCAGGATGCGGCCATTGCCGGTTTCGACGAATTTTTCGACCGTGACGCTGTCGGTCGTGGTGCCGTCGATCTGGTGGGTCAGCAGCGCCGCGATCTGCGCCTCGGAGGCGCCGAGCGGGGTGATCTTGATGCCGTCGTCGCCCCAGCCCAGCCGGCGCGACAATTGCTGCGTCAGCCAGAAGGTCAGCGAGCCGGCGCCGGAGACGCTCACCGTGCGGCCCTTGAGGTCATCGACGGTCCTGAGCGGCCCGTCCTTGAGCACGGTCAGCATGATGATGTTCGGCGCGCCGGAGAACACCGCCACCGCCTTCATCGGTGCGCCTTTGACGATGGCCGAGAACGACGGACTGCCGCCGAGCGCAATATCGAGCGAATTCGCGGTCAGCGCCTGCACCATCTTAACGTCGCCGGCAAAGGCGGCGATGTCGAGATCGATGCCGTGCTTCTTGAAAATGCCGGTTTCGACGCCGATGTCGGCCGGGATGAAGGCGAACTGATTGGCCTGCGCCTTGCCAAGGCGCAGCGTGGTCTGGGCGGATGCCGCGTCGGTCAGGATCAAGCCGGCAAGCGCCGCGACGGCGACTGCGCCGGCAAGCCGCACTATCCAAGGCATTGTGAACATCGACATCCTCCGCATCATTTCGCCGGCAAGAATGCTTCAGTATAGAGCGTCGTCATATCGGGTTTCGACGGCAATGCCCTGGTGTCGACGAACGACGTCGCCAGCACGTCGAGCGCCTTGGCGCTGAACCGGCCGTCGAGGCTCAGGATCGGCATGGTGTCGTCATAGCTTTCCGCCGCCACGGCGGGCGACATGCCGGTGTGCTTGACGGCGATGTCGATAGTCTCCTGCCGGTGGTCGCGCATGAAGGCAATGATCTCGAACCAGCCGGCGAGGAAGGCCTTCAGCGCGGCGGGATTGCCCGCGATCAGGCTGTCGCTCGCATAGATGACATGGACGTGGAAATCCTTGATGCGGTCGCCGTATTTCACCAGGATGCGGCCGTTGCCGGTTTCCATGAATTTGTAGACCGTGACGCTGTCGGTGGTCACGCCGTCGATCTGATGGGTCTTTAGCGCGGCGATCTGCGTCTCCGACGAACCGAGCGGCGAAATCTTGATGCCGTCGTCGCCCCAGCCCTGGGCGCGCGACAATTGCTGGGTCAGCCAATAGGTCAGCGAGCCCGCGGTCGAGACGCTGACATTGCGGCCTTTGAGATCGTCGATCGATTTGATCGGGCCGTCCTTGAGCACCACCAGCATGATGGTGTTCGGCGCGTTGGCCTCGGCCGCTACCGCCTTCATCGGCACGCCCTTGACGATGGTGGCAAAGGCCGGCCCGCCGCCGAGCGCGATGTCGAGTGAGCCCGCGGTCAGCGCCTGCATCTCCTTGGCGTCGCCGGTAAACGCGCTGATCTCGAGATCGATGCCGTGCTTCTTGAAAATGCCGGTATCGACGCCGACATCGGCCGGCACGAAGGCGAATTGATTGGCCTGGGCCTTGCCGAGGCGGATGGTGGTTTGCGCCGCCGCCGCGCCGCCGAGAAAAATCAGCACGGCAGCGCATGCGCCGGCCGCCCATATCGATCGCTGCACGAACATCAACGCTACTCCACGTCCCGTCACTTCGCCGGCAGGAAGGCCTCGGTGTAAAGCTTGCTCATGTCGGGCTCGGCCGGCAACGTGTTGAGCTCGACGAAGGATTTCGCCAGCACCTTGAGCGCGCTCGACTTGAAGCGGCCGTCGTCGGAATACATCGGCATCACCTCGTCATAGGTGCGGCCGACGATGTCTGCGTCCTTGTCGATCACGTCCTTGGCGATGGCGACGGTCTCGGCCTTGTTCTTGCGCATGAAGGCGATCGTCTCGAACCAGCCTTTGAGAAAGCCGCGGACGGCGTCGGGCCGGGTCGCGATCAGCGTGTCGGTCGCGTAGATGACGTGGACGATGAAATCCGTCAAATCGTTGAAGCGCACCAGGATGCGGCCTTCGCCGGCGCGTTCAAGAACGAACGCATTACTGAGATCCATGACGATGCCGTCGATGTCGCCGCGCTTGAGCGCCGCGACTTGCGGCGCCATGGCGCCCATCGGCTGGATGTCGATGCCGTGTGGGCCCCAGCCCTGGCGGCGCGAGGTCTCGCTGACCAGCCAGTAGGTCAGCCCGCCCGCGGTCGAGACGCTGATCTTCTTGCCCTTCAGCCCGGCGACGCTCCTGACGCCGTCCGGCCGCACCACGATGGCAAGCAACAGCGGGGGACCGGCCATGGCGGCGACGCCCTTGATCGGCGAGCCCTTGACGATGAAGGCCAAGGCCGGTCCGGAGCCGAGCGCCATGTCGATCGAATCCGACGCCATCGCCTGTTGCAGCTTGGCATCGCCGGCGAACGCGCTGCCCTCGACGTCGAGGCCGTTATTCTTGAAGAAGCCCTTGCGGATGCCGATGTCGAGCGGCGTGAACGAGAACGCTTCGGGCACCGCCTTGCCGACGCGCAAAGTTTCGCTGGCCTGCACCGGCGCGGCGATAAGCGCGCCCGCAAGCGCGGCGGCGAAGAGCGTGACTATGCGGTTCGCCATGCTTTGCATCAGCTCTTCGGCAGAAACGCCTCGGTGATAAGCTTGCTCATGTCCGGCTCGTCGGGCAGCGTTTTCATCTCGACGAAGGAGCGGCTCAACACCTTGAGCGCAACCGGATCGAAATGGCCGTCATTGGTGAACATCGGCATCAGCTCGTCGTAGATGCCGCTTGTGGTTTTCTCATCGGTGCCCATCACCGTCATGGCGATGGCCACCGACTTCGCCTTGTTCGCCCGCATGAAGGCGATCGTCTCGAACCAGCCTTGCAGGAACGCGGTCAGCGCCGCGGGCTTTTGCGCGATCGCAGCGTCTGTCGCGAAAATGACGTGCATGATGAAATTCTTTGCCACGTCGCCGAACCGCATCAGGATGCGGCCGTCGCCGCGGGCGACGAAATTGAGCGCCGAGCCGATATCGACCACGCAGGCATCGACCGCGCCCGACTTCAGCGCGGCAATGCGCGCGGAGTTCTCGCCGATCGGCACCTGGGTGAAGCCGTCAAAACCCCAGCCGTGCTGGCGCGACACCTCGTTCATCAGCCAATTGGTCGCCGAGCCGACGGTGGAGATCGCGACCTTGCGGCCCTTGAGGTCGTCGACGGTCTTCACCGAACCGTCGGCGCGCACCACCATGGCAAAAATCAGCGGCGGTCCCGCCATGGCGGCAATGCCCTTGACCGGAGAGCCCTTGGCGATGAAGGCGAGCCCGGGTCCGGAGCCGAGCCCGATATCGACCGCGTTTGCCGCCATGGCTTGCTGCAATTTGGCGTCGCCGCCGAAGCCGGCGATGTCGAGATCGAGGCCGTGCTTGGCGAAGATGCCGGTCTCTTTGCCGATATTCGCCGGCGTGAACGAGAACGACTCGCGCCCGGCATTGCCGACGCGGATGAGTTCGGCGGCCGAGACGGCAGACGCCGCCACCAGGCAGATCGCCGCCGCCGCGACGAACGTCAGCGCCGACCTCATCGTTCCCCCCACTAGGATTGTTATCCGCGGCCCGATCTTAGCGCATTTCGCCGCCGCTCGGTCTGCACCTCATCAAGCGTCAAATCGTCCCTGAGCACGACGCCATAGGTTTCCTCGGCGAAATGGCGCGAGACGAATTCCTCGATCACGTCCGAGCGCACCGCCGCCACGTCGCGGTCCAGCGGATTGCCCCAGCCGCCGCCGCCGCCGGTGCGCACGATCACCTCGGAATCGACCGGCACCGGATAATGGATCGCGTCCATGGAGCGGAAATCGTTCTCGCCCGGCTTGCGCAGCAGAAAATCGGCGGTCGCGCCGGCCGTGCCGCCCCACAGCCCCCAGGGCGGACATTCCGCGCGCTTGGGATGATCGAAATTCCAGCGGCCCTCGACCAGGTTGCGCACGCTGGTGTCGATGCCCAGCCCGCCGCGGTGCTTGCCGGCACCGGCGGAATCCGTGCGCAGCGCGCGCCCTTCCACCAGCACCGGGCATTTCAGCTCGATGCCCTCGATCGAGGCGTTGCGCACGTCGCCCTGGCAGACCGAAACCGTGCCCGACACGCCGTCCTCGGACGGTCGCCCGCCCCAGCCGCCGCCCTCGATGCTCTTCACGACGAAGCGGCGTTGCGTCTTCGGCTGCACGCCGAAGAACACGATGGAGCCGCCGAGCAGGCCGTGATGGCCGGCCGGCACCCTGTCCGGCATAGCCTTGGCGAGCGCCCTGATGATGGTGTCGACCACCGTCGGCACGATGATGCTCCAGCCCGCCATCGGCGCCGGATACTTCGCCATCATGATGTTGCCTTCGGGAATGATCACCTTGAGCGCGCGGAACGAGCCTTCGTTGACCGGCTCGAGCGGGCCGGTGAGCGCCTTGTAGGCGACGCGGGCGCCCGCATAGGTGCGCGAATTGATTGCCGCCTTGCGCTCGCCCGATGTGGCGGAAAGGTCGATGGTCATGGAACCGTGATCGACCGTGACCTTGGCGTTGATCGGAACCCGCTCGCCGCGCTTCACACCATCGTCGTCGATGAAGGAGTCCGCCTCGTAGACGCCGTCGGCAAGTTTTTCCACCACATTGCGGCACTTGCGCTCGGTCTCGTCGAAAATCTGCGCGATGGCGTCGAGAACGGTGTCCTTGCCGTATTTGTCGAACAGCTCGGTCATGCGGCGGACCGCGAGCCGGCATGCCGCCATCTGCGATTTCATGTCGCCGAGCGAGGATTCCGGGAATCGGATGTTGTCCTTGAGCACCCGGTAGAGCGTCTCGTTGAGCTTGCCGCGCTCGTAGATCTTCAATTGATCGAGCTGCAGCCCTTCCTGCCACGGATCGGCGACAGTCGGGCCGGCGCCGAAGCCGGTCGACATGCCGCCGATGTCGATCCAATGGGCGCGCACCATGGCGAACATCAAGAGCTCGCCTTTGTAGAAGTACGGCGTGTAGATGACGATGTTGTTGAGGTGCTGGCCGGCGACCGCCTGGTGATTGGTGATGAC
>Ga0116216_10003641_pt1 | contig 10009 bp, 8 predicted proteins | sample Sb_taG_11_FD_89696 | JGI IMG/M metagenome (GOLD analysis project Ga0116216, IMG submission 89696) | Peat soil microbial communities from Weissenstadt, Germany - Sb_50d_3_AS metaG | ecosystem: Environmental > Terrestrial > Soil > Wetlands > Peat | place: Germany: Weissenstadt | collected 2010-09-21
GGAAATCCAGGGTCCTGAGGATCTGCGGCACCATGCGCCGGTAATGGCCCTTGTACGAGTTCCGGATCACGGTGCGCAAGGTCGTCCGATCGGTCGGTCCCGTGGTCTTCCATTCCTGGACCAGGTCGCGCAAGGTCTGTTCGCCGACGACCGGGAATACGACCTCGTGCACTATCCCATCCGGTTGATCGAGGGCGGCACCGGCGAGCTGGAACAGGAGGTTTTGCTTGCCGGTCACGCGCTTCAGTTCGTCCAGCAGTTCGCGGTCCACCCGGCGTTCGGCCCGCGCGCCAATACGGTGAATGGTCTCGGTCAGGAGGTCGACCAGGTTGTCGGTCAACTGGCGGCCACGGAGGTGGACGAAGGCCGCGAGCCAGGTGAGGCGCGCCGCTTCGGGGTGTCGGCGCAGCTCATGGGGGGCCTCGACCGCGACGCGCCGTCGATACCGCTCCAGTTCCTGGGGAAGTACCTGGTCGAACAGGTCGGCAGGCAGTCCGATCCCGCGGACCAGTTCCAACCTGGCCTACTCGGCCTGGACGCCGGCGAGGCCCGGCCGACCCGGATCGCCACGCAGCTGGAGAAGGAGCGCGGGGGCTATCCCCGGCTGTCCGTCGCCGTCCGAACCGCTCTCCGCGTCGCTTTCGGGCTGCAACAACGCTTCCAGCCGGGAACGGGTCTCCTGCGTCAGACGGTCTCGAATGCGGGCAGAAAGGCGTTCCTCGTGGGTGCGGATCGCCGCGCGCACGATCCGCTCGACACGGTCCGCCGACGGCGGTTCCATCGCTAGCTCACGGCAGCGTGCTTCGAACCGCGCCACCAGGTGATCGGGGACAGCACCGACCACCGCCGCTTTATCGCGGAGCCAGTCTTCGAGCGCCTCGGCGTCGGCGACGATCGCTTCGCGATAGCCGAACAGAGCGCGGATCTCGGCGCGATGGCGTTCGGCCGTCCGGCCCGACAGGTTCAGCCCATGGCCCTCGGGCGTCGGCACATGGACTTGCCGCGCGACCTCGCAGACCATCGGCCGATCGACCTCCGCGCCGTCCGCCGGGAACCGGACGTGCTCGCGGAAGAACAGCAGCAACACGGCGAAACCCAGCTGGTTGGCCCGGCTCTTGGCCGCGATCAGGACGTGGTCGGCCGGAGTCAGTGTCCAGCGTTCGGGGGGGTGCGATTCCTCAGGGGCGCTCACCGGGGCGATTCCGTGATGCAGACGGCGTGGAGCGAAACTCACTTTTGACAGAAGGTGTATTTTGTTAAAAGAGGCGCGTGGGGGACACAGGAAATTCATGGAGTTCCGATGGGCTCAACGCCGGTGACGAACAGGCGAAATGTAAAAAGTGACTCGGCTGCCGCCACCGATGCCCATGAGCGGCGCAAGGATTTCCTGAACGAGACCGAAATCGCGAACCTGCTCGAGGCCGCCAAGCGGGCGCGACACGGCATCCGCGATCACCTGCTGGTGTTGATGATGTACCGCCATGGGCTGCGTGTCAGCGAGGCGATCGGTCTGCGCCGCGATGACGTCGACCTCGATCAGGCACGCCTCTGGGTTCGGCGTCTCAAGAACGGGCTGGCCGTCGAACGGCCGATCACGGGTGACGAACTCCGCGCGATCAAACGCTATCTGACAACCCGTTTGGATAGACTTCCCTGGCTCTTCGTCTCGGAACGTAGCCAGTCGCTGACCCGTCAGACTGTCAATTACCTGATCGCGGCCGCCGCGATGCGTGCCGGTTTGCCGCCGGTCCATCCGCACATGTTGCGGCACTCCTGCGGCTTCGCTTTGGCGAATCGGGGCTACGATCTCCGGTTGATCCAGGATTACCTGGGCCACCGCGACCCCAGACATACCGTCCATTACACACGCGTAGTCGGTAGCCGCTTCGAGGGAATCTGGAGTTGATCGCGCTCGGACCAGGGGCGTCGTCACCAAATGGCGGGTCATGATAGCGTCGCCAATTCTGGGGCCAAATCAGGACGTCTCTTGGCTCTGTTCCAAGTCAGTGTCGACCGGCCCGAACTTCGTCATCGGAACGAACAGCCTTGAGCATGGCTGCCGCCGATTCCCGGCCAAATCGTTTCTGAGCGCGGCGAACTTTCGGATAGCCAAGCCGGGTTAGGAAATGATTCGGTTGGGAGAACGCCAAGATGTCGTACCACACGCTGTCGTCGGCCTGATCCCACTCGATCAAGAATTGCTCTTCGCCTCTCGCCGCATGATCGGGTAACGTGCCATAAGCCAGGCCGAACCTGCTGATCGGTCCTGACTCATCCACGACGTAGACGATCTTCCAGGCGTTGAGCCACCACAGGCCGATGGCCCGGGCCACGATTGCCACGACCTCGCCGGTCTGGATCAGCGTCTCCGGCGACCATGCCTCCAGCCAGCCCAGGTCGAACTGCCTCCAATGCCGCAACGCGGCTTTCGCGGCCTGGAATACCGGCTCGCCTTCGCCCAGCTTGATGCGGGTTCGGTCCACGACAAAACCGGCTGGAGGCTGATTTGCCGTCGCTCCGACCGCCGAATAACTGAAATCCAGCTTTGCCTGCGCCGTCAGACATCGGCGCATGGAGTCGGCGGAAGGCTTTCGCAACGACAACATTCTCACCCTCGATCCTCGCCGACCCGCAGCCAAGCCTGTGCCGTGAATCGATAAACGGTAAAATGCCCTTGTCGAATACTATCTGCAAAGCAAGCTGCTTCCCAACTGGGATTTGGACCGGAATCGATGCCGCAGCCGGAATCGGAGGTTCCTGAAGTGCGGAATGCACTTTTCGTGCTGTTGACGGGAGCATCCGGCTACGTCGGCGGTCGGCTGATCCCGCTGCTCGAACAGCAGCCGGTGAAGTTGCGCTGTTTGGCCCGCAGCCCCGAGAAGATGCGGTCCCGCGTCAAGGAATCCACCCAAATCGTCCGGGGTGACGTTCTCAATGCCCCGTCGCTCGATGAGGCGTTGCGTGGAGTCGACACGGCGTACTACCTCGTCCACCTGATGTCCGGGTCGAAGGACTTCGAGAAAGAGGACCGGCAGGCGGCGACGAACTTTGCCCAGGCCGCAAAGAAGGCCCGTGTGCGGCGAATCATCTACCTGGGTGGCCTAGGCGACGATGCCGACCCCAAACTCTCGCCGCACCTACGCAGCCGCCATGAAGTCGGCCGAATCCTTCGGGGTTCCGGCGTAGAAACCATCGAGTTCCGGGCGTCGTTGGTAATCGGGACCGGCAGCCTCTCGTTCGATCTGGTGAAGTCGCTGACCGACCGTTTGCCGGTCATGCTCTGCCCTCGCTGGCTCACGACGCCCACCCAGCCCATAGCCGTGGACGACGTGCTGGACTACCTCTTGGCCGCGAAGGACCTGCCTCCTGGCGAGAGCCGGATCTTCGAGATCGGCAGCCAGGATGTCACGACCTATGGAGACATGATTCGGGAATATGCACTCCAACAGGGACTACGGCGCTGGCTGATATCGGTGCCGGTGCTGACGCCATCCTTATCGAGCCTATGGCTCGCCCTGGTGACGCCCACCAGCTTCGAAGTCGGGCGGCATCTCATCGAGGGGCTCAAGAACCCCACGGTGGTCCAGGACAAGAAGTCACTGGAAGTCTTCTCGATCCGTCCGATGGCAACTCGAGAGGCAATCCAGAAGGCGCTGACCGAATCGATCTATAGTCAGGATTGCTTCTGAGCAATCTTGGTTGTGCGACGCTTACCTTGCTGCTCCAGTTCCTTTTTCAGCATTAATGGGTTTATCACATCGCGGTCGCGCCCATTCTCACGTTCCCCGAATGCCGTACATCCTCCCCTTCCAACGGCTCGGCCGCCCCAACGCGTGGTGCAGCAGAGACCACCATTGGATCGCCAGGAAGATCAGGATCCCGACTGGGTGGAGCAGCGCCGCAAGGAGTGGCTGGCGAAATCGCACCACGCCCGCAAGGCGCGGATAGTAGCTACACACCATCGCGGCCAACGCGGGAAAGACCGCCGTGGACGATAACCAGATCGAAATGCCCACGAGCACGGCCGGCAAAACCTGCCCGAAGACCAACAGCAGTGTTATCGGGACGATCAAGTCTGCCCCGCCGAGTCCCTCGCTGGCGTTTTTCGCCAGACCGCGCCACAATTCGCTGCCGCTGCGGTACATTCGGCATTGGGCCGCATCCGTCGCGTCGCACAGGTCCGTCATCAACCCCGCTGCACGGAAGGCGCGGGCCAGTTTGATGCCATCGTGCAACGTACTGCGGATTACGGCATGCCCGCCCGCCCTCTCGTAGCTGGACCGCCGGGCCAGGAAGAGCTGCCCGCAACCGGCCCCATAGGCGGGGTCCCCACTGGCGCGCATCCGCCTCATGGGCAGGAAGCCCAGGAGCACGAAATGGATCAAGGGAATGACCAAGTGCTCCAGCAGTGTCCTCGTCGCCTGGAATGGGATGCCGCTGGCGAGGTCGGCACCAGACTCTTCGAGAAAGGCCACCATCCGGGCCAGTCCTTCCGACTCGAGGCGAACGTCGGCGTCCAGAAAGAGGAGCAAGTCATACGACGCGCGTTGAGCCAGGACCCAGCAGGCGTGCTGTTTGCCACACCATCCGTCTGGCAACTCTGGCCCGTTCAACAGCCGCACGCGGGCGTCGCATTCGGCGAGCCGGCGCACGATGGCGGCGGTCGCGTCCTCAGAGTGGTCGTCGAAGACCAGGACTTCCAGTTCGACTCCCTTGCTCGTCAGTGCTGCCTCCACGGCGGCCTGTATTGTCTGTTCCTCATTGCGTGCGGGAATCAGAACGGACACACGCGGGAGCGAGTCCCAGGCAGCAGGCGACGGTGGCGGTTGATACGCGGACAAGTTTCTCCAGAACAGCCATGCCGGAATGACGGCCACGATCAATGCGATCAATGCCAGGAGCATCAGAATCACGGTCGCCCACTTTCTGGGCCGTGTACCGCCCGGAAGCTTTCGCCACGTAGCCAGGCACAAGACTTTCGCCATCGATCGTAGATGCCGCCGATCGCGACTTTGCCGGTCAATAGAGTCTCGAACGCAGCAGCGTTCCGACTCAGGGCGTCAGCCTTCAGGGCGTCCTGCGTGGCGGTCAGGTCGGCCTCGATGAGCTCGACCCATCGCCGGGCGCTGAGTTTCCGCCTCCTCCCGATCAACATCGGTTCTCCAAACCGAGCGAGCGCCTCCGGAAGCCGTTCTTCCCAGAAGGGATACTCCAGGGCCAGCGTCAGGATGAGTCCTTCGTCCAATCGCCGAGCGATGTGCCCGACGCCAGGGCGCAAGAGCGTGGGCCGGACGCGCGGATCAGTGAACTCGCCCTGGGCGGTGATCCATACAGCGGAACGCGGCTGGGATAGGATCGCCGTCGTTGCGCGAAGAAAGGCGGCGGCTCCGCGAGGGGTTCCCTGTTCGACTCCGTAGAATCCCAGCTTGTTGAAGAGACTGTAACGCCCGAGGGCCTTTGCATCCATCGGAGCGTAATGGGTACGTTCCGGGAGCAGCCTGGCAACCACGACCCCGATGAGCGGATCCCACCAAGCGGGGTGATTCAGCACGACGATCAACGGCAAATCCGGCGGCACGCTCGGACGAGTACCGCACGATAAACGAACGGCGTGGAAGTGCTTCTCGAGGTATCCGTTCACCCACCAGCTAAACCACCGGTACAGAGAACCGGACCGACGCGGGAGCAGAGCACGCTCGAGCGCGGCATGCGTGCTCGTGGAGTCGGCGGCCGTCGTTGTCATCAAGGTTCAGCCCCCAACCTGAGTTCGGGTTGGGCCGTACAGCGGGAGGTCGATCTGGGAACGACGCCGTCGCGGTCAAGCGCATCGGCCGCGATCCAGCCCGACATCAATACCATCGGCATGCCCGGACCAGGATGCGCCGAACCTCCAGCGAAGTATAGGCCCTTCACGTCCGGACTTCGGTTCGAGGGTTTGAAGGCACCCAGGAGCTTCCCGTGGCTGGCCAGGCCGTAAATCGCACCGTTCAACACGCGGAACCGATCGTGGATGTCCTGGGGTGTCAGCCAGCGTTCGAACCGGATGCGCTTTTCCAGGTCATGCAGTCCGCCTGTCGATGCCAGCTTGTCGAGGATGGTCCGGCGGTAGGCGGGCAGAAGCTGCTTCCAGTCATGGTGCGGCCGCAGGTAGGGCGTGTGGACGAGCACATAGAGTGCTTCGCCATGCGGAGGTGCCACCTCGGGCTCGGTCCGGGCCGGGGCCGCGAGGTAGCACGTCGGATCGGGCGCGGGTTCGCCTTTCCGATAGATCGCGTCGAATTCCTCCTCCGGATCGTGAGAGAAGACGAAATTGTGGTGTGCGAGGTGCTCATAGGCGCGGTCGAGGCCGAGGTAGAGCACCACCCCCGAGCAGGCCGGCTCGTAGCGACGCCGATGCTCGAAGTGTCGCTGGGGCGTGCCGCCGATCAGCTCGCGATGAGTTCGCACGCTGTCGGAATTCGCCACCACCGCCGCCAAGGGGATTTCCTCCCCGTCGTCGGCAACCACATTTCGAACCCGGCCGTCAGGATCGCGATCGATGCGCCGCACACCCACCCCACATCGGAACTCGACCCCTAGCTCTCGTGCCAGTTCTTCCAGCGCCCTCGGCACCGCCCCCGTGCCGCCACGGGGATACCACACCCCCTCGTCCGTCTGCATCTGGGCGATGCCGCACAACACCGCGGGAGATTGGTCCGGGGCCGACCCTACATATTGAGTAAAGTGATCGAGCATCTGGGCCACGCGCGCGTCGGACACCATGCTTCGCACTGTCGACGCGACCGACCTGCCCGGCCGCAGGTCGAGGAGCGCCCGCATCATCGACGGCTGAATCGCGTTTCGCGCGTCGAACATCTCGCGCAACGAACCGACCGGGCGCCAGAAGAAGAACCGCTCCGAGATCGCATTGAGCCGCGCGGATAGCTCAATAAAGCGCCGGTAGCCCGTGGCGACCTCGGCCTGGGACGAGAACTTCGAGAGCTCCGCCGCCATCGCCCCGACGTCCTGGTGGAGGTCGAGCACCGAGCCGTCGTCGTAGAAGCACCGCCACTGGGGATCGAGACGAATCAGGTCCAGGTGGTCTTCCATACGCCGCCCGGCTTCGGCGTAGATCCGTCGCAGCGTGGACGGAAGGGTCAGGATCGTCGGACCCATGTCAAAACGATATCCCTGTTCTTCCAGGACCGCCGCCTTGCCCCCTAACCAGTGATTTCGCTCGAGCAAGAGGACCTGATACCCGCGAGCAGCGAGCGTGCATGCGGCCGCCAGTCCTCCTAACCCACCGCCGATGACACCGACCCGCCCTGTCTGAGTGTTCTGCATCGAAGCTGCTCCTTGTGCGCCGATCTCGGCAATTCCTGTCATTTGCTGGCTGAGCTCACCGCACTCCTTCGAGGGAAGCGACCTTGAGTTCACCCTGCGCAGCATCACTGAAGTGGCAGGGCATACCCAGGTCCTCCGCCAGAAGCCGGGAAGTGATGCGGGCGGACTCGAAGATGACCGGAAGACCACTCCCCGGGTGGGTGCCCCCTCCCACGAGATACACCGATTCCAGATCCTCGAACCGGTTCCGCGGCCGAAGGTGGAGCATCTGAGAAAGGTTGTGGGCCAGATTGAAGGTGGCGCCGCGGTGGATTTCGTAGCTCTGGTCCCAGTCCGCCGGAGTGATCATGTGCTCGAAGCGAATGCGATTCTCCAGGTCTTTGATCCCGATCTTGGCCAGGCGCGCCAGCACCAGCGCCCGAAATCGTTCGCCCTCGAGCGACCAATCGACATTCGGATGCTGGTGTGTCACTGGTACGAGAACGTAAAGCGTACTCATGCCGGGAGGGGCGAGCGAGGGGTCGGTAACGCAGGCGTTTTGTACGTAAAAGGACGGCGATTCGGAGAGGACGTGTTGATCTTCGATCTCGCGCAGGTTCTTGGCATAATCCTGATCGAGGTAGATGGTGTGATGGCCCAGGTGGTCGTAGCAGCCCTCGATTCCCAGGTAGAGCATGAACGTCGAGCAGGAGAATCGCTTGCGGGCGATTCGCCGGTCCTTCCACCTCCGTCGCAAGCCGTCGGGGACCAGGCGGGTCATCGCCCGGGCGAAATCGGCGTTGATGATCAGGGCGTCGGTAGCGTGGACCTCGCTCTCGGTGCGAACGCTGACCGCCTTGCGCCCTTCAAAGAGGATCTCCCTGGCCTCCTCGCCGAGCAGGATATCCACGCCCATCTCGCGGGCGATGCGGGCCATGGCGTCCGTCACCGCCCCGCACCCGCCGATCGGGTGATAGACCCCGTGCTCGTACTCCAGGTACGACAGGATCGAGAAGAGGCTCGGGCAGCGGTAGGGAGACATCCCCAGATACTTCGATTGAAACGAAAACGCAATCCGGATCCGCGGGTCGCTGAAATAGCGGCTCAACTCCTGGTCGAGCGAGAGCCAGGGCCGCAGCGTTGGCAGCAGCTTGAGCATGCGCTGCGAGAACAGGTCGCGCCAACCGAGGAACGGACTCTCCAGACAGGGCTTGAACTCCCGGAGTTTGTTCCGGTTGTCCTCCATGAACCGGCGAAAGTGCACGGCGTCGTCGGGACAAAGCTCAGCGATCGCACGCTCCATCCGGTCGGGGTCAGGCGTGGCGTGCAGTTCGCCCCCGTTACCGAAGATCAAGTTGTACTGGGGGTCGAGCCGGACGAGCTCCACCTCCTGCCACAGGTTCCTGCCGACGGCCTCGAAGATCGCTTCCAGGACTTGTGGGTAGAGGAAAAACGTGGGGCCGATGTCGAACCGAAATCCGTTCGCCTCCAGGGTCGTCGTGCGCCCGCCGACTCGCGGCTGACGCTCCAGCACGGTCACGCGCAGACCCGCCCGGGCCAGTAACATGGCGGCTGCCAGGCCGCCGGGTCCGGCCCCGATGATCACGACACCCTTCTGGCGGCTCATCACATCACCTTTGCAATTCTGGTTTTGTGCCCACTCGATCTAGACATCTTGACTCTTGATGCGTTGAAAGGCCCCCAGAGCGCGGGCACGGGCTTCGCGGTGGTCGACCGCGGGCCTCGGGTAGTGTCTCCCGAGCTCGACGTTCGCAGCGGCCAGCACGTGCGCAGGAGCTTCCCAGGGCTGGTGGATCCATTGCCTCGGCAACGCGCCCAGTTCCGGCACCCAGCGCCGGACGTAATCTCCGTCTGGGTCGAACCTCTCGCCTTGGCTCACCGGGTTGAAAATACGGAAATAGGGGGCGGCATCGGCGCCGCAACCGGCTGTCCACTGCCAGCCCAAGGTGTTGTTCGCCAGGTCGGCATCGACCAAGGTATCCCAGAACCAGGACGCCCCATCCCTCCAAGAAATCAGTAAGTCTTTGACGAGGAACGAGGCCACGATCATGCGCACGCGATTGTGCATCCAGCCCGTCTGCCACAGCTCGCGCATGCCCGCGTCGACGATGGGGTAGCCGGTCTGCCCGCACTGCCAGGAACGCAGTCTGTTGGCGTCGAGCTGCCACGGAAAGTCGCTGAAATTCTCCCGGAGGGGTTGCTCGGGCGTGTGTGGGAAGTGGAACAAGAGATGATAGGCAAACTCGCGCCAGCCGAGCTCCCTCAGGTAGGATTGCCCCGCCGTCGAGCGCCCGTGCCGCGCCCTTCGAACAGCATCCCAGACCTGCCTGACGCTGATTTCACCGAAGTGGAGGTGGGGCGACAGCCGCGAAGTGCCCACCTGATCGGGACGGTCCCTCCTCGTTGGGTAGTCGGCCAGACTCTCCTCCAGGAATCGATCCAGCTCTGCCTGCGCCCCCGTCTCGCCCGGACGCCAGCTCGAGCGCAAACCGCCGGCCCAATCGACTTGCGGCTCCAAGCCGAGCTCATTCAGGGCGAGGGTGGCCGGCCACCGTTGGGGACTGCTGAGTTCCCCAGGCGCGGGCCCGGGAGTTGCCGGCTGCTGGCTTGCCAGGCAAGCCTTCCAAAACGCCGAGAACACCTGGTAGGGTTCATCCCGTTGAGTGCGCACAGCGCAAGGCTCGAA
>Ga0116216_10003643_pt1 | contig 10008 bp, 9 predicted proteins | sample Sb_taG_11_FD_89696 | JGI IMG/M metagenome (GOLD analysis project Ga0116216, IMG submission 89696) | Peat soil microbial communities from Weissenstadt, Germany - Sb_50d_3_AS metaG | ecosystem: Environmental > Terrestrial > Soil > Wetlands > Peat | place: Germany: Weissenstadt | collected 2010-09-21
CGAGCTCGCCCGGCTCGGCGGGAACCTGCAACCGTCAACGACGAGTTAACGTCACATCGATCGCAACAACACTCCGACCTGCGAAAACATAGCTCTCACGAGCTGAAACCGTGGATAACTGGAATACGCCTGGAAGGCGGCCTGGTCATTCTTTGACAAGGCAGACCCCGCCGCCGAGGAATGGGTCGCCGCCCAGGCCACTAAGATCCTTGACGGCAAGTCCGAGCAGGTCGCCGCCGGGATCCGCCGCCGCGCCAGCCTGTTCGGCTACTCCCCGGCCGAACGGGCCGGCGCCGACGAGTGCGCCGCTTACCTGAACGCCAAGGCGCCGTTCCTGGACTACCCCGCCGCGCTCGCCGGAGGCTGGCCGATCGCCACCGGGGTCATCGAAGGAGCGTGCAGGCACCTGGTCAAGGACAGGATGGACATCACAGGCGCCCGGTGGGGGCTGGACGGAGCCGAGGCCGTCCTCAAGCTCCGTGCCCTCATCAGCAACGGCGACTTCGGCGAGTACTGGGCATTCCATCTGTGCAAAGAACACCAGCGCATCTACCAAGCCCGCCGCCAGGACGGCGAGACACTCGCCGCATAATCAAACTCACTCCCGGACAGCCGCACCCAAACAGGATGTCACCACAACGCAGGGCGCCTCTGCGCCGTCGTAATGAGCGTGATGCACCATTTCTGGGCAGCCCGTGACGTACCGAGATCTCCGGCTGGGCGCCGTAAGTCAGTTCGATCCGTGGCCGTGCTGGCCGTGCTGGCCGCCTCGGCGCTGACTGGCGTTCTTGTCGTGGCGTGCGCCAGTTCAACGAGCGGCATTCCGGCCTCCCCGGCAGCCCCGGCGGCGCCCGCATCCGCCAGCCATCCGACGACCGCCTCTTCGCCGCCGGGCGTGGAAGGAGCATTCGGGCAGCCGTTGCTGATGCCGCAGGTAGCTGTCACGGCTACCGGCCTCTACGTCGCGTGGCAGGTGTCGCGACCCGGGAGCGTGGTGCGCTCCGAGCTAGCCCGCGTCGATGAGGCGTCAGGCCGGGTCGAGGCGGCACGGCGCCTCGGCGCAGCGTTTGAACAGGCCGTCTCGGCCGCGGGCGCGTTCTGGGTGGCGGCCTCGACCGGCTCGACCCCAGCGGCCCAGACGCTCCTGAGGCTGAATCCGGACACTCTCAAGCTGACCGGGCGGTGGCGGGTCGGGACCGGAGGCGGGCAGCCCTGGGCCGCGCAGCTGCTCGTTGTCGCGGGCGGCGGGCTGTGGGCTGCCGGCGGGGACCGTCTGCTGCACCTGTCGCTCCCGGGCGGCAAGATAACTGCCTCGATCGCCCTGCCCGGGGCAGCCAGCTCGGATCTCTCGGCGAACGCCGCCGGGACCATCCTGGTCGTCGGGGAGGCGGACAGCGGCGGCCGCGGCGCCGTCCAGCGACGTGACCCGACGACAGGCGCGCTTCTCGCCTCCCACCCGATGATGGGTGTGAGCGCCGCCCCCGCTGTCGCCGGGCCGATCGGCTCCGCCGTGTGGGTCTCGGAGGCCACCGGGATGATGGGCTACGTCCAGCGGCTCGACGCCGCCACGATGACCGCTGAGGGAAGCGCCTGCAGGGAAGGAGTAACGACCGGCACCTGCGTGGAGGGAACCAACGACATCACGGCCCGCCTCGCCAGCGGACTGCTCTGGATCACCCAGATAGCTGGCGGGAAAGCCCGCAACTACTGCGCCGACCCTTTCACCGGCCGAAAGATCGCGCCCATTGAACTCCCCCAGCCAACCCAAGACGAAGTCCTCGCCATCACACCGCACCGGATCTTCTACGCCTCGCCCGGCCCTGCGGCCGGCCAGTATCTGCGCCAGGAGGCCATCCCAAGCGCCTGCCGGACACGCTGACGGCCGACTCCCCCGCTGAGCCGCGGAAGGGTCCGGGACGGGTCACGCCTGGCCGGCTGGGTAGATCGGGTTCCCGGGAGCCAGCATGCGGGCAGAAGTGCGGGTCCCGTCCCCCCGAACCCGTACGGGCAGACCAGGCACGCATCCCGCAACCCGGCCATACACCCTCAGGCACCCCTCACTCCAGAAGAGCCACACCCATCGTGGTTCGGGGCCCAAGCATGATGCAGGGGTACTGGCAGAACCCGGAAGCCACCAGGCAGGCGATCCGGGACGGCTGGCTGCACACCGGTGATCTGGGCTTCATCGACGCGGAGGGATACCTCCACGTCGTCGACCGGATCAAAGAGATCATCGTGGTCGGCACTTCTAACGTCTCCCCGGCCGACCTCAAAGCGGTCCTCGCTGAATCGCCCGACATCGAAGCCGCGGCGGTCGTCGGGCGGCCGGACGAGGAACTCGGGGAGGTGCCAGTCGCCTTCGTCGTGCCCGCCCCAGGCCGCACCCTCACCCGTGAGCACGTCCTGTCGCTGTTCGAAGGCCGCCTCGCCGCCTACAAGCACCCGCGCGAGGTGATCTTCCTCGATGCCCTCCCTCGCACGTCAGTGGGCAAGCCCGAGAAGAAGGCGCTGCGAGCCTTTGCCTTTCATCACCAGGAGTGACGCATCTCGCTGGGCCAGCAGACGCGCGTCTGCGCTGCCTCCGGTTCTACGATATGTTATCTTTTGACCATTATTGTGAAACCGCGCGGAGGTTCTCATGTCGATCATCACCGGAGATCCGGCCGCAGCGCAAATGGCTGCGCAGGCCGCTCGCCGGTTGCTGGAGGTGGATCAGCTGCTGCCGGAACGGATGGATCAGCCAGCCGGCTGCGGGGTGCGGTTCAACGCCGCCGGACCCGACGGTCAGCTGATCGCGACCGCTGTCTGCGAGCACTGGGCTGGCGAGCCAGGGTCGTTCGACCTCATCTGGGGCGCGGCACGCCGGTACCGGTTCACCCCCGCGATCACCGGGCCCGATGTCGCCGGGGCGCTCGGTCAGCTCCTGAGGCAGTGGCGTGAGCACCTGACCGAACTGCCCGGTGCGGCCGAGGAGGACACGGCCGCGACGGTCAGCTGGCCCAGCCGGGATATCACTGGGATCAGACCTCTGCAGCGCCACGGACTGACGCCAATGGCCGTCATCGCGGCGAGGCCGACCGCGGTTCGCCGCCAAGACGTGCCTTTGGCCGGGCTGCGGCATGCTCCCGCCGGCACCGTCGGCTGCCCAGGTCAATCCGGCCGGCCCGGCATCCGGATCAGGCGCGCCAGGCCCGATGACCTTGACACAGTCGCCGGTCTTGCCGTGGAGGAGATCAGGTTCGACGCGCTTTTCGGTGCGGCCATCGAGCGGCCCGGTGCGCGGGACACCGAGCGGCGCTATGTCGCCGACCTGATGGCCGAACCCGAGCCGTGGACCTGGCTCGCGGAAGCTGACGGTGCCGCGGTCGGTGTCCTCGTCGCGGAGAAACCCGAGAACGCGGGCTGGATCACGTCGACTACCGGCCCGTCGCCTGCCGCCTACCTGACGCAGTTGTTCGTTTTGCCGGACGTGCGCAGCTGCGGAGTCGGCGCGGCACTGACGAGGGAGTTCCACCGCGAGGCCACTGCGGCCGGCGTGCGCGTCACGCTCCTGCACTACGCGCAGGTCAATCCGCTGTCCGTGCCGTTCTGGAGCCATCAGGGCTACCGACCGCTCTGGACATCCTGGGAGGCCTCGCCAGCCAGTGCCTTGCGCTAGGCGACCCGAGCGGTGGCAGGACTTGCGTCCGCGGCGCGCAATCGAATGCGCTGCCCCAGGCGCCACATCGCCCGTGAGGTCTACCCATTGCCCGCCGTGGCGTCGGCCTGCTCGGCTGCAGGTAGGCTCGATTGTCATACGTGAGACCAACGTCTTACCCAAAGCCAATCTGCATTCGACCGGTGTGATGCAGCCGCCCACGCTCACCGAGCTGGCAGGGCGCTACGGGGTGCCGGTGCCGGAGCCCATCGGCTCACCGGCCGATGTGCGTGTTCGTGATTGAGGTGAACTGACAGATCAGCGCCGCGGCGAGGAAGACGAGACCGAGCGCGATCTCGTTGAAGCGGCGCAGCTCGCGGCCGCTGGCGGCGAATGCGAACATGACCGTGGCCCCAACGGTCAAGATGAGGGCGAGGGCGTCCATTCGGTCTCCCAGGTGTCAGCCCCAGAGGTCTGGGCGGTAGCGCGCGGTCGCCTCCATCTCCTGCAGGTAGGCCTCTGCGGGCTCATGCGGCAGCGACCTCTGTTCGGCGACGACGTCGACGATGGCGGCCCGAACGGCGGTGCGCATCGGCTGCGAGCCGCAGACGTAAACGTAGCCGTCAGCGGCGAGCAGGCGCCATACGAGAGCGCCGTGCTCTCGGATCAGGTCCTGTACGTAGTCGCGGCGGCCCGGCTGTTCGCGTGATGTCGCGACGTGAACATGATCGAGCACACCCTCGGCGGCGAACCGCTCGATCTCGTCGCGGTAGATATAGTCGTGCCTGCCCGACCGGATGCCGTTGAACAGCACCGCTTCCGACAGCGACTCGCCCGCGCGCTTGATCGCCAGCCGTTCCCATAGGAACGCACGCATCGGGGCGAAGCCGGTGCCTGCCGAGACGAAGATCATCGGCTTCGTCACGTCCTCCTGCAGCTGGAACCCTTCACTGCTGTCACGGAAGACGTTCAGGCGGTCGCCCTCGCGCAAGGAGTGCAGATAGTGCGAGCTCATGCCGCGGAAGTCGCCACCGGGCTTGCCGGGCACGGGCACAGCCTGCAGGCCCACGGCCAGGTGGGCGACGCTGCCTCCGTGGATCCGCGGGCTCGAGCTCGTCGAGTAGTAGCGCGGCCGCAGCGGCTGTGCCACCCGCAGGAACTCATAGATGTTCAGCGAGCAAGACGGAAACTCCTCAAGCAGCCGGATGAGGTCGTAGCCACCGGCGTCGATCTCCGCGCGGAGCGGCGAACCGGGGCCGTCTGGCGTTCGCAGGATGTCCCTGATCTCAGTTAGCCTCGCCCGGTCGGCCGGGTCGGTGACCTTCCCGAGCAGGAGGTCGAGCAGCGGCTCCGTCGGCCTGCCGGTGATGTCGACGAGGTTGGTGAGCACGTTGCGGATCTGCAGCACGACGCCTTTGGGCACCGCGCGGACGTTCATCGTCGTCGGCACCAGGAAAAGCCCGTCGAGCGCGGCACCGAGGTGCCGGGCGAGCCGTTGAACCCGCTCCTCGTCGTTCTTGGGGCAGATGCCTATGTGGTCGCCCACCCGATAGGAGACACCGGGTGGCAGGCTGATTTCCAGATGCCGCGTGCGTTTCGGTGACCCGGCCGCCTGGAGTTCCCGGCAGACCAGGGCGCGTGCCTCGACCGTGTCCATCCCGGCGGCGTTGGTGAGGATGGTCGGGGTGACCAGCAGCCGCGGCACGGTGGCAGCGCCGTCTGCCGGTCCCAGCCGGGCGACCGCCGATCCCGCACGCCGCGACGACCTCGACGCCATCAGGCGCATGATCGCAGAAACGCCCGTCGGCTGGCTGGCGACCGGCGGCACGAAGCTCTCGCCTTGCAGCGATCGGTGCATCGCGGTGGTCGAGTCGGCGGTCGTCAGCGCGCCGACGGCCGCCTTCTCGGCGGACTCGCGCGCGGCCGCTGCTGCTGTCGGCCGCGCACCGGACAGTTCGAGCAGCACGGGCCAGACGCGGGCGTTCCAGTCCACGTACAGGCGTTCCCACACGGGCGAGCCCACGTCGCCGTAGGCGAACTCCGCGACCGGGGTGGCTCCGAGCTCGGACAGCTTCCTGTGCACGTAACGGGGGAAGGCGAGGAACGCATTCCACTGGCTGTTGCCGAGTCCCCAGACGATGTAACGGCAATTCGGCCAAGGCTGCCCTCCGGTATCCGAGCGCTCCAGCCAGGACTTGAACGCGGTCGCGTTCGACGGCGGGTTCGAGGTGTAGGTGGAGGTCATGACGACGAGCAGCCACGGCTGGGTACCCGGCGGCGACTCGGCGAGCTCGTTCAGCGTGATCACGTCGCTGGTGTAGCCGTGGTAGTGGCTGCGCTCGGCGAAGCGCTCGGCTAGCTCCTTGTTAGTGCCGAAGTTGCTGCCATACGCGATCACGAGATGGCGGTACGCGCTGGTCTCAGGAATCTCGGTGGGATCTCCCCAGTAGCGCGCCGCGCCGGCGGCCGGAGCGGCCGCGCGGTCCCGGACGGCCACTGGCGCTCCCTGGCGGCCGGCCTCCTGGCCGGGCTCGGCCGCACGACGGCCGAGCAGTGCGCGCTGCTCGCGGGGCAGGCGGATGATGGGAACGGCGGCCGGCTTCGTCGTCACGACGGTGTTCTTCGTGACCGTGGCGCCAGGTGCCAGCCGTAGCCGGTAATGCGTGTAGATCACGCACAGGACGACGCGGAGCATCATGAACGTGACCTCTTGCGCCATGCACTGCCGCTTGCCGATCGAGAACGGGATGAAGGCGTGCCGCGGCCGGTCGACGACCTTCTCGATTGCGAACTGCTCAGGATCGAACCGGTCCGGGTAAGGCCCCCAGTAGCGCGGGTCGCGCTGCGCGGCGAGCGTCCCGACAAGGATGATGTCGCCATTCCTGACCCGGTACCGGCCGAGCATCCCGTCCTTGAGGCTGCGGCGGATCGTGATGGGCATCGGCGGGTAGATCCGCATCGTCTCCTTGATCACCTGCGTTGTGTATGTCATCGCGAGCAGGTCGTCGTAGGTCAGGTCGTAGTCCGGGTCGCCGCCGGTGATCCGATCGATCTCGGCGATCACCTTCTCCTCGACGTCGGCATGCATGGCCAGGACGTAGGCGAGCCACGCTCCCGTGATCGACGGCCCGTTGAAGCCGTTCGAAAGGTGCATGAGGATCTGATCGCGCATGGTCTCCGGGTCGAGCAGCGCGCCGGTGTCCGGATCGGGCGTGCTCACCAGGCGGCTGAGCAGATCCGTCTGCCGCCCGAGCGGCGCCGTCTGCATCCGCCCGCGCACGAGCGCGTCGGCCGTCCTGAACAGCTCCTGGTTGTGACGGCGGTAGCGCTTCGTCCTCGCACGTCGCGCGCGCCCGGCGAATACGGTGAAATCGGGGCGCGGCTCGGCGACGCGCAGGATGCTCTCCTTCGTACTCTCGGGCACGGCAACCGCGAACGGGTGCGGCTCGCCAGTGCCGTCGAGCAGACCGAAGTCGTAATTGCACGCGCCGCGCCCGGAGACCTCGAGCGTGTAACGCTCCATCCATGCCCGCGCGTCGATCGGCTCGTCGTCGGGGATCGCGGACCAGGCGGCGACCAGCTTGCGCGCCTGCTGCTGCATCCGAGCCAGCTGCGTGCGCTGGTGCGACGGCGCGTACCAGGGCAGCATCACGCGCCGGATCCGGTCATAGTGCTCACCGTCGCCGATCACCGAGATCCCGCCGCCTCGGGAGTTACTTAGCTGGGCGAAAAAGTTGATCTCCTCGACGCGCTTGCCGAACTGCTCCTCGTCCGCGGCCACCTCGTCGAGCAGCTCGGGGTCCGAGACGACGACGAGCCGCCACTTCTTGGTCGGAATCCCGACGGCGTAGATGTGCCCGAACCGACGGTAGTAATCGAGCTGGGTGTCGTTATCGTTCAAGATGTCGAAGTTCGCGAACCGCTCACCGCGGGGCACAAGCCAGCGCACCGCGAACGGGATGTCGAGTGGTCCGTCGCCGTCGCCGTCGCCGGCCGACGCGATAACTGAGGGCGGAGCCTGCTCGGCGTGGACGACGGTGTCACGGATCTCCTGCAGGTCCTGGCCGACCAGCCGGAATGTGCCGGATCCGATCCTGACGACATCGCCCTCGGCAAGCGGCGCGGAACTGACGCGCTGCCCGTTGACGAAGGTGCCGCACGTGCTATCCAGGTCCACGATGCGGCAGATGCCCGCCACGAAGCACAACTCGGCGTGGTGGCGGGAGACGGCGGGGTCGGAGACGACGACGTCGTTGTCCGGCGCCCTGCCCAGGCGCAGGCTCCTGGCGGGCGCCGCCAGGCTGACCCCACAGCTCAGGACCAGCCCGTCAGCGGGATGACCGAGCCGGACCAGGCACTCCCCGCTGATCTCGACCCGATCGACCCGCTTGCCCGCCGCATAGGTGCCGTTGGTGCTGGCGTTATCCGCCAGGATCCAGCGGCCATCCTCCAGCCGAAGCACCGCGTGCCGCCAGGACACGCGGGCATCGGTGACAACGATCTCGCACTCCGGATCGCGGCCCACCAGGTACGAAGGGCCGGCCGGCAAGGTCCGCTCGGAACCCTGGACCCGCACCACGATCGGCGGTGCGGGTCTCCCTGGGGACGAATTGTCGGTACCCACTCCCCAACTGTAGGTCGGGACCGACGATTTCAACCGGACCTGGCAAGTCCGGGAGGCTATAACTACCCGCTGGACGGCATCGACGATGTCGCCGAGGAGCAGGCATCCGCAGACGGCGTCGCGGCCACCGGCGAACTCCTCCGCGACCTCACCCTCGACCCCGCCCGCAACTACCAGCCCACCGGCGCACCCAAAGGACCGCCATGAACAGCCCGCCCCGGACCCAGGCAGAACCCGGTTGTCGCCGCTATGTGCTCGAAGTCGACGTCGCAGGGGACGGCGCCGTCGGGGGGACGGGGACCGCGACGACGGTGAGGCCATTGATGCCAGTTGCGACCAAGGGGCCAGCAGTCAGCTCAGCAAGAGTCACCGTCGTGATCAGCGGCTCGGCCGGAAGGGTGACCGGGTCCGTGATGCGGGACAACATGATCACAGTGCTGGTGTCGAGCACGCCACGCTCATGTTGCGGAGCAGGCTCTGTCACAGCGCCGGGTCCAGCACGTCATCGATATCCGCCCGTAGCTTGCGCGGATCAACGGGGGGCAGGCTACGCCACCGCTGAAGCAGGAGCACCGCTTGCAGGGGGCGGCGGGGCAATGGGCGCAACTCAGCGATCGCATGCCCGTCGCGGGTGACCGTCAACGCCTCTCCGCCTGCCACACGATCGAGGATCTCACCACCGTGGTTACGGAGATCTCGGATTGCAACCTCAGTCATGGCTCTCACTGCATCACGCGTGAGACATCTGCCGCTGTACCGGCGGGGACCTCAACACCCACGACCGCGTGCAGTCCAGATGGCAGGTTCTCATCCCGCATATATCCCGCTCCTGTGCTGACCGCCTGGACCGTCCGCTTTTCAGACCGAGCAATCGCCCTGGCCAGGTGAAGCGACTCAGCGTCGAAGGTGGCTGCCGGATGTGCTCGGCTGGCGACGATTGTCGTCGTTGTCGTCAGCGTTGTCGTGAGGCCGCTCATCGGCGATGGTCCGTAGAAGTAATGCGGGCTTCGCCGCTCGGGAGGGACATGGCGCAGCTCTGTCAAGGTCGCAGGGCGCGAGCATGCCGATTCCGTTGACTATTGCTGGTCAGGAACGGCGTAGCCGGGGATGGATGGCCAGCGGACCGCCAGTACCACCGAGGCTTCCTCAGCATGCCAGGAGTGGCTGACGCCATGGAATACCACGTAGCCGCCCTGCTGGGCCAAGAGCACGCTGTGTTCTGGCAGCTCTACCCGGAACCGGCCGCTGATCAGCAGAGGCAGCGCGGAGCGTTTCTCGCCAGCGACCCATTGCGGACGCTGGTCGCCCTGGGGATGGATGGCCCATTTGATCTCGACATCATCACTGTGCCGGGCATCACCGGCGGGCTTGAAATGCCCAAGCAGCCACCCACGGTCAACGGGAGCGTCCACTGCGGCGTTACCCACGTAGATCGTCTCCGTCATGAGCGAAGACGTTAGCAGGACCCGGCTGGCCGGGGCCCGGCTCCGGCGAGGTCCGAGCCGGAGGGTATGACCCCGGTCATTCCGATGTCCTGGGACATCACAGAGAGCAAGCAAGCAAGCAAGCGGGCCAACGACAGAACCCCGTTGCGGTTATGGGATGTTCTTGAGGGCTGATCCCGCGTTAAGCGGGCTGATCTCCCAGTGGTTTAGGTCGTTTAGGTTGTCTGTCCCGTCTAGGTACCCGGATCAGCCGGGTCCGAGGCGGCGTGTCACTGCCTGGCGTGATCTTGGCCCAGCCCTCG
>Ga0116216_10003645_pt1 | contig 10008 bp, 9 predicted proteins | sample Sb_taG_11_FD_89696 | JGI IMG/M metagenome (GOLD analysis project Ga0116216, IMG submission 89696) | Peat soil microbial communities from Weissenstadt, Germany - Sb_50d_3_AS metaG | ecosystem: Environmental > Terrestrial > Soil > Wetlands > Peat | place: Germany: Weissenstadt | collected 2010-09-21
ACATGAGGCTGTGATCCAGATCACGCAAAGCGAGAACTTTGGTGAGCCCGTGGTTTGTATCAAAGCGCCAAAGGCTGCGGACAAGGGCGTCTGCGACAGACGAACCTGTGGTAACACTAGGATGCGCTGGTTTCGTTTTGACAAGAGCTTAGTGGTTAGAGAAAATGACCGGTATCCGTGCGTGTCCGGGAAAACATCATCCACAACTTTGAAAGAGAAAAACTCTGAGAGGAAAAATTATGAAAAAAGCGATTGCAGTTGCCGTTGCTACTGGGTGCCTGTCATTTGTTGCCGGGATCGCGGTTGCCGACAGGGTTCGTGACTGGCACGATCTGGACGCGGCCCATAATCACGTGCAGGAAGCGATTCATGAAATGGATCGCGCCCGCGCCGCCAACCACTACGATATGCAAGGGCATGGCGCCAAGGCGGAAGAGCATCTGCATGCGGCGGAGCACGAACTGCACGAAGCGATCGAGACGATCCGGGCAGAGCGCTAGAGCGATCAGTTTTCAGGTATCAGAAATCGGCCATCAGCCGTCAGGTAGGGCTTTTACTGACGGCGGATGGCTATTTTTCTTTTCAGGGCAGATCTGGTCAAGCTACGTTTCGAGCTGATCAGGCTTCTACCGAGACGGGCATCTGCGCCAGCAGAGTGCTCAACTGGGTTCCGCCACCGAGGGCGAACTGTTGCAATTCCTGCTGCAGGGTAGCGTAGGCCTGTTGAGCGCCGGTGAGGTTGCTGGACGTCGGGCTCTGCCCAACCTGGTTGAGATCCTGGAGCAGAGAATTCTGGCTGCTTGAGGCCGTGCTTCCGCCTCCGCCGCCGCGATGGCTGCGATAGTTGACGTGGCTTTCCGTGAGCTTGCCCGGGCTCTGGATATCCTGTTGGACGGTGGAGAGATCCTTTTGTGCGGCGGAAAGGTTGCCAGACTGGAGATCGCTGGCGAGCTGGTTAAAGGACGGTGCGACGGGGATAGCCGTGGGGGTGGTGGAGGTTGAAGCAGAAGTGGTCGCGGGCTGCGAAAACGCTTGCTGCAAGGTGGCGAAGTCGGATTGCGCGGCGGAGAGATTGCCAGACTGGAGATCCTGGCTGAGCTTCTGCATGTCCTGTTGGTACGGAGAGCTGACGGAGCTGATCTGGTTCTGAAGGAAGCTGCTGCTTAGAATCCCGGAGACGGACATTGATACACCTCGATGTAAAAGTTGAAGAAGCGTTCGGCGGGGGAATCGCTGGTGGAAGACTAATCTCGTCCAGCGAACGACTAGTACTGCTACCGGCGAAGTTCCCCGTGAACCTGGTGGTGTAGAAGCACGCACGACTCCATTCGAGCGAGGGATAGTGCGAAAGAAATGTCGCCGCATTTTGTGTGGGTTGCGGGCAACGGCGTTCCCCGAGTGAGCGCCGGGCGCGTCGAGTGGGCAAAGTGTGCAGGTTGTGTCCGAGGCAAGAGTTGCCGCGTGTGTGGGGACGGGCGTCCCGCCCGTCCAAGCCGTGCGTCAGCACCGCAGCCCGCTACCGCGTGGCTGTCACCACACTACAAAATCTTGAAACGGAATCCAGAAACAGTACACTTGTCGGCATGGCACGAAACTTCAAAGATTTGACGGAGCGCGAAATCCTGGCGCTCGCGGTTTCACTGGAAGAAGAAGATGGCCGCGTGTATGCGGATTTCGCCGACGGGCTGCGTGAGACGTATCCGGCGACGGCCAAGCTGTTCGACGACATGGGAGCGGAGGAATCGGAGCACCGGGCGTCGCTGATCGCGACCTATCGGCAGCGCTTCGGGGAGCACATTCCGCTGATCCGGCGGCAGGACGTAAAGGGTTTTGTGCAGCGGCGGCCGTTCTGGCTGACGCGTCCCTTGAAGATTTCCGACGTGCGCAATCAGGCGGAGCTCATGGAACTGGAGACGCGCCAGTTCTATCAGAAGGCGATCGGGCAAGTGACCGATGCGGGGGTGCGGAAGCTGTTGGGCGATCTGGAGGAGATCGAGCGCAAGCATCAGGTGGCGGCGGAGGCGATGTCGGAAAGCATTACGCCGACGGTGAAAAAGACAGAGGAAGAAGCGCAGCGGCGCCTGTTTGTTCTACAGATCGTGCAGCCCGGTCTGGCCGGTCTGATGGATGGATCGGTGTCAACGTTGGCTCCGGTGTTCGCGGCGGCGTTTGCCACCAGGAGCAGCAACGACGCATTTCTGGTCGGGTTGGCGGCATCGATTGGGGCGGGAATTTCGATGGCGTTTGCCGAGGCGCTGTCCGATGACGGATCGTTGACCGGGCGCGGGCGTCCGGTGCTGCGCGGTGCGGTGACGGGACTGATGACCGCGGCGGGCGGGATTGGGCATACTCTTCCGTTCCTGATTAAAGATTTTCACGTCGCGTTTGTTGCGGCCGTGATTATCGTGGCGATGGAACTGGCGACGATTGCGTGGATTCGGAATCGCTACATGGATACTCCGCTGCTGTCGGCGGCGTTTCAGGTCGTGGTGGGCGGTGTGCTGGTGTTTGCGGTCGGGATTTGGATCGGGAGCTCGTGAGGGACTTACTAGCGGCGAGCGCTGTATCGCACTCGCCGCTCGGTTGTCCCCAGAAGCTGTGTCGGACACTGAACCATGCAGCAGCGTTTCCTTGTTCCAGTCAAGATCGAGACTGGTTTTGCGAATGTGGCCCGGTGCCGATTTCGCCCGTCCTCGTCAGAAGGGGCAGTTCCCAGGATCTGGTTCGTCAATCCGACCCGGCTGGCCTGCTGGAACGAGCCGGAAAGCAATGACTTGTGCTGCGACGTCGCCTTCGTTTCGGACGTTGTGTATGTGGCTACCACCACGATCCACAAATGTCATCCCCGTTGTGTACACGTGCGGCGTGCAACTGGGATCGTCCCCGTCATAGTGAGTTATCGTTCCGGCGGTGACGATGATTAGAGTAGGACCAGGGTGCGAGTGCCAGCCCGTGGTTCCTCCCGGCTGCCAAACATTGGTCAAGAAATATCCGTCTGACTGTCCTTTAGTCCTTAGCGAGGACAACCAGAGTTTGCGTGTGTCGGAAATGAAGTAGTTACTGACATTGAATTGGGCGAACTGCCCCTTAGCGGTCGTTGTGCTCGTGAACCCTTCCGGTGGTGTCGCCAAGGCACTTCCTGCAGTGGCGATGATCGCTGCACCAAGCAAAACCAACCACTCTAACTTTTTTCTCATATCGAATTCCTTTCGTTGGCGTCGCCGTCTGGAAACGCTCGGACACAATCCGACAATCTGGTGGGCGCGGTCAAACGGCAATGCGCCGCGCCGTCGAATGCCGTACTTTGCCGTCCCCGCCAGCGGACGCTACAATCGGGTTCCCGGGCTCGCGACAACCCGCGGAGCAATGAGGACAGCGCGATGGGCGAAACATCCCCCGGAAGACAGTCGTCCGACACTCCGCCCTCAGAACGTCTCGATTCCTGGAAGGGAATCGCAGCCCACTTCGACCGCGACGTCACCACGGTCCAGCGCTGGGAGAAGCGCGAGGGGATGCCTGTTCACCGTCATCTGCATGACCGGGCGGGCTCGATTTATGCGTTTACGGCTGAGTTGGACGAGTGGGCTCGCAGTCGCAATGTTCGAGTAACGCAAGAGAACGGCAACGATGTCCCGTCGTCCATCGCCCCTGCATTGCCTCCCCGCTCAGCGGTCCCGGCGCCTCGTGCGCCATGGAGAGTTATTCTTTCCCTGGCAGCGGTGACTGCGCTGCTGGCAATTGCTGTCAGCTTCTGGCTTAGGAAGACGGAATATTTCTGGCGAGATCCGATCGCCGGCGCGCGACTCCAAACGGTCACCGAGTTTGAGGGAGTGGAGCAAGCCGCTGCGGTGTCCCGCGACGGACAGTTCGTCGCCTTTCTGTCAGATCGTGACGGACAGACGGACGTTTGGGTCACACAGGTTGCGTCAGGCCAGTTCCACAACTTAACCCGCGGGAGTTTCCCGGGGCTTGCGAATCCATCGCTCCGCTGCCTGGGGTTCTCGCCCGATGGCTCGTTCGTCACGTTTTGGTTTCGCAAGCAAGACGGGTCGAACGCCGAGAACATCAGCGTCTGGGCAGTGCCAACCCTGGGTGGACAGCCGAGGCCATATCTTGAAGGGGTAGCCGAGTTCGACTGGTCCCACGACGGCTCCCGACTCGCGTACCACACGCCCGGCCCCGGAGACCCGCTGTTCGTGTCAAACGGCGGTCGGCGATCGGAGGATCGGCCGATCTTCACTGCGCCTGCCGGACTCCATTGCCACTTTCCGTTGTGGGCGACCGATATGGCATTCATCTACTTCGTCCAGGGTTCCCTCCCGGACAAATTGGACATCTGGCGCATCCGTCCAGCCGGTGGAACTCCTGAGCGGATTACGTCGCACAATGGGCGCGTGATATATCCGGTTCTGTTAGATCGACGGACGCTGATCTACCTTGCCAGCGATCCCGATGGTTCGGGGCCGTGGCTTTATAGCATGGACGTCGAGCGCCGCATCCCCCACCGTCTGACCTCTGGTCTTGACCGGTACACGTCATTGGCGGCCAGTGCTGACGGTCGCCGTCTGGTTCTCACGCCCGCAAGTCCGAAGCGAACACTCTGGCGCTTGCGGATCGCTGATTCGCCCGCCGAGGTGTCGGCGGCTACTCGAACCTCACTGGCGACGAGCACGGGGTTTTCCCCACGACTGGGCCCAAATTATCTTCTGTATGTTTCTGCGACTGGCACGAGTGCGAGTATCTGGAAGCTCGCCAGCGGAACTGGCACGGAGTTATGGAGTGGTCTGGGTGCGCAAGTCATTGGCGGCCCAGCAATCGCCCCCGATGGACAGAGCATCGCATTCTCAGTCCGTCAACACGGTCAAACGTTCTTATACACGATGCAAGCCGATGGCACGAAAGCCCGGATCGTGACCGATGCACTCGACCTGGAGGGAGCGCCAGCATGGGCACCCGACGGCCGGTCCATCACTTCGGCGGCGAACGATCATGGCGTTCCCCACCTGTTCCGCGTGCCGCTGGACGGACGCCCGCCCACTGTCTTTGTCGAAGAGTACTCGGTTGATCCCGCGTGGTCGCCCGATGGCCGCTTCCTTGTTTACTCGGGACCCGATATCGGCACCACGTTTCCGGTTAAAGCGGTTACGGCCGAGGCCGCAGTCGTTCCCTTGCACGCATTGACCTTAACTCGCGGGGCGCGACACTTGGCCTTCTTGCCTGGAGGGCGTGGACTCGTTTTCCTGAAGGGCGACATTCGGCATAAGGATTTGTGGCTGATCGACACGCAAACGGGCACGGAGCGGCAGTTGACTAGTCTCCCTCCCGACTTCGATATTCGTGACTTCGACATTTCCCCGGACGGCCGCGAAGTTGTCCTCGAACGAGTGCAGGAACACTCCGAGGTTGTGCTGGCAGATCTCCCTAGACCATAAGCCAATTTCACAGTCAATTAGCTTAACCGGCGACTTAACCAGCTGAGAATTGCCGGGGCCAGCCGAGGGCCCGCCTGACTCGCGCAGGCCGAAAAACTCTGCGTCCCCGCCGCCCTGCCCGTGATCTATTTCCTATGGAAGCAGCGGTTCATCCTCCGGCATGGAAGACCGTGCTGGCATTCTCCATTATTTATTTTGTCTGGGGCTCCACCTTTCTGGCCATCCGCGTAGGTGTGCGTGAGGTTCCTCCACTTCTTCTCGCCAGCATGCGTTTCTTCACCGCCGGAGTGGTGCTCTTCGGATGGTTGCGTCTGCAGGGTACGCCCTCGCCCTCACGCCGCGAGTGGGTTTCCGCCTCGCTTCTTGCGATCTGTATCTTTGTGCTCGACTACGGCTTGTTGTTTTGGGCCGAACAGCGGGTGCCTTCCGGAATTGCCGCGGTCATGCTGGCGACCATCCCGGTGTTCATGGCGCTTTCGGAGATCATCTTCCTGCGTACGCAGCAGCTTACAGTCCGGCTGGCGCTGGCTCTTTTGGTCGGCATCGGAGGCGTCGCGATTCTGCTGAGCCGATCACTCAGCCTGAGTCTCGGCGAAGCGCCCATCGATCGCGCCGGCGCGGGCGCGCTGGTGGTGGCGGCGATGAGTTGGTCGATCGCCTCGGCCCTTACCCGCAAGCTGGCGCTACCCGCGTCGAAGGCCATGAGCTCCGGAGCCCAGATGCTCGCCGGAGGAATCATGCTCGCGCTGACGGCGGCAATTTTCGGCGAGTTCCGCGGATTTCATATTCAAGCCGTCTCTCGCGGCGCGTGGTTCGCACTTGCCTACTTGATCGTGGCGGGCTCCATCGTAGGCTTCACGGCCTATGTCTGGCTCATCCATCATCAATCGCCGACCAAGGTTGGCACCTACGCCTACGTCAACCCGGTAGTGGCGGTGACGGTTGGATATTTCCTCGGAGGCGAGACCGTGGGTCCAAGAACCTTGCTGGGAACCCTGCTGGTGCTGGTCAGCGTGGTTATGATCACCACGACACGCGCGAAGAAACCCGCCGCTCCGCCCCTGGTGAAGCCGCTGCAAGAGCTGGTGGAACCGTAGTCCGCCTATCAACGGCTAGAAAAATTTCGCTACACTGGCCTTAAGTCGCTGCCAGAAATCTTCGATCGCGTTGGAAGACGCCGACATCGCCGGGTTGCGCTCGATACGCTCCACATGTTTGAATCCCGCAGGAATATCGAAGAGCGCTGGATCGAGAGGGCTGCTCTCGAGTTGGGTTACTCGCACTTCATGCTTCGCATCTGACTGCTTTCTGGTCCCGCCCGGCAGCACGTATGTGCTTTTCGTGGTCGTTACAGAGTCCAGAGCAAATCCGGTTTCCGGTTCTCCAACGGAGATGAATTCAGCTTTGTCGATTGGCTGGTTTCTGCCGGCAGCGTGCAGGTAAGCGTGACTTTTTGCTCCCTTAGGCCACTTCCGGTCGCACGATAGCCGTTGTTTGAGATCGATGTCGTTCGAATCGCCGGGCTTCGCATCGATGTACCACCCGTCCGTCACCGCTTCTTGCGGCTCGGAGTGGGAGCCTTCCAGCGGAATCTGCTTTCTGGTCGTGAGCACGTGGCGCGCGATGTGTCCAAACATTTCTTTGCGCTCGCCCGTGTCGGTTGTGGTTACTTCAATTCGCAATGTCGGTTTGTCCGAGACATACTTTACTGTCGTTGGTAATCCGCGAGCTTCCATCTGCTCTTTGGTAAAAGGCTTGGGCGGATAGGGAGCCGAAGTATATTCGTGGGCATCAAGATTCAGTTCAAACATCTCTCCCAAGTCGCAACGTGTGATGGCCACAAGCCGTGGCCCTTCTTTTTCTCCGATGTAATTCCGGAATTCCATTCGCTTCCGGTCCGATTGAAGATAGATGGTGTGCCGGGTCGAAGTTCCAACATTTCCAAACTGAATTGTCATCTTAATGCCGCTATTGTCCGAGGCCTGCAGCAACGGGATGCCGAGGAGAAATAACCACGTGGATGAAAAATGCATGGGCGCGGCCTCCAGATAAACGATACGGAGATCGTTGGCATCAGGCTAGCCTTACGATTGTTGCGCGTCAAGATGCGCTGCTTGGTGCGGCGTTCACGGTTCTTTAACCTACCATTCACCTCCCATTAACCCGCGCGGCGGGCGCGCGGCGAATACTCATCGTCGGTAGTAATTCTCGGTGGTAATTCAAGGAGGCCAAAAGTGTCCGATCGTCGTTTTCTCCCCTTCGGGCTGGTTGCTTGGCGTTGGCAAGCCTGTTTTCGTCCACAGCTGCCGCGCAACCAACCGGCAAGATTCAACACGTTTTACTCATCAGCATTGACGGCATGCACGCGCTGGATTTTGCGAATTGCGCCAAGGGCGTTCCGATCTACGGCAATCAGACTTACTGTCCGCATCTGGCGGCGCTTTCCGCAACCGGAGTGCATTACCTGCAAGCGCTCACTCCGAAACCTTCCGATTCCTTCCCTGGGTTGGTAGCTCAGATCACGGGCGGGACCCCGCGTTCAGCAGGAATGTATTACGACGTGAGCTATGATCGCGCGTTGTCGCCTCCGGCGAAAACTACGCCCTACGGGATTGCCGGCGGCGAAAAGCTTTGCCCGAGCGTGATTGGCACGCAGGTTGGGTTCGACGAAGAAATCGACTACAACTATCTGAAGCTTGACTCCGGAAAGCCGAACGGCAGCTCCGGAATCAACGGAATCAATCCCGACTATCTGCCCCGCAATCCGAAGAATGGCTGCGCGCCCGTGTATCCGCACAGCTTCATCCGCGCGAATACCATCTTCAACGTGGTGAAGAATGCCGGTGGTTACACCGCGTGGTCCGATAAGCATCCGTCCTATGACTTTACCAATGGACCGAGTGGCGACGGCGTAGTTGACTTGTGGTCGCCGGAAATCAATTCGATTCCGGTGGCGATCCCTACGGTTCAGGGTTGCAATCCGCTTCCCGATCCGGGCGCTGCCATGTCGAGCAACGCGTGGACCGACAGCTTCCAGAACATCCGCTGCTATGACCAGTTCAAAGTGCAGGCGGTGCTCAACTGGATCGACGGCAAGACGCACGATGGAAGCGCGACCGCACCGGTTCCGACCCTGTTTGGCATGAACTTCCAGGCGGTGAGCGTGGGTCAGAAGCTAGTGGAAAAATCGCTTGGACTAACCGGCGGTTACGTCGACGCGCTCGGAACCCCGAGCGATTCATTGTTCGCCGAGATCCAGTACGTGGACACTGCGGTTGGCCAAATGGTTGCGGAGTTGAAGAATCAAGGACTGCTGGATTCGACGTTGATCATTATATCGGCGAAGCATGGGCAGTCGGCGATTGATCCGAATCGCGTTCTGCGCATTCCAGGAGATGTGCCGACCGATGAACCACCATCCCAGATTCTTTCAACGGCCGGAGTGGGGCCGGGGTTGCCGGTTGCGCAAGCGGACGAGGATGACATCTCGCTGATCTGGCTGACTGATCAGAGCCAGACCGAGAGCTTCGTGGCCACGTTGGCGGCGAATGAGAACCTGTTTGGGCAGGGCGAGATTTTCTCCGGTCCCTCGCTCACCCTCCAATTCAACGATCCGCTCACCGATTCCCGGACTCCCGACATCATCGTGGCTCCGAACGTTGGCGTCGTCTATACGGGCGGGACGAAAAAAGTTGCCGAGCATGGCGGCTTTGCCTACGACGACCGCAACGTTCTGCTGATTGTCTCGAACCCGAGCTACAAGGCTTCAACGTTTAACGATCAGGTCGAGACGCGCCAGATTGCTCCAACCATCGTGAAAGCGCTAGGGCTGGATCCGACCCTGCTGAGCGCGGTAAAGTCCGAGCACACGGAAACGCTGCCCGGGCTGCCGTTTACACAGAAGTAATTCGTGAGTATTTGGAATCGATGCGGGAAGCGCCATGCTTCCCGCATTTTTTGTTTACCTATAGTCGATGGCGACTACGGTCATTTCCTCGGCGTCAGGATGCGTTCGATTTGCCCGAGATGGTTGATATCGTGTCCGGCGACCATTCGGACCATGTGCTCAATGGATTCCTGGCCGCGTTCGGCGTGGTGGCCGTAGTGCTTCCACTGCTCGGGAGAAAGCGATTTGAGGAGCGCGAGGTTGGCTTCGCGCACCACGCGGTGCAGTTCGACGGATTTGCGGGGATCGCGTTTTTCGTAGTGTCCGGCATTTACCCAGGCGTTCTGATCAAAGGCTTGGACGGGCGTTCCGGGAGCTCCGAGGATGAAGCGCATGCGCCAGCCGATTGCGATTTCGACGTCGCCGAGGTGGGCGACGATTTCCGCGACCGACCATTTATCGGGCGCGGGTCGCTTGCGGAGTCTGGCAGTGGGGACCCCTTTGATCAGGCGAGCTATTTTTTTGTTAGTGGCGGATAGGACTTTGATCGGGTCTTGTCCCTGAACGTTGGCCAGGATGCGGTATGTGTATTGTTGAGCGGTTTCGGACATTAGGAATCTCCATCCCCTCTTGTGCAGCCCTCAGGTTTTCCTCTTCATTTAATATACCCAAGGTCGTCCCCTGTGTACC
>Ga0116216_10003646_pt1 | contig 10008 bp, 14 predicted proteins | sample Sb_taG_11_FD_89696 | JGI IMG/M metagenome (GOLD analysis project Ga0116216, IMG submission 89696) | Peat soil microbial communities from Weissenstadt, Germany - Sb_50d_3_AS metaG | ecosystem: Environmental > Terrestrial > Soil > Wetlands > Peat | place: Germany: Weissenstadt | collected 2010-09-21
CAGGATCGCGATCCCGACGATCATGATCGCGATGATGCCCGAGTAGAGGTCGAGCACCCGTGCCCGGAGCCGGGAGAACTCGACCGGGGTCAGCTCAGCGCTACTCAAAGAGCTCGATCCTCCGGCCGATGATGCCCCGGTACCGGTCGACCCGGTACAGGATCCCGGCGATGAACAGGAACGAGAGCGCGGCGACGACCGCCCCGATCGGCACCGCGATGAGGTCCCAGAGCTGCCCCGAGGCGGCGCCCGTCACACCGAAGACCACGGCGGCCGACCCGACCGTACCGAAGACGAGGAACAGCGCGAGGACCCCCCAGAGGACCCCCGTGGACCACTTCGGGTGCTCCGGGCTAGTCAACGCCCTTCACCTCCGCGGCCGCGGTGGGGGTCGGAGAACGGGTCGGGGCGCCCCGAGGGTAGCTCCCGGCGAAGCTCGAGCGCCGGGCGGCCAGGCGCCGGTGGTAGCTGCGATAGTACCGGTAGTGGAAGAGGGCCACCACCAACGCGTTCACGCCGAAGACGGGACCGACGGTCGACAGGATCGTCGGGTCCGTGATCTGGATCCCCGGGGTCTCCCCGCCCCACACGGTCATGAGGATGAAGAACCCGAGCAGGCTCGTCGCGAGGTAGATGAAGAGCGGGCGGTCCCGCGGGTGCGTCCGCTTTGACCGGTCGAGGAACGGCAGGAAAAGGAAGTAGAGCAGGATCACGTTGCTCACCCCGATCGCGATGACCGGCGTGACGCCGGCAAAGTCCACGAGCTTGAACAACCAGAGGAAGTACCAGTCGGGCTCGGTCACGACCGCCGCGGCGGCGGTGTTCCCGACGTAGGTGGGCAAGCTCCAGGGCCAGAGAGCCGCGATACCGAAGAGCACCCCGATGTACAGGAGGCCCCACTTGATCGTGTAGAGGAGGACGTGGGGGATGAACGGGACGTGCTGTTTCTCGTCCTGCTCGTTGAACCGCCGACGCTGGAGCGGGTCGGAGGTCGCGGGGGGAGCGATCCCGTGCGATTCGAAGAGCGCGAAGTGGGCGTAGAAAAGGCCCGCGAGCGCGAGCGGAAGGAGGATGATGTGGGCGTCGAACATCCGCGAGAGGAGGCCCTGCGACGTCCCGTCGGCCAGGATGAACGGACCCAGCAGCGGCCCGACCGTGGGGAGGCGGAGGGCGAGCACGACCCCTACGTTGGTCGCGTTGTAGGAGATCTGGGTGTACGGGAGCAGGTAGCCGGTGAACCCCATCCCCAGGGTCACGACCATCAGGAGGGTGCCGACCATCCAGGAGAATTCGCGCGGCGACTTGTAGACGCCGACGTAGTAGCCGCGGAAGAAGTGGACGAACATGAGGAAGATCATGGCGTAGGCGCCGTAGAGGTGGCTCGAGAGCAGGATCTGGCCCATCGGGACCGAGTGAATGATGTAGTAGGTGGAGCACCAGGCGGCCGGACCGGACGAGAGGGTTCCGACCACCTGGCCGCACGCGGTCAGCGTGGGATTGGTGCTCGGTTCGTAATAGAGCAGGAGCAGCGCTCCCGAGATGATCTGGTAGGAGAGCGCGACGGCGACGAACGACCCGGTCCAGTACGACGGTTTGAACGTGAAGGCGGGCTGGGGCTTGAGAGCCCACTTTTTCATCGCGGTGCGGTCTTCGACGAACCCCCAGATCTGGTTGAGGGTGCGATTGAACCAATTCGAGTTCGAAGATGTCAACCTGCCTCCTAGCTGGGGAACGAACAGAGCTTGACCGGCGTCTCCGTCGTGAGCTGGCTCGTCGTACCGACGCCGTAGTCCCCCTGCAACGAGTTCAGGTGGCCGTTCACCGGCGGGCCGGAGAGGCCCGTCGCGTAGATGTTGCCGCTCGGGTCCGAGACGAGGGTCACCTGAGGAAGCGGCAGGACCGCGGGTCCCGTGAGGTTATGCGCCGAATTCGCGGGGTCGTAGGTCGACCCGTGACAGGAGCAGTGGATGTAGAACGGTTGAGCCGGTGAGTTGGGCGTATTGAACGTCTGCCCGGGGCAAAACGTGGGCGGATAGTAGGCGATGGCCGGCGCAGGGCATCCCAAATGCTGACAGATGGCACTGAAGGCGACAATCGAGCCGTTCGTTCCGATCCCACCGGGAACATTCCAAGCCCCGGGGTTCGATACGGTCGGCCGCTGGCCATTGACCGGGCCAAGTTGATGAAGAAGTTCGGTTCATTCCTCAGCGGGTAGTTGAAAAGGAACAGATTGGTCTCCGCCACGTTGTATTCCGATTCGACGGCGGCGAGCGTTAACGGCCTCCCGTCCACGTCGATGAGCTGGACCTTGGGGTAGCTCGAGAGCCCGACCGACGGGGGTTGGACGTACTGGATTGAGGCCGCGCCCAGCCCTCCGGCGGCGAGGACGAGGGCGCCGACTCCCGCGAGCTTGAGGACGTTCCGGCGGGTTTCGTCCACGTCGTCGCTGCCGGTGTCCCGGACCGGGGCGACCCGGCGCACCTGGCCGATGGGGAAGTCGAGGGGTCCGCTCTTTCCCGCGAGGTAGGGGCACTGCTCCGAACAGCCCGGCAACGCGAACGTCACAGCGACCTCCCTTCCGTGTCGGGTTTGGCGTCGTCAACTCCTCCCGGTTCCGGGATCGCTGCGTCCCCGGGCAGCTCTGCGTTCTCGCTCCCGTGGTAGACCGCGTAGGTGATCCCGATTCCCATGAGGATGACCAGGACCTCGGTCATCGTCACGATCTGATCCGGCGTGAAGCTCATCGGGTCACCTCACTCGGGTCGACGGTGACGGGGGCCGTCATCGACCAGGTCGGGGTGGGGTACCCACCGGTCCAGGGGATCGAACCCCCCGGGGGAGGAGGGGCGACCGAGAGGACCGGTGGGCTCGTGACGGCCGCCGGGATCCCGCGCGTGGGCGAGACCGGGGGGTCGAGGCCGAGGAGGGCTCCGCGGAAGGAGACCTGGCCCGGGGGGCCCGGCGCGGGGAGGTCCGCAGCCCGGGTGAATTCGGAGAGAAGTTCCTGCTTCAGTCGGCCGGCCCGTCCGTACCAGCGGCCCACCGTCCGGAGGACGTCCGTGCTCCCCTTCCCGAAGAGGAGGTACGCGGCGACCGCGGCAACGATGACCCAATCGACGTCCGAGAAGAGCGCCATCTAGCTCACCCCGTCCCCGCGGGCGACGGCCCTTGCCGACGCTTGCCGGCGGTCCGCTCCCACCGGCCGGCGAAGTAGGCTCCGCCGAGGTAGAGGGCGATCATGGGCGTCGCGACGATCAGCATCGTGATGCCCGAGTTGTCGGGCGTGATGACCATCCCGAAGACGAGGGCCCCGATGACCGCGGCCCGCCAATGCTGGCGCCACGCCGAGGCCTTCACGAGCCCGATGCGGGTCAGGGCGTAGACGAACACGGGGAGCTCGAACACCACGCCGAACGCGAGGGAGTAGAGCAGCGTGAATGTGACGAAATCCTGCACGCCGAGCACCGGCGCGAGGCCCATCGCCGCGACGTAGCGGAAGAGCAGCAGGAAGGTGAACGGCGTCAGGAGGAACAGGCCGAGCGCGGTCCCGACGGCGAAGAGGATCGACGCCGGGATCCCGACCTGACGGAGCAGCTGGCGCTCGTTCTTGCGGAGGGCCGGCATGAGGAACGCCCCGACCTCGTGGACGATCCAGGGCATCCCGAGGATCAGCGTGAGGAGGAGTCCGATCTCCATCTGGACCAGGATCGAGTCCCCGACCCCGACGTTCAGGAGCTCCACGCCGGACGGGAGCATCCAGGCGACCATCCAGCGGAACACCTCGGCGGTGATGTTGTAGAACGGGCTCGGCCAGGGGTAGCCGAACGGGATCGACCACCCGCCGACGTGGAGCTGGACCGGGACGATCTCCACGAGGAGCAGGGAACCGAAGAGCGGTCCGAGCACGAGTCCGATGCGGACCAGGCGGCGCCGGGCCTCCGAGAGGACCCCCAAGATACGGTCGAGGTCGCGCATCAGTCACTCGGCCACCTCCGCCGAGCGGGCGTCCGGCGACCGAGCGCGGTCACCACGACGCCCAAATCGTTGGTCCGCTCGCGCATGCCTCGCCGACGGTCCTAGGGAGACCGGACCGCCGGAGCCGAAGCCGAAGCCGAAACGGGGGGCACGGCCAAGTTCGCCTGGTCGGCCTTCAGTTCTCGCTCGACCTCGAGCCGGCCCTTCTTGAACTCTCCGACGGAACGGCCCAAGCTGTGGGCGAGCTGCGGGATCTTGGAAGACCCGTAGAACAAAATCCCTGCGACCACGGCGATAATCAGCCAGTCGTCTATTGAGTCAAACACTGTCTCCCCCGCCGACGGACCCGAGGTCGGGCGATATGGCGTTCGTACGGGGCGACCCTACTCGTACCTGTTGTCCGAACTCGACGCAGATAAGGGGGGGTCATGCGGCTTCGACGAGGATCGTCTCGTTCCCGGCGGCCACGGCCCGGTCGATCGCGACGGCGGCGAGCAATCCCAAGCACGCGGCACCCCGTTGCAGGAGTTGCGCCGCCGGCCGGGCGCCGCGGTGCCCGAGCGCCGGGGTACGCCGCTCGGCCGCGGAGGGCGTCTCGTCCCCGAGGATGTCCCCGGCGTGGTAGACCGTGCACGCGTGGTCGAGCGACGGATGCATCAGGGCCTCGACGACGCTCTTCAATTGCTCCTTGAGCTCGGGCAAGAACGCGCCCAGGGCGTCGGCGGCCGGGTCGCTCCGCCCGGGGACGCCTTCGTTGAGGGCGGAGAGCGCCTCGCCGAACAGCTCGGCGAGCTCCTCGAGCGCGTGGACGACGACCCGCCACTCGAGTAGCTGACGGGGGTCGGGGCTGCCGATCCGCCGCGCGAGCGACCAGTCCCGGCTGGCGAGGAACAGCTGTCGGACGAGTAGCGCGAGCACCTTGTTCCCCTCGTCGTTGAGCGTCGGGAGGCGGCGGCTACGACCATGGCGTCGGAGGACCTCCTCCATCTCCTCGAGGAACGCCACCAGGATCATCTTCATCCGGGCGACGAGCTGCGGGAGGCCGTACTTGGACGGGTCGATGAAGTTCTGGAGAACGATGCGGGTCGGCTCTTGCGAGACGACCGAGACCCCGAGCAACCCGCGGGCCGCCTCGAGGAGCTCCTCGACCCGCTCGGGGGCGAACGGCAGGTCGCTGCGGATCTCGATGGAGTCGTGACCCACCCGGTACGCGCCCACGATGAGGCGCTGGAGCACCCCGGGAGTATCGAACGACCGTGCTTGGACGAGGAACGGCGTCCCCTCGACGACGGCCCCCGGAACCGGCGCGGGTTTGAGGAACAGTGTCCCGTCGTCGCTCTGGTCGAACACGATGAGGTCGCCGGCCCGGAGGTTCATCGCTTCCGCCCACGGTTTGGGTAGCGTGACCGCGATCGACGAGTGGCCTGCCTTGAGTACGCGGCGCTCCCGGTTCGGTGCTCCCCACGCCATTAGATTCCTCAAACCTACTACGAGGTTCGTAGGTAGTAAGAGTGGGGGTTTTTCAACTTTGTGTTGAGTTTATCGACGCTTCGGCAGCGCCCCGGGGGGTGGGGGCGGCTCTGCGGGGGCTAGCGGTTCGGGGTAGCCGAGCCGCTCGGGGGGCATTTCGTCGCTCGACCCGCGTCGCCGGCCGACGACGAACCCGAGGACGATGGCGATGACCGTCAGTGCGACGATCGTGCCCACGATGATGAACACGGCCTCGCCGGGGCCGACCGACGCGGCACTGACCGTAAGGTTGGACGGCAGCGGCTCACCGAAGGCAATGAACCCGTACATCCCCGACTGGAAATGACCGGGCTCGGTGCAGACGAACTCGTACCAACCCTTCGCCGGGGACGTGAAATTCGCGGTGGCTTGGGACGCGGGGGTCGCGTTGACATTGAAGAGCGGGGGATACTCGGTGAGGAACGTCGTGAGTTGTCCCTGGGTATAGGTGGGGGGAATGACCCATCCCTGGCGCGATGCGATCGTGAAGGTGTGCGGCTGGTCGTCTCCGTTCGTGAGGGTGACCACGATGGACGTGTTCGTCAGCTGGTTGCCGAAGAGCGACGGGCTGAACAGGAACCCGCTCGACGACGTCACGGCGAGCGTCGAGCTGGCCGTTTGCTTCACGACCGCCGAATGCGAGGTCGCTTGGGATGTGCCGACCCCGAAGAGGCTGAGAACGATGATCACCGCAAGCGCGACCGCGAGCGGTCCCCTTCCTGGTCCACGATATTCCATCCCGGTCCCCCGAAGCCAACGAGTCGGCGAGGACGGGGGACTCCGTTCAAAGCCCCTACGTACATACCTGAGGAGCCGAAGGGCCGGCCCGGCCTTCGGTCAGTCCGCCGTGGGGGCCGGTCGCATTGGACTGCAGTATGTACGCGGCCCATATGTAGGTCCAACCCCACCCACCTGACGGACGCGGCCTCGGGGTCGCGCACGATCGGCCTCGATGGGATTCGGTTCCGCGGCCCTGCGTGCATTCGCCCACGTCGCCTCCGGGCCGTCGAACCTGCAAGAGACGAACGGGCTCGTCTGGGTCCTGCTCGGGATCAGCGTCGCGGGAGCGATCCTAACCTTTGGCTTCCTCGTGTACGCCCTTTGGAAGTGGCGCGACCGCGAGACGAGCCGGAGGCCGTATGGTTAACCGACTCGAGGTGGCCTGGACCCTGGCCGTCGTGGGCTTGCTCGCCGGGGTCGCAGCCTACTCCACCATTCTGCTCTACCACATCGACGCGTTGCCCTCGGACCCAACCGAGTACGTCTCGGTGATCGGCCACCAGTGGTACTGGGAGTTCTGCTATCCGGCGAACGGGTCGTGCTTCAACTCGGAGTACGATGCCGCGACGAACACGGTCACCGGTGGAGCTTTATGGGCGACACCAGGGGCTGAGGTCCAGATCAATGTCACCGGTGCCGACGTCGCCCACTCGTTCAACATCCCGCAGCTCGGGATCCGGATCGACGCGATCCCCGGCCGGGTGAACATGTTCGCCTTCACCGTACCGACGGTCCCTCCCGGCACAGCGTACCTGATCCAGTGCACCGAGTTCTGCGGCACCTTCCACGGGACGATGCGCTCGTTCCTGGACATCGTGTAGTCATCAATCCCCCGCCTTCCGGGATCCGTCTTCGAGCGGGACGCCCGCGCTCCCTCCCCCATCGACCGATCCCTCGCTCGGGTTCGAGGGGGATTTTTTTTGTGCCGGCCGTGCGACCTACCCTCCGTTCGATCCGAACGAAGGTCAGTGTTGTCTGGATTCGTCCTTCGGCGCCGGCGGAAAGCGGCCCGCGAACGTGGCGACGATGGCCGCGAGTATCCCGAAGGCGAGGAGGACGCCCGAGCCGACCAGGACCCAACTCTCCACGATCGCCGTGCTTGGCGGAGCGGGCTGCGGAGGAGGAGCCACGCCGACGTACAGGTATCCCATCATCCCGTTCGCCAAATGCCCGCTGGCCGTGCAAATATACTGGTAGACCCCCGGCCCGGCTACCGTGAAGTTGGCCCAGACCGTGGAGCCGGCTCCGCTCGGGACGGCCGCGTTGACGAGCGGGGGGTGCTGGACGAAGTAGGACGCGTACGTCGCGGGGGTGAGCGTCACATTGGTCTGGCCGGCTACGGTGAAGGTGTGGCCGAGGTTGCCAGAGTTGGTCACGAGCACGTCGAGGTTGAACGGGTAGTGAGTGGAATTCGCGACCAGCACCGCGGGGACGAACTGGTAGGTGTCGGTCGTGTTCTCGGAGGTCAGGAGACCCGCGGCGGTCGAAGTGAGGTTGATCTGCCCGTACATCCCGGCCTGGAACTGGTACGGGATCACCGAGACGAATTCGAACGAGTCGAACGCCGTGGAGGCATTGAACGCCAGCGTCTGGTTCGCCTGGCCCCCGGCGGGCACCGACACGTTCGCGAGGGACCCGTTCTCCGTGAAGTAGTGGTCGAGCTGAGCGGGGGTCCAACTCGTGTTCAGCAAGACTTTGGGCTGGGCTAGGAGGGTGAAGGTGTGCACGAACGAGCCCTGGTTCACGAGGTGGAAGGTCACGCTGCTCCCGGAAGGGGCCGCGAGGAACTGGGGCGCGAAGCGCGGGGTGTCGGTCATGTTGACCAGCAGCGTCGTGAAGTTCGAAGGGCGGGCATACCCCACGAGGGGGGCACTCGGAAGGTGACCGAACGCACCGGCGGCCGCCGGCAGTCCCAGGGTCGCGAGCAGGAGGGCCGCGACGAACCATGGGGCGGCCCGCCGGAGTGGGCGGACGGGGCGTTTGGCGACCGGGTCGTTCACACGGCTCCTATCGGTCGAGCGACCTGGACCCGCTTGATATCGGTGTGGTACGAATCCCATGTCCGGTGGAGAACGAACGCGACCTCGGTTCCCATCACGCAAGCCATCGTTCCCCCGAACGCGAGCGCCGCGGCGTCGGAGCCCGGTGAGGCGACGATTGCGACCTGGGCCGCGATCATGACGGCGAACGCTAGCGCCAACCCGAACGGGACGCGGAGCTCGGATGCACGGATCTCCCCCCGTCGGGCCAACCGGCGGTAGAGCAGTCCGAAGACCGCCAACATCAGCACGGCCATTCCGGCGGCGCCGACCAGAGGAGCCGCCACCACCCACGGCGCGAGGAAGGCCGCCGCGGTGAGCGCCGCCAGCGACCCGCGGATGGCTCCCGATAGTGGCAACCAGAGCAGGAGCGCCACCATCACGACCCCCATCGACCAATCGAACCAGATGGAGGAAAGTCCGAGGGCCAGCCCTCCGAGAAGGGTCGAAGGGGCGCTGCCCCCTCCGACCGCGAAGAGGATGCCCATCAACACCTCCGAGCCGACGGTCACGAGGGCCAGCACCGCGGGCCACACCCAACTGGCCGCATCGACCGTCCGGTCGCGGAAGAGGATGAGGCTCACGAACCAGAGGCCGGCCGGCCCCATCATCATGAAGTTGAACGCGACCAGGACCCACGTCCAGGCCGTCGTGCCGTTCGGGGTGATGAACACGAAGAGGAGGGCGAGCAGGAGGAGGCTGCTGCCCGCGAGCACCGACACGCCGATCGTCATCGTGGTGAGCGGGGCCGTCCCACCCGACCGTGGGAGGATCTGCGTGAGGACGAAGACCGTCACCCCGATCATCGAGAGCGCGACGACGGCGAACGGGAGGAACGCCGTGGTCAGGTCGAGCGGAGGGAGGAAGTTCATTCTGGCTCGGGAGCGACGACCCGACCTACTCTCATATGCCCCCGGTCCGAACCGGGGGGTCGGAGCTACGGCCTACGGCTCGGAAATCTCCCGGGAGGGGCTCGCTTCCACGCGCCGGAGCAGTTGGGTCGTGACCTCGAGGAGGGGGTGGTGCGTGCTTCGGTCAATCTCGATGTCGTCGACCGTCCGGAGGTGGTGGTCACGCGCCAGTCGCTCGAAGCCGGTCTCCTGCCGGGCGAACTCCTCGGGACGGTCGCAGGTCAGGACGAACGCCTGAAGTTGGGTCAGACCCATCTCGCGCGCGGCGAGCGCACGATGGTGTCCGTCCACGAGGATCCAGGCGTCTCCCTTCTGGACGACGAGAACGGGTTCGGCGAACCCTCGCTCGAGCTCGTAACGCCGGCCCTCGAGCTCGTCCTCGAATACCTTCCATTGGGTCGGTGTCAGGCGCTCGATCGGGACCAGCCCCCGATGGATCGAGAACGGGAAGTGGTACCGTTCGGAGAGGAGGGTCTTCAGCGTGTCCGCCTTGGCCGGGGAGGCCCGCTCGAAGTGCGACCGGACGATGTCGAGGTTGGAGAGGACGCCGCACAACCGCCCGGACTCGTCGATGATCGGGAGGTCCCGCAGCCCGTAGCGGAACATGATCCGGGCCGCGTCGTCCAAGGCGGTCTCCGGGGAGGCGGTGATGGTGCCGGGCCGAATGATACTCGAGAGCGGGTGGTCCCCCTCCGCGGCGTGCCGAAGGAGCTCCTTCGCGCTGACGAACCCGACGAGCTTGCCGGCCTTGTCGGTGACCGGAAGTCCGTGGTGGCGGCTCTTCGAGAGGCGCG
>Ga0116216_10003648_pt1 | contig 10004 bp, 22 predicted proteins | sample Sb_taG_11_FD_89696 | JGI IMG/M metagenome (GOLD analysis project Ga0116216, IMG submission 89696) | Peat soil microbial communities from Weissenstadt, Germany - Sb_50d_3_AS metaG | ecosystem: Environmental > Terrestrial > Soil > Wetlands > Peat | place: Germany: Weissenstadt | collected 2010-09-21
ATCGCGATCATGGGAAAAGTGGCGAAACTGCTTTTGCTCGATGAAGATGGCCGCGATGATGCAGACGGGAAACCCTTTGCCGTGGTCAATTTCGATGCACGCGAGCATGGGATCACAAATAGCAGGCTAGTGCTGCTCAAAGGAGACTTTGAGTTAGGGGATCACGTGGAAATAACCTTGAGACGGCATCGTAAAGCCAATGGCGAGGTACTACCGCGATGAGCGTGCGCGAGCGCATTGTCGAGCTGCCGCGCGGCGCTGCACTTCCAAATCTTCCAGAATCCGCCGGCAGAAGGCGGCCCGAGAGTGCAGATACCATCGTGAAGCGGCCAACCAAAAAGCGGAAGGCGTTTCGCACGTCACCATCGATCCGCATCCCACGCGCCGCCGTCCAAAAGCTACAGGAAAGCAAGGCGCAGGCGCAGGCGCAGGCGCAGGAAATCACCCGGCTGGAAACGTCCGTGAAGGCAATGGGCAAGGCGCTGGAAAAGGCCATCGATGCGTACGCGCGACGCCACAAAATGCTTTACGACGGCTTGCGCGATCTGATGCGCTACTTCGATAAAGTGAATGCCAGCAAAGGCGAATGGACCGTCGCTGACGTGAAACGCATCGAAGAAATCCGCCTTCTCTCTTTGGGTATTTAGTACGTTAGAAACGTGACCGGAGTCCTGAAAACCCTGTGGGCAAAACATCGATCGAGTGGACGGACGCAAGCTGGAATCACATCGTGGGTTGCACGGAAGTTTCCCCTGGCTGCGCCAACTGCTACGCCGCGCGGCTGAGCGCTTCGCGCCTGGCCCACAATCCCGCCTACAAAGGGTTGGCGACGATCCAGACGGATAATCCTAAAGGCGGCGGCCACATGCGGCACGTTCGCTGGACGGGCAATGTCCGCGTCCTGCCAGAGCGGATCGAGGAACCGCTGCACTGGCGCAAGCCGCGGCGCATCTTCGTCTGCGATATGACCGATCTCTTCCACCAGGATGTGCCCAAACCCTTCATCTGCAAAATGTTCGGTGTGATTGCGCGTTGCTCGCAGCACACATTCCAAATCCTTACGAAACGCCCCGAGAATATGCTCGCATTTTTCAACGCGGAGCTTTTCGATATCGGCGACACTGTGAAGTCACATCCGAAATTAACTCCGCAGCAACTCCGCGTGGGGTGTGGAACGACGTGCAATTGGCCACTGCCCAACGTCTGGCTCGGCGTGAGCGTAGAGAATCAGACGATGGCGAATAAGCGGATACCGCTGCTGTTGGACACGCCGGCGGCGGTGCGCTTCATCTCCGCCGAGCCGCTGCGTGGCCCGATAGACTTTGGCGAGCCCCTCCGCCAATGGTGCCGCGCGCATCAGCTCGAAAATCTCACCACCTCGCTGGATTGGATCATTGCCGGCGGAGAAAGCGGCCCGCACGCGCGTCCTATGCAGCCCGATTGGCCGCGCCAGATACGCGACTGGTGCCAGCAACGCGGCGATATTTGCCAGCCTGCGCGAGAAAAAGTCCCCTTCTTTTTCAAGCAGTGGGGTGAATTCGCGCCGATCGGCATGCTCGCCAGAGGAATCGGGAGACGCACCTTCGTAGGGACAAATCTAGACGGCCAGATGATGCTGCGCTATGGCAAAAAGCTGGCTGGCCGGCTGCTGGACGGGAGGGAATGGAATGAGTTTCCTACACCTACACCTTGAGTTCTTCTGGGGTGTGCTGGCGGGATCCGTGGGCGAGCTGCTGATCATCTACGCTTCGCGCTGGACATGGGACCGCATCCAGTGGCTCCGATGGTTCTCCCATCAATGAAAGCGTTGACGCTGTATGAGCCGTGGGCTTGGCTGGTGCTCCACGGCTGGAAAGAAGTGGAGACGCGAAGCTGGCACACGGACTATCGCGGGTTGCTGGCCATCCACGCCGGCAAGAAGCGCGACGTCGACGGCAAGATTCTCCATCTTCGAATGAATGCCGTCCGAGGCGTTTCGGATCGTCTTATCCCGCCGTTTGAGGAACTGCCGTTTGGCTGCGTCATCGCCACATGCCGGCTAGCCGCCATCATTGCCACTGCGGCATACGATCCGAAAGTTCTAGAAACTAACTGCCGTTTTATGAGTCCTCCGTTTGAGCCCGCGCACGGATGGGAAACAGAAAGACTCTTTGGCAACTACGGACCTGGCCGATTTGCTTGGATTCTGCGGGATGTGATGCCCGTGGATCCGCCGATCGAGGCGCATGGCTGGCAGCAACTCTGGAACTGGACTCCGCCCGCGCATCTCTCTGGCAATCTCGGATTGAATCCATGACCTATGTTTCTTCCTTTCAGTGAAAACCTAATCATCACCACGCATTTTGATCCAGAGATGGCAGCACTTGCGGATCGCCATTATTCGCGGCGTACACCTGGTGCGAGGCAGTTTCTCTATAGCGGGCGCAAAATTGTCATTCGTAACTGGCAAGGGACGATGCTCTTTGGCTGGATGTGGCCCGATGACGACAAACGAATGGATGGGCAAACCGGCTTCAACTGCGCGATATTTCGAAACGAAAGTGAACAGAGATCCAGCGAGATCATTGTTCTTTGCGAAAGCATCGCCATTCATCGGTGGGGACCGAATCGGATGTATACCTACGTCGATCCAAGAAAAATCCGAAGCATGAATCCAGGCTACTGTTTCAAAAAAGCGGGATGGGTGACCGCCAGAAATCCAGATGGCTCAATCCGTGTATCAAAATCTGGACAACACCTACTAATAAAAACGCGGGAAGCTCAGACGGAGTGAGCCTCCCGCGTTTGTGGGTGTGGGGACGGCTCCGGGTAAGAGCCGTCCGGTGAGATGGTAGCGGTGGTGGGAATCGAACCCACTGCAGCGAGGTTATGAATCTCGCCTGCATCCGGAGCAGCTCACCGCAGCAGTTCTCTTTACGGCGCGGCGACGAAGCCCACCGTCAACGTATCGGCCTTCACAGGCGGAGGCGGAGGAGGCGGCGCCACCACATCAAAACTTGCGGTGCCCACCAGCCCGTTGGACGTGTCCGTAACTTTCACGGTCACTGTGCCAATGGCGTTCGAGCCGTTCGCTTTGAAGTTTGTCGGCGTGGTCTGGTCCGGAGTGCCGGCCGTCACCGTGACGGTGTTCGCCGGATCCTGCACATCCACTTGAAATGGGCCCGCCGAGGGAAACACCTGGCCGGATGCGGCCAGCGTTTCCAAGATGGTGAGATTGAATCCTTTGAGATCGTTGGTGAGAAGCTGCATGGTAGCGTGCCTCCAGCCTTTCCGTCTGCGATGCCCTGCAGGCACGAAATATACTCGAATCTCCAGATGATGTCTATGATGGCGTTTTTTCACGGTGCGCAGTGGTGATAATGCGTCATGGAATATAGCAGTCCTAGAACGCATATTCCCGTAAGGATTGGATATAAGCGTTCGCAGAAGAAATCCATGAAGCGCTCGAACGGCGTACGATCCTCACGCCACCACCAACGCTGCGGAGGATGCAATAAAGGAAGAAAAAACCATTTCCAGATCATGGCGTGGTCGACGGTGGCGAGGGGATGGGCGGCTGGCCGAGTTTCACCAGTTCCGCGTTGATGGCGGCGAGATCGTCTTCCGCCAGCTTGTGGATGGCGTCGAGCTCCGCGCCATCCGTCTGAATCAGTATCTGGTAATCCACGGTAGTGGATCCCGTGGCGATGGAACGAATCTCTTTCACCAAGCCAGTAGCCAGGGGAATGATCTGGCCGGCAATCGGGATCCCGATGCCGATGATCGTGCCTGCATCGCTCAACGCGCCCAAAATGTTCTTCGTGGTGCTCATGTGTTTTCCTTTTGCTACTCAGGGAAGCAGAGCCTAACTTTTTAAGCCAATTCTATGCACCAACGCAAAGAATGACAAACGGATTCTTCCCCTTTCTCTCTCTCGGTCTATAGAAAATGTCAACTATCGCGAAGAGTTTCTTCCTCTTCGGTTTCGTCAGCCGTCGACGGCCACGTGATAGCGATTGGCTCGGCCTTCGGTGCCGGCTCGAGCAAAATCAACGGACGGGGAATCAGTTCCTCGATGGCTTCGCGCGCCACATCTTCGGTACAGGGAATCAGCCGGTAGATGCTGCCCTGCCCGAGCAACTGCGAAGACGCCGCGCTAGCTAGCCGCTTTACCTTTGCGCCTGCAGGAGTCCATTGTCGCGAAGTGGGATCATCCACAGTGGCGGTGTAGCCTGGCCGCGTGAGCGTGTATTCGCGTTCAGGAAGTTCGGGAGTGTCGACGCGGAAGAGGCACGCCGAGCCATACGCTTCCGTAGTCACAAAGCCGATGGCCTTTTGATGGCCAAAAATCTCGACAATGGCCCACCCTTCGAATGCGGATTGTTTCGCTTCCATGCGGAATCCTTAGAGTGCCAAGATCAGCGCGACGATCGAAGAGACTTCGCCGAGCAGGTTGTTTACCTGCTGCAGAGACTTGGGATTCTTGATCCCGGTGACGCCGGCGGCATTCAACTGGTTTAGCTCCGTCGCGATTTGCTGGACGTAGATGCCCACTTGCTGCTTTGCCGTCAACGAAAAATTCTGCGGGCTTTGCCGCAACACCACTTCGGCGGAGAGCTCGAGCCGGTCGACGTTGCCAATCATGCGCAACGCTTCGCTGTAGTAGGCATCGGAGAGCACCGGCGCGCCCTGATACTGCGCGGCGTGGAGATCCGTCAGCGCCTGGCGAAACGTCGAAACCGTGCTGGCAATCTTGTGCAGGTTGGCGACGGCCGCATCCCACGTTTGCGCTTGCTGCAGCGTGACACCGGGCGGCAGGTTGGTGACGTTCTTCACGCGCGCCGCGCATCCGCTAAAAAATACCGCGCCAAGCACCACCGCCACCAAAAGGATCCAGCAAAACAATGCACCGCGCATAAGCCGTCTGTTGCTCATTTTGTTTTCTCCTGATTCGAAGGTTGGGTGCCCGCGGGGACGAAACTCGCTTTCAGCGTATCTGGCTTGCCGTTGCCGCCGTTGGTGGTGGGCCGCGCGCCCACTGCGCCAAGAAACGCGCCATTCACCGCCGAAAGGATGCCTACGACGGTGGTCTGCACCGTGGCATCGAAATTCTTCCAATAGCGGATCAGCACTGCCACAAAAATCAGGTCCGTGATCCACAGCAGCAAAAGCTGCCCGCCTTTGGATTCAAAGCTGTCCAGGAAGGACTGCCAGCCGGCGGCGCTGGGATAGCGATTGCGAATCAGAAGCGCCAGCATGACGGCGGCGCCGAAAAGAGTGAGCGTGTTTTCCTGGAACCACTGCCAGAGATTCATATGTTACCGTAAGGCTTTCCGTCCTGCTGAGGCTACCACATCGCCCCACGTATGGCCAACCAGCCAGCGGAAGATGCCGCGCACCGCCAAACAAAAGAAAAGCACGCCGCAGAGCAGCGCGCCAAACCCAGCCAGCACGATGATGCCTACCACGATGTTGGCCGCAGCGGTATCCACCGCCTGCACGATCATGTCAAGGAAGTCCATAGCTGCATCCTCTCTAGGCCGTTGGGCACATACTGCGGATCGAACGTCTGCGCCGTGGGATGCCCGCCATTCCAGCAGCGCAGCATTTGTTCGAAGTCCTTCGTGACGTCAAGCTGGAAGCTGCGCGCAAACCCGGTAAGCATCTTTGTGGCGACCGGCAAGCTATCTTCCGGGCTGATCAGAGTGTCGATGGTGACGCCAAATTCGAGCGCATGGTATCCCATGATCTGGGTAAGACCCCAGCTTGTCGCCAAAGCGTCAACACGCTGGAAGGCATTAGCCGGCAGGTTGGCAGGCACGTTGATGGTAGGAACAGAAATACCCGTGACGTATCCGACCAGGCTGCTTCGCGCGATGCTGCCGTAAGCCGTTTTGCGTCCCAGCAAAACTTCCCAGAGAGCTGCAAGCACGTGCGGTTCGAATCGTTTTGCATTGATGTTGCCACCAGACTCATTCGCAATCAGCGCCGCCAGAAACGCCGCCGGCACGCTCGAGACGCCAGCCGCCGCGGCGATCGTATCGCCGAAGCGCGCTTTGATGTCCTGCATCAGCTCGATGTCGGTCATTCACACGCCTTCATTTTGTCGGCGATGCCGCCTTCGCCTTCTACGTAGCGCCGCCACGGGATAAATTTTCCGAGATGCCAGAATCCCCACTCGCGCACGGGCTTTAGGACGGCAACGAGCGTCCAGCAGCTTTTCGATGGCACGGAAATGCGGTGGATGTGAGTTGCCGGAAACGTGCGGAACCACGGAGCGCGATACTTTCTGATGCCTGCTGGCGTTTCTTCCAGATACCATCCCCACAAACCGATCGAGATGAACCGCTTTGGATGATCGTGAAGATCACGGCTCCAATCATCCGCCACGAAGTGGTGGACATAGACAGAGAAATGTCCCTTCCAAGCAAAAACCGTCCAGCGCCAGAGGTATGTTGGGCAGCGCTCGCCGCCATTGATCTCTTCGGGTATCCCAAACAAGAGAGTTAGAAGTCTGAACATTTCGCGGGAGAGTCAAACACTAAAAAGCGTGGCTGTCAAGAGGGTAATTGTAGGAGTGTGCGAATCTTCTCTGCCAGCGGCCCTAGCTTGGCTTCATCCAGCGTGCAGCCGCGCGGGCAAACCACTTCTCCGGTGATGGCGTCGTTGATCCGCTTTTTCTCTTCCGCCGTGAAGTGCAGCCGTATCCGGTCCCACTCTTCCATGCGCAGCAGCATCGCTACGCCTCGCTGACCAGCAGCAGCGCGGCCAGGCCGAGACCGCCCAGCAGCAGCACATCCGTTGTGGACGGCGCCGTTAAATTGCTCGCAGCCGTAAAAAGATTCGCACTGGTGTCCGCGGTAGGCGTGGCGCTGACGATCGGCTGCCCCGTCGACGCATCCAGCGTCACAGGGGACGGGCTAAAGCCCGCCCCTACATTAGAAACCGCGGCCATCATCGCCGCCGTTTCGTACATTCCATATTGCCCGCTGGTGTAGGTGCTCCACGGCCGAAAGCCTTTTGCGGAATACATCTCAAACGCGATGTTGGCGTTGGTTTGCGGATCCAGCAGGTTTTCGCCGGCGTATTGTGGGTTGGCCGAGCTGCCGATATTGATTTGCCAGAGGCCGTAGGACGGGCCGTTGCTGGGCGCCAGCGTCTTGTCTCCAATGACGCTGGGATCGCCACCGCTTTCCGCCAGCGCGATCGCCACCGCCGTCGCCAAATCGGCGCCGGCAAAGCCCGCGTTCGCCGCCACCTGCGCGATCTGTGCCGCTGTCAGGTTCATGGTGTACGCTCGCGCGTGTCCCACGATGATATCAGTTTGTCCTGGCGCTGCGCGGCTTGATGGTTTTCGGTGCGGTGGCGTTCGCCGCAGATGGCGCAGGCAAATCGCTTGAGCCACACAATCGGTTTTGGCGGCAGCTTCATCGGCGATGCTCATCCAGAAGAAAAACGAGATCGCGTAGCGCATGGTCCAGCGTAGTGTCTCGAATGGGATGCGTTCCTTCCGCCCAGCGGTAGACAATCGTGGTGCCGCGGTTGAGCATTCTGGCCAATTTCGAAAGAGAAGAGACGCGCAGCCGGACCTGGACAAGCACTACCGCTCGAGCGAGCACGATTCCATTATAGATACGGCTGGTTTCCTGCGAAGCGGCGGCAAGTTCTTCGCCGGTAAGCCGCGCATACTCTTCCGCCACGCTCAGTTCCGGCGGCGGCACTAGCGCGAGTTTTGCGGCGGTGGCCATTTCACTCTTCCGGCACCATATCGATCGGATCGTCTTCGGCTTCGTCGGCACCGCTGGCGAGCAGCTCATCCAGCCAGGCTTCCAAATCGTCTCCGCTGAAATGCGGCACGTAATCCACTTCGCGGGCAAACTCCACCGTCTCCCCTGCGCGAAACGCCGGCCCATACGCGGGACAGATGCTGGCATGCTCGGCGAGATGTTTATCGGCGGTGGGCTGGCGGGGAGAAACCACGGCATGGATCAGAATCGATCCATCGTCAAGCCGCTTGAAGCTGAATACCGCGGTAGCCATCTAGTATCCCCCCGCGCGGAAATACGGCCAGGCCGGTGGCCGGTTAGGATCCATTGGCTCTAACTCAGGGAGCGACGATTTGTCCAGCAGTCTGGTAGGCGTGCCGGCCGTTTTCTTGCTGGTGGCAGAGGCGTGGTGTTTATGCTCTTCGCAAAAGCCGCGCGGCCCGACTTTGTAAAACGGTTTGTTGACGCAGCGCGTGCCATCTGGCCGTTGGATGCAGCAGCGCTCGGGATCTTTGCTCATGGGAAGGTTCTAGTCCCAAAGTCCGAAATTGTCAATGCTTCGTGGTGTCCGCGGCGTCCAGCTTGCGTTCGATGCGATCCAGCCGCTGTTCCAGCACGTGCTGGCCATCCTGGTATTGCTGCAGTGTCACTGCCGGCCGCTGTTCGAGGTCGCGGATGCGGCGTTCCTGTTCATCGCTCTGCGCGCGCAGCGAAGAAAACGCCATCGTGCACACCACCAGCCAGGTGATCAGCGTCAACACGACGTGCCAGTTCTTCACCGCCACCACCGCCCCACCGTTTTCGCTAGCCATCCGGTTTGTCCCCTTGCGGCGTGCGAGAAAATAAAGCTGCCAGCTCGCCCCGCGTCTGCGCTGTGAATTTTCGAAGTAACTGGCTAACGTGAAATTTTACGGTCCGTTCCGAAAGGTGCATCGCTTCCGCGATATCTTTGTTGCTCCATCCGCGCAGCACGCCATCAAGCGCCTGCTGTTCGCGCATCGTGAGAGTCCCCTTCGGCAAGCTGACTTTGGCGATCGCATCAAACGTCACAGGAATGCGGATGAGCGCTTCCACTTCCAAAATCAGGCGGCCGCCTTCCCATTTCAGCTTGGGCATTGTCGGTCAGTTGATCGCTCCCATTGAGCTGCCCGCAGCCAGCGTGCATTGCGGGCAGGATCCTTTGGTTACGACGATCTTGAATCCGCTGATGCCGTGAATCGCCTGCGTAATCACGCCGCCGGACTGGCTGCCGAACATCGCTCCGGGAACGGTCTGCGCGATCGATCCCAGGGAATTCCCGCTGGCATCCATCAACGAAAAGCGGATCGTCGGCATATCCGCAAAATTCGTGCTAAACGCCGTGGTGCCGCCTACGTTGCCGGCGCTGTCCGGCGTCATCGTTCCCAGCGTGTTCCACACGCTGCCGTTGACGATGTTCCACTCTTCCACCAGGACGGAGCCGGCGATCGGCGTGCCATCGCTCCATTGCAGCACGCCGGCAAAAGTAAAGTTGATGGACTGCTGAGGAGGGATCGGCACCACCGGCGTCGCCGTCAGTACTACTTTGTCGAAGATCACTTGCCCGCTGGTGGATGTGACCGTGACAACGAGTTCCCCGCTTGGCGTGGGGCACGGCAGCGTGACCGGCGTTAACGAGCCTTGCTGCGTTGTGCCGCTCGTAGAGCATCCGGCATAAGAGATCGTGTACGCCCCAGAGAATCCCGTCTGGCTGCCTACGTTGACCGCCAGCGAATAGTTCGTTTGCGCTGCGGCTGGCCCTACGTCTTGCGAGCAGTTCGATCCTTCGTTAAGCCAGAGCACAGTGTTGCCGTCGACGCCGCTGGCGAGCTGCGCCGGCGTAGGATTCTGCATCCCATGCCCGCCGCCAACGTTCGGGCACGTCCAGCCGGTTGGCGTTGCTGTGTTCCAATTTCCGGCAGGTGGATTCGCCTCGAACGATCCGTTTGTGACCGTCTGCGCCGCGAGCGGCGAAGCGAGAAAGAGTACGATCAGAAGTCGTTTCATAGTCCGCGCGTCTCCACCCACTGAAATTGGCAGTTGTGCACCTGCGCTTTGGTTTGGTTCAGCTCGATTCGTCCGTTGGGGAGGATCGTCACCACGGAATCAAAATCCACGGTGAGTAAGCAGGAATCAAAAACAGATGTGGTGCGCTTCGGGCCGCCTTCTGGGCGCACGATAAGTGCATGTTTTATCGGTGGCTGGCTGGCGATCCACTCTTTCCACCAATGGTCCGCGTTC
>Ga0116216_10003649_pt1 | contig 10004 bp, 5 predicted proteins | sample Sb_taG_11_FD_89696 | JGI IMG/M metagenome (GOLD analysis project Ga0116216, IMG submission 89696) | Peat soil microbial communities from Weissenstadt, Germany - Sb_50d_3_AS metaG | ecosystem: Environmental > Terrestrial > Soil > Wetlands > Peat | place: Germany: Weissenstadt | collected 2010-09-21
ACTCCACGACCAACCAATCCCGCTGAGTCTGAAGCCCGTTCTGCTCCTCCGCGGCAGCCGGCCCGGACGAAACCCTGCCTGGCGCTGACCACGGGAACGGGAGAGAAAGTTTACCAATCGAGTCCTCTTATTGTCCAGAGTACCCGCGGACAGCCCGGGAGCTGCCCTATTGGCTCCCAAACGAAGGCAGATGCTGTGGGCTACAGCGTGTCGCGTCGCTAGTACCATCCTTTGCCCGGCACGGCTAGAATGGCTCTCGCTTCCGGAGTGATTCAGATGAGATTTGGATTCATTGCCAACCCGGCTACCCACCAGATCGGCGCAACGGCGCGACCAAGAGATCGATTCGGGCGGAGGCTGTGGCGGGCGTTCCGGTGCGGGTTACGCCGGACGGGCGCAGCAAGCCGCGCCCCTACGAATCCCTCATTATTGGCGGCGGTTGGATTCTTGGCAGCGCTGCTGGGATTGGTGATTTCGCCGCCCTCGCCAGCGCAGAGCACACCGCCTCAAAAGGATCTGACTGTCGAGCGCATTTTCGGCGCGCCTGGCCTAAGCGGCCAACTTACGCGGGGGATCGCCTGGGGTCCGGATGGCAAACGGCTCAGTTATTTCGCGGCTGCAGGATCGGCAAAGGCCGCGAAGACTGAATTGTGGGAGATGGATACGCAGACCGGCGAGCGGCGGCTTCTGATTGCCGCCGAGAAGATCGAGACCGCGCTTCATCCTTCTACCCGCGCTGCGTCGCAGGCTACCGGCCTCGCGCGCCACGCCGCGGCGCAATATCTGTGGGCGCCGGACGGCAGCGCGCTGCTGTTTATCGGCGAGAGTTCGCTCACTTGGTTTGACCTCAAGACGCAATCGGCGAAGGCGCTGGTGTCCGGCGATGAGCCGATCGCGGACGCGAAAATTTCGCCCGACGGGCGTTGGGTCAGTTTCGTGCGCGACCACAATCTCTGGCTCGCCTCCGTCGCGACCGGCGACGTTCGCGCGCTGACCAGCGGCGGCCGCGAGGAATTGCGCGAAGGCGAGCTCGACTGGGTTTATCCCGAGGAATTGGGCATCACGACGGCCTACTGGTGGGCGCCGGATTCTTCAGCTATCGCGTATCTGGAGATGGACGAGAGGCCAGTGGCGAAATATCCGATCCAGAACTCGCTCGGAGAGCCAAGCGAAACGGAGTGGGAGCGCTATCCGGCGGCAGGAAGCGCCAATCCGATCGTGAAGGTGTTCATAGCGAACGTGAAGGGCGGAGCGCCGCGCGAAATGGATACGGGGAAAGACACGGACATCTATCTTCCGCGCGTAAGCTGGCTGCCGGACGGTCATCGCGTAGCGATCGAGCGCATGAATCGCGCTCAAGACACGCTCGAACTTCTCACGGCCGACGCCAAATCCGGCTCTTCGCGCGTGATTTTGACGGACAAGGACGCTTACTGGATCAACGTCAGCGACGATCTGCGATTCTTGCGCGATGGTAAGCGCTTCATCTGGTCAAGCGAGCGCACCGGCTACCGTCATCTTTATCTCTACGACCTCGAGGGCAAGCAGCTCGCGCAGCTTACCCGCGGCGAGTGGGAAGTCACCGGTCTGATTGGCCTCGATGAAGACGCGAAGTCCGTCTTTTTCACCGCGACGGAGAAAAGCCCGCTCGAGCGGCATCTCTATCGCGTGAGCCTTGATGGCTCGGGATTCTCGCGCGTAACGCAGGATGCCGGCACGCACGAAATCAATATGGCGGCCGGCGCCCGCGCATATCTGGACACGTACTCGGATGCCGGGCATCCACCACGCCAGGACCTCTATCGCGCGGACGGAACGAAGATAGCCTTTCTCAACGAAAACGCCGTTCCCGAGCTTGCCGATTTCGCCCTGTCGCCGGTCGAATTTCTCACCTTGAAGACCCACGATAACGTCACGCTGAACGCCATGATGATCAAGCCCGCGGATTTCGATGCCTCGCGGAAATATCCGGTGATCGTTTATACCTACGGCGGCCCGCACGCACAGGTGGTGCGAAATGCCTGGGGCGGCGCCAACTATCTTTGGCATGAAATGATGGCGCAGAAGGGATTTCTGATTTTCGCCGAGGATAATCGCGGCTCCTCGGGGCGCGGACATTTATTCGAGGAGCCCATTCATTATCGCCTGGGCGCGCAAGAGCTCTCGGATCAGCGCGACGGCGTCCGCTATCTGCGCTCGCTTCCCTACGTTGACGGCGCGCGCATCGGCATCTGGGGCTCGAGCTACGGCGGCCAGATGACGCTGCACGCCATGTTCCGGGACGCGGGCGATTTCAAAGCCGGCTTTGCCGGTTCGCCGGTCTCGGACTGGAAGCTCTATGACACGATTTACACCGAGAGATATCTCGGGCAGCCGGCGCAGCGCGTAGAGGAATATGAGGAATCCTCGCCGGTGAAAAATGCCGCGGGATTGCAGGGCAAATTGCTGATCGCCGCCGGAACGGGCGACGACAACGTGCATTTCGCGAATACGCTCGAAGTGCTGGATGAGCTGATCGCGTCGAAGAAGTATGCCGAGGTAGCCGTCTTCCCCGGCCGCGGCCACGGCATCAGCGATCCCCCCGCACGAGTAGTGCTGTTCCGTCGCGCAACGCAGTTCTTCCTAGAGAATTTGGGCGAGCCTGCCGGGAAGTGAAAGTAGCGCCGGCCTCCGTGTTTACCCCGAGCCGCGAGGGGCCCGCATCTTACGACTTCAAAGTCCATCAAAGGCAACCGTCACGCGCGGACTACCCAGCCGCAACCGCCGCGATTTAATTGACACCGCGCTCCGCTCACAATAACGGCCCTCGCCGACGCCCGTATTCGTAAGATGCCGGCGAGACGCCAGCGCTACCGAAGCACCCATCCCGTTTTCCATATCTCGCCCGACAATTCTTGTAGACCGAGGCGCGAATCTTCGCCCGAAAAATCAAAGAAACGCTCCTCGTCATTCCTGCATCTCATCGTCAGTGATTTAAGCTCCCAGCTGCTTATTTCTTGAGTCACTTTTTGAATTCTGCTGGACAACAACAACGGGCATTGGTGTTAGTATCCAGTAATCCTCGGGCCGGAAAACGGTTACGGAGCGAAGTTGAGTCCAAGTTCGTGGAAGATCGCGCCCGCGCTCCACGAAACTTCGCAGTGTCCGGCCGGGCAGCGATTGCTAGGCGATTCGCAGCGGAGCAATACATCTCTCTCACGTCAGGGGTCACGCAAATGAAAAAGTTCTGGAATGGCAAAGCCCTTCTTGTGTTCGCACTCTGCCTGTTTTGCGCGCATCTCGCGCTGGCGCAGCAGTCGCAGACGATTGCTCCGCGAATCACCGAAGCCGTGGACGAAACCAAACTCGTCACGCTCACGGGCAACACGCACCCGCTGGCGCAAGCGAAATTCGATCAAGGCCCAGCGCCCGATTCCCTTCCGCTGAAGCGGCTAATGCTTGTTCTCAAGCGAAGCCCGCAGCAAGAGGCGGCGCTGCGAACGCTGCTCGATGAGCAGCAGGATAGGAGCTCGCCGAATTTCCACAAGTGGCTGACGCCCGAGCAATTTGGACAACAATTCGGCCCAGCGGATGCGGATATTCAGGTTGTTAAGGGTTGGCTGGAGTCGCACGGTTTCCAGGTCACGAGTGTGACCAAGGGCAAGTCGGTCATCGAGTTCGATGGGAGCGCGGGCCTTGTCAAACAGGCATTTCACACCGAACTGCACAACTTTGTCATCGACGGCCAGGCGCACTGGGCGAATACGAGTGACCCGCAGATACCGGTCGCGATGGCACCGGTAGTTGACGGCATCTCCTCGTTGCATAATTTCTTCAAGAAGCCGATGCACAGGCTTGTGGGAAGCAGCGCCAGGGTCGAAGTACATCCCAGCCCAAGACCAGCCGCGAGTTTCGGCGACGGGAGTTTCGGGATTGCGCCGAGCGACTGGGCCACGATTTATAACGTGACTCCCGTCTATACAGCCAACATAACGGGGTCAGGCACGACGATCGCAATCGTAGGTCGATCCAACATCAATCTGGCGGACGTTTCTGATTTCCGGACATTATTTGGCCTTACTCCAGCGAACAACATACCTCAGGTCGTCCTCAACGGACCGAATCCCGGAGACCTCGGAGGCGGCGAAGAATTTGAAGCGCTTCTTGATAACGAGTGGTCCGGGGGCATCGGCCAAGGTGCGACGGTAAAGTTTGTTGTGTCCGAATCGACAGAGACGGTCGACGGTACCGACCTGTCGGAAGTCTACATTGTGGACAACGATCTCGCGGGAATTATGTCCGAGAGCTTCTCGATTTGCGAAGCTGTGGTTCCTATGTCGTACGCAGACGCTGAAGCAGGGCTTGCGGAACAAGCAGCGGCGCAAGGGATTACGTTTGTGGCGGCAACCGGGGATTCGGGCGCCAACGGGTGCGATAACCCCAACACCGAAACGACCGCTTCGGGGCCGGTTTCGGTGGGCTTGCCGGCTTCGACGCCGTTCACGACGGCCGTCGGGGGAACGGAATTCAATGACCATGGGGACGATTCGCTTTACTGGAGCGCCGCGACGGGTGGTGCTACTCAGTACATCCCGGAGTTTGTGTGGAACGAAAGTTGCGTGGCCGCGAACTGCCCTACAACAGTAAATGCTAGTGGTTTCAGCGAGAGCCCAAACATCGGGGCGACCGGTGGAGGAAAGAGTTCGATATTCACTCCCAAACCGCCGTACCAAGCCGGCGTGCAGGGAATCCCGAACGATGGTTTCCGCGATACTCCGGACATCTCGTTCAATGCCTCCGGCGCTATCTGTGAGTCGAACACCGGACCCACTTGCACGAGCGTTAATCTGATCTTTGGCTACCTGCTCTGTCAGGGTGGATCGTGCAGCGGGGCACAGCCAAAGGTATTCCGCATCAGCGGAACCTCGGCGCCGACGCCTTCGTTCGCCGGCGTGATGTCTCTCGTTGACCAGAAAACCGGCTCGCGTCAAGGGAACGCAAATGTCGTTCTCTATCATCTCGCAGCCAGCGAGACGTTTTCGCAATGCAACGGCTCGACGCTCGAGCCCGGGGCACCCCCAGCCAACACTTGTGTGTTTAACGATGTCACAGTTGGAAATAATTCTGTGCCGAAGCAAGGCGGAGGGGAGACTAGCGGATTCTCGGCGGGAACTGGATACGACCTGGCAACCGGCCTCGGCTCCGCGAACGTGGCGAATCTCGTCAACGGTTGGGCTGCGTTCTCTCGTACGGCGACGACGACAACTCTGACAATCGCACCTGCGTCGAGCATGCACGGGACGACTGTGACCGCAAACGGTACAGTAACCGGGAACGGAGGGACGCCAACGGGCGACGTCTCATTTGTTGCCGCTGGTACGACACTCCCTAGCGTAGCAGGCCAAACTCTCTCAGGCGGCAACTTCAATGGCACTCAGATTTCCGATCTGCCGGGCGGAGGGCCGTATAACGTAGTGGCCAAGTACGCCGGTGACGCGGTTTTCGCGCCGAGCACGTCGACTCCGTTCTCAGTGACGGTTACGCCGGAGGGTAGCACAACGACCATATCAGCCATCAACGGGAACACTGGAAATCCGCTTGCGGCGTCGGTTCCATCGGGAACTCTGATATTCCTGCGGGTTGACGTCGCCGGCAATTCCGGTCAGGGGATTCCGACGGGCAATGTGACTTTGACGGACGCCGACGCGAACGATGGGGCCACGCTGAAGTTGAATAGTTTCGGGTTTGCAGAGTTGCAGACCTCGACGCTCGCATCCGGAAATCATTCGTTCTCAGCCTCGTATTCGAGCGATGCCAGCTTTAACGCGAGTTCCACTACGACACCTGCTGCTTTCATGATCACTGGCGGTGGAGGTGGCGGATCGTTCAGCATCAGCGCGAATCCTACTTCGATGAGCGTGGCGCCGGGATCGCCGGCTTCGACTACCGTCACGGCGACCGGCAGCGGCGGATTTGCCGGGAGCGTAGCGCTGAGTTCGAGTATCGCGGGGCCTGCGGGAGCTGTTGATCCGCCCGCTTGCTCGTTCAGCGCGGGCTCGATCGCGCTGAGCGCAGGAACTACTACCGGCACCTCAACTCTGACTTGCACGACGGTGGCGGCATCGCACGTGATGTACGTGCCGACGCGGGGACCGATTCGGCCAGTGTGGCTGGGCGTGAGCGCAGCGTTAGCGCTGGCTTGCATCTTCCTGCTGGGTTTGCCGATGCAGAAGCGCCGCTGGGCCACGGCCTTCGCGCTCGTCGTCCTTGCTGCTGCCACGGCTGTTGCTGGCTGCGGCGGCGGTGGTGGTGGCGGAGGCGGTAACCACAATCCGGGCACGACTGCAGGAACTTACACTGTGACCATCACCGGCACCAGCGGATCGTCGCACACGGCGACATTCACGATCACTGTCAATTAGTTCCACGATCGCCCGCGCGGATCGATGAGGTTCGCGCGGGTGATTCCCCAAGTAGCGCCGGCGTCCCTGTTTACCCTGATCCGCGAAGGGCCGGCATCTTACGACGACAATCGTCCGCCAGGCCCGCGATCAAGCGCGGACCGGCCAATTCAATTCAAGGCGGTTCCAGCTCCGCCCGCGAGCATGCACGTAGTTTTGCGCTTGCCCGTCGGATGCCGGCACGGAGGCCGGCGCTACTCGAGGCCGATAAGCAGATGCCCCATCTTGTGCTTTTTCGTGCGCAGGTAAGCCCGCGAGCGGCGGCTGGTCCGCGGCTGGCACGGAACGCGTTCGGCGATGCGGATGCCGGCGCGCTCGAGCTGCTCGACCTTGTCGGGGTTGTTGGAGAGCAGGCGGACATTGCGCGCGCCCAGCAGCTTGAGGATCGCTGCCGAAAAAGCGTAGTCGCGCGAATCCGCCGCAAAGCCGAGGCGCCGATTGGCTTCGACGGTGTCCATGCCGGAATCCTGCAATTGGTAAGCGCGCAGCTTGTTCATCAGCCCGATGCCGCGGCCTTCCTGCGGCAAATAGAGCAGCACGCCCGCAGGCGCCTTCGCGATCTTCGCCAGCGAATATTCCAGCTGCGCCCGGCAATCGCAGCGCTCCGAAGCCAGCACATCGCCGGTAAGGCATTGCGAATGTATGCGCACCAGCGGCGCAAGCTTGCCCCCGCGGCGGCTACTGTCGTGCACATTGCCGCGCACCAGCGCCACAGCCTCTTCGCTCGCGTCGCGTCCTCGGATGCCGACAATCTCGAACTTCCCGAACCGCGTAGGAAGTTCAGCCCGCGCTACAATGCGCGGCCCCCCGGATTGCTTTCGTTTGGCCATAAGAAACTCACGATTATAGCAGGTGAGCAATCGAGGAGTTGTTTCCTCACATTTAGGTGGCAGCCCTCGCATTCATGTGGGGGAGGAGCGCTTCAGCGCTCCGAAAAAGTTCCGTCTTTAACCATGCGCTTTAGCGCTGGGCAGTTCGTCGCTAACCCGTCAAGCAGACTTATGAGCACGCCTGGGATATCGAATCCCATTCCAAAATTAAAACACTACAAGGCACCCCATCCCAACCGCACCGCTTTACTTCTCGCCGCGCTTTAGCCGACAATCCGACTGCGCACTCTCGCTCAACGCATCGCGCGATAAACACTACGCATGAACACTCTTGCAGCCGGAAAAGACCTTCTCTTCTCGCTGGTCCTGAAAATGGGCTGGGCGGCCTCCATGGCCGCGCTGCTGGTGCGCTTCGCCCCGTTCCGCAAAATTCTCTTCAATGAGAATCGCGATTCGGATCAGAAGGTGCAATTGCTGCTTTTTATCACGCCGCCGCTGGCCATCGGCGTCTTCATGCGCCTCGCCGGTTATCCGTATTTCGATTTAACGCTCGAGGGCTCGTTTCTGATGGGCCTGCTCGGCGGCCGCATCGTCGGGCTGCTGGGCGGCTCGCTGATCAGTTTGCCTGCGTTTGGCAATCACGAGTGGCTCTCAAGCCCCATGGCCGCGCTTGTGGGATTGCTCGCGGGAGTGATCCGCCAGATGATGCCGAACAAAGAAGACATCTGGGATTTCGGCCCGTTCACGTTTCTCAATATTCCGCGCTCCATCTGGAATCTTGTTCGGCACGGGAAACTCAATTGGGCGATGTTTCCACTCGTTTCTTGCGCGCTCTTCGAACTCGCGCACGTCGAACTGGCCATGGCGGTGCCCTCGCGCTGGATTTTTGCGTTTACCACTTCGAATTGGGGATTGCTGCTGCTGGTGATTCTCTCGGCGGTGATGTCGGTCGCGATGCCCATCAAGATCTGGAACAACACGCGCACGGAGATGAACCTCGAGCAGAATCAGCAGTTGCTGTTGCGCGCGCGCATGGATGCGCTGACCAGCCAGATCAATCCGCACTTTCTGTTCAACACGTTGAATACCGTCTCGTCACTGATCCGCTACGATCAGGATACCGCGCGAGTAATCGTCCTCAAGCTGTCGAACATCCTCCGCCGCCTGCTGCGCAAGCACGAAACGTTTGTCCCCCTGCGCGATGAAATCAGTTTTATCGACGATTACCTGGATATCGAAGTCGTCCGCTTCGGCCGCGACAAATTGCAGATCTTCAAGGAAATCGACGAGCAGTCCCTCGATACGTTTGTCCCCAGCATGTTGCTCCAGCCGATGATCGAAAATGCCATCAAGCACGGCCTGGCGCCCAAGCTCGAAGGCGGGCAGATTCATTTGCGCACGAAGCGGAATGACGGGCGGCTGCTGATCGAAGTCGAAGACAACGGCCTGGGCATCCCGGAAGACCGCCTAACGAAGGTCTACGCCGAAGGGATCGGCATCAGCAACGTCCACGAGCGCCTGCGCCTGCTCTATGGCGATCAATTCCGCATGGATATCCGCAGCCAAGCCGGCCAGGGCACCCAGATTCACATCGAGATCCCGGACGTAATCGCAACCCTGCCGTCGTAGGCGAGGGTCTTCCCTTTCCGCCGGCACGTTGGCGGAGGCCCTCTCGCCTTTCGGCCCCGCCTTTCAGCCCCGTAATCCGGCCCGGTTTTTCCACGCCTTAGGCTACGTATTTCCGCGGCCGGTAATCTGGTGTTCGCCTTTTTGACCTGTTACCTTAACCCGGGAAATTGCCAATGACCGCGATCGTCACACGCAGAAAAACGCCGAAGCAAACAATCCGATCGAGCAGTTTTCTGGTCGATACACCAACGCGGGCATAAATCGCCGTAACTTACTGAAAATAAACCACGGAGCTTATTTCAGGTCGAGACAAAATCGCACCCCTTAGAAGCGCCCAGAGCCCCCATTTTCGAGCTCTCGGGGCTTCCGGACTAGGCGGAAGTCATCAGAACGCAACCTCGCCCTTTGCCGAGTCGTAGGCCCTGACACTGCAATCGGGCTTTAGCGACCCCTCCCCAACGGATCGAAAAGGGGCTTGACAAGCGCTTTGCATTCCTGTAATTTCAGTCCAGACAGAAATGACTGAAGCCACGCCAAGTCGCCTCTCCCCCGCCGTCCAGAAATTCATCCTCCATTGGGGCGAAATGGGCACCCGCTGGGGCGTCAACCGCACCGTCGCGCAAGTTCATGCCCTGCTCTTCCTTTCTCCAAAGCCGTTAAACGCCGAGGAGATTTCGCAGACGCTCTCCGTCGCGCGATCGAACGTCAGCACCAGCCTGCGCGAATTGATGGGCTGGCGCATCGTGCGCGTTGCCCCGGCGCTCGGCGATCGCCGGCAGCATTTTGAATCCATGAAAGATCCCTGGGAAATGTTCCGGGTGATTCTCGAGGAGCGCAAGAAACGGGAATTCGATCCGACGATTGCGGTCGTGCGCGAGTGCTTGACGGAAACCGAGCGGAGCGGCCCGGCCGATGCCTACGCGCGCGCGCGCATGAACGAACTGCTCGAATTTATCGCCACGATGAGCGGCCTCTATGAAGAGTTCAGCCATCTGCCGCCCGTGGCCACCAAGCATTTGCTGAAGCTGCGCGGCAAGATTCGCAAGCTGCTGCGCGGATGAGGAGGGAGGCGGGCAACCGCCTTTTTTTAGCGCCGATGATTTCT
>Ga0116216_10003656_pt1 | contig 9998 bp, 10 predicted proteins | sample Sb_taG_11_FD_89696 | JGI IMG/M metagenome (GOLD analysis project Ga0116216, IMG submission 89696) | Peat soil microbial communities from Weissenstadt, Germany - Sb_50d_3_AS metaG | ecosystem: Environmental > Terrestrial > Soil > Wetlands > Peat | place: Germany: Weissenstadt | collected 2010-09-21
CGGAAGCGTTCGTCCATCGCCTGAAACGTGCGCGGGTAATCAAGTCCAGCGACCGGGTGTCGAGTGGTGTCCACCAGGCAGGCGTACCACGTCCCTCAGGGGCAGTGAAGGGGATACCCAATTGGCGTGTAACGTTCCGCCGGGCACGACTGCAGGTCGCCCCGCGCGAAGACGCCGGCCGGACCCGCCTTCGCGCGCATCTGCTCCCAGATACTGGAAGGAGTAAACATATCATATATCAATATGTTGTGTTGCTATATTAAAGACATAATCGAGACACTGCGCGGCCGATTGTCAGCTCCTGATCCAATTCCCTCCCTCCGAAAGAAGATGGGCCGCCGAATTGTCGGATTTCTCAATCTTTTCAATATATTACTGCTCTCCCTCCGCAACAATCTCTTGCGAAAATCAGAAGCCCAGATACAATGTGCTCTCATTGTCCGCCACCGCCAGGAGCCCAATCATGACCGACGACGCCGACCCTCCTTCTCAGCGCGCCCGAGGCCGCGCGCGGCGGGCTGAGAAGGCTGCGCTGCGCGAGTGGCATTTCGAGGCGTTGGCGGCCGGGTTCACGCCCCAGCAGATCGCCGAGGTTCGCAAGGTCAGCGTGAAGACGGTCAAGCGCGAAATCGACCGCGCCATCGCCGACCGCCGGCTCGACGCGCCCGAGCGATACGCCCATCTGCAGGTCGCGCGGCTGACCAAGGCGCTTCGCCTCGCCGACGCGTTGATCGACCGCGGCGACGTCCGGGGATTGGCGCCATTGGTGAAGATCGTCGGCGAGCTCGATCGCTATCATGGGCTCGGACGCCGATGGAGGACCGCCCCGCGCGCGCCACGCTATGAAGCGCCCGACCCGCTGCCGGCAGCCCCGCTCGCTTTGACCCACGCCGCGCCGCCGGTCGACGACGGCGTTGCGCCCACCGGCGAAATCGCCGAACTCGGACTAGCCAAGGAAATTGAAGTAATACATCATCATCATCGCGTAATTATTTGATAATGCTTCTATAAGTCGTTATCATTGAGCGCCCGCGTCGCCTTCCGCGAGCGCGGCCAAAAAGGGACAGAATTTGGCGCCTAATCCATTGGAATCGCTCGCGCGCGGACAAAACCGCGCAGCCAGAAGGGATGGTCTGTAGCCGCGCTCGGCGACCCCGCCTGCAAGCCCTCTTGCGTCCCTTCGCCCTTTCGCGTATGAGCCCCCCCTTCAGAACCGCCCGGCCGTAAAGGGCTGCCGTGGCGGTTTTTTCGCTCGTTCCGACGCGAACGGGGCTTCGCCCCGCCAAACTTTCAAGAGGGCGTCAAGCCCGGGAGAGCCAAATGCCCAAGTTGAAGACCAAATCGGGCGCGAAAAAGCGCTTCAAGATCACCGGGACCGGCAAGGTCATCTACGCCCAGCGGGGCAAGCAGCACGGCATGATCAAACGCACCCCCAAGCAGATCCGCAATCTGCGCGGCACGGCCGTTCTGTTCAAGACCGATGGCGCCAACGTCAAGAAGTTCTTCCTGCCGAACGGCTAAAGGCCCCTATTTCCGGAGATTTGAACGATGTCACGCGTCAAGAGGGGCGTAACGTCCCACGCCAAGCACAAGAAGGTTCTGAAGGCCGCCAAGGGTTACTTTGGCCGCCGCAAGAACACGATCCGCGCCGCCAAGGCCGCGGTCGACAAGTCGATGCAATACGCCTACCGCGACCGCAAGAACCGCAAGCGCGAGTTCCGCGCGCTGTGGATCCAGCGGATCAACGCGGCGGTGCGCGAGCATGGTCTGACCTATAGCCGGTTTATCTCCGGCCTCGCGACGGCGGGGGTCGAGGTCGACCGCAAGGTGCTGTCCGAGCTCGCCATTTCCGAGCCCGCCGCCTTCGCCGCGATCGTCGAACAGGCGAAGGGGCATCTGCCCAAGGCGGCGTAAGCGGCCGAGCTTCCCCTTCCCCCCTTGCGGGGGAAGGTGGCGCGAAGCGCCGGATGAGGGGTCGGCGCGATAGCGCCCCTTCACGACGCGCCTCGCGGCGCGCACCCCTCATCCGTCGGCCGTTGGCCGACACCTTCTCCCGCAAGGGTAGAAGGGCTGAGCGACCAGCTGCGAGGAACCACCCATGTCCGATCTCGCCGCCCTCCAACACGAAACGCTCGCCGCGATCGAGTCTGCAAGCGACGAAGCGGCGCTCGAGGCCGTTCGCGTCGGCGCGCTCGGCAAGAAGGGCTCGATCTCCGCGCTGCTCGCGACGCTGGGCAAGCTCTCGCCCGACGAGCGCAAGACGCACGGCGCGGCGATCAATGCGCTCAAGGATCAGGTCATTGAGGCGCTCACGGCGCGGCGCGCGGTGCTCAAAAAGGCCGCGCTCGAGGCCCAGCTCAAGCGCGAGGCTGAGGACGTGACCCTCCCCGTCCGTCTGCCGGGCGTCGAGACCGGCCGCATCCACCCCTTGAGCCAGGTGATGGAGGAGATCGTCGCGATCTTTGCGGACATGGGCTTCTCCGTCGCCGAAGGGCCTGACATCGAGAGCGACGACTATAATTTCACCAAACTCAACTTCCCCCCCGGGCATCCGGCGCGCGACATGCACGACACGTTCTTTCTCCAGCCGGACGCGCATGGCGAGCGCAAGGTCTTACGCACCCATACGAGCCCGGTGCAGGTGCGCACGATGCTGAGCCAGAAGCCGCCGATCCGCATCATCTGCCCCGGCCGCACCTATCGCACCGACTTCGACCAGACGCATACGCCCATGTTCCATCAGGTCGAGGGCCTCGTCGTCGATCAGACCGCGACGCTCGCCAATCTCAAATGGGTGCTGGAGGCGTTCTGCAAGGCGTTCTTCGAAGTTCCACATGTCGGCATGCGCTTCCGCCCGAGCTTCTTCCCCTTCACCTCGCCCTCGATGGAAGTCGACATCCAGTGCCGCCGCTCGGGCGGGGATATCCGCTTCGGCGAAGGCGACGACTGGCTCGAAATCCTCGGCTGCGGCATGGTCCATCCGAACGTGCTGACGAATTGCGGGATCGACCCGGAGGTCTACCAGGGTTTCGCCTGGGGGATGGGCGCGGACCGCGTCGCGATGCTCAAATACGGCCTGCCGGACCTGCGCGACTTCTTCGACGCGGATCTGCGCTGGATTGATCACTATGGCTTCAAGCCGCTCGAAGTCCCGACGCTGGCGGGGGGCTTGAGCGGGTGAACCGATGCCCACCGTTTTGCGATGGAACGGATTATCGCTTTTTCTTCTATTCTGCGGATGGCGGAGAGCCAGCCCACGTTCACATCGCCAAAGGAGACTGCGAAGCCAAGGTTTAGCTGAACGACTGCGCCGTCGCCATCAACCTCGGCTTCCCCGCTCGCGAGATTGGCGAAATTGTCCGAAAGACTCGGGAGCGCCGCGCCGAGTTTCTGGAGGCCTGGAATGACTATTTTGCAAATCGAAGTTGAAGACGCGAGACCCGTAGCCGCTCAGTGCGACGATAGCCATCTGAGCGTGACGCTGGCCGATGGTCGGGTCCTTCAGGCGCCGTTCTGGTGGTATCCGCGCCTGTTGGCGGCGAGCCCGGATCGCCGCGCAACTATTGAATTGTCCGCGCTGGGAGTGCACTGGCCGGAAATCGACGAAGACATCAGCGTTGCGAGCATCTTGCGCGGCGCGAAAGCGCCGGGAGCGACCGAACCTCGCTCCCAAGAAAAATGACGCGCCGTCGCGACATAACCCCGCTCACCAGGACGGCAGAAGCGAACTGACAAGCGATGAAATTCACCCTCTCCTGGCTCAAGGATCATCTCGACACCTCGGCCTCGCTCGTCGAGATCGTAGACACGCTGACGCGCGTCGGCCTCGAAGTGGAAAGCGTCGAGGATCCGAGCGTAAACTATGACGGCTTCGTCGTCGCGCGCGTGATCGAAGCGAGACAGCATCCGAACGCCGACCGGCTGAAGGTCTGCATCGTCGACGCCGGCGGCGAGCCAGTGCAGGTGGTCTGCGGCGCGCCGAACGCCCGCACCGGAATGAAAGGCGTGTTCTCGCCCGTCGGCACATATATTCCAGGAAAGAAGATCACGCTTGCCAAGGGCGTGATCCGCGGCGTCGAATCGAACGGCATGCTGTGCTCGGCGGCCGAGCTCGAGCTCAGCGACGATCACGAGGGGATCATCGAACTGCCGGACGACGCGCCGGTTGGCGTCGGATACGCGCGCTGGGCCGGTCTCGACGATCCCGTCATCGACGTCGCCCTGACACCGAACCGACCGGACGCCACGGGCGTCGCCGGCATCGCGCGCGATCTCGCCGCCGCCGGGCTCGGGACGCTCAGGACGCGGGCGCCGAGGCCGGTCGAGGGCGCCTTCGACTGCCCGACCCGTGTCCATCTCGAGTTCGCCCCCTCGGATGCGCATCTCTGCCCCGCTTTCGCGCTGCGGCTCGTACGCGGCGTGACCAACGGGCCGTCGCCGGACTGGATGCAAAAGCGTTTGAGGGCGATTGGCCTCAGACCCATCAGCGCGCTCGTCGACATCACCAACTACGTCACCTTCGATCGCGGTCGCCCACTGCATGTGTTCGACTTCGCCAAGGTCGAGGGCGACCTCACGGTGCGGCGCGCCCGTCGCGGCGAAAGCGTGCTCGCGCTCGACGGCAAGACATACGCGCTCGACGAGAGCATGGTCGTGATCGCCGACGCGAAGGGCGTCGAATCGATCGCCGGGATCATGGGCGGCGAGCATTCGGGCTGCGACGAAAACACGCGCGACGTGCTGATCGAGAGCGCGCTGTGGGATCCCACGAACCTCGCGCAGACAGGCCGCAAGCTCGGCATTGTCACCGACGCCCGTTACCGCTTCGAGCGCGGCGTCGACCCCGAATTCTGCGTGCCTGGCTGCGACCTCGCGACCGGGCTCGTTCTCGAGCTTTGCGGAGGCGAGCCTTCGCGGATGATCGTGGCGGGCGACCCAACGGCGCCGCGCCGCGCGATCGAATTCCCCTATGGCGAGGTCAAACGGCTGATCGGCGTCGACATCCCGCGCGAGGAAGGCGAAGCGATCCTGACCCGCCTCGGCTTCGGCGTCGGGGACGGCCAGGTTCTCGCGCCTTCGTGGCGGCCGGACGTGCAGGTCAAGGCCGACGTCGTCGAACAGATTCTGCGCATCTCCGGCATCGATCGGGCGCCGACGACGCCGTTGCCGCGATTGGACGAGGGCGTTCCGGCGCCGGTGCTGACGCTGTTGCAGAAGCGCACGCGGCTCGCCAAGCGCACGCTGGCCGCGCTTTCGCTGCGCGAGGCAGTGACCTGGTCGTTCATCTCGAAGACCGCGGCGGAACTCTTCGGCGGCGGCCAGCCTTCGCTCGTGCTTGCCAACCCGATCGCCTCCGACCTGTCCGACATGCGCCCGAGCCTGGTTCCGGGCCTCGTCGCGGCCGCCGAACGCAACGCGCGCCGCGCGCTCAACGACGTCGCACTCTTCGAAGTCGGGCAGATCTTCCTCGGCTCCGGCGAAAACGACCAGCGCATGGCGGCGGCCGCGGTGCGGCGCGGCCTGGCCAAGGCGTCGGGCGAAGGCCGGCACTGGAGCGGCGGCGGGGTTGTCGACGTCTTTGACGCCAAACGCGACGCCATGGCCCTGCTTGACGCGCTCGGAGTCGCGAACGCCGTGCAGGTCGTCCCGGGCGGCCCTCCGTTCCTCCATCCCGGCCGTTCGGCGACCCTGAAGTTTGGGCCGAAGACGATTGTTGGCTGGTTCGGACAATTGCATCCGGGCGTTTGCGAAGCGCTCGACGCCGAGGGGCCGATCGTCGCTTTCGAGATCACGCTCGACGCGGTGCCAGCGCCGAGGGCGAAGGCGACCAGGGCGAAGCCGAAGCTTGAGCGCTCGGACTTTATGCCGGTCGAGCGCGATCTGGCCTTCGTCGTCGATGCGAGCGTCCGGGCGGCCGACGTTGTGAAGGCTGCGCTGGCCGCTGAACGGTCGCTCGTCACGGACATCGGCGTCTTTGACGTCTACCAGGGCAAGGGCCTGCCCGAAGGTTCGAAATCGATTGCGATCAATGTGACGCTGCAGCCGCGAGAGCGCACGTTGACCGACGCTGAGATCGACGCTGCGATCGCAAGGATCGTCGCCGAGGTCTCGAAGAAGACGGGAGCGACCTTGCGCGGATGAAGCCAGTGGCCAAGCGCGCCGCCCTATTGATTTTCGCATCCGCGATCGCCGCGTTGCCGCACTCGGCTCTCGGCCAGGACGACCCTGCCTGCGCGAAATATCAGGAGCCGCTCGCCTACAACGCCTGCCTCGCCAGTCACGGACCGAAGGCAAACGCCATAGGCGTCGGCGCGAGGCAGACCCAATCCGCTGGCGCCGCCCCTCGATCATCCGCCCGACCATCGCGATCGGCGCCCGATCGCGAATGGCCTGCCGCAACGCGCCGTCGTGGTCGCGTCCACATGGAGTTTCGCGTTCAGTGACAGCCGCTGGGTAGTTGGGGGAAGCATCGGGCGCGGCGCCTAAGCCCGCGGAAAGCCAAGGCGCCGCGCCCGGATCCCCGCGCGATGGGAGCCTCAGCGCGGGGGCCGCGCTGGGCGCCTTTCCCCTCGGCGCCGCTGCGCGGAATTCCAACTTTCGCCGCCAGCCGGAGCGCGCCCGGCCCCACGCATTGGCGCCCCAATTCTTTGTAGGACGTTCCGAACCGCGTGCACAAAGAGTAGACCCGAAGGAACAGTTCCGCTGTGAGCGCGCTCACATCAGTTTTGCGAGAGCGGAATGGACATGGACCGTGGAAGTTGGCGCTGTTAGCTGTCTGCGGGAATGATTTTGCGTGCCCGGAAACGCCGCATTGACCTTGACGACCGCTTGACGTTCCGCCACCGTTTTCCGAGGCCCATCTGGCGGAAGCGATGTCGGTCCCCAGCACACTTGCAGCGCACAGTTGTTTCAAGACGCTCGATCCCGAAGCTTGCCGGACTTTGGATCGTCAATGCGCCTGGCTGAAGATTTCGGCCGGCGCCTGGATCGTCGATCAGTCGGCGAACGATCGTGACGTTTATTTCATCATGTCGGGACATCTGAGGGCGGTGCAAAATAGTGCGCGCCAGGACCTCATCTTCAGCGACATGATGGCAGGATCGGTCTTCGGCGAATTGAGCGCCTTCGACGGCGCCCCGCGCGCGCTGAGCGTGTTCGCTGTCACCGATTCGCTGGTGGCGAAAATGCCGCCCTCGGTGTTTGTCGAGACGATGTTCTCCCATCGGCCTCTTTGCGAGGCCGTCGTATCGACGCTGATCGACCGGCTGCGAGTGATGTCCCGCAGGGTCGGGGAGCTCGGGGCGCTCAATGTTCGCACCCGCGTCCACGCCGAACTCCTGCGACTCGCGCGGCCCGACCACAACGATCCGAAGCGCGCGATCATCGTGACCCCGCCGAACCAGTCCGAGCTGGCAGCCCGCATCAACACCCGGCGGGAAACTGTCTCGCGCGAGATCAACGCGATGGAGCGCGGCGGGCTCATCGAACGTCGGCGCGGCGCGATCGTCATCACCGACGCGCTGAGACTGAGCGCGGCGATCGAAGCGGCGAGCAGCGGCTAGCGCCGCGCCTCTTCGGCAAGCCTCCGCCACCATGCCTCGTCCCAGTTCCAACCCGCCGTCGGCGAGGGTGAAGGCAAAAGCCACACGCGGGTTCGACCGATGCGCGCGCCGCTGTCGCCGGGACCGGCCTCGCGGCCCAGATAGCGCCGGCCCGCGGTGAGGCTGGTGAAGGCGAGCAGCTTCGGTTCGGCGACTCCGATCTTGGCGGTCAACGCCGCGCAGGCTTCGCTTCCGAGGACGCCGGCCGGCAGCTCGCGATCCATCCCGCTCACGTGTTTGGCGATGTCGGTAAGGCCGAGGCCCCACTGCGGCAGTTCGCCGTATTCCTCCGGCCTGACGAGCCGCGGCGTCAGTCCGACCGCGTGCAGGACCCGCCAGAACTTGTTCTGCGGATGAGCATAGTAGGCGCCGCGCGCGGCGGACACGGTTCCGGCGGCCGTGCCGCAGAAGACGATGGTGAGCCCCGGCCGCAGGACGTCCGGCAGGACATGGCCCGGCGGGTGCAAGGGCGTATCAGATCGACTGGTTGTAGGCGCCAACCTCGGGGTTCTCGCGCAACACGCCGTCGACCGCCTTGAACATCTCGCGCATGCGCGCTTCCGAGACCGGGCTTTCGACGACGACGACGAGCTCGGGCTTGTTGGACGACGCGCGCACCAGCCCCCAGGCGCCGTCCTCGACGGTAACGCGCGCGCCATTGATGGTGACGATCTCGCGAATAGGCTGACCGGCCAGGAGTTCGCCCTTCGCCTGCATCGCCTTGAACCGCGTGACGACGCGCTCCGCCACATCGTATTTCACTTCGTCGGCGCAATGGGGCGACATGGTCGGCGAGCCCCAGGTCTTCGGCAGGTCGCGATAGAGGTCGGCCATCGACTTTCCCGGGTTGCGGTCGAGCATGTCGAGCACAGCGATGGCGGTGACGAAGCCGTCGTCGTAGCCGCGCCCGACCGGCGCATTGAAGAAAAAATGGCCCGATTTCTCGAAGCCGGCGAGCGCGTTCAGATCGCGCACCCGGCGCTTGATATGCGAATGGCCGGTCTTCCAATAGTCGACCTTGACCCCATTGGCGGCCAGCGCCGGATCGGTCGCGAACAGCCCGGTCGACTTCACGTCGACAACGAAGGTCGCGTTCGGGTGAAGCTTCGAGAGATCCCGCGCCAGCATCACGCCGATCTTGTCGGCGAAGATCTCGGCGCCTTCGTTGTCGACGACGCCGCAGCGGTCGCCGTCGCCGTCGAAGCCGAGAGCCAGGTCCGCGCCGCTCTCCTTCACCGCATCCGCCATCGCATGCAGCATGCGGAGGTCTTCTGGGTTCGGGTTATAGCGCGGGAAAGCGAAGTCGAGGTCGCAGTCGATCGGGACGACCTCGACCCCGAGCGCGCTCAGGAGCTGAGGCGCGAAAGCGCCGGCCGTGCCGTTGCCGCAGGCGGCGACGACCTTCATCTGGCGGCGGAGCTTGGGACGATTGGTCAGGTCGGCGATGTAGCGGGCGGGAAACTCGGGCACGAACTCATAGGTCCCGCCCGGCTCGGCGTCATAGTCGCCGCCAATGACGATGTCGCGCAGGCGGCCCATCTCCTCGGGCCCGAACGTCACTGGCCGCGCCGCGCCCATCTTGACCCCGGTCCAGCCGTTGTCGTTGTGCGACGCGGTCACCATCGCCACCGCCGGCGTATTCAGCGCGAATTGGGCGAAGTAGGCCATCGGCGTGATTGCAAGGCCGATGTCGCGCACCTTCGCGCCTCCCGCCATGAGGCCCGCAGTCAGCGCAAGCTTGATCGAGGCCGAATAGCTGCGGAAGTCGTGCCCGACGACGACCTAGGGCGGAACGCCAAGCTCACGTAGCAGGCGCGCCAAGCCGAGGCCGAGCGCCTGCACGCCCATAAGATTGATCTCCTTTTCGAACAGCCAGCGCGCGTCGTACTCGCGAAAGCCGGTCGGCTTGACCATCGGTTGGGACTCATACGCGTAGGTGTTGGGAGAAAGCTTGGGCGACGGCTTGGGAAACAAAGAGGGCCTCGCGGCTCGTGGCTCTGAAGGAAGGCGCGAGGGCAGCGGCGGGCGCCGCCGACGTCGGCCTTACCATCGCCTTAAGACACGGGAATGCGACACACAACCCGCTCGCCCACCTCCGGACGCCGACGCAGCCGATGACGGCAATACGCAAAGCATGCCGATTGACCAGTGCGCGTGGAACGTCCGCATTCGCTTCCTATCGCCCGGAAACCGCCATTCCGCTTCCGGCCACTTTTGGCCAACGGTGCGAACTACAGCTCGGGGTCGGTTGACCCTTTCGACGTGCCGTCGCGAAATGACCGCTTTTTGCGTGCGCCGTGAGAAGGCGGCGCTTTCCAGTGGGTGAGAGCCCCACCCGGCAACCGCTCCAGCCGGAAGCAACCGGAGCAGTCATGGAGGTGACGAAATGGCTGAAGC
>Ga0116216_10003658_pt1 | contig 9994 bp, 4 predicted proteins | sample Sb_taG_11_FD_89696 | JGI IMG/M metagenome (GOLD analysis project Ga0116216, IMG submission 89696) | Peat soil microbial communities from Weissenstadt, Germany - Sb_50d_3_AS metaG | ecosystem: Environmental > Terrestrial > Soil > Wetlands > Peat | place: Germany: Weissenstadt | collected 2010-09-21
CCCTCATGCACGCACTCGAAGAGGTCAGCCGCTTGCTGAACAGTTATGCCCGGGCCATTCTGGCTTCTGGCTCCTGAGTTCTGGCTCCTCGCCCTCCGGTTTGGTTGCGGCTCTGCTGCTCTGTTGGGCAGCCAATCATGGCTGCCGCCGGCTTTAGCCGGCGCGTGCCGCGTGCGAAAACTCGTGTTCGTCAGCGGCAAACCACGGATTTTTCCAGAGCTGCCGGAGGGCGTAACGAGCAGGTTTGAGTTCGGAAATGTAAAACCGGTGTTCGGTATCGGACGCGGTCCGGACATCTACGGATGGGAGCGGAACCAATCGGTCACGCGCTGGACATACGAGTCGCCCGCAATGGCCATAGCCCCCACGTGCTCGGCGCCCGGGACCTCCCACAACTCGATGGCTCGCGGATTCAGCGCGTGCAATTCGCGCGAGTGGCGCAACGGAATGTGGGTATCGCTGGTGCCGTGGATCAGGAGGATGGGCACGTTGGTTCGCCGCACGGCCGCGGCCGGCGACGCTTGTCGCAGGTCCAGTCCGTAGCGCACGCGGGCGTAGAGGAATCCGGTGTGGATCACCGGCCAGAATGCGGGGCGCCAGACCCCCGAGAATTGCGACATACGGTCGGAGGCAACTTCCTCGAATGTGGCGAAGGGACATTCCGCCACCACCGCCCGGAAGCGCGGTTCGCGGCCGAGCGACTGCAACAGAATCGCCGCACCCAGCGATTCGCCCAGCCCGTACTGCCGCTCGGATGGGCGATTCGCGAACAGCCAATCCGACCAGCGCTGGACATCCGCGGCTTCATTGATGCCGTAGGTGGTCAGCGCGCCGCCGCTCGAGCCGTGGCCGCGGAGGTCGGGGTCGAGAACCGCGAAGCCGCCGAGCAGCAGGTAGCGCGCGTGCTCCAGCATGCCGGTGCGAGTGTCGGCAACGCCGTGCAGCAGGAGCACGGTCGAGCCGTTGGGAGTCCGCGGGGTGAAGAGCCAGGCCTCCAGCACGACGCCGTCGTCCGAGGTGACCTGAACGGATTGCCAGGTGGAACCGGTTCCGCGCGCGAGGGCGTCGGCGTCGGCGGGCTGCGGCCGTGGACGCTCGGGAATGCGCAGCGCGTTCTCGGTGGCCACCACGGATGTCACGCTCAGGCCGGCGAGCACCGCGATGATAAGCCTCATGACGCGCCACATATCAGTTATGACGCTGGCGGCCCGGCAATAGTTCAGACATGTTACCGCGCGTGCACACGTGTCTTCGCGTTTCGACGCACGGCGGCGGCCGCACGCTCCAAACAAAAGGCATGCGAAATGGCGATCGAGATGCATCGGAAGGCGCGGCAGGTGAACACTATGCTTGGTTCGCCGAAGCGCTCGGCGCTTCTATCCGGCTTGATTCACGCGGCTGCCATCGTGTTGATCGTAGTCGCCGCTCGCGTGACCCCGCGATCCCTCGCGCCGCAGCGCCTGGTTTCCATCGTTACGATCGACGTGAGCAAATATCTGCCGCAGATCCGTAGCGGGGGAGGCGGAGGCGGTGGGGGCGACCTGACGAAGGCCACCAAAGGGAAGCTTCCGCGGTTCGCGCCGCGCCCATTCACGCAGCCCATGGTGGTGGTGCGCAACCTCAATCCGATCCTGGCAATGGAGCCCACGATCCTCGGACGGGCCGATACCGTGGTGCCCGTGATCGCGCTTCCCAATTATGGCGATCCCAATGGTGTCGACGGACCTCTTTCCGGCGGCCGTGGCAAGTGCTGCGGCATTGGAGACGGCGAAGGTCCTGGCGTGGGTGACGGCAAGGGTCCAGGCGCTGGCGGCAAGGACGGCGATGGCGGCATCTTCGGCCCCGGCGGCAGCATTCGCGGCAATCTCACGCCGCCCATCCTCCTGGTGAAGATCGAGCCTGAGTACAGCGACGAAGCCCGCCGCGCCAAGATTCAGGGCACGGTCGTACTGAGCATCGAGGTCGATACGCACGGCGCCGTGCACAACATCAGCGTGAAGCGCAGCCTGGGACTGGGCCTGGATGAGAAGGCCATCGAAGCCGTGAGCCGCTGGAAGTTCCGCGCGGGCACCATCGATGGCAAGCCGGCCGTGATCTCGGCGCTGGTGGAAGTGAATTTCCGGCTGCTGTAGACCAGCGCCAAGAACGCTCCCTTGCTCGCCAAGGGCGAGGCACGGGGTGCCCCCTGGGCCCGACTCTGTTCGGAGCCGCGCGCGTAAGTAAGCAAGCGGTGTTCGCGCAAACAGTAACGTCGTTGCGTTTTAGTTCTTCGGCATTGCCGTCTTGCGCGCGCCCCACGTGGGCGGCGGCGGCTCGCTGGTCATCCGGGTGACCGGCTTCTCCTTGAGCATGCGCATGGCCTCCACCACGGCGCGCTCCAATTGCGGGTCATGCCCCGCGATCACGTCCTTCGGCCAATTCTCCACGTCCACGTCCGGCGCCACGCCTTCGTTCTCCACGGCCCACTTGCCCTCGCGCGAGAAAAAGCCTCCGCGCGGCGCGATCATGGAGCCGCCGTCGATGAACACAGGCGTGTCGGCGGTATGCACCAGCCCGCCCCACGTGCGCTTGCCCACCAGCACCCCGATCTTGCGGTGCTTGAACATCCACGGCATCAGGTCGCCGCCGGAGCCGGCCATTTCGTTGACGATCATCACCTTCGGCCCCCAGATGCCGGCCGAAGGGCTGGTGAACGGATAGCGGTCGCCCGCGACGTTGTTGAAGTAGCCGTCGAAATCGCGCTGCAACAGGTCGATGATGTAATCCGCCGCCGAGCCGCCTCCGTTGAAGCGCTCGTCCACGATGGCGCCCTGCTTGTCCTGCTGCGCGAAATAGTAGCGGTTGAAGCTGGTGTACCCGGGCTGCCCGGTGTTAGGCAGATAGACGTACGCAAGCTGGCCGCCGGAGAGTTTGTCGACCGTGCGGCGATTGGCCTCCACCCACGCGCGCGTGCGCAGCGTCTGCTCGTTGGCGATGGGGATGACCGTCACCTGTCGCGAACCTTCCATGGCCGGCCGGCTGTTGATGGTGAGGACCGTCTGGCGGTTGGCGGTGCCGTCCAGCAGGCGATAAATATTGTCGGGCGCCCGCAGCTCTTCTCCGTTGATCGCCAGGAGGTAATCGCCAGTGGAGACATCCACGCCGGGCGTGGCCAGCGGCGCGCGCAGATCGGGATTCCAGCTTTCGTTGTCGTAGATGCGAGTGACTTTGTAGCGGCCGTTCTCGATCGCGAAATCCGCGCCCAGCAGGCCTCCGGGAGAACTGGGCAGCGCGGGCATGTCGCCGCCGCGCACGTAGGAGTGGCCGATGGCGATCTCCGAGCCCATGATGTCGAGCAGGTAATTCAGGTCGGCGCGGTGGTTGACGTAGGGCAGCAACTGGCCGTACATCTCCTTCATCCTGGGCCAGTCGGCGCCATGCATGTTGGGCACGTACAGATAGTCGCGCTGGTTGCGCCAGCCTTCGTAGAAGATCTGCTTGAACTCCTCCTTCGGCTCCAGGTACATGCGCAAGGAAAAAGTGAGCCGCCCTTGTCCGGCCGTGGGAGCCTGGCGGTCGGCATCCACGAGGAAGACCGAGGGACCCGCCGGCGTTGCGCCGGCAGCGCCGCGACCGCCGCGTCCGCCTCCGCCGCCGCCCGTGCGGTAGACCAGCTTGTGACCATCGGCGCTGACGTCGTAGGCCGAGACGCCGGTGACGAACGGCGCGGCGCGGCGGTCGTTGAGGCGATAGCGCTGCAATGTGCTGCCGCCGCCGGGTGCGCCATCGGGAGCGCCCCGTCCGCCGCCCGGGGTTTCCGCCGCTTCGAGGTAATAGACCGTCCCGGCCACGCCGGCGCGCAGTTGCGAATAGCGGCGCTCGGAAACCAGGGGCACGTTCAGGATACGCTGCTGCAGGCCGTCGAAATCGATCTGCACAGGTGGCACAGGCATTGCTCGACCCGCCTCCGGGCCTGCCTGTGTTCGCGGCGCGGGCGCCTCCTGGGCGGTATCGGACGTATCCCCGCCGCGGCCGCCACGACCGCCGCGGCCACCTCCACCCGCGGCCGGAGTGGCGCTGCCCACCCCGCGGTCCTCATCGCTCTCCGGCAGCAGGGGACTCGGCTCGCCCTTTTTGAGCACCGCGAAATACAATCCGAAGTCCTCGTTGTGATCGTAGGAAGTCATGTCGAGCCACTGCGACTTCAGCCCGAAGTCAGTCGATGCGAGGAACCACAGATACTTGCCGCTGGCGTCCCACGCGGGCCACACCGAGTCGGCCAGCGCATCCGTGACCTGGCGCGCCTCGCCCGTCTCGACGTTGCTGATGAAGATCGCATGATACAGCGATTTCAAGCGGCTGGCATACGCCACCCACTTGGAATCGGGACTCCACGCCGGATTCAGAGTGCGCTCGGGCACCATCCACGGATCGTTGCCCACGACCTTCGCCTGGCCGCTGGCCACATCCAGCACCCAGACCTTTAGGTTGGTATCGGTGTAGAGCAGTTTCTTCGAGTCGGGCGACCAGGACGGCGTGTAGTAGTGCGAGGGATGCGGCAGGGCGATCTCGCGCGCCGGCGTCAAGCCATCCTGCGACTCGAGGATGAGCTTGTACTCGCCCGAGCGGTCGCTGAAATACGAGATGTACTTCCCGTCGGGCGACCACGCGGGATCGCGCTCGGCCGAGCCCGAGGAGTGGCTGAGATTGCGCACGTCGCCCTTCTCCGCCGGGATGGTGAAGATCTCGCCGCGCGCTTCGACGACGAGCCGCTTGCCGGTGGGCGAGAGCTTCATGCCGCTCATGCGGCTGGACACGTCTTCCCAGCGCGGCATCATCCAGGGGAAATCGCCCGTGGCGGTGATGTTGACCACGTGCGTTTTGCCGGTCTTGGGATCCAGTTCGTGGATGTAGCCGGCCTGCTCGAAGACCACCACGCCGGCGCCCGCGGCACTATCGAGCGTCTTCACATCGAAGTCGGTGAACTTCGTCTGCTGCGTGAGTTTCTTCGCCTTGGTGTCGAACGACCAGACATTGGCGACACCGTCGCGGTCCGAGATGAAGTAGACCACGTCGCCCACCCATGCAGGGTCCATGTCTTTGGAATCGGTCCAGGGCGGCGAGACGAGATCGTAGGTCTTCAGGTCGACGATCCAGATGGGCCGGTTCTGCCCGCCGCGATAGTTGCGGCGTTCTTCGTCCCACGAATTATTCATGCGGTAGGCGATGTGCGTGCCGTCGGGCGAGATCTTGCCCTGATAGCCGCGAGGCAGCGCGAGCGGCTCTTCGACTCCGCCTTCGGCCGGCACCGTCCAGAAGCGCGGTGACGCGCTGGGCGCCCACGTGGCGCGCGCCGATGCGAACAGCACCGACTTGCCGTCGGGCGTCCAGCCTTCGACCGTGTCGGCGCCGGGATGCCAGGTCAGACGCTTCGGCTCGCCGCCTTCGGAGGGCACCACGTAGACGTCGGTATTGCCGGCATACTCCGCGCTGAAGGCCAGCCACTTGCCGTCGGGCGAGAAATGGGGATTCGACGCTTGGCCCTGAAAGCTGGTGAGCCGCCGCGCCATGCCGCCCGAGCGCTCGACGATCCAGATATTGTTGGCATAGGCGAACGCAATTTGGGTGGCGCTCACGGTGGGCATGCGCAGCAGGCGCGTGGATGGGGTGTTGGCGCCGGTAGCGAGAAGAGTAAGCAAGAGGCAGACGGCCAGCGGGATGCGTTTGAACATGCAACTAACTCCTGATTCCGACAGGGGACTTTCGGCCCCGGATCTCGCTACAGTGTATCCCAAATCTGCGAGGGTCTTGGGGGCGCGTCGCGGCGTGCACGATGAGGCAGGAGTCGCGGGGCTGTGGTTGTGACGTTTTTTGCAGGACGAAACCATTTTCGGGGTTTGGGGATTGGATTCAGCGATTTGTCTTGTGGAAATTTGGGCTTTGCCGGGGCCCGGCCGGGGCTTCACGGCTGGCAGGGATCGGTGGGGCGGGGTGGATGCGAAAGCGGTCGGACTTGTGTCTTCGGCGATTTGACCATTCGAAACCAATTTGGCAGTTTTGCTAGTGGGTACAGAGACTTGGATTGTGGGAATCCTGTGCAAAATCGGGGGTTGGGGCTGTGGTCGGATGCCAGGGCCGGCGTTCGAGTGGATTTGGCGGGACGAAACCAATTCGAGCCGGGTGGCGGAAGCGGCTTGCGTCGGCGGCTGGTCGGCTTCGGGTTGTTTCTGTTTGGGCATTGTCGGTCGGCTGCGGTTTGGGCAGCGTCTTCCCCCCTCAGTTCCACACATAGCACGCGGACTCCGGGGCGCAGGCGTCATGGGAAGGCTAAGTGCTTTCGGATCAGCGAGAAATAAAGGTCGAATCGCGCGAACTGGCGGAGGAGGAGAAGTGGGTTTTGTGGTGGATGCGCGGTAAGCGACTGAGTCATCAGGGTTTGCGCGGGGTGGGATTCTGCGCTACCCGGAACGTACTCAGCGAGATTGGTTCTGGCCTGGAATGAGCCTGAAAACGGAATGGTGTAGCTTTGAGTTCTACCTGGGGAGCCAGATATCATGTCTGGCCGTTTCCGCCAAGCACCTGCACGCCCTCCTCGATATAGCGGCGGTTAGCCGTTTGGGTGCGCGTCAATCTCGCGCATGATGGCCGCCTGCGCCGCGCGCATCTCCGCGGCCTTGGTATCGAAGAAGTCGTTGCCGATGCGACCGTCGAGCTTGTCCATGTACATGGCGTCGACGCGATCCTTGAGGCGGCGGTGTTCGCGCTGGAGCTTCCCGATGGCCTCATCGTGAAACTGCTTCTCGTCGAGTGATCTATAAGAAAGAGATCTCTTCACCTGGGTGTAGTGGAAACGGTAGATTCCGGGTCTTAGTATAGAGGTAGAGCGTTAAGTGGGGCTTGGTCGATTGGCCGGATGGCTGCTGGCATCCGGGTTGGCCGCCGGGCAGACGTATAGCGTGACGCAGATCACGGCCAACGGCAGCGCAAACGCAATCAATAATTACGGGCAGGTGGTCGGATCGAGCGGCAGCTCGGCATTCCTTTGGACGCCGCTGGTTGCAAATTCCACCGCGGCAGCCTCATCGATCTCGGCGGGTTGCCGGCGAACGCACCATCCGGCGCCGCCGCGTGGATCAACGACCGCGGGCAGGTGGTCGGGACCACCGACTTCACCGCGTTCCGCACCAGCGAGGCATTTCTGTGGACGCCCGATACTCCGAACGGAACGACCGGATCGATGGTCGCGTTCGCAGGTAGCGCGGAGGATTACACGACGTTCACCGCGCAGGCGATCAACAGTTTCGGACAGATTATCGGCCAGTACGCAGGCTATTCGTATATCTGGACGCCCTCGGCGGCGAACGGCACAACGGGAACACTTGATGCCGACGTGCACCTGGACCGGCTGGCGGCGATCAACGATCTCGGGCAGGGCGTGATCAGCGGCGGGCAGCAGATGATCCTGTTTACGCCCGCGTCTCCTAACAGCACGCAGGGAACGTTCACGACGCTGGGCACAGACACCGGCGTGGCGATCAATCGCAATGGCACGGTGCTGGGCTCGAGTTCGTTGTGGACGCCGAACATCCTGAACGGCACCGTGGGTAGCACGACTGCGCTGCCGCCATTAGCGGGCGTTACGTGGTACGCGCTCGCGCTGAACAACAGCGGGCAGGTGGCCGGCTACCAGAGGCGGGCCAACGGGACATTCACGCCGGTGCTCTACAGCGGCGGCGCGGTGACCGACCTAAGCGCGGTCAGCGCGCTGCTCAGCGGCGGATCCGCGGTAGCGATCAACGACGCGGGCGAGATCGTGGTCAACGCGAATAACGCCGTCTACCTGGTGAGCTGGGCGATGCCGTCGCAGCCGGCGCCGGGAGAAGTGGCGGTGACGATCGCATCGCAACCGGCCGGGCAGGCGTTCACTGTGACGGGCACCGGTTGCCATCCGGGAGGGTACACCGCGCCGCAGATGTTGGGATGGATTCCGGGATCGGCTTGCACCGTAGCTTTCCTTTCGCCGCAGAGCAACTCGATCGGGACGCGCTATCTCTTCAACGGGTGGCAGGATGGGCTCCCGAACAACGCGAATCCGCGTCCCATTGTGGCGGCGGCGCAGCAGGCCACGTTTACGGCGAACTTCAGCACGCAGTATTTCGTCACGACGGCAGAGGATCTGCCGGAGAGCGGCACGATCTCTGGTGGCGGCTGGTATTTCGCTGGCGTCACCGCCACGCTCACTGCGACTCCGGCGGGCGGATATCGGCTGGTAAGCCTTACGGAAGCGCCACTGGGCACGACCCCGAACGGCAACACGCTCACCGCCACGGTGAACGCTCCGTTCGCTGTGACCGCGAACTTCACTCCGATGGTGCCGAGCGCTCCCGGCCAGTATGTGCAGACGCTCATCGCCGATAACGCATCCGCCTTCTCGGGCAACGCGGTCAACAACTACGGGCAGGCGGTGGGACACCATCCCATCCTTGGGTCGGGCACGGCGGAGGCATTCCTGTGGACACCTGTCAGCGCCAACGGCATCAATGGCCCATTGATAGACCTTGCCGCCGGCGCCGCCAAGGCCCTCAACAATCGCGGCCAAGTGATCGGGCTTCCCGCGACTGGCGATCTGGAGTTCTTGTGGTCGCCTGCAATGGCGAACGGCACGACGGGATCGATTGTCTCCATGCCTGAGGGCGTCTTTTTCCAGGCGATGAATGACTACGGGCAGGCCATCAGCAGCGGCGTGCTTTGGACGCCAACGACACCGAATGGCACGACGGGAACGCTGGACATGGACAGCCACCTCTCAGACGCCGTGGGCATCAACGACTTCGGACAGGTGGTCACGATCACCAACACGCTTTTTACGCCCTCGACTCCGAATTCCACCACGGGCACTTATACGCAGATTTCGGGAGTTGGGACGCCGATGGCCATCAACCGGTACGGAGCGGTTCTGGGTGACATGGCGGAATCCAACGGCGGCGTGGTGAACATGTACCACGGATACGTGTGGACACCGTCCTCGCCGAACGGCACGGTGGGAACGGCGGTCGAGATTCCCCGGCCCAACGGGTTCATTTCGCTCCAGCCGTTCTATATCAACGGGAATGGAGACGTGGCCGGAATCCTGGTGCGCGCCGACGCGCAGTACACTCCGTTCCTGTATACCGGGGGCGCGGTGTACGATCTCGGCGGCCAGATTCAGATAGCGGGAGAGCCAGCGGGCATCAACGATCGCGGGCAGATTTTGTATCAAGGGTGGAGTTCGCTGTACCTGTATACGCCGGTCACATTGGTGCCGCCCGCGCCGGTGGGAGTGAGCCCGGCGTCCGGGGGCGGGCTCAGCCAGACAATGACGTTTACGTTCACCGATCCGCTGGGGTGGCAGGATATGGCTGTCGCCGACATCCTGATCAACAACGCTCTGGATGGCCGCAATGCGTGTTACCTGGGATACTCGATCCCGGCCAACGTACTGGTGCTGGTGAATGACGCAGGAGCGTCGGGCGGCCCGTGGGCGGGGTCGCTGACGCCGGGGAGCGCGGGCACGATCCAGAACAGTCAATGCGAGGTGGGGCTGATCTCGGCAGTCGGGACCGATAATACTCTGACGCTGACGTTGTCGATCACACTCAGCGCAGCGTTCGGCGGAAACAAGGTGGTCTACCTCGCGGCGCGGAGTGCCAGGCTTTACAATCCGGGCTGGGTGCCGCTGGGAGTTTGGCAGGTGCCGGCGACGGCGGAGGCCGGGACTATTGGGGTGATCAGAATGGAGCCGGCCAGCGGCACGGGCCTCGGGCCGACGGGATACACGTTGACCGTTTCAGACACGAAAGGCTATCAGGATTTGGGCGTGGAGAATGTCCTCATCAACAGCATGCTGGATGGACGCCACGCCTGCTATCTTGCATACGCGCGGCAAGTCAACACGCTGTACCTTGTGAACGACAACGGCGATGCTTTGCTACCCGGCCAGAGCGTCTCGACCAGCGGCAGCATCAGCAACAGCCAG
>Ga0116216_10003661_pt1 | contig 9992 bp, 8 predicted proteins | sample Sb_taG_11_FD_89696 | JGI IMG/M metagenome (GOLD analysis project Ga0116216, IMG submission 89696) | Peat soil microbial communities from Weissenstadt, Germany - Sb_50d_3_AS metaG | ecosystem: Environmental > Terrestrial > Soil > Wetlands > Peat | place: Germany: Weissenstadt | collected 2010-09-21
AGTTGCTCGGAATCGCCCACGGCTCCGGCCGCCAAGAAGGAGCCGGAAAAACCGCCCGAGCCTATCGCCGGGCAGAGTGCACTTTACAAGATGTACCAGGTTGCCCGCTCCCAATGGGCGCCCGATGCCCAGGTCCTCAAGATGAACAGCATCGTCCTCTCGGAAGTGCCCACCGTACCAAGAGACAAGGCGGCCGGGTGGGAAGCCACCTTCACTTCGGCGACGCGGAGCCAGGCGCGATTGTACACCTACTGCATCGTGGAGAGCCAGGGCAACCTGCATAAAGGGGTCTTCGCGGGTCTGGAACAGGGCTGGAGCGGTCCGAGCGGCAACACCGCGCCTTTCCCCGTCATGGCTGTCAAGATCGAGACCGACGCGGCCTACCAAACCGCGCTCAAGCAGGCCACGGACTACGAAAAAAAGAACCCCGGCAAGCCGATTTCGTGGCTGCTCGAGAAGGACAACAAGTACCCCGATCCGGTTTGGCGCGTGATCTGGGGCGAATCGGTGGGAACGTCTAATTTCTCCGTGATCTTAGATGCCTCCACGGGCGAATTCAAGGAAAAGCTCCACTGAGATTTCTGCGCGGCCGCGCTGTGCGCTGCTACTTCGCCATCCTGAGAGCGCTCAGCCTCGCCATTCGGCGGGACCTCGCCGCTTTTCAATCGGTAAAGGTCAACAACTTCTTCCTCTTCGTCGCCCTGCTCATGTATGGCGCCCTGGAGAGCGGCGTCAGGCCGGCCAGCGCCTATCCGTTTCTTCTGCTGCTCGGCTTCCTGCTGCTGTTTCCACTCTCGTCCGATCCGCTCGGCAAGATTCCTCCGGACCGCCTGGCATCCTGGCCGCTAGGCGCGGGGCAGCGATTCGCACTGCGGCTGGCAAGCCTGGCGCTGAGCCCCGTCCTGTGGCTTGCCGTCTTCCTGATGCTCAAAACGTCGGCGTCGTTGGCGCTCTTCTTTTTGGGCGCGGCGATCGCTATTCAAGCCTCGATCGTGCTGGGCAGCCGGGTGGCCGCCCGCGCACCGCGCTGGAATCCCTGGCGCCACATCCCGCAAATTCCGGGGCGGCTCGGCGGTCTGATCCTCAAAGACACACGCGAGATGCTGAGCGTCCTCGATTTCTATATCGCGCTTCTGCTGACCCTCGGAGTAAGCGCCTATCGATTTTTCGGTCCCGATCCCGACCCGGATGCATTTCCGATTCTGGCGCTGCTGGTGGCACTGGCCCTGAGCACCTACGCGCAGTCCCTGTTCGGTTTGGACTCGGCCTCGGGAGCGACCCGCTATGGGCTGCTGCCGCTTCGCGGCTGGCAGATCCTACTGGCCAAAGACATCGCGTTTCTCGGAGTGCTGTTCGTGCTGGTGCTGCCGCTGGCCATCGGTCCCGGACTCACCTTCGGACTGGCCGCCTTGGCCATTGGCCACTTCTCTTCGATGCGTCTCCACCTGCCCATCGAGCGATGGCGCTTCACCAGCGGCAGGCTTGCGATCGGAGTCGCGCAGGTAGTGGCCGGCATCGCGCTCGGCTTTGCGGAGTATCACCGGGGGGCCGCGTTCCTGGTGTTCGCGGCGGGGGCCTGGGCTATCTCCCTCGCTGTCTCTCCCTACTGGGCGCCGCGGCGGTAGAAATCTTCCGTCACCGCGAAGAACGCATGCGCGGTATCGAACGTCCCTCGGATCGCAACTCGCGCCAACGTGTTCGAATGCCCATCGTCGGCCTCCAGGATTACGGCGCGGCTGGAGTTCTGCATGTAGCTGGCATGCAGTCCGCGCCCGGTGAACAGGTCTCGGTAAAACTGGCCCACCTGGCTGTCCTTAGCCTTGACCGCGAAGCTGGCCGCAAACGCGAATGGATCCCCAGCGCCCGTATCGGGCTTGTGAATCGCAAAACAAACGAGATCCGTCGCTCCGGGATACACCGAGTCCGGCGGGAATGCCGCCAGCCCTTCGCACGAGAGAGCTTGAATCTGCGCGCTCGACACCACGAACATGTCCAACATGGCGGTGCGGCCCGATTGCCGGTCGCGAGCCACCTCCAGGCTGGTATTGGGATAGGAATCGAGGTGTTCGAGGCCGGGGTTCCGATCCCAAAAATATTTCAGGTCGGCACCACGGTCGACTAGACGGACGGGGTCAACCCTGCCCGTCATCTTGTACTGCGTAAACAGCACCATCCCCAGGAAGAGCAGAAGGAAACTGACGATCCAGAAGAGCGCGCCCGGCCTGTAGTTCATCAACCGCCAGAAGAGCTTCCTGGGTCTCATGTCAATCCCTTCGACTCATGGTAGCGCGGGGGGTGTTGTAAACGCTCCCTCACGGTCGCGGCTCCGATACGTCCAACCTGCAATGTGGTCTGACATTCGAAGAACCTATCGCGGCCTGATCCGGAGGCCCACGTTTTTCCTGGCGGTCGTCGGCACCATGGCTCTCGGAATCGGCGCCAACAGCGCGATCTTCTCGGTCATCGATGCCGTGCTGCTCCAGCCGCTTCCCTATCCGGGCGGCGATCGGCTGATGGCCGTTTTCGAATCGAGCCCGCGGCAGAAACACCCGCGGTCCGAGGTGGCGCCGGGACGGCTGGAAGAATGGAACCGCATGAACCAGACCTTCACGGGAATCGCGGGCGCCTACACGGAGAACCAGGCCGACACCTCCGGCCCCCTGCCCGAAAAGCTGGTCTGCGCGAAAACTTCTCCGCGTTTCTTTTCCGTCCTCGGCACCCCGCCGCTTCTGGGGCGCGGCTTCAGCCCGGACGAGGAGGTGTTCAACGGGCCGCCGGCGGCGGTGATCAGCGAGCGCTTTTGGAGCCGCAGGTTCAACCGCGATCCGCAAGTACTCGGCAAGATGCTGCGCTTCGGCGACCAGGGCTTTCCCATCGTGGGGGTCGTGCCCGATTCCTTCCGCTTCCCGGCGGACGACGTGGACGTGTGGCTCCGCGCGAACCTGCCGCCCCAGGTGATGCGGGCCCGCGAAGCGCGCTACTACACCGCAGTGGGGCGCGTCAAGGAAGGCGTCAAGGGCGGCGCCGCGCAGGCCGACCTCGCCGCCGCCCAGGGGCGCCTCGGAGATCAGTTTCCCGCTACCGATTCCAAATGGACCGCGCTGGTGGAACCGCTCAAGGAGGAGACCGTCGGCGGCGTGCGCAAGTCGCTCTGGATTCTGTTCGGCGCGGTTTCGCTGGTGTTGCTGATCGCGTGCGCCAATGTCGCGTGCCTGCTGCTGGCGCAGGCCAGCCGCCGCGAACGCGAGATCGCGGTGCGCTTCTCGCTGGGCGCGCGGCGCGGCCAGGTGGTGGCCGCCCTGATGCGCGAGGCCATTTGCGCCGCGCTGCCGGGGGCCGCTATCGGACTGCTGCTGGCCGTTTGGGGCGCGAACTGGTTCCGCCATGCCGCAGGCAAATTGCCGCGGGCCGGGGAGATCCAGCTCGATTGGCGCATCGTGCTCTTCACGCTCTCGCTAACCGTTGCCACGGCCCTTCTGTTCGGCCTTTTTCCCGCGCTTCAGGCTACTCGCGATCGAACCTCCGGGATGCTCGCGCAGGTATCGCGCACGCAGGTGGGCGGCAGGCAGGGGTTGCTGCGCTCCCTGGTGAGCGCGCAGATCGCGCTAGCCATCGTGCTGCTGGTGGGCGCCGGCCTCCTGATCCGTACGCTCTCGCACCTGGGACAGGTGGCGCTGGGCTTCCAGCCGGAGAATGTTCTCACTTTGCATGTGAGCGCGAGCTACGACGAAAAGCGCGATATGAAGCGCGTGGCGCAGCGCCTGTACCGCACCGTGGATGCGCTGGCGCAGATGCCGGGAGTGGAGGCCGCGGCGCTCTCCATCACGCTACCCGGCGGTGGGGAGGACTATCCGCAGCAGTTCGGCATTGTGGGCCGGGACACGGAGTCGCAGGGCCAGCAGATCTTCGCCGATTCGCAATCGGTCAGCCCCGATTTTTTCCGCGTGCTGGGGATTCCCCTGCTTTCGGGCGACCCGTGCCGGCTCCACTTCGACGACACACCGCCGTCCGTCATGGTGAACCGCAGCTTCGCAGACCGCTACATGAGCGGCCTGAACCCTATCCGGCAACACTTGAAGACCGGCGGTCACGAGTTCCCGATCTCGGGCGTGGTGAGCGATGTTCACGATCACGGGTACGCCAAGGACCCGCAGCCGGTCGTCTACTTTTGCGAAATGCCCGGCTACTTCCCCGACCCGAACTACCTGCTGAAGACCGCCGCGAACCCCGTGGCCCTGGTGGAGTCCGTGCGGCGGCGCATGCAGGCGATCGAGCCCAATCGCGCCGTGTATGCGACCAGGCCGCTGACCGATTACCTGGCTTCGTCGCTCGATGAGAAGCGCTTCCAGACCATGCTGCTGAGCCTCTTCGGGCTGACCGCGCTGCTGCTGGCCTCGGTCGGGTTGTACGGAGTGACCAGCTTCTTTGTGTCGCAAAGGAGCCGCGAGATCGGCCTGCGCGCGGCCCTGGGTGCGCAGCCCGCGCAGATTCTGGCGCACGTGTTCCGCCAGGGCGCGGTGATGACCGGAGCCGGCCTGGCGGCGGGCCTGGCCGCGGCGGCAATGTTGTCGAGCTCGATTGCTTCGCTGCTGTTCGGCGTCCGGCCGGTCGACCCGGTAACGTTTGCGATCGTGCCGCTGCTGCTCGCGGGTGTGGCCGCCGCGGCCATCTGGGTGCCGGCGCGCCGGGCCACGCGGGTGGACCCGATGGAGGCTTTGCGACAGGACTAGAATTGTAGAATTGGCCGCCGGACTCGGCATCGGCGCCGCCACCGTCTGGATCCCGGGTCCATGAGCGCGGCGATCCAGTCCGCGACCCAGGGGGTGGACCGCGCGCAACCGGTTTACGCGGTGCAGCCGATGACCGAGATCGTTTCGCGGTCCATCGCGCAGCGGCGGCTCTCGCTGAACCTGCTGGCGTTCTTCGCCGCGCCGGCGCTGGTGCTGGCGTCGGTGGGAGTCTACGGAGTGATGTCCTACAGCGTGGCGCAGCGCACCGGTGAAATCGGCGTCCGCATGGCGCTGGGCGCCCGCCAGTGGCAGGTGCTCTGGCTGGTGGAGCGGCAGGGCATGGCGCTGGTCGCAGCGGGCCTCGCGATCGGGCTCGTGGGAGCGGTCGTCTCGACACGCTTCATGCATGCGCTCCTCTTCCGCGTGGGTACGCGCGATCCGCTGACCTTCGCGACGGCTGCCGGAACGCTGATTGTGGTCTCGCTCCTGGCGTGTTATTTACCTGCGAGGCGGGCCGCCCAAGTCGACCCTGTAGAGGCTCTGAGGTAGACGCTGGGATTGGCAATCGGACCCAGAGGGTACCCCGCCTGCCCCACCAAGACGCGCCGCTGCATTAAAATGGTTCGGCTATGAGGGGTTGGCGCATCTCAGTTCTGGCGCTTTGCGCCGCATGGATACCGGCTGCCGGACAGAGCCCCGCCACCATCGATATCGACACTACCACCACCACTCCTGTTCACTCCGGATTTTCCGGTGTCAGCACTGACCTCGGTTTCCCGGTGGAGTTCTGGGACTACCGCTTCAACGCCCTTGCCGCTGAAGTCAGTTACGGCTGGCTGCGGTTTCCGGGCGGCTCTTCAAGCGACATCTACAATTGGCAGACCGGCGAGGACCCAGCCTCCTGGTACATGCAGTTTGCGAACGACACGGCTGGTCCGTCGCAGGCTGACATCGCACTGGTCGCAGGGAGGGGCGGCGCGCAACTCCTGGACGGCGCCAATCGCGCCAACCTCCTGGGCGCTTCCTTGATCGTGTGCGCCAACGGCTTCACCGATACCGCCGCTTCGATCGGTCAACTGGCGGCTTACGTCAAAGCCAACCAGATTCCCGTGGCGGCGTGGGAACTGTCCAACGAGCCCTACCTTTTTCCCGACTTCTTCTCCAGCGCAACCGACTATCTGGACAAGATGAAACCTTATCGCGACGCCATCAAGGCCGTCGACCCGAACGCAATGATCGCCATTTTCCTCCGCGACCCCGGCTCGGCCGGCGGGCAAAATGCGTGGAACAGCGCCGTCGCGGCGTACCCCAATCCGTACTGGGACGCGATTACCTTTCACCACTATCCACCGCAAAGCACGGGAGTAGTCTTCGCAAATTGGATGGCGGATGAAAGCGCGGTGCTTGTCAACAAGACCACCGCGCTGGTCACCGGTTTTACGCCGATCGGTCCGCCCGGCGTCAAGTTCCTGATCACCGAGTTCGATCCCTCCATACCCAACGATTCCAAAACAGGAAACTCATCCATTACCGATGGCACGTTATGGGGCGGGATTTACGCGGCGGAGTACATCATGCGTATGTCCACCGTGCCCTCGGTCCTGCACGCCGGCCCCAACGAGATTTCGTACAACGCCGGGGTGTCTGCCGCGAACGGCCATCAAGGCGAGGTCACGGCCGCGGCCACCGCCGGCAAAACCGTCGATACGGTGTCGCTGGACTTCGGGTTCTACCTCACGGCACAGGCCAACGGAATGGCGGTATTGAACGGCGCGATCAACCACGCGGTTCAATCGAACCAGACCACGGTTACGGGTGGCGTGACGGTGCCCGCGACGGGCGTGTCCGGGGGAATTCCGGCGTTGTACGCGATGAGCTATTCGAACGGCGCGGGCGGGTTGTCGGTGGTGGTGACGAACAAAAGCGCCACAGCTCACGAAGTGACTATCCGCATCAACGGCAACACGCCGGCGGGCCCGTTTCCGATTCAGTTTGTCACGGGAACCGATCCCAGTATGGCGAACACAGGAACCAACCCGCCGGCCGTGACCGTACAAAACGCCAGCTCCGATAATCCAGTGACTGTCCCACCTTACAGCGTGTTGCGCGCCGACCTGTCAGGCGCGGCCGTGGCCACGTCGCCCCTCGCGGTCACGCCTGCGTCGGGCAGCGGCCCGAGCGCGGTCACGAACGTCACTTTTACCGATCCGCGCGGCTGGCAGGATCTGGACGTGGTGAACGTGCTGATCAACAATTCCCTGGATGGGCGGAGCGCCTGTTATCTGGCCTACAGCCGCAGCGCCGGAATGCTTTACCTGGTGGCGGACAATGGCGCCACGCTGCTCGGCCTGGCGCTCAACGGGCAGGGCAGCGTGTCGAACAGCCAGTGTACGGTTACCCGGGAGGGCAGTGCCGCGGCAGGCAGCGGGAATCTACTGACACTTACTTTGAATCTGACTTTCAGTGCCACGTTCGCCGGTAACAAGATCGTCTACACAGCGGCCCGCGACGTACAGGGAAACAGTTCCGGCTGGCAGGCGCTGGGAACGTGGAACGTGCCGTTCACGCCTCCGGGGACGATCGCGGTGACTGGTTTGAATCGAGCTGGACAGACGTTCACCGCTGTACTGACCGACAGCAAGGGAACGGGAGACTTCGGCGTGGTGAACCTGCTGGTGAATACCTTCATCGACGGACGGCAGGCATGCTATCTGGCATACGTCGCATCGACCAATTCGCTGGCGCTGGTGGACGATGCCGGCGATGCCGGAGGGCCGTTCGCCGGAAGCATGGTATTAAACGGCGGCGCAGCCACGATCCAGAACAGCCAGTGCAGCGTGAGAGGGACAGGTATATCGGCGGTGAAGAACGGCAACACACTTGCATTGACGGTGAACATCACGTTCAAGTCCGGCTTCGCCGGCAACCGCATCGTGTGGGTAGCGGGGCGCGATGCGGCGGGCGGCAACAATACGGACTGGCAGGCCCTGGGGACATCTACCGTACCGTAGAGGATTCGCTCATGAGAAAAATCAAACAGACCTTAGCAATGGCGGGTCTGCTCGTCACTGTGGCGCCGGCTTACTCGCAATGTCGTCTTTACCTGGCGAACCAACTGGTCTCCAACCAGGGCCTCACTCTCTCACTCGAAGGTCAGCCGGATTCGACCAATGTGTGTCCTCTCAGCTCAGTGACCCTCAAGCTTGCCGTAGGCGATGGCACCGCCGTTCAACATGTCCAGAAGACTCAGAGCTGGCAGACCGGTGTGGTCTATACGGCCAAAGCGGTGATCACCGCGACGGGACCGCAGCAGCTTTTGAACTAAATGGTCAGTCACTTGGGACTGTGCAAAGCGCCTTCCAGCCCGCGCAAGGGACACCCTCCGGCTCCCTGGTTGCGGACTCCCCTCCGGCAACCGAGGGATACGTAGTCACACAAGTATCGCTACAGGTCTCGAACGGCCTCAACACGTTGTCGATCGCGCCCAACGGCAGCAACCCGATTCCCCTTCCGTAGATTGTGTTGCCGGGAGGACCGGCCCCCTGGCAGGCGGCTTTCACGGAAGATCCCACCCAGACCACAACCATGACGGCCAGTTTTCGCTTCGACGCTGCGGTTTCCAACCAGCATCAGTTCGACCCCTACGTCGACACTTACGGTCAGGCAGTTTATGGCACGTGGCCGTCGAAGGTGTCGGCAGACAGCGATCTGCAAGCCGCTGTTCCGGAGGAGCAGACCTGGTTCGCGAATAACGGGCCGCCCGGCGGCATGGACATCTATGGAGGTTCCACGCTCGCTGGCTGGACCGACAAGGCTACGGGTTACTATCACACTGCGTTTCACAGTAATCGGTGGTACCTGATTTCGCCTCTTGGAAATCCCCTGTTCTATATCGGGCTCACCGCCGTCTTCCCGGCCGTCACACCGATTACCGGACGGGAATCCATATTCCAACTGCCGCCCCAGACTGGAGACTTTGCGGCAGCTTACTCGCAAAACGCGAATGGCGATACGCAGAACACAACTTACGTTTCGTTCGACGTGGCCAACCAGGTGCGCAAGTACGGCAGCAAATGGAGTCAGATGCAAGACATGCTCCTGGGTCAGCGGCTTGCCGGTTGGTTGTTTGCGGGCGCGGGAAAGTTTGGACATACGCCGGCAGGATTTCCAGTTGACTCAGTACTGAAGCATGACGCCGTTTCGAACATTGTGACCGGCGGGCATCCCGACATTTTTGACCCCGGCATCGTCGGCCAGCTCAAGTCGACGCTCATGACCCAAATCCTCCCGGACGCGACGACTGCTTCAATTATCGGCTGGGGAGTCGGAAACGAGAAGGACGAGATCATCCTGACATCCGAAGTGCAGGCGATTCTGGATCTGGGGGCATCCGTACCGGCGAAGAAGGCGCTGGTGGACCACGCTCTGTCCGCCATCTACGGAGGCAGCGTGAGTGCGCTCGCGGCGGTCTGGAAGATCGCGGCGTCCACGGTGGCGGACGTATATGCATCCAAACCAACACCCCCGTCCGACCCCGTTTCCCTGGCCGCCTACAACCAGGATCTCGAGACGCTTCGCCAGTACTACGAGCGAGATTTCGCAGACCGTGCGATCGCTGCCACGGCACGCGTTCACCGGCTCCGGCTGGTGACATCGGATCAACGCACCATTGAATCCAACCTTGTCCCAGTGGTCGAATAGTTACAGACACCTCACCGCCCCTCCGTCTCTGCCACCCGCACCGTAACTCCCGAAGTCAGCGAATCGGGCGGATTCACTATAATCGGATCGCTCAATTCCACGCGGCCCTCCGGCGATCGCGCCTTACGGCAGTCAGGAAGGTGTTGGGGTAGGGCATCCAGGATCATGTGACTCAAGCGAGTTCGTCCCAGTCGTCGGAGCTTATGTGGGCTTGACTGAGAATGCTCCGCAACGTGCCGACGGGAACCTCGTGTTTCCTCGGGACGATGGCAATATCGGTAGCGTCGGCGGAGGATCGAACGAATTTGACGTGACTGCCCCTCTGGCCGGCTTCCGTAAAACCTGCCGCCTCGAGCCGGCGCTTGACTTCGCGGAAGGGTTGCGGCTTAAGCCGCCCCAACCTCGACCTCGATCATGCGAACGTGCGGCGGCCTTGTTGCCCGTGGAGGCTCAAAATAAAGCTCGAGCGCTTCCTTCAGATTATCGAGAGCCTCTTCCTCGCTCTCGCCCTGGCTGGCTACATCCACCTCAAGACATTGGGAAACGTACCACTTCCCCTCG
>Ga0116216_10003662_pt1 | contig 9991 bp, 6 predicted proteins | sample Sb_taG_11_FD_89696 | JGI IMG/M metagenome (GOLD analysis project Ga0116216, IMG submission 89696) | Peat soil microbial communities from Weissenstadt, Germany - Sb_50d_3_AS metaG | ecosystem: Environmental > Terrestrial > Soil > Wetlands > Peat | place: Germany: Weissenstadt | collected 2010-09-21
GCGCGGGGATGATCTCGCCGAACTTCGCGACGATGCTGTGCTTCGTGCAGACCGACGCCGCCCTGGAGCCCCACACCGCCGACTTGCTGCTGGGGGTGTGCGTCAAGCGCTCGTTCGACCGCTGCTCGGTCGACGGCCAGCTCTCCACCAACGACACCGCCGTTCTGATGTGCTCGGGCGCCTCGGGCGTGTCGATCGAGCCCGAGTCGGAGGACGAGCTGCGCTTCGGCGAGGCCCTCGACGCGCTGCTGCGGGCTTTGGGGATCATGATGGTCGCTGACGGCGAGGGCGCGCGGCGGATCGCGCGCGTGGTGGTTCGCGGAGGACATCCCGATGGCGTGGAGGCGGTCGCGCGCTCGATCGCCAATTCGCCGCTTGTCAAAACGGCCCTGCACAGCGCCGATCCCAACTGGGGGCGTCTGGTCCAGGCCGCTGGCTCGGCGCTGGCCGGGCGGGACTGGTTTCCCACACCACTGCCTCTGGACATCTCGATCGAGAACATCCTCGTCTGCTCTGCCGCGACCGCGATCGACTACGACCAGGACGCACTGGCCAGGGCTGTGCAGGTGCAGGAGATCGAGTACGAGATCACGCTGGGCGGGGGGGACCGAATCCAGGCGGAAACAGAGGTGTTCTTCTCCGACCTGTCCCACGAGTACGTACGAATCAACGCGGAGTACACAACATGAGAGACATAGGCACGCTGCTGGAGGCGCTCCCGTACATCAGGGAGTTTCACGGCAAGACCGTTGTGATCAAGTACGGCGGCGCGGCGATGGAGGATCCGAGTCTGCGCGAGGAGTTCGCGCGCGACGTGGTGCTGCTCAAGTACGTCGGCCTGAACCCGATCGTGGTGCACGGCGGCGGCCCGGACATCACCGCCTACATGCGGCGTCTCGGGCTGCCGGTCGAGTTCGTCGGCGGGCTGCGCGTCTCCGACGAGGGGACGGTCGAGGTGGCGAAGATGGTGCTCGTGGGGAAGGTCAACAAGGAGATCGTGCTGCGCGTCAACCGTCACGGCCAGCCCGCGATCGGGCTGTGCGGCGATGACGGGTCGCTGTTTCGCGTCTCCCGCCGGAAGGCGCCCGGCGGCGAGGACATCGGCTTCGTCGGGTGCATCGAGCGGGTGGACGTCGACGTTCTCAACCACGTCGCCACCGACTACATCCCCGTGATCGCCTCAGTCGGCGCCGACCGTGACGGGCGCTCCTACAACGTCAACGCCGACGAGGCCGCCGGCGCCGTCGCGGGGGCGATGGGCGCGTACAAGGTCGTGTTCCTCACCGACGTCCCCGGCTGGCTGGCCGATCCGGCAGACTCCGGCTCACTGATCGGGCAGGCGAGCACCGAGCGGGTCCGTGATGCGCTCGAGGGGCTGGACGGGGGTATGCGCCCGAAGCTGCAGGCGTGCGTGGACGCGATCGGGGCGGGCGTGTCCGCGGCGCACATCCTCGACGGGCGCCTCGCGCATTCGCTTCTGCTGGAGCTCTTTACGGACGAGGGGATCGGAACGAAGATCGAGGCTTCGGCGTGACCTTGTCTGAGCTGCAGGAGTTGGAGCGCACGAGCGTCGTGCCCTCTTACGCGCGCTCTCCGGTGCAGTTCGTGCGCGGCGAGGGCGCGTGGCTGTGGGACGACGAGGGCAACGAGTACCTGGATTTCCTGTGCGGCATCTCCGTCACGAACCTCGGGCACTGCCACCCGCGCGTGGTGGCGGCGATCCGCGATCAGGCCGGGCAGCTGATGCACGTCTCGAACCTGTTCTACACCGAGCCCGCGATGCGCCTGGCCGAGCGACTGTCGCGGTCGAGCCTGCACGGCAAGGTGTACTTCTGCAACTCCGGCGCCGAGGCCAGCGAGGCGGCGATCAAGCTCGTGCGCAAGGCCCGTCCCGGCGGCGATGTGGTGGTCGTGTACGGAGCCTTTCACGGGCGCACCTACGGCGCGCTGTCGGCCACCCCGCAAGAGGCAAAGCAGGCGCCGTTCGCGCCGCTCGTCCCCGGCTTTCGCGCGGTTGATCCAACGCCGCAGGCGATCGCGGGCGCCGTGGATGCGCGCACCGCCGCGGTGCTGCTCGAGCCGATCCAGGGCGAGTCGGGCGTGAACGTCCTGTCCACCGAGGCGCTCCAAGCGGCGCGCGAGGCTTGCGACGAGCACGGTGCGGCGCTCGTGTTCGACGAGGTCCAGTGCGGGATGGGCCGCACCGGCACGCTGTGGGCGTATGAGCAGACCGGCATCACCCCCGACGTGATCACGATCGCCAAGGCGCTCGGGGGCGGCCTGCCGATCGGCGCGCTCGTCACCGGCGAGCGTCTCGCCGACGTTTTTGCGCCCGGTGATCACGGCTCCACGTTCGCCGGCGGCCCCGTCGTCGCGGCGGCCGCGCTGGCGGCGCTGGAGGTGACAGACGATCCCGAGCTGCTCGCTCGCGTGTGTGAGCTGGGCGAGAGGCTGCACGCCGGCCTGGAGCGTCTGCCGCATGTCCGCTCCGTGCGCGGGCGCGGGCTGATGCTCGCCTGCGAGGTGGACGTTCACGCTCCCGATCTCGCCCGCCGCGCGCTGCTGGAGCAGCGGCTGATCGTCAACGCGACCAGTCCCACGACTGTGCGCTTGCTGCCACCGCTGATCGTGGGCGAGTCAGAGATCGACACGGCGCTGCAGCGTCTGAGCGCGGCGCTGGCTGCGGCCGGCGACGGCGGATAGGGTTCCCGCCGTGAGCGAGCACCCCCCCAGAGGATTCCCTCCGCGGACCGCCTCCTATGAGGCCGACCCCGAGCACGTGCACCGCGTGCTGCTGCTCTACTCCGGAGGACTGGACACGAGCGTGATGCTCAAGTGGATCCAGGAATCCTACGACGCGAAGGTGGTGTGCCTGACCGTCAACCTGGGGCAGCCGGGCGAGGACTACGAGGTCATCCGCGCCAAGGCGCTGGAGCTCGGAGCGCTCGACTGCCACGTGGTGGACGCGCGCGAGGAGTTCGCGCGCGAGTACATAACACCCGCTATCAAGGCCAACGCGCTGTACGGCGGCGGCTATCCGCTGTTCACCGCGCTCGGGCGCCCATTGATCGCCAAGCTCGCCGTCGAGCACGCGCGCCGTAGTGGCTGCGACACGATCGCGCACGGGTGCACCGGCAAGGGCAACGACCAGGTCCGGATCGAGGCAACCGTCGCTACGCTCGCGCCCGAGCTGAAGACGATCGCGCCTGTGCGCTCCTGGCAGATGGGCCGCGAGGAGGAGATCGCCTATGCGCGCGAGCATGGCATCCCCATTAAGACGTTTTCGGGGCAATCCGGTTCAGGGACGGTTCCCTACTCGATCGACGACAACCTGTGGGGGCGAAGCTCCGAGGGTCGCTGGATCGAGGACCTCGAGCACGCGCCCGAGGAGGACGTGTTTCAGCTCGTCACTCCGCCCGAGCAGGCGCCCGATAAGCACCAGACGGTGCAGGTCGAGTTCGAGCGCGGCGTCCCCGTCGGTCTCGACGGTGAGCGCCTGGAGCTGGTCGAGCTGCTCGAACGCGCCGCGGAGATCGGCGCCCGCCACGGAGTCGGGATCGTTGACCACATCGAGGATCGCATCGTCGGGCTGAAGGTGCGCGACATCTACGAGGCTCCCGCCGCCGCGATCATCCTGCCTGCTCATCGGGAGCTCGAGCAGCTCGTCGGGACGATCCACCAGAACCAGTTCAAGCCCCAGCTCGACCGCCAATGGGCCTACCTCGTCTACGCCGGCCTGTGGTGGGAGCCGCTGCGCTGCGACCTCGACGTCTACATGGACAGCGTCAACGAGCAGGTCACCGGAACGATCGGAGTGAAGCTCTACCGGGGCGGCGCGCGCATCGTCACGCGCTCCTCTCCGAACGCGGTTTACGACGCGAGCCTCGCCTCTTTCGCGCAGTCCGGCGGCCTGTTCTCCCAGACCGCCTCGCCGGGCTTCATCGAGCTGTTCTCGCTGCAGTCGCGCATGGCCTGGCGTCTGCGCAACCGCTCCTGAGCTCACGCCGACCCGGCGCGCAACGCTCGTGATTCGGACGGGCACGGCGCCGCCCGATCATGTCCGGCCCGGATCGTAGGCTCACAGGCGAGCCCGATGATCGCCGAAGGATCCTCACCAACCCCCGGCGGAGGAGAGCCTCCCCGCCAGAGCGAGCGCGACCTGCTGGCCGAGCGCCGTGCGCTACGCGCCGCTCAGACGGGCGACCCTGCGCTGGTGCGCCGCGCCGAAGCCGCGGAGGCGACCGTGCAGACCCTCCAGACGCACCTCTCGAGCCTGCAGCAGCGCCTGCGGGAGACTGAGGAGACCTGCCGTCACAGCGCGCAGCGGCTGACCGCCAGCGAGAATGAGCTGCGGTGCGTCAAGCAGCAGGAGTACGCCGAGCAGCAGCTGCGCGTCGAGGCCGAGCGGGCCCTGGCCGCCGCCCTCGACAGATCCTCCGATGGCGCCCTCGCCCGCTCTGAGGTCGTCCAGCGCTTGCAGGCGCGCGTGGCGGAGGTCGAGCGCCGTGCCGCGCGGCTCACCGAGGAGGTCGAGTCAGAGCGCCGCGCGCGTGAGCGCATCGAGCGCGAGCTGGAGGCGATGCGCGAGAGCCATGCCGCGATGGCCGTGACCGTGAGTGAGCTCCGGGACGTCGCCCGCAAGCTGCGAGACGCCGCGCTCGCCTCTTTCGCCGCCACGTCCCCCGCGGCACCCGCCTCTGTGCCGGCGGTTGCGCTTCAGGTGCCCAGCCAGGCGCACCGCGAGGAGATGGCCGACGCGCTGGCAGCCGCCGTGGAGCGTCTTCGCGCCCGCGCGGAGGAGTCGTCCCAGCCATCGCAGGCGCTCGAGCCCGAGCCCGAGGCCGCGCCCGTCACCGCGGCGCCGAGCGCGGAGCCGCAGATCGCGGTCACACCAAACGCTGGCGCAGGGATCGCGATCAAGCCCAAGCCACACAAGCACAGCATGTCGCTGATCGGCCGCTGGCGCTACGCCCGCAAACACCGGCGTGAGGGTCGTTAGGCCGCCGCCGCGCGACCTAACATCTCGATCACGTGACCGTCCCAGCCTGCGCCCATCTGCACGTCCACTCGGAGTACTCGCTGCTCGACGGGGCGTGCAAGATCGACGCGCTCGCCGCCCGCGCGGCGGAGTTCGGCCAGCCGGCTCTCGGCCTGACCGACCACGGCGTGATGAACGGCGCAGTCGAGCTGCACAAGGCATGCGCCAAGCATGGTGTCAAGCCGATCGTCGGCTGTGAGATCTACCTCGTCGACGACCACGTCGCCGCGGCGGCGGGTCCGGGATCGCCCAAGGTTCAGCGCAACCACCTGACGCTGCTCGCAGCGAATGACGCCGGCTATCGCAATCTGGTGAAGCTCTCCTCGGCGGGCTTCCTGGAAGGGCTTAACCGCGGCAAGCCGACGGTTGACCTCGGCCAGATCGAGCAGCACTCCGACGGCGTGATCGCGCTGACCGGCTGCCTGGCCTCGCGCTTCTGCCAGCGCCTGCTCGAGGACCGCCCCGATGATGCGCGCGCGCACGCCGACGATCTACGGCGGATCTTCGGGCCCGAGAACGTCTACTTCGAGGTGCAGAAGAACGGACTCGCCGCACAGGAGAAGTGCAACGAGGGAATCGTGCGCATCGCCCGTGAGGTCGGCGCCGGCCTGGTCGGCACCAGCGACGTGCACTACCTGCGCCGCGAGGACTACGACCATCACACGGCGCTCTTGTGCGTGCAGACCAAGAGCACGATCGCCGCTCCGAAGCTGACATTCGACACGAACGAGTTCTTTCTGCGCGACAGCGCGGAGATGGCCGATGCGTTCTCCCAATGGCCGGAGGCGATCGCCAACACACTGGAGATCGCCGAGCGCTGTTCGGTGCAGCTCGAGCTCGGCAAGCAGCTGATCCCCAGCTACGCGACGCCCGACGGCGCAAGCGAGCGCGAGTACCTGCGCGCGCGCGTGCGCGAGGGGCTGACGCTGCGCTACGGGGACCCGCCGCCGGCGGAGGCGATCGAGCGCATGGAGATGGAGCTCGGCGTGATCGACAGGATGGGCTTCAACGCCTACTTCCTGATCGTCTGGGACTTCGTCAAGTTCGCCAAGGAGAACGGCATCGCCGTCGGGCCCGGTCGCGGCTCGGCCGCCGGCTCGATCGTGGCCTACTGCCTGGCGATCACCGATGTGGACCCGCTGCGCTATGACCTGCTGTTCGAGCGGTTCCTGAACCCCGAGCGCGTGTCGATGCCCGACATCGACATCGACTTCTCCGTGCGCGGACGCGAGCGAGTGATGAAGTATGTGACCGACAAGTACGGGCGCGAGTCGGTCGCGCAGATCGTCACGTTCGGCAAGATGTTTCCACGCGCAGCAACCCGCGACGCGGCACGGGTGCTCGGGTTCGACTACGGCACGGGCGATCGCCTGGCGAAGCTGATCCCCGACCCGATCATGGGCCGGGCGCCGTCATTCGAGGATTGCCTGAAGCAGGGAGAGCCACTGCGCAAGGCCTACGACGAGGAGCCGGACGCAAAGCGGATCATCGACTTGGCGCAGGGTCTCGAGGGGATCGTGCGCAACAGCTCGATCCATGCCGCCGCCGTGGTGATCGCCGATCGGCCGCTCACCGACATCGTGCCGCTTCAGCTCGCGGACGCCGGCGCGGATGAGAACGGAGAGCGGGCGTTTCGCACCGTCACCCAGTTCTCGATGAAGCCGATCGAGGACATCGGCCTGCTGAAGATGGACTTCCTCGGGTTGCGCAACCTCGACGTGATCGAGGACGCGCTCGACATCATCGAGCGCTCCAGCGGCGAGCGCCCGGACATGACGACGCTGCCGCTGGACGACCCGCACACGTATGAGATGCTCGCGCGCGGGGACTCCACGGGCGTGTTCCAGTTCGAGTCCGAGGGTATGCGCGAGGCGCTGAAGAAGGTCTGCCCGGACGAGTTCAACGACCTCGTCGCGCTCAACGCGCTCTACCGCCCGGGCGCCATGGACCAGATCCCGGTGTATGCGAGGGGCAAGCACAAACCCCAGGAGATCTCCTATCCGGACGAGCGACTGCGCCCGATTCTCGAGTCCTCCAAGGGCGTGATCCTCTACCAGGAGCAGGCGATGCAGATCTCCAAGGAGCTCGCCGGCTTCTCGGGGGCCAAGGCCGACGATCTGCGCAAGGCGATCGGCAAGAAGAACCGCGCCGCGATGGCCGCGCTGAAGCCCGAGTTCGTGCAGGGCTGCCGCGAATCCGGCACGAGCTCCGAGACGATCGAGTTCCTGTGGCAGACCAATGAACGCTCCGCCGATTACTCGTTCAACAAGAGTCACGCCGCGTGCTACGGGCTGATCGCCTACCGGACGGCGTGGCTGAAGGCAAACCATCCCGCCGAGTACATGGCGGCGCTGATCTCCTCGGTGATGTCCACCAAGGACAAGGTCCCGTTCTTCGTCGCCCGCTGCGATGAGATGGGGATCGAGATATTGCCACCCGACGTCAACCTGTCAGACCACCGGTTCACGGTCGGCCCGCCGAGCGCTGACAGCGGGGTTGGGAGCATTCGCTTCGGCTTGGATGCCGTCAAGGGCGTCGGCTATCAGGCTGTGGAGGCGATCAAGCGCGCGCGCGTTCAGAGCGGGGAATTCAGCTCGCTGTGGGACTTCTGCGAGCGTGTTGACAGCCGTGCGGTCAACAAGAAGGCGATCGAGGCGCTGATCAAGTGCGGCGCGCTCGGCTCCACCGGCGCGAGTCGCAAGGGCATGCTCACGGTGCTCGAGCAGGCGCAGGCAGCGGGTCAGAAGGCCCAGCAGGATGCGCAGATCGGCCAGGGCTCGATCTTCGACCTTGCCTCCGAGCCGGACCCTGCGGCCTCGCCGGGCGAGGGGGCCGATGGGAGCGCGCTCGCGGCAGCTGGCCCGCGCCCTGGTGGCGCGTTCGCGCGGCCGTCGCACCCGCCGATTCCCGCCGAGGAGTTCGATCAGGCGCGGCTGCTCGCGGTCGAGAAGGAGGCGATCGGCCTGTTCGTCTCTGCGCATCCGCTCAAGCCGTTGCGCGAGATCCTCAGAGCCCGCACCGACTGTCCACTTCAGGCGCTGTCAGACCGCCGCGACAAGGACTGGGTGACGGTAGGCGGGATCATCGTCGAGTCCAAGCGCATTCGCACCCGCGCCGGCGACCCGATGATGTTCGCGACGCTCGATGACCTCGGTGGCGCGGTGGAGGTGCTCGTGTTCGGCAAGGCGCTGTCCGAGCACGAAGCCGCGCTTGCGGTCGACCAGGTTGTGCTCGTGCGCGGACGGGTCGATCACAAGGAAGCCGGCAAGACTTGTCTGATCGCCCAGACCGTCGAGGTGTTCGCTCCCGGCGAGCAGGAGATCGCCGAGGCTCGCAAGCAGGCCGAGACGGACGCCAAGACGGCGGTTACGCTTTCAAAGCCCGTGCACGTTCGCGTTGATACCGCGAGCCTGCCTGTAAGCGCGATCGAGGATCTCCGGCAGATCGCCGAGGATTATCCGGGTCCAGCCGAGATCGTGCTGGAACTGGGCGGACGGCATCTGCGCCTGGGTGAGGCTTTCCGTGTACAGAACACCCCGACGCTGCGCGCCGAGCTGGAAAACATCTTCGCCCCCGGGCCGGCAGTCGCCGCGGCAGTCGCCGGCTGAGCGCTCGGGCCCTTATTTGCGCTTGCGCGCCTGTATCCCGCGCTCACGCAACTCCATCGCCAGCTCGACTTCCGCGCGCGAGGGGCCTTCGCGGTGCTGGCCCGGAGTCTCCAGCACGCATGGAAGCTTTTGCAGGCCGGGCGCTGACAGGAACGCGACGGCGCCCCGCTCGCCGAGCGCGCCCTGACCGATGTTCGCGTGGCGGTCGCGGTTTGAGCCGAGCGGGGTCTGCGAGTCGTTCAGGTGCAGCGAGCGGACGCGCCCGCGGCCCAGCCTGCGCGTGCAATCTCGCAGGACCGAGCTCATGCCGTCGACCGTGCGGATGTCATAGCCGGAGGCGAGCAGATGGCAGGAGTCCAGGCACACCCCGAGCCGCTCGTCCCCGCCGGCCGCGTCCAGCAGCTGCGCCAGCTCCTCAAACGAGCGTCCCAGCGTGCCGCCGGCGCCGGCCGTGTCCTCGAGGTGAAGCTCACAACCCTCGCTGTCGGCCAGCGCCTGATGGATTGTCTCCCCGGCGCGCGCGATCGCCTCGCTGACGTCGCCGGTCTTGGCCGAGCCGGGGTGCAGCACCACACCGGAGGCTCCGATCGCCCGGCCCACGCGCAGTGAGTGTGTCAGCGAGGCGAGCGACTTGGCGCGGATGTCGGCGTCGTCGCTGGCGCAGTTGAGCAGGTAGACGGCATGGATCAGCACCGCGCCGATCTGGCTGTCGCGCATCGCCTCTCTAAACGCCGCGAAGTCCTCCTCGCCGTATGCGGTCGGGCGCCACATGCGCGGGGATTGGTTGAAGATCTGAATCGCCTCACAGCCGCGCTCCTCACCGCGTTCGATCGCTTTCGCCAGCCCGCCCGCGGGCGAGACGTGCGCTCCGATTAGCATGGGCGCATCCTATGGATCGCATGAGAGTCAGGTTTGCGCCATCGCCCACTGGCGCGCTGCACATCGGCGGCGCGCGCACCGCCCTGTTCAACTGGCTGCTCGCGCGCCATGAGGGGGGAAAGCTCCTGCTGCGCATCGAGGACACCGACCGGGAGCGCTCCACACCCGAGAACGTAGAGCAGATCATCGACGCGTTGCGCTGGCTGGAGCTCGACTGGGACGAGGGACCGATCCTGCAGACCGAGCGCTCGCAGCGCCACGGCGAGGCGCTGCAGGCGCTGCTTGACTCAGGCCACGCCTACCGCTCGAACGCGACCGCCGAGGACGTCAAAGCATACAAGCGACGCCACGGCGCCGATCGGGGGTTCCGGGGGGAGCCTGAGGCAGATGGGGCGGTGCGACTGTGCGTGCCCGATGAGGGCGCGACGGTCGTTCACGACGTCATCCGCGGCGAGACTCGCTTCGA
>Ga0116216_10003663_pt1 | contig 9991 bp, 7 predicted proteins | sample Sb_taG_11_FD_89696 | JGI IMG/M metagenome (GOLD analysis project Ga0116216, IMG submission 89696) | Peat soil microbial communities from Weissenstadt, Germany - Sb_50d_3_AS metaG | ecosystem: Environmental > Terrestrial > Soil > Wetlands > Peat | place: Germany: Weissenstadt | collected 2010-09-21
GCATTGTGGCTAGTCGCGTCGATGAGTAGGCAATGACTTCCCTGCGGGACGCTTTCAGTCGTGTCGTAGCTGTAGCCGCCGCTCACGGAAGTATCTGCAACGAAACTGACCGCAGTCACGGTGCTCGGACAAACGGCCCAAGCAAGCTCCCGCGCATGGGACTCGGAGAGCATGTCCGGTGGAGCGAGCGTCACCAGTCGCGTTGTAGTTCGGGCGTAAGCAAATGACCATCGCGAAACTGCATCGTTTTTCTGACTTTGCGGTTGGGCTGGCAATAGGTTACTGAGCACAACGGCAAACACGGCTGTAAGGATTCCAGTCCGCACCATAAGGCACTCCGATCACAAACGGTTTACCACACCTAACGAACGCCGGCAAAGCACATTCTTGCAAGGGTACAGAAGCGTCCTGCAAGGTACTGGTCTTGTGGTGGAGCGCGGGAAGTGGTTCGGAACGAAGCACATAGCCAGCCACCAGCCGGAAAAGCGACTTCGCAGGCTTTAGTCATCACGTTGCTATGAGGCATAAGTCACTGACAGACACTCGTCGAAAAGGTGACAATCTCTTCGTGGCTCGGAGGGGATCCCCCGTCCTGTTGGTTTCTTTTGCTTCGAACCGCATGGGAGGAGACGAGCCCCATGCTCAACAAGCAGCGATTTTGCAGGTTCCTTTCCCCCACAAGCGCGCGCACGACAAGGCCTGAACTGCGCATGGCAGTTGGGCTGGCGCTGTTGGTCCTCGTGACCCAATCCGCGTTCAGTGAAACGCCGGAGGAAGCCGCCTCAGTTTCCATAGGCACGTACGGGTCGTTGCGCCTCCAGCCGCCCACGCAGAATGTTCGCGCCTTCCCACGAGCGAGCTTGGGAGCCGGTCGCGAATTGGAATATCTGGGCACGTTTTCCGCCGATGCAAAATACAAGAAGTCGTCGAAGTTCGCTCGCGCGTTTGAAGGGCTAGGATCAAGCTCCCGGTCCGCTGTAGGGCTTGGCGAGGACAAGGCCAGGCAGGCCGAGGTTCCTTGGCGGATGATTGTCCCCGCCAGCAAGGTTGTGGAAGATTTCGACGCCCCGGCCCATGCCACGAAAATCGCAAAGCCAAATTCCAACCTGGCAGGTATTCGCGATGGAGTCGTGACCTTTGCCTACGGCCGACCGCGAGTCATGGCAGCGCCGTATCAGGTAACCACCGACTCGCTGCGCGTCATCATCAGTGACCCTCAGCTGCGGACCGTACATGTGTTTGATCCCAAGGGCAAGACTTCGTTCAGCATTCTGGGCGGCCAAGGTCGAAGGCTGCAGTTTCCCGCTGGCGTTGCGGTGGATGCTGAAGACAACATTTACATCGCCGATTCCGAGCGGGGATTGGTGCTGGTCTATAACCAGCACGGGCAATTCCTCCGCTATATTGGGAAATTCCACGGCGAAAATATGTATGAACGGCCCACCGGACTTGCCATTGACCGGAAGGCAGGCCGTTTATATCTTGCCGATACCCCGCGCAATCTGGTTTTTATCCTCGATCTGCAAGGCAACGTTCTGAACCGTGTGGGCAAGGACAGGAACGGCAATGGCAACGGAGAGTTCTTATCTCCGACGCAGATCGCCGTGAGCGAGCGCGGAATGCTGGTTCTGGACGGGGAGCGGTCACGCATCCAAATCCTGGATCTCGACGGCAACCGCACCGGTTGTTATGAACTTGTTGTCGGCGTCGACAGAGACAGCGGCATGGCCGTGGATAGCGATGGGAACATCTATGTCAGTTATGTGGCCACGTCCATGATCAGCATATACAAACCGGACGGAACGCCCGTGGGTACGTTTGGCCAACCCGGCGGAAGAGTGGGAGAGTTTCTCGCTCCGCGAGGGTTGTGGGTCGACGCCAGCAACCGCATCTATGTAGCTGATACGGCGAACGCGCGGGTCCAAGTCTTCCAAGTCAGCACCGGCGCCCCTTCCCCGCATTAGTCGCGCCGAACCCGATCTCTGAGCCTTGCACACGCTGACGCGCAACGATTCCTGCCTGAGTTGCGTTACAACCATCGCTGGGGACATCGGGAAATCCTTCAGAGCGGGTCGCGATGGCGGATCTCGGGTTGGGGGCCGAGGTCCATGAAGCGCAAATCGCTTGCCTCTCTGTGCACCGAACTCAGGGCCACGATTACTTCGTGAATGTAGTAGAAGGTTCCCGCCAGCAAGCAGATCATGGCTAGAACAAAAACCACGACAGCCGCGTGCGCGGCTTGTATCCAGTAGAGACCGAAGCCTAGAAGCAGACAGGACGTGATCGTCCCGGCAAGAGAAATAAGCACCAGCAGGAAGCAGCGCCGGATCATTTCCGCACGTTGCTCGATCAAGCCGATCTGGGCGGTGTAGGCCTCAGCTTCTTGCAGGCGGTTATTCTTGGCGGCATCATGCTTGGCGTGCACATATTGCCGCAACCGGCTCACGATCCCCATAAGCCGGACGTTGATCGAGAGCACCAGCAAGGCGGTTGCGGAAACAAAGAGAGCGGGAGCAAGGAATGCTTGAAACAGGCGAGCGATGTCGATCATAGCGAAGCCTTGCGAAGCGTGAGCGCGTTCCTGTGCCGGATTCTAACTCATATGGGATGGTAGCCATGATTCGGCACTGGCAGGAGCGGAAAACCTGGCACTCCGTCAGACCTATTGAGCGTTGCATAATGCAGTGACATTCAATTTCTCATTGTCATTTCGAGTCGAGAAACCTGCTTTTTCGCTCGCGCCGGCCAAACCGCAGGTTCCTCGACTTCGCTCGGAATGACAGGCACGTGGTGGTTTGTCACTACATTCTACAAAGTTCAACAGGCTTCGCTGCGTTTTGGATGTCCGAGGTAGGATCAAGTTAGATGGCCTTGCCGCGAGCTAGTTGTTTGGGACCGGCCTCCTTGATTTCCGCGGAGGCATCACTGGCATTCTCGGCGAAATTCTTCTCGAACAGAACGGCCAATTCGCCCGCCTTGCGATCATAGGCGGCCTTGTCCTTCCAGGTGTTGCGCGGGTCCATGATTTCGTCAGGCACGCCCGGACACTTCAGCGGCACGGCAAATCCAAAAACCAGATCGGGTTTCGCGGCCGCACCCTTAAGCGCGCCGGAGAGGACGGCTTTGACCATGGCGCGGGTGAATCCGAGTTTGATCCTTTGACCTTGTCCGTAGGAACCGCCGCTCCAGCCGGTGTTGATCAGCCAGACATCCACCTTGTGCTTGGCGATTTTGTCGCCGAGTAGCTTGGCGTACACCGTGGGCGGCAACGCCATGAACGGCGCGCCGAAGCAGGGACTGAACGTGGCCTGCGGCTCCTTGATTCCAGCTTCCGTGCCCGCAACTTTCGCCGTGTAGCCGGCGAGGAAATGATACATCGCCTGCGCTGGCGTCAGACGCGCCACGGGTGGAAGAACGCCAAAGGCATCGCAAGTGAGCATGATGATGTGCTTCGGATGTCCCGCTTTGCCGCTGCGCGTCATGTTCGGAATGTGGGTGATGGGATAAGCGGCGCGGGTGTTTTCGGTGAGCGAAGCGTCATCCAGATTGACGTGCCGGGTGCGCATATCCATGGTAACGTTTTCGAGAATCGTGCCGAAGCGCCGGGTGGTTTCGTAAATTTCGGGCTCGCCTTCGCGCGAGAGTTTGATGACTTTGGCGTAGCAGCCGCCTTCAAAATTGAAGGCGCCGCTATCGCTCCAGCCGTGTTCGTCGTCGCCAATCAAGGTGCGGTCGGGATCTGCAGAGAGCGTGGTTTTTCCCGTGCCTGACAAACCAAAGAAAATGGCCACGTCATTTTCGTCGCTGCCGTAGTTGGCGGAACAGTGCATGGCCATGACGCCCTTTTGCGGCAGCAGGTAATTCATCACCGTGAAAATCGACTTCTTGATTTCACCAGCGTAGGCCGTGCCGCCAATAAGAATCAATTTCTTTCCGAAGTGCACCAGCACGAAGGCTTCCGAGTGCGTGCCGTCAATGGCCGGGTCGGCATGAAAACTGGGAGCGTGCAGCACGGTAAACTCCGGCACATGTTGCGCCAGCTTTTCCACGTCCAGTTCGCGGATAAACATGGTGCGGGCAAACAGGGCGGCCGTGGCTCGCTCGGTGATGACGCGAATGGGAACGCGATAATGTTCGTCCGCCCCCGCGTAGCAGTTCTCGATGAAGAGATCTTTGCCCTGGAGATATGCGCAGAGCCTGGATTTGAGCCCGTCAAATTTGTCCGCATCCAGAGGGCGATTGATTTTGCCCCAGCAGATTTTGCTTTCGCTCGAGGGTTCGCGGACGAAAAACTTGTCTTTCGGCAAACGGCCGGTGTATTGTCCGGTGCGCACGACCAGCGGCCCCAGATGACTCAAGTTTGCTTCATAGCGGCGAATGGCCTCTTCGTAAAGCGCCGACGTGGGCAAATCCCAATAGACCTGGCCGAGGTTGTCCAGGCCGAGATGTTTAAGACTGTCTTCGTGCGACGGGGGTTTGGTTGCAGTTTCCTTCATAGGTCGATTCTCCAGCGAACAGGCAGTGCGGATATGACAATTTCCCAGTATAAAAGTAAAATCGCGCGCATTCAATCGTGAAAGTGAGCGCCCGGTCGAAGCTCATCCCAAAAGGGGACGCCTGGCCAATTTGGTCCCTGAGTTCGTCGGCCGCGGTAGTGAGAAATAGGCGCGTGTGAACGCCGTTTACAGCAACGATCGGCAACGGTAAACGACGAGGAACAACTTTCTTCAGCTATTGCAGCTTCGCGTATTCCGCTTTGGCTTGCTTCAGGATGGGGATGTTGGGGTCGGCGTCTTTCCAGAGGGTAAGGAAATCCTGATAGGCACTCTTACCTTTGGCGGTGTCGCCTTGCATCGCGTAGGCACGTGCCAGTCCTAAGTGCGCCAGTGCGCCGATGGGCTCGTTCAGCACCACCCAGGCGTGGTCGAGAATCTTCTGGAATTCGGCGGCCGCGGCGCTGCCTTGGTGCGCCGCCAGATAAGCGTCGCCACGCAGATAGACGGGGTAGAGAGAGCCCACCCCGATCGACCCGAGTTCATAGGGCGCAGCCGGGGCGAGCGCTTCGATGGCCTTGTTGGCGCTGCCGCTTTGGAGAGCAGCGGCCGCGTGGATCATGGGCAGGTATTCGAACTGTACGATCGTGTCTTCGGGGAAGCGCTTGGCTAGGTCGGCGGCCAGCCGCGTGGATTGAGGGGCGTAACCCGCCAGACCCAGCGCAATCGCAGACCACGCTTCAACATTTACGCCGGTCGAGAGAGCGAGCGCCGCCTGGGCCTGCTGCTTTGCCTGGCTCATGTTTCCTACCAGCGCCCCACGCACTGCAGCTTCCGCCTCGTAGCTCGCCGCCGTCTCTTTCTCATCTGCGCGTTGGGCCGAGTCGGACGCGCGCCGCGTCAGCTCCCGCGCTTTGGCAAACTGCCCGCCATAAGCGGCCGCGTCGGATTCGATGGCGAGCATATCCTCTTCCCATCCGCGCTTTCCCATCAGCCCAGCTGCCTCACGCTCCATTCCTGCCGCATCGTGCTGCAGGAAATCAATGCCGTAAAGGGAGAAGTGAATCTGTGGATTATCCAGATTGTGGGCTTGCGCTTCCTGTGCCGTGGCTCTGGCTTCGTCCAGACGATTGACCTGCAAATACGCCCAGACGAGAAGCCCGTAATTGATCCCACTTCCAGGATCGAGCTTCATCGCCTCTTGTGCCCGAGCGAGGGCCTTATCGTAATCGCCAAGAACGCCGTAGATGCTCCTTAGATTGCCGGGCGGAATGTCGTCGCGCGGGTAGGTCTGCGCCCACAATTCATAGGTCTTGCGCGCTGCCTCCAGGTTCCCGGTGACCCAATGTTCATAGTGCGAGGCGATGTAAAACTTTTCGCGCTCGCTTACCCGTTCGCGCAGCTCGTAGGCCTTGCGAGTATTCTCGGCGGAACGGGTGCTTTCGCCCAGGTTGCCGTAGGTTGCTCCCAGACGCGCGTATGCCATGGCAAAGTTGGGGTCCAGGCTGGTGGCCCGCTGGAACAAAGGAACAGCGGCAGCGTAATCCTGTCTCTCCTCCATTGCCTGGTAGCCCAGGCTGTAAGCCTGCAGCGCCTCTAGCGATGGCGTGGTCACGTTGTCCGCTGGCGCGTCATACTTCTGCACGGAGGCCAGCGATTCGCCCAGCTTCTCGCGCATTTTCGTCGCCGCCTCGCCCAGCGCTTTCAGCACCTGCTCCTTGCCGGTGGCCGTGGTCTGCTCGTTTGTTAGGACATCGCCGCTGCGGCAGTTCACCGCCTTTAGCCCCACGACATACTGGCTGCCCAGACTGGAAATCGAGCCTTCAATGGTGGCGGCGCTAGCCGTGCGCTGGCAGACTTCGTGGGCCAACTCGCGTGTAAGCCTGGCATCTTTAGGCTGCGCCATCAGAGCCAGCGTCTGCGCGATGCGCTCGTCAGAAAGCAAGCTTAGAAACGGCGACTGCTCCAGTTGTGCCGACAGCCCCTGCCGCAGCGTGTCGTCGAACACCGGTTCGCCCGTTTTGTTGCCGAAATCAGAAAGAACAATGATGTCCTTGTCGGTCAGGTGGGTCGTGGCCTGGCGCGAGCGGAAGTACAACGTTCCCGCAATGGCAGCGACAAGCAGCAGGGTAGCGGGAACCAGAACCTTCCAAAGTTTCCTGCCCGCTACGGGGGCTTCGACCGATCTAACCGCGCTCGGTGTGAGCAGCCGTCGGAGATCAATCGCCAGCTCTTTGGCCGACTGGTACCGGTTCTCGGGTTCCTTCTCGAGGCACTTTCCGATGATCCACTCTAACTCCGAAGACACCTGGGGGTTGAGCTGCCCGGGCGGCGACGGTGCCTGCTGCAGAATGGCACTGATTAGTTGCGCATGCTCCAACTTGCCGAACGGTCGCTGACCTGTCGCCATTTCGTACAGCACCGCTCCGGCGTCGTGAATATCCGTCCGGGCATCCACCTCTCCGCCCAGCAACTGCTCCGGCGCCATGTAGGGCAGTGTCCCGGCCATCGCTTGCGTTTCGCTGAAACTCTCCGTCGCGGCACTCGCCGTGACTGGACGTCGCAGCTTTGCCAGCCCAAAGTCCATAATCTTCAGCCGTCCGTCGCTCGCAACCTGTAAGTTGCCGGGCTTGAGGTCGCGATGAACGATCCCGTGCTCCTGCGCTGCGGCCAAGCCTTCCGCGAGTTGCACTCCGAGGTGGAGAACCTCCTTTTCTGGCAGCGGTCCGCCAGCCAGCTTCACGTTGAGTGTGATCCCGGGGATGTACTCCATCACCAGGAAGTCGACCCCCTGTTGCGTGTCGAAGTCGTGAATGGTGGCGACATTGGGATGATTGAGCTGCGAGAGAATCAGAGCTTCTTTGTGGAAGTGCTTGCGGGCAGATTCGTCGATGAGCGTGCCCGGCGGAAGCACCTTGATGGCAACATCACGGTCGAGGTGCTCGTCGCGGGCGCGGTAGACTTCTCCCATGCCGCCGGCACCGATCTTCTCGACGATGCGGTAGTGGCCCAGCTCGATACCGACGAGAGAAGCCTGACCTGACGCTCGGCTGGCCATGGGGAAGAAGCTCCCTCCGCCTCATCTCACCGAACCATTCTAGACTGTTGGCACAGAGGAATCGACAAGAAACCGTGCCCAGCGTTCCGGCGGCATGCGCTGTAACCTACTCCAGCACAAAGATATTCTTGCCCGCGCACATCTCCTTCAGGATCTTCGGCCACACCGTGACGCTGACTTCTCCAAGATGAGCTTTGCGGAGCAGCAGCATCAAAGTGCGCGACTGTCCGATTCCGCCGCCGATCGAGAGTGGAATCTGATCGTTCAGGATCGCCTGGTGATACGGCAGTTTCATGAAGTCCAGCTGCTTGGACAGCGTGAGCTGCTTTTTCAGGGTTTCGGCCGTGACCCGGACGCCCATCGAGGTCAGTTCATGACGCCGCTGGGTAACGGGATTCCATACCAGGATGTCGCCATTCAGTCCATGCGTGTCTTTGCCGGTTTGATCGTGCGTGTCAGTCACCCAGTCGTCGTAGTCGGCGGCGCGCATCTCGTGAGGATAGCCGTCCTTCAACGGCCAGCCAATCCCAACAATGAAGATCGCCGGGAACTTCTGCAGCACCGCGGTCTCGCGCTGCTTGCGCGGGAGGTCAGGATACATATCGAGAAGTTCTTCGGCGTGCAAGAACTTCAACTCTTCCGGCAGATCGGGATAGCGAAAATCTTTCAATTGCGGGAACAGCGATTGGGCAAACTTCTCCGCTCCGACAATTACTTTCCAGATCTTGCCGATAATCGACTTCAGGAACTCAAGGTTGCGCTGTTCAGCGGTAATGGTGCGCTCCCAGTCCCACTGATCGACGTAGGCGGAATGGTCGTGATCCAGGAAATAGTCCTTGCGCACGGCGCGCATGTCGGTGCAGATGCCTTCGCCAACTTTGCAATCGAATTGCTTGAGCGCGACCCGCTTCCACTTCGTCGCAGCTTGCACCACTTGCGCGTCGATGGGATGCAGGTCGCGATCATTCGAGATATGGAACTGAATCGGGGTGCGCGACCCGTCGCGATCCAGCATGTCGTTGACCCCGCTCTCCACGTCCACGATAAGCGGCACTTCGACCATCATCAGGCCGAGTTGCTTGCACAGGTTGTCTTCGATATAGCGCTTCACCTGGAAGATGGCCTGCTGCGTCTCTTTCGGCGTTAGCAGGGAGCGGTAACCTCGGGGCAGAATTTTTTCCAATTCCTTGTAATCGCCGATTCCCGGTCCAGCCAGGTCGGCTTTCTTGTCCTTATCTAGCACAAGCGTGCTCATGAACTTTCTCCTTTGGGGACTGGTTTTCTGTCGGCGCACCTTCGCCGCGCGCGCCATCGAAGCTCGGATTAGGCGCGGGTGCGGCACCGAAAGTCACAGGCTGTGAGTGGGCAGTTTTGGCTGCTCGGGCGGCGGTGGAATGCTCCAGAACTACCGCAAGCAGCAGCAGGATTCCGATCAGGCCAAATACGATCAACGCGAGCATACCCATTACGAGAATTGGCATAGGCTCACCTCGCTGCCTGAGATTGTCTCTCCTGGCTAAATGCGACGCTGTGACGGCAGTCACCCGTGGATGTGACCAAAGTGCTCAGCCGGTTACTTGAGCACGCACAGGCACATCCACAAAGGTCACAACTGAGGGTGACGTGGATCACTGCGAGTGTTATCCCTAAACGTTGAAACTCTCAACTAGGCAGCACCCGAGCTGCTGAGTTCTCTTACATTCGGTTTTTAGAGGATTGCATGGGTGGTGACTTTCGCAACACATGGACGACTGCGAGAAGAACCGCTGATTCGATTGAGTTGCAAAACTTTACAAGGAGAAGAAAAGAGATCATGAAGACGACAAAGTTGGTGATGCTAGTGATGACCATTGCGGTAGCCCTTTTCATTCTGATCCCCAATCTGTCCTGGGCCGCCGATGACGGAGCGACGATCTACAAAGCAAAATGCGCAGCCTGCCACGGAGCGGACGCAGCGGGCAAACCCGCAGCCAAGATTCCGAGCCTGGTTTCCGACGAAGCCAAGAAGCTGTCGGATGACGACCTGGCCAAAGCCGTTACGGAAAAACCGAAGCACGCCGGCGTGGCCAAGAGTTTGACGCCTGATCAGGTGAAGATGGTGGTGTCGTACATTCGTAGCCTGCAGAAGTAGACATTTGGCAGTTCCTCTTAGCGCATCGCCGCTGTCGCCGATTCAAATTGTTGGCAGCTGCGAGGAAGGCGTGAGGGTGAGTATGAAGATGTCCGGCTCAATTCGGCGGACGGAACGGAAACTCGACCGCTCCGTAGCCAGCCGGGAATCTCCTCCCCTCTTCGCTTTTCAGGATGGAACAGCCCTCCCGGGTCCGGGTGCACACCTCTCCGGACCCGTTTCTTTTTTCACAGTCGGTCCGCCCAAGCTGTTCTGTACGGTTCCCAAGTCGGTTCCGACCCAGCATACGTTTACCTCGTACCTCATTCC
>Ga0116216_10003665_pt1 | contig 9985 bp, 8 predicted proteins | sample Sb_taG_11_FD_89696 | JGI IMG/M metagenome (GOLD analysis project Ga0116216, IMG submission 89696) | Peat soil microbial communities from Weissenstadt, Germany - Sb_50d_3_AS metaG | ecosystem: Environmental > Terrestrial > Soil > Wetlands > Peat | place: Germany: Weissenstadt | collected 2010-09-21
ACCCTGATCGGCGATGAGAAGTCGCCGCTCCCGAGCCGTCGCGCCGCATCGAGAAAGCCGCTGAGCCGCCCTTGGAGCGCGCGCGAGGCGAGCAGCGAGAAGCCGAACGCGAGCACGAGGAAGGCGGCGATCAGAACGACGGCGACCGCGCGGCTACCGCCGAGCGACGTGGCGGTCGCGGATAGCGCCGACAGGACAGTGACGGTCACCGGGGCGCGGCCAAAGCCCGGGAACGTCTGGCTGACGGCGCTGTAACCCCTTGCCGTGGAGCGTCATGTTCCCGGCCGCCGGTAGCGAGTGGGAGCGTGGCAGCGCGAGCGTCGAGGCGAGGAACCTGGGCCCGTCGCGCACCAACACCGCGACGCCAGGCGAAGACAGCTCGCGCGTGTACTGCGAGGCGGTCAGCTCGGAGACCATCACGGTCATCGAGCGACCGGCGACCGGATCTCGGGCGATGACCGAGCCGGGCGCGATCGCGGTTCGGTCCCCAACGTCGACGATCGTCCTCGAAGTGTCGCTCAGCGTCGCCCTCGCCAGCCCAGCCCGCGTCGCGAGCGCCGCGAACCGGACCGAGAGTGCCTTGCCGCGCAGCGACCCGACAGCCCGCGCGAGCGTTTCGGCGTCGGTGCGCGCCGCCGCCGCCTCACTCAGGTAGAGGCTGCCTGCCTCTGCCGCCAAGCCGCCGGCACGCGCGTCGGCCTTCCCCTGCTCGCTGTCGTTGATCAGGCTGAGCATGAGCACCCCGATCGCCACCATCGGCACCACGACGATGAGCACGAAGAAGATCGTTAGACGTGCGCGAAAGCTCATGAGGGGCTGCCTCCGTCGCTGAGGCTACCCGCGATTCGGGGGAAACTTGCCAGGTCCCGTGCGCGCTGACGGCCCGCCAGGCGGCCGCGTAAGACGGTCGGCTCGGGGCTAAACTGTCCCGCAACCGCGCGGCATACGCCGTCGCCCGGGGCTATAGCTCAGTTGGGAGAGCGCCTGGATCGCACCCAGGAGGTCGCCGGTTCGAGTCCGGCTAGCTCCATGTTCAAAAGGCCCCGCAAAACGGGGCCTTTTTGTTTGCCCGTATGGACGGCGCCGGTGTGGCGGAGGCGGCGCGGGTACCAGACGGGTACATGCGAAACGGGGGGTTCGGTTCGCTCAGCCGGACGCGAGCGTCTCGAGCTGCAGACCCGGCGCGCCGGCAAAGATTCTGTCGTTCGAGACGAGCGGAATCCCCAGTCGGATCGCGGTGGCAGCGATCCAGCGATCGGCAGTGTGCTCCTTCTGGCCGAGCGCGTGGCCGGCGGCTACGCAGTCAGCGCGAAGCTGTGTAGACCGCCACAAGCTCCGGTCCGCTGTGAACGACCTCGACTCGCTCGATCGTCGCTTCCATCCTGAGCATCCGCGGCTTGCCCCAACCGCGGCGAATCGCGCCATACCGGAGCTCCGCAGCAGTCTGGAACGAGATGAATGCCAGCCGGCCAGTGATGAGCGGCGCGTAGCGCTTGGCGAGCCGCGAGCCCGGGACGAGATCCGCGCTGAAAACGTCCGTGTCGATGACGATCGGCCCGCGCGACCGGACCGAGTTCACGACTCGACAGCCGCCAAGAAGGCGGCGCCTTCGTCCTCGCTGAGGTCCTCGATCACCATCTCATCGTGCGGGGGTAAGGGACGAGCGCGGCGGAGCAACTCCTCGACTGGCAGCTCGAGATGCTCATCGCGGTTGTCTGGCGCGTGCGTCGACACGCGCCCAAATATAAGCCGCGACCCGGCAAATCGGCGATCTACCCCGTCCCGTCGGTCGTCGGTCGCCGATCAAGTTCTTCTCTGTCGCGAGCCGAATTCCCGCACGGCCGCAGCGCCACCCTTGCGGACCGCGAGCCGCGCATTGGCGATCGCAGTTTCGGCCTCGATCCGGGGCTGGTCCTCAAGCTCGTCGATCACGTGCCCGTATCGGGTCAACGTCAAGCGTGCGTCGTGACCGAGCTGCCGCGCCACGTAGATGACGCTCCGTCCCTCGTGGAGCAGCAGCGACGCGAAGCTGTGGCGCAAGTCGTACGGGCGGGCATGCCCCAAGCCAGTCGCCTGAATACCTCTGTTGAACGCTCGGCGGCGCCACGACTGGTACGCCGCCTGTGTCCACGGCTGGCCCTCTTTGCCAGGGAACACAAGCTCAGAATCGCCGGGGCGACCGGCGTCCATCCGCCAGGACCGCAGATCCGCAGCGAGCGGCGCCAATAGCCGGACCGTCCGGTGCGGCCGCGTCTTGGTGTCGGACTCCTCGCCAAGCGAGATCGCCCGCTGGATGAGCAGGGTCTGCTCTCGGACGTCTCCCCACCGCAGACCCAGCGCCTCACCCGGACGAAGACCCGCGTACGCAAGGACAGAGATGAGCGTCGCCCCGCGCGCATCGAGCGCCTCCCGCATCGCCTCGATCGTTCCGGGCGAAAGTGGTTGAACCTCCTCCCGCCTAGGCGACCTCGCCTTCTTCACGCGCCGGGCAGGATTCGCCGAGACGTGGCCGCGCACGAACGCGTGCTCCAGGATAGAGCCGAGCAGATCCATCGCATGCCGAATCGCAATGGGACCCGCCCCCGATGCCAGGCGGTCTGCCTGCCAACGCCCGATGACCTCCGGCGTGATCTCGCGCAGAGCGATCGACCCGAGGTACGGACGGAGGTGGTAGTCGTAGAGGCTCGCGTAGTGGAGCCGCGTCTTCGCGGCGAGCGTCGCGGCATGCGCCGCGGCCCACGTTTCGGTCACGTATTCGCCGAGGGTCTCGGTGCTGGCGTCAAGCGTTGGGAGGCTTCCGGCCCGACGTTGCCGTCGGACCTCTGCGTCAAAGTCGCGGGCGTCGCGGCGAGTGCTGAACGTTCGCGCACGGTTCCTGCCGTGCTGCCGCCACCGCACACGCCACACGACTTCGCCACCCGCCCGCGTTACCTTCTCGACGCTCATCGGGAGCCTCCGCGACCTCCGTGGCGTGCCGCTGTGCTCTCTCCGCAGAGGACTGAGCGGAGAGAGGGACCGGCCGCCCTGGGAGCGGCAGGGAGCGGAGAAGAGCGCCGGCGGCCCGTCGCATGGTGCGCCTCGGCCGCGGTCGCCCACTCGCTAACGGCATCTGCCGAAATGATCCAACGCGACCCGCGCTTGACGGCATGCAACTCTTGCCGGGTTATTGCGCATCGAACCGCCTTGGCCGACACGCCGAGTTCTACAGCGAGCGACGCCACGGTGTAGACGGAATGCGCTCGCGCGCGGTCGACTCGCCCATCCTGCAGATGAGGCAGCAGGCGCCGGGCGAAGACGGCGAGGTCCTGATCGCTAAGTCCCTCGAGCAGCAACGACGTCAACGCCTGCGCTGCGCATAGAAGACTTAGGGGTCGCTCACTAGACCCCCATGTCAAGGCACCGTGGTCGCCGCTCACGCGTGACGAAACGGACGATACGGGAGACGCCGCGGTCACGGGATCTAGCGCCCCCAAGGACTAGGCTTGCATTGTCGGGACCTCCTATACAGGTCTCGGCCAGACCCCGGGGTGTTGCAAGCACCGCCGGGGTCACCTTTTGATCATGTTAGTAAACAGCCTACACCGCGGGTCGGACGAGTTCGGTCGACGTCGAGTTACTAAGTCAGTGTCATTTGCATGCTTCACCTCTCACGCCGCGCTTGACCTCTTGCCGTTACATGGCTTAACTAATCGGCCTAGTCAATCGAGCCAGATCATCACGGATAGATCCCTTCGCCAGTCTTACTTTTCGCCCTCGGCCTGGCTGCCTGGCTGTCGAAGCTGTACGGCTCGACCTTGTTGGCGGTCGACGTTCAGGAAGTTGACTTTGTGATTGAGCGAGTCCCCCGACCGGCCCAGCATCGACGCCCGATCCGGGGACGGCCCGCACGGCCGTCGCCGGATCGGGCGTAATCCCGCGGATGGCGACGTTGGAAGCGCCGGTACTCCCCGCGAATAGCCGCAGCCGCCAACCCCCTGGCCGGACGAGGGACTCAATACCGCTCTCGGAGAACCCCCCCGATCCCGCCACGGGACTTCGGCGCCGGACCCGCTTGCAAGAGGCGACGCCCCGAACCGTGCTCGTGCCAGCCGCTGCTTCGTCGTCGAAAGCGCTCCCTGCGGCGCTCCAACCGACCCCTCCTCAGATGCGCAGGTCCGCCACGCGACACCGGCCGGCGCTGGCGGTCGCCACTGGCCAATGCAGTCATCCCCGCGGGCGACTCCGCGCGACTGGATCCGTGGCAAAGCTCTAGCGGGCGCCGGTGCCGCCGGAGTGGTGGATCGTCGCCGAAGCGCTCGTGCGCTTCGATCCGCGCCGATCATGAAAGCACTAGTCGGTACCGCCTCTCGGTCTCGCCGCTGACGGTCTCAGAATGCCGAGACGAGCCTGCTCGACCTCAAGGAGGCCTTCCGAGGCTACGCCGCGCTACTGCTCACCGGCGAAGCGGCGGTTCAGTCCAGAGCACTGCTTGTCGTCCCAAGCGGCAGCGGGCGACCGTTTTGCAGGATCGCGGCAGAGTGAGCGGCCAGCTAGCGGCGATCGGTTAGCCGGGATCGTCGAGCCAGCACGTCAATCCGCTTGCGACTCAGATCCAGACCTACATGCAACACGAACACTCCTCCTTCCCGATACGGGTGACAGCAGGATCAGTCCCGCCCACCGCGTACCTTGTAACGGTGGTCGGCTCTCTGCTTCGGATGGCCGGCCGCGCGGGTCCAGCCGCGCGCGCCTACCTATGCTGTTCGATACGGAGGGGCCGACCTCCTCCAGCCGGCTACGCCGCCGGGAGGCCCGCCTTTATCGCATTCCTTTCCGCATTAAGTGCCGGGCGCGACGAACTCTGCTGCTTCCCCGAACGGGCGTATATCGCTATCGGCGCCTCGGCCCGCGGGTCGTAGACCGCCCCGCTGCCGACCGTCTAGCGTGAGCGGTGATGTGATTGGCGCCTCCCGCGAGACCGCTCCCTTTTTTCGTTGCGAGGGCGTCGCTGGGTTTCGACCAGGTGGATATTTTGCCGCCGGGCATCCGGAATCCCCTCCGTGAGGTTTGTGACGCGGTCGGCTTCCCCCTGTTAGGCGCTGAGCCGGGGGCGGCGGTCTGTCTGATGGCCGGTGGCTGCTGCGGCGGCCTTTGCAGACCGGTGCTCGGGCATCGGCCAGCTCTCGGCGAACCGGGGGCCGTCGGGCTGCTGGCCACCGGCGTCAGCTCGCCATGGAGTGTGAGGAAGCCCCGGTCGATTGAGTCGGCCGGGGCTTTGGTGTGTTGGAACCGAGGGGGGTTCTATGGGAGCGGCGGGATCGTGTTGAACACGCCCGACGGGGTGAGGGCACCCGCTCCGTAGATGCCTTGGGTCCCTACTGGGCTGGCGCCTCCGATGTAGGCGTCCTGGTTGAACAGGTACAGCGGCCGCCCGTGGTAGATCACCTGCTGGGTGCGGTCGGGCCTCACGATGACCCCGATGCCACGCTGGTCAACGCCTGGCCCGGCTTCTGGGCGCCCTGATGTGAGGACGGGCGGCCAGAAGACCGCGCATTGCCCTTCACACGCGCTGTCGCGGCCGCTCCCATTGCTTCTAACGTGGCCCGACCAGCGGCCGGCGCCCCGGCTCAGGGTGTAGACGGGGAAGCTTGCGTTGGGGAACTGGCTGTAGTCATTGTTCATCCTTGCGGCCAGTACGGTCTGCTCGGGTCCGGTGCCGTCGATGGGAGCGGTCTCGAGGTCCAACTCAGCCTGACCGGTGGCGGGAGTAGCCCCGCGGGGGTTGAGCAGGTACCAGATGCCCGCGGGAGTGGTCACGGGATCGTTGAGGTTGGCGCCTTCTGTTTCTCCGGGCGTTTCGTCGCGGAAGAACCGGTACAACGGCTGACCGGCGTAGGTCACCTGCTGGACGGACGATACGCCGGGGATGCCGAGGTCGGTGCGGGTCACCGTCCCGAGCAGCCTGGGGTTGACCCCCGGCCCGGCGATTGGAGCGCCGTTGGTGAGGAGCGCCGGCCACAGAACCGTGTCGCAAGGCTTTCCTCGGACGTTCTGATTGTCGCTGCACGCGTACGGCGCTCCGGTCAGCGTGTGGAGCTGGTCTGAGGTGAGCAGGTACAGAGAACAACCCGCGTTCGGGCCCGAACCGACGACCAGCACGCGGCCAAACGACGTCGACGCGGCCGACACGGTCGCAGGGCCGGTCGGCGCGCTGGTCACCGGGCCGGCGCAAGAACTGCTTTGCGCGCTCGCGGACGAGGCGAACAGAAGGGCCACGCTCACGTAGGCGCCGGTACCGACCAGGGCGATCAGGACCGCGCGGGCGATCTTGAACCTCACTGTGCCCTCCGATCGCGTGGCGGGGTCGATGTGATCCCGGCGCATGCGGGCGGCGAGGAGGCCGCCGCCGGCGGCCAGTATCGCGATCCCGATGCCGCCGGCGGCTCCGATCCCCGCGTCGCCCCAGCTAAAGCCATGGTGCGATGAGACATGCGCGACCTGTACCGACGCGGCCGGCGGTCCCGACCCGCTCGGCGGGATGTAGGCATCGCCGCGGCGCTGGCGGGAGCGACCGCGGCGAGCGACAGGCCGCCCGCCAGCCCGGTCTCGATTGGGTGATTGATACGACTCATGAGAGAACCTCCTGTCGGTTGGTGAACCGTCGATGGGCTACGGCCGGTTCGACGAAGCGGCCGGCCGTCAGCTGCTTGCCACCGGATGCACGCGCTCTGGGAGAGCAGCGCCTGGCGGCGTTGTGGAAGCGCCACATCAGTTCGGTCGGGCGGTGCCGTGGCGAGTCCGCCGTGGTCGTTGGGAGATCACGAGCGCTCCGCCTACGCCGAGCATCGCGAGGGCGACGACGCCGGCGGCGCCGATGCCAGCGTCACCCCAATCAAATCCGCTCTGCGGAGCCTGGATTCGCACGACCGCCTGCTGAGCGGGTTCGCCGCTGGTGGTGCCGTCTGCGTTTGGCACGGTGACAGGGACCATCGCCTTGTCTGGGCGGCTGTAGACGGCGGGTGGTGGCTGCTTGGCCGCGGGCGCGAAGTCCGGCCGCGCGGTCGCGGTCGGCGTGCCGGCGGCGGCGAGCGACAGCAGGACCGCGGTGGCGGCGGCGATGCGGTGAGTGGGGGTCATCTCGACCTGCCTCCTGTGGTTGGGCGATCGCCGGGCGCGATCGGTTGCGGCGAGAACCGTGCGCCCGGCTGGTCGAAGAGCGGTCGAAGCCGGTCGAAAAACGGTCGATGCAGGCGTAGAAACCCGGTGTTGCGGGCCACCGTCCCGGTGGTACCGTTGGGCCCGGGGCCGGCGAGGATGATCGAGTTCCGCGTCTTGGGGTCGTTCGAGGTTGTCGATCACGACGGCCCGCTGGCGCTGGGCGGACCCAAGCAGCGGGCTGTGTTGGCGGTCCTGCTGCTGCACCGAGGCGAGCCGGTCTCGACGGATCGCCTGATCGACGAGATCTGGGGCGAGCAGCCGCCGGCGAGCGCGAACAAGATCGTTCAGGGGTACGTGTCGAACCTGCGCAAGGTGCTCGGCGACGGGCTGCTGGTCACACAGGGACGCGGCTACCTGCTGGTGACGGGGCCGGGGCGGACGGATGTGGACCGGTTCGACGCGCTCGTGGCGCGGGGCCGGCGGGCGCTCGAACGGGGCGACGCGTTGACCGCGGCCGCTGTGCTGCGAGAGGCCCTGGAGGTGTGGCGGGGTCCGCCGCTGGCGGATTTCGCCTACGAGCCGTTTGCGCAGGCCGAGATCGCGCGGTTGGAGGAAGCCCGTTTGGCAGCGTTGGAGGACCGGATCGACGCGGATCTGGCCTCGGGCGAGCACGCTCGGCTGGTCGGCGAGCTAGAGGCGCTCGTGCGCGAGCACCCGGTGCGTGAGCGTCTACGGGGCCAGTTGATGCTCGCGCTGTACAGATCGGGACGTCAGGCTGACGCCCTGGAGGCGTATCGAGAGGCCCGGGGCTGGCTGCGCGACGAGCTCGGGCTGGAGCCCGGTCACGAGCTCAGGGACCTGGAGCGAGCGATCCTCGCACAGGACCCAGCGCTTGACCTGCGAGGGGCGCACCGTCATGCGGCGCCCCGCCGGGTCGTCGCTCGGCGCCGGCGCGGCGGCATCTTGATCGCGGGAGGGGCGGCCGTACTGCTCGTCGCGATCGCGCTGGTGGCGCTGGAGCTACCGAGTTCCGCGACCGTCGCGGTGCGAGCGCCGCCAAACTCGCTGGCGGCGATCGACACGGGCAGCAACCGAGTCACGGCGGTGGTACCGGTGGGTACACAACCCGGGGCGGTCGTGTCCGGCTTCGGGTCACTCTGGGTCGCGAACCTCGAGGACCAGACCGTTTCGCGGATCAACCCGAGCACCCTGCGCCCGGTGGGGAACATCTCAGTCGCCGCTCCCCCAACTGGCCTCGCCGTGGCCGGCCGATCGGTGTGGGTGCTCGAGTCGAATCTGGACCCGGACGCCTTCCCGAGTACGAGCAATGTCGCGGTGGGCCGGATCGACACCGAGTTCAACACCCCTGGGCCGACGGTGCCGATAGGTGACGTCGCGCCCGCCTCGAGTGCGATCGCGGCCGACGGCGACTCGGTCTGGGTTGCGCCGACCGGGGGACGGCTGACGCTACTCAATGCGACCACGGGCGCGGTCACGGGGTCGTGGGATCCGAACGCGAGCCCGATCGGAATCGCGGTTGGCGAGGGTGCCGTGTGGCTCAGCGACAACGAGGCCGACAACGTCGTACGGGTCGACCCTACAGGCCTCGTGACGCCGATCGCCGTCGGCGACGGGCCGACCGGCATCACGGTTGGCGACGGCGCCGTGTGGGTCGTGGACTCGCTCGACGACAGGCTCGTGAGGATCGATCCGGGCACCCAATCGGTGACGGAGACGATTCCGGTGGGGCAGTCACCCACCGCCGTCGCGTACGGCGCCGGGTCGGTGTGGGTCGCCAACAGCGGTGACGGAACCGTGACGCGCATCGACCCGACGACTGACCTGCCGGTGGCAACTATTTTGGTTGGGGGCAGCCCGCAGGCGATTACGATCGCGGACGGGAAAGCATGGGTAACGGTCGACGCTCAACCAGTCGCACCCGGTGGACGCGGTGGCGGGACGCTACGGTTGTTATCCCCGCTGGACGTAGCGTCGGTCGACCCGGCGCTCGCGTCCGACCCAATGTCTCAACAGTTCATTTACGCCACGTGCGCTGCGCTCCTGAGCTACCCGGACAAGGCCGGGCCGGCGGGGTCGCTGCTGAGGCCCGAGGTCGCGCAGTCGCTGCCCACCCGCTCACACGACGGCAGGACTTACACGTTCAAGATCCGCCCCGGCTTTCGCTTCTCGCCGCCGTCGGACCAGGTGGTGACAGCGCAGACGTTCAAGGACACGATCGAGCGCACACTGAACCCACGGATGCAAAGCTGGGGGGCCGCGGACCTCGCGGACATCGTCGGCGGGCGCGCGTACATGGCCGGGAAGGCCGCTCACATCTCGGGGGTGACCGCGAACGGCGACACGCTCACGGTTCGCCTGGTCGCCCCGGCTCCGGACTTCCCCTCGCGAATCGCGATGACGGCCTTCTGCGCTGTTCCGACGGACGCGCCGCTGGACAAGAACGGGGTGCAACCGATCCCGTCGGCCGGGCCTTACTACGTGACGTCGTATTCACCCACCAACGGGCTCGTACTGGTCCGCAATCCGAACTATCACGGCAGCCGCCCTCGCCATTTCGAGCGGATCCAGCTGACCGCCGGGGTGTCCGACGAGCGTGCAATCCCCGAGGTCGAGGCAGGCAACGCCGATTACATCTCGGTCGGGCTCGGATCGCCGGCATCGACCACGCTGACCGCCCTCGCCTCGGGACTCGCCACGCGGTACGGACCCGGCAGCCCTGCGGCCGCGCGCGGCAGGCAGGAGTACTTCATCAACACGGCCGCTCAACTCGATTTGTTCATCCTGAACACCCACCGGCCGCTATTCAGGGACGCTCGGATGCGCCAAG
>Ga0116216_10003666_pt1 | contig 9985 bp, 8 predicted proteins | sample Sb_taG_11_FD_89696 | JGI IMG/M metagenome (GOLD analysis project Ga0116216, IMG submission 89696) | Peat soil microbial communities from Weissenstadt, Germany - Sb_50d_3_AS metaG | ecosystem: Environmental > Terrestrial > Soil > Wetlands > Peat | place: Germany: Weissenstadt | collected 2010-09-21
GAGTACGAGTAGATGCGCCGGGAGCCGCTCCCCTTCGCCGAGGCCACCGACGGTTGGAGCAGGCCGGTGCGGGCCCAGTAGTCGAGTTGCCGGTACGTGATCCCCACCAGGCCGCACACCTGCGGCCCGTGAAACCCTCCGACCTGGGTTGCGGAATCCTCGGCCATCACACCTCCCTGTGCGTCCACCCTGGGCCGTCACTCTAGTGCACACCGGACGACACGGCAGTAGTTACGAGGGCGTTATTCGGAGGGACTCGCCGCCCCGAGCGGCCCCGTGGGCCAGGCCACGACCGAGCCCAGGACGATGAGTCCCACCCGGTGCCCCAGCGGCAACGGCGTCCAACCGTTGACCCGCACGACCAGGTCGGGCAGACCGTCGGGCCCGGTCCGCACCCGGACCACGGCGTCATGCCCGAAGTACTCGTAGCTGGCCACCGTGCCCTCCAGGGCCCCCGTGGCCACATCGCCCAGGGCGATCTGCTCGGGTCGGACCATCACCCGGGCGCGCCCACCCTCGGAGGGGCCGGCCCACGCCCCGACGGGGAGTCGGCCGAGGCTGGTGGTGGCGACACCGTCGCGCACCTCGCCCTCCAGCAGGTTCGACTCCCCGAGGAACTGCGCCAGCTCGGCGTCCCCCGGCCGCCCGTACAACGCGGATGGCGTGTCGAGTTGGGCGATGACTCCGTGCCGGAGCACCGCCACCTGGTCGGCCATCGACAGGGCCTCGTCCTGGTCGTGGGTGACGAGGATGGAGGTCGTGCCGGATGTCCGCAGCACCCCCAGGACGTCGGCCCGCACCGCGGCGCGCATCGACGCATCGAGGGAGGAGAAGGGCTCGTCGAGCAGGACGATCTCGGGCTCGATCGCCAGGGCACGGGCCAGGGCCACCCGTTGTTGCTGGCCTCCGGAGAGCTGATGGGGGTAGCGCCGCCGATAGCCCGACAGCCCGACGAGCTCGAGCAGCTCGTCGACCCGTGCCGCCCGGCCCGCGTCGCGTGCCAGGCCGAAGCCGACGTTGCGGCCCACGCTCAGGTGCGGGAACAGCGCGCCCTCCTGGGGCACGTAGCCGATGCGCCGGCGTTCCGACGGCACGAACGTGCTCGCCGCGTCGTCGACCAGCTCGTCCCCCAGGGACACCTCGCCCTCGTCGGGGCGCTCGAATCCGGCGACGATGCGCAGCAGCGTGGTCTTGCCGCTGCCGGACGCGCCGAGGATGGCCGTGAACGATCCGTGCGGGACGGCCAGATCGACGCCGCGGAGCACGCGCTGCGGTCCGAACGACTTGGCCACGCCGCTGATCCGCAGGTCCTTCATGCCGCTTTCCCCGCCGCCAGCTCGAATCCCCGCACCGCCGACACCGAGGCGGCAGGGACCGTCGCACGTTCGGGTTGGCGGTCGAACCAACGGCCCAGGACGTAGCCGGGGACCGCGGCGATGAGCACCATGACACCCGCGTACGGCGCCGCTTGCCCGTAGGAGAGGTTCTCCTGGTACGCCCAGAATTGCGTGGCCAGGGTCTCGACGTTGGTGGGATGGAGCACGAGGGTGGCCGTCAGCTCCGTCGCCGTCTCCAGGAACACGAGAGCGAACGCCGCCCCGAGACCGGGGGCGATCAGGGGCAGGGTCACCCGCCACAGGACCGACCGGCGCCGCACGCCGAGCGAGCGCCCCACCTCCTCGAGCCCGACCGGCGAGCGGGCCACCGCGGCGCGCACTGACACGAGCGCGAGCGGGAAGAACATGATCGCGTAGGCGAGGACCAGGAGCGGGCTGGTCTGGTAGAAGCGGCCCTGGAGGAATTGCTCGGTCACGTACGTGAAGCTGAGGGCGATGACGAGGCCCGGCACGGCCAGCACGAGCATGTTCGTCCGCTGGAGGGCGATCACCCGGCGCCGGGGGAAACGGACCGAGAGCAGCGCAATGGGAAGCGCCGCCACGGTCGCCACCACGCCGGCGGCCGCTGCGTAGCCAAAGGTGTTCACGGTGGCGATCAGGAGCGATGCCGGTGGCAGGGTGCTGTTCCCGCCCTGGATGATCAGGTAGATGATGGCGCCGACGGGTACGCCCAGAGCCAGCATCACCAGGAGCGCGGCCCCCGCCAGTGCGGGCAGACGCGCCCGGCCGAGCGCCACCGGTCGAATCGGGCGGGCCGCGCCCGCGCCCACCCGCGACGTCCGGCCGCGGCCACGCACGGTGTCCTCGCTCGCCAGGAGCAGGCCACCGAGGAGAACGAGGATCAGGGAGAGCGCGCAGGCAGCGGGCTCGTTGAACCCGACTTGGAACTCGCTGTAGATCTCGGTGGTCAGCGTCTGATAACCCAGGATCTCGAACGCACCGAACTCGGCCAGCACGACGAGGCCGACCAGGATCGCCCCTCCGAAGATGGCCATGCGGGCCTGACCGACGGTGACCGTCCAGAAGGTCCGGAGGCGGCCGAGACCGAGGCTGCGGGCCACCTCCTCCTGTGCCGGGTCTGCGGCGCGCAGGCTGGCGGCCACGGGCAGGAACACCAGTGGGTAGACCGCCAGGGTCATCACCAGGACGGCGGCCCAGAACCCGCCGATGGAGGGGAAGACGCCGCGCCAGCCGAAGCTCACCACGAAGTCGGGGATGCCGAGCGGGATCACCACCAGGATCGCAAAGAGGCGGCGGCACGGCAGGTCGGTGCGCTCCACGAACCAGGCGGCCAGGGTCCCGACGACAACGCACAAGAGCATGACCACGACGACCAGCGCCACGGTGTGCCACACCAGCATGGCGGTGAGGTGCCGGAAGAGGAGCTGATGCAGCTGGGACCAACCCACCTGCACCGCCTGGACCACCAGGAACACGAGCGGGAGGAGAACCACGACCGAGACGAGGACGGCGGCGGCCGTCAACAGAGGCGGGAGGCGGCGGTGCCCCGGCCACACACGAGTCCCCGCCACACCCGTCACAGGAGCTGCGCCTCCTGCAGGAGCTTGATCGCCCCGGCGCCCGTGCCCAACTCGGCGATCGTGATCCCGTTCGGCTGGAGGCTGTCGAACGGGGTCTCGTGCTGTGACGTCGTGACGCCCGACGCGATGGGGTACTCGTAGCTGTCGCTGTGGGCGATGATCTCCTGACCCTGCACGGAGGTGAGGAAGGCCAGGAACCGTTGGGCCGCCTTCTGATGGCTCGAGGACTTGAGGATGCCGGCGCCGGAGACGTCCACGACATAGCCGACGTCGTGCGGAGCGAAGGTGGCGATGGCCGAGCGGAGGCCGCCAGGGCCGACCTGGGCCCGCAGGCGGTACCAGTAGTACTGGTTGATGACGCCGAGCGCGACCTGCCCGCTGTTGACCGCGCCGGTGACCGCCTCGTTGCTCGCGTAGTCGTGACCCCCGGCGTTGGCCTTGACCGCCTCGAGCCATCGCAGCGCCGCTGCCTCACCGTAGGTCCGCGCGATGCTCGTGACGATCGGTTGGAAGTCCGTCTCACCCCCCGCGATGCCGATACGCCCGGCCCACTTGGGGTCTGCCAGCTCCATGACCGACTTGGGGAGCTGCGCTGGGGTGAGCTGCGAGGTGTTGTAGGCCATCACGCTCACCCGGGCCGACACGCCGACCCACTCGCCGTCCGGCGAGCTGAACCTCGACGGCGTGGCGGCGAGCGTCGACGGATCGACCGGGGCGAGCAGGCCCTTCGAGGCCAGGTACTGCAGCGGCGGCGAGTTCTCGGTGTAGAAGACGTCGGCCGGCGAGTGCGAGCCCTCGGTCACGATCTGGTCCGCCAGCACGTCCTCGTCGTCGGAGCGCAGGCTCACCGAGACCCCGCTCTCACGTTCGAAGGCCGCCACCAGGGCCTGCGTGGTCTGCACGTGCTGACCGCTGTAGACGGTCAGCGTGCCAGCCGCCCCGCTCGACCCCGTGCTCTGGGCGCAGCCGGTGAGCACCAGCGCCGCCAACGTCAGTGACACCGCGGTGGTGAGGGCGCGTCGGAGGACCCGGCCCCCTGCCCGCCCACGCGCTCCTCGCATCGTGCCTTGACACCTCTCCGACCTGGACCATCCCTAAAGTTAGGTTGCCCTAACTTTAGGGTGCCCTCAGAAGGCCGTCAAGATCGCGCCCCACTCAGCCGGGTTCGATCGACCCCCCCGCCACCAGGTCGGCCCTGCCCTCGAGCGGGCTCGATGGCTCGGCATGGAAGCGGACCGGGATGCGGCCCGCGTGGCGCGCCTGCCACCCCGCCTCGACGGCCAGGCGCATCGCCCGGGCCATCGCCACCGGGTCGTGAGCCCGGTTGACGGCAGTCGCCACCAACACGGCGTCGCAGCCCAGCTCCATGGCGAGCGCGGCGTCCGATGCCGTGCCGATGCCGGCATCGAGGATGACCGGGACGTCCACGGCCTCCCGGAGCAGCGCGATGTTATGGGGGTTGCGGATGCCGAGACCGCTGCCGATGGGAGATCCGAGCGGCATGACCGCGGCACAGCCCACCTGCTGGAGCCGGAGAGCCAGGACGGGATCGTCGGTCGTGTAGGGAAGGACGACGAAGCCGTCCTCTGCCAGCTGTTCCGCCGCAGCCAGGAGCTCGACGGCGTCGGGAAGGAGCGTGCGATCGTCACCGACCACCTCGAGCTTCACCCAGTCGGTCCCGAACGCCTCGCGCGCCAGCTTGGCGGTGAGCACAGCCTCCGACGCAGTGGCGCACCCCGCCGTGTTCGGCAGCACCCGCACGCCCAGCTCGTCGAGCAGCGACAACAGCGAACCCCGGCCAGACACCTCCACCCGCCGGACGGCAACCGTCGCCACGGCGGTTCCCGCCTCCATGAGCGCAGCCCGGAGGGCGTCGAGGCTGGTCATACCCCCGGTGCCGAGCAGGAGCCGTGACGTCAGGACCTCACCCGCGACGGTCAACGGCTCCGGCGTCGAGTCGCTGGTGTCCTTTGGTGTCACCGGACGAAGATACCCCGAGGCCCGCCTATGGTGGCTCGGTGCCGGACGCGACGCCACCGACGGCGCTGAGCATCGCCGGGTCCGACTCCGGCGGCGGTGCTGGTGTCCAAGCTGACCTGAAGACCTTCGCGGCGCACCGCGTGCACGGGACCTGCGCCCTGACGGCGGTCACGGCGCAGAACACGAACGAGGTACGGGGCGTCGTCGCGATGCAGCCGTCGTTCGTGCGCCAACAGGTCCGGACGGTGCTCGACGACTTCGACGTGCGCGCCGTGAAGACAGGCATGCTCGCCACGGCGGCGATCGTCCAGGAGGTCGCGGCGATGGCGGCTGCAGGCGAGCTGCCCCAGCTGATCGTGGATCCGGTTCTCGTGTCTTCCAGTGGGCACCGGCTCTTGGAGCCGGAGGGCGTCGACGCCTATCTGCGCCTCCTGCTCCCCCACGCGCTCGTCGTCACGCCTAACCTGCGCGAGGCGGCCGTGCTCGGGGGCACGACCGTGGAGTCGCTCGGATCCGTCGACGCCCGGCTCGCCATCGCCCGGACGATCCGCGAAACCGGTGCCCGCTACGTGGTGGTCAAGGGTGGCCACCTCACCGAGTCCGCCGATGACGTCGTGGCCGGCCCCGACGGGGAGTCGGTGCTGCCCGGGACGCGGGTGCCCACGGGCAACGACCATGGCACGGGGTGCTCCCTGTCCGCCGCGGTGGCCGCCAATCTGGCCCTGGGAGCATCGGTGCCGTCCGCGATCGAGCAAGCGAAGGCCTTCGTGGCCCGCGCCCTGGCCGGGAGCGCCAACTGGCACCTCGGTTCGGGACACGGGCCCCTCGACCATTTCGGGTGGTCCACCTCGCCGTAGGCTTGGCCGGGCATGACGCTGCACCACACCGACGATGAGGTCCTGCGCCAGGGTGCCGAGGTGGCCGAGCCCCTCCGTCCCCCCACGCCGGGCGGCATCTCCATGCGGCCGGCGATGGTGGTCCTCGGACTGGCCGCGTGCATCCTCGTCGTGTTCGTGACCATCGGGGTCCTCTCGTCGCAGTCGCCCACGCCAGTCAGGCACGGCGGCCGACCCAGCTCGGTGCCCGGCATCGCACTGCAGGCCCAGCCGGCGGGGGCAGCGCTCTCGCCCATCGTCCGCACCGGGCAGCCGCCGTCCAACATCCTCAACGCCGTCTTCGTCCCGGTCGGCTCGGTCCCGATCGCACACCGGGACCTCGCGGCGCAGGCTCCTCAGTTCGATTCCCAGGTGGTCTTCCGCTCCGATGACTCCCAGGCCGCACTGCTGGCGTTCTATGCCGCAGACATGCGGCTGGAGGGCTGGCAGGTCTTCGACCGCGGGCCGGCCGCCAACCATCCGGGCTCCCTCGAGGTGTTGGGCAAGCTGGCGGGTACGGACGGCTACTACTGGGAGATGGGCGCGGTCATCGCGCCGACGACATTCCGTCCCGGTGGTCCGCCGCGGGGCGAGACCGACTTCACCCTACGGATCCTGCAGGTCGGCGATTCCGACTAGGTCTGCGCGGGCCGCTCAGCGGACGCCGGCAGACACGGCGCCGCCCGCCGCCGCGTCGTCGGGGAGCAACTCGGACCCATCCGCCGGCTCGGCCAGCAGGTAGGCCCACACGAAGAAGTTGATCGGGTACAGCAGGTAACCCACCCGCGGGTTCGGGGCGAGGAGGATGAGCACGGCCATCACCACGCCGGCGATGTTGCAGATCTCCGACACCGTGCGCGGCGTGTGGCGATACAGGTGCCGCGCCAGCAGCACGGAGAGCACGATGCCGACCGAGACCGGCAGTGCCCGGGTCAACGAGGGGAACGCGGTCACGAGAACGTGGCCGGGCAGAGCGCTCGCCGCGGTGGAGGGGATGGCGCTGAGGCCCAGCGGGAACAGCACCACGTCGTCGATCAGGGCGAACGGCCCCCGCAGGGCAAATGGGAAGATCGTCGGCACCGCCACAACGACGATCCCCGCGAGCATCGAGAGTGGCCGCCGCTCGCCTTTGCGGCCGCGGGCGGCGAAGAGCGCCAGTGCGGCCAGTGGCCATGCGGTGAACTTCATGGCCGACGCGATCCCGAGCACGACACCCGAGGCGAAGGGCCGCCGCCGCTGGGCCAGCACCATGGCCAGCAACAAGACCGCGACCACGGGGATGTCGTCCCCACCGGTGGCCAGCGGCAGGGACGCCAGAGGCAAGATCACGAGCGCCTGCACTGCGCGGATCTTTCGTCGCTTGTCCGTCCGACAGAGCGAGAGGGCGACCGCGGCGACGGCAAGCGTGGTCAGGCAGAAGAAGATCCGCGCGTCGCTCAACCCGTTGTTGGGCCAGATCTCGCTCGGGATGCCCAGAACGGCCATGACCGGGAGGTAGGGCAGGAACCCTGCGTAGTCGGGCTGTCCCGGTGCGTGGTACTTGACCGGGTGGTCGGCCTTGACGAGAGGGTGGTACGGATCCTGTCCCCGGACGAGATCCTGACCCCCGACCTCCACCGCCACGACCTCGGGCTGCAGGTGCGAGCCGGTGACGCCGTCGAAGCGCCACAGGATCTCGAGCCCCAGCGGGATGGCGAGCGCGCCGGCGAACACGCACACGGCCACCAGGACGCGGGCCAGCCAGGCACGGTGATGCTGGAGGCGCGTCAGCCCGCCGTCCGGTTGCCGCTGGCGGGCGCGGCGCAGCACCCAGGCCAGAACGGCCGACGCGAGCGCGCCGAAGGCGAAGGGCGACAACGCCATACGCCCCCACACCTGGTACAGGGCGTTGGTCGAGGTGTAGATCGTGCCGAGCGCGAAGAGCGCGCTGACCCCGTAGAGCAGCGCGTCACCCACCTCCGGCGAGATGTGCTTGACCCGGTCAAGCGCCCGCCGCCATGCGTCGGCGGCGGCGGCGCCCCAACTCGGGATCGTGGTGACTGAATCGGTCGACATGGCGTCCCTCGAAAGCCTCGCACACCCGAGGGGGCACAACCGTGCCTGGGGTGATGCCGGGGTGGGATCTCTAGAGGCGGAGTTCCTCCAGGTAGAACGCGAGCTCGGCCTCGAGGCAGGCGGTCAGCGTGTCGGCGCGGCGGAAACCATGCCCCTCCCCCTCGAAGAACCGCAGGTCACAGCGGGTGTGTGCCGCCTCGAGGGCATCGCGCATGCGCTCAGCCTGCGCCGGGGGGACCACCGCGTCCTCCGTCCCCTGCAAGAGGAGCACCGACCCCGCCATGTCCGACGCCCGGGTCACCGGCGAGCGCTCCACGTACCGAGGGCCCGAGCCGGGTAGCGGACCGATCAGTCGATCGGTGTAGTGCGCCTCGAAGTCGTGCGTCGTGACGGCAAGGCCCATGAGGTCCGTCACCCCGTACCACGAGGCACAGGCCGCGAATCCCTCCCCCGCCGCAAGTGCGTTGAGCGCCGTCATGCCGCCGGCACTCCCACCTCGTACGGCCATGCGCCGGGCGTCGATGTCGCCTCGCGCCGCGAGGTGCAACGCCGCATCGAGACAGTCTTCGGCGTCGGCGACGCCCCACTGGCCCCACAGCGAACAGCGGTACGGCCGCCCGTACCCCGAGCTGCCCGCGTAGTCCACGCACGCCACAGCAAAGCCGCGGCTGGTGAAGAACTGGAGCGTCAGGTCGAACCCGGCCTGGCAGGAGGACGTGGGTCCCCCGTGACACCAGGTCACGAGGGGCGGCTTCTGGCCGGCGGGCCCGGCGGTACCCCCCAACGTCGGCCGGTAGAGCGTCCCGTGCACAGTACGACCGGAACGCCCCGTCAGCGAGTAGGGCTCCCCGGCGGCGACGTCGCCCGCGCCGAGGCCCTGGCCGTTAGCCGGGCGCAGCGGCCGCGCTGCCGCTCCCGGCGTCCACAGCCACACGTTGGGCGGAGCGTCCGGCGTGCTGCCGATGAGCGCCAACCCGTCCCCATGCGCGCACAGCGCCGAGATGGACACGCACGGCTGATCCAAGGGAACGCCTTCGGGAACCGGGTCGAGTCCGTTCCCGGGCGCCAGTGCGAGCAGGCAGTCACGTCCGGAGGCGCTCATGCGCGCGACCAGCGTGCCATCGGCGAGGTCCGCCATGGTCGACTGCCCGAGAACCCAGTCCGGCCCGTGGAACTCGGCGGCCTGGTCCGTGAGCGCCCGGGCCGCCGCATCCGCGTCCGGCCGTCCCGCGTGCACGTAGGGCTGCCACCATCCCATCCGGTCGGACACGAACCGGAGCGTTCCATCCCCACGCCAGGCCGGTTGTCCGACCGCCTCCCCGGGGCCGCCCGCGACGCGCCACGGCGCACCCGCCGCCGCCAGGGTGTCGGTGCCGGGAGCCGAGCCCCGCGTCCGGGCGATGGGAAGGACCACGACCGTCGACGCATCCCACGGCATGTCGGGGTGATCCCAGACGACGACGGCCACCCGGGTGCCGCTCGCATCGACCCGCGGGGCCCCGAAGAAATCGTGCCCTTCGAGCAAGGTGGACTCACTCGGTTCGGCCCCTCGGGTCGACAACGCGACGACGCTCCGGACCGGGCGTTGCACGCCCGGGCGGTGCACCTCGCGGACCGCCAGCACCCAGTCACCGTCGGGCGTGGCACCGAGCCCGCCGTGGTTGTGGACCTCTCCGTCGGGAGGGGCGACCGTGAGGGCTCGAGGCCCCGCGGGCGGGGCCGAGTCGGCGCTCGCCGGGCCGTCGCAGAACCAGACCCGCTGCTCGGTCTGGTCCACGTAGGCGAAGGCCCCGCCCGACCTCCGGGGCACGAGGCACACGGCACCGCCGCCGTACTCGTGGACCCGGCTGCGGATGCTCACCCCCTCAGGCGAATGGTCGGTTGGTCCGTCCGCGCCGGCCCGCACCAGGACGACGCGACCCGATTCGGCGGGGCGTGACTCGAGCCAGTAGAGGGCATCGCCGTCGGAGCAGAGCTCGGAGAGTGAGACCTTGGCGCGAGCAACGTCGGCCGGTGCGAGCGGCGAGGCCCATCGCCCGTATCCTGCAGTCGTGACCACGGTCCGAACGTACCCGGCGCAGGGGCCCGCGCACGAAGCAAACGGCGGCTCCCTCTACAGTGAGCCGGTGCGCTTCCC